>VFSW01013232.1_pt1 | contig 11479 bp, 9 predicted proteins | sample 5358111 | NCBI WGS metagenome assembly VFSW01 (sample SAMN11554181, study PRJNA540505) | mine drainage metagenome | isolation source: sediment from site ElyBrook_90M | place: USA: Ely Copper Mine, Vershire, VT | collected 2017 | reverse complement strand
CGCTTCGCCTACCCTTCGCTTCCTTCAGGCTCATCTTTGGATTGGAAAAGACTCCGGATGAGAAAGAGTGGAGCTTCACAGACCGATGGGAGCCCGTCCCAGCGCCTGCCCGCGCTACACTGGACTCAACCATGGTCTTTGTCCTCGACAACTACGACTCGTTCACCTACAACCTTGTCCAATATCTGGGAGAACTGGGCGCGGAGGTCGAGGTCTATCGCAACGACGAGCTGACCGTCGAGCAGGTTGAGGCGCTGCACCCGGAGCGCATTCTGCTCTCGCCCGGCCCTTGTACTCCCAGCGAGGCCGGCATTCTGGTTCCGCTTATCCGGCACATGACCGGCAAGGTGCCCATTTTCGGTGTTTGCCTGGGCCACCAGGCTATCGGCGAGGCCTTTGGCGGCCAGGTGGTCCGCGCCCATCATTTGATGCACGGCAAAACCAGCCCAGTAGCGCACGACGGCAAAGGCATTTTTGCCAGCCTACCCACTCCGTTGACCTGCACCCGCTATCACTCGCTGATTGTTGCCGAGGAGTCTCTTCCGGCCGAGCTGATGGTTACCGCCAGCACTCCGGAAAGCAGCGGCGGCTCGGTCATCATGGGTCTGCGCCACCGCAGCCTGCCCATTGAGGGCGTGCAATTCCATCCTGAGAGCGTTTTGACCGAGGGTGGCCACCAGATGATCCGCAACTTTCTGGGAATGTAGCCGCCATGCGCAGAACGTATCGAGTGAGACTATACCGTTCAGCGCAATTGGTTCTGGTTGCCGCTCTGCTGGCCGTGCCCATGCTTTGCGCACAGAGTCTCACTTCGGCGGCTGCGCCAGCCTCAGCCCCCATAGCCATTGTTCCTTTGGGCAACGGCAATCCCGGCCACGCGGCCGAGGTCACCGGTGCGCTTGAGGTTACGCAGAGCAAGGCGGTGATTGTCACCAGCGGCACCGTCACATCCGGCCCTGAGACCACCATGGTGACGCTTCCGCGCCGCGGCGTGCTGCGCGTCTGTGCATCTACCACCGTCAAGCTGGCTGCCGACTCCAGCGTTCCCACAGGCGATACGCCCGGCCTGATGATGGCGCTCGACCACGGCGCCCTGGAGGCCAGCTTCGCGACGGGACGCAACTCCGACATCGTTCTCACGCCCGATTTTCGCATCCTCATCGGCGGTCCTGGCGCGGCAGAGGTCAAGGTGCGCCTAGGGCAGCATGGCGACACCTGTGTGGATAACTCCGGAGTGAATGCCCCTTATGTGCTGGTGGCCAGCGTCTTTGACGGCAGCCTCTACCGTGTGCAGCCCGGCCAGCGAGTGATGTTTGAGCATGGCAGCCTGCACGATGTGGTGGACAACGAAAAAGAGCCCTGCGGCTGCCCGCCCGCCGCGCCCAAGGGCAACGAGTTTCCGCTGGCGCAGAGCGAAGGGTTGGCGCCTATGCCCAAGACTCAGCCTAGCGCCGAGGCTCAGGGCAGTGCGACGGCCCAGCCTATTGAGCCACTGGTTTACAAGAGCGCGGACCACGCGCCGCAGTCTGCCGCAGAGCCGCCAGCCGCTTCGACAGCCGCTAGCGCATACCTGCCATCCAAGCCGCCCGCAGCCAAAAAGAAAAGCGGATTCTCTTCTGGGATCGGCCGCTTCTTCCATCGTCTCTTCGGCGGGAAGTGACCGAGGCCAATCTTCCGGCAACCGCGACCGGTCTCCTTTTTACTGCACCAGGTCAATCGTGCTGCCATGCGCAGGCAGCGCGACTTCGATGTCCTCCGTGGGCACTCCTTTGATGCCGGTCCATATATCGTGGGCCGCGTGATACTCGCGTTCCATTCCAAGCTGCTTCCAAGTGGCATGCAGCGTCACCGGCTTGTCGTCGAGATTGAAGAAGGCGAGATAGGTCTTTTGCGCTCCCGCCTCACTGACTCGCGCCTCCCAGACGCGCGCGTTCTCAAAGCCGGCAGGCAGGTTGGTGACCGGATGGCTCTCGATCGCCTTCTGGTCGATGTCGAGCACTTCCTTATTGGTCATCAGTGACCGGGTAAAATCGTCCAGTTTGGTAAGGTTCGCGCCAACAATGAGAGGCGAGCGCGAGAAGCACCACAGCGTGAACTCGGTGCGCTGCTCGTCCTGCGTCTCGCGCGACTGGCGCGGATCACCCCATCCCGGATGCGGTGTGAGCGAGCCCCAGGGCAGCATATCATCGTCCGGCCAGCCGCCGGGCTTGACGTAAGGCGTCCACTTGGCGAGCCTGTCAAAGGCGTCGCGAATTCCAAAAGGGAACTCGCTCGCGCCGGGTGCGTGCTTGGCTGTCCACACATCCCAGTGGTCGTCGGAGATGCGCCACATCTGCGCGTACTTTGCCACCTCGGCGGCGTTGTCGATCGATGTGGGCCCAGGCGAAAGGCTCAGCACAATGGGCCGTCCTGTCTTTTTGATAGCCTCGGCAATCTGCCGGATCTCGGTGGGCCGGTATGGATGGTCGCTAATGCAGTCCACCTTGATGAAGTCCAGCCCCCAGCTGGCATAGAGCTTCAGCATCGAGTCGTAGTAAGCCTGTCCGGCGGCGTTGTCCTTGACGCCCCAGTTGCCCTGATCCCACGGGCAAGGGCTAGTGAGGTCGGCCGCATCCGTGGCGTGGAAGCTGGTTCCCGCGATGGGCAGGTTCTCCTTGACCACCTGGCGCGGAATGCCGCGCACAATATGAATGCCGAACTTGAGCCCTTGTGCATGAACCCAGTCGGCCAGCGGCTTGAAACCCGCTCCGTTCACCGCCGAGGGGAAGCGATCCAGGGCTGGAATGAGAATGCCGTTAGCGTCCCAGACGTACTTCATCTCCGGGACATTCTTGGCGAAGGGATTCTTCATGTACCAGCCTTCGTCGATGACGGCGTACTGCCAGCCGAACTGCTTCATCCCTGCCAGCACGGTGGCATCGGCCTTAAAGTCGGTCTCGCCGATGGTCAGCCCGTAGGCGTCCCAACTGTTCCAGCCCATGGGCGGCGTGGGCGCCAGCGTCTGGCCGTAGCTGAGGGTTGCTGCGGGGAGTACGGCGGCAAGAATAGCGGCGAAAAAAACAGTGCGAAATTTCATGCGTAAACGTATACCACAATAGCCTTGGTTGCGGCGTGCCTCGTTCAAACAATCGAAGGATTTCCGCAGCTCACGCCGCTGACGCGTCGGTACGCTAAGCTGGTGCGGAGAGGTGTTATCCGATGCGATTCCGTATGGGAGGCTGCGCTGTTCTCGCAACGCTTGCGCTGGCCTTTGGATTGGAGGTAATTCCGCTGCCGCTGGCAGGCCAGGGAACTGGCCCCAATCCTGCGCTGCCGGTCATTCATGTAGACAACGGACCCAACTCGCCCGCCGCTCAACAGGCCCATTACGTGGTGCTTGTTTCGCTCGACGGCTTCCGCTGGGATTACGCCAGGCGCGACGGAGCCACGCACCTGCTGGCGCTGGGCAAGCAGGGCGTCTGGGCGCCGGAGGGGATGCTGCCCAGCTATCCCTCGGTTACCTTCCCCAACCACTACACCATTGTCACCGGCCTTTATCCCGAACATCATGGCCTGGTGGCCAACAGGTTCATAGATCCGGATCGCAAGGCCAGATACGCGATCAACGATCCACAAGCCGTGACGGACGGCTTCTGGTACGGTGGCGTGCCCTTGTGGAGCCTGGCGGAAAGCCAGGGGATGCGCAGTGCGTGTCTTTTCTGGCCCGGGTCCGAGGCCAAAATCGCCGGTTACCGGCCAAGTTATTATCTGCACTTCGACGACAAGATTGACGACACCGCCCGCATTGAGCAGGTGCTGGCCTGGCTGCGGCTGCCAGCGGCTGAGCGGCCACACTTTATCACTCTCTACTATTCCGAACCGGACCATGAAGGCCACGCCTTTGGGCCGGATGCGCCGGAGACCAGGGCCGCCGTGCGCAAAATGGACGCGCTGGTGGGCAAACTGAAGGCCGGTTTGGATGCAACTGGCTTGCCCATCGATTTGGTTGTGGTGAGCGATCACGGCATGGCCAAGGTGCAGGGCGGCTGGGTGACGCTGGACAAGTTTGCCGATTTGACGGGGTTTGAGAGCGCCGGGCCGTTGCTCTACGGAAAGAGCGAGGAGGATCGTGCTCGCGTCTATAACCAGCTCAAGAAGGCTTCGCCGCTGTTTCAGACCTATCGCCGCAAGAATATGCCGCCCGGCCTGAACTACAACCAGAATGAGCGCGAGGGTGACCCGGTGGTGGTGGCTACGGGACCGTACGCCGTCCGCGCCCATGGGCCTCCGGCAGGCAAGCTGGATATGCCCCCCATCGCCGGTATGCATGGCTACGATCCCAGCAAGATGCCGGAAATGAAGGCCAGTTTCTTTGCTGCCGGGCCGGATATTATTAGGGGAAAAACCGTGGCGCCGTTTGAAAATGTGAACCTCTATCCATGGCTGGCCCACCTGCTGGGTCTCACAGCGGCGAAGAGCGATGGTAGCCTGAATGTGTTGGCCGGAACGCTGCGAGATAATGGAAACGATACCGGCAAAAATTGAAGGAGCTATGGCACGATGAATGTAATTTTGGGCATTGACGGCGGAGGCACGCGCACCCGCGCCTCGATCATGGCAGGCGACAAGGTTTTGGCTCACGGGGAAAATGGCTCCATCAAGCGGCTAAGAGTGGGCGCTGAGACGGCAGAAGCCAACCTGCGCGCGCTGCTCAGCGAGGTGTACGCGCAAGCCGGAGTTAGCGGCGTCTTTGCCGGATCGATTGGAGTGGCGAGCGCCTCCATGCCCGGCGTTGCCGAGTGGATCACGGCGGTGTTTCAGGATTTCAAGGTGGAGCGCTCCGAGGTTGTGGGCGACGAAGTGATCGCGCTGGACGCGGCTTTTCAAGGCGGGCCGGGAATTTTACAGATTGCAGGCACAGGCTCGAACACCATTGGCCGTGCGGCGGACGGGAGCAGGGAATGCGCCGGCGGGTGGAGTTCAGTTCTGGGCGACGAGGGCTCCGGCTACTGGATCGGGCTGCACGCTGTACGGGCGGGACTGCACGCGCACGACCGCGAGCAACCTAGCCGGATTCTGGAGAAGGTGGGAGAAATCTGGGGAACGCCTATCCTTGAAGATTTGGTAAATCTCGGCAACAGCACGCCTGGGCCGGATTTTGCCGCACTGGCTCCGGTTGTCCACGAACTGGCGCTGGCCGGAGATACCTACGCGATGGCGGTTCTGCAAAAGGCAGCCGCTGACCTGGTGGAGTTTGTGCTGCTGGTGCGCTCTAAGCTGCGCAGCAAGCACAACATCACAGGCGAAGTTCCGGTGGCCTGGACCGGCGGCGTGATCGAGAAGATGGCTCCGGTGCGCGACGCTTTCTTTGCCGGGCTCCATGCCGGTGCGCCGGAGATGCCGGTGATGCCGGACGCGGTGGTATCGCTGGAGGGCGCATTGTGGCGCGCCAGACGGCTGGCAGAAGGCGTTAATAAGTAGCCAGTCCGGTTGGCAGTACGTTTTTAGACCTGATCACTGCGTGAGCAACTCAAGGCTGTACTCCCACTAGGGAAGCACAGCCATGAGCCATTGTCAGCACGCTGGCTCAATTTGTTGCCGCACCAGGCGCTCTGTCCGCGCAGTTCCATGATTAAATCAGGTGCGACAGACCCACGGTGAATAGCAGAGCGGTGACCGAGATGATGGTCTCGCATACCGACCAGGTTTTGATGGTTTCGACTACGGTCATGTTGAAGTACTCCTTGACCAGCCAGAAACCGCCGTCGTTTACATGGCTGAAGATAAGCGAGCCGGCGCCCGTGGCAATGGCCAGCAGCTCAGGATGAACGCCGGTGTTGTGTAGCGCGATGGGCGCAACGATGCCAGCGGCGGTGGTCATGGCCACAGTTGCCGAGCCGGTTGCCAGACGCATTAACGCGGCAAGCAGCCATGCCAGCAGCAGCAGCGGAACATGGCTGTTCAGCGCAACGGCAATAATGGCTTGGGAGACGCCGCTATCCTGCAGAATTCTTCCAAACCCTCCGCCTGCGCCCACCAATAATGTGATAGCCGCGGTTGGCGCAAGGCACTCGTTGCTGAAGCGCAAAATGGTTTCGCGCGTGAAGCCTCTCATCTGGCCCAGGGTGAAAAAGCTGAGCAGGACGCCGATCAGCAGCGCCATTACGTCGTTGCCAACCAGATGCAATCCATGGTTCAGGGCGCTCGTGGGCGCGGTGACTGCGTCAGCTCCGCTTCCAATAAGCATGAGCAGCACCGGGAACAGCACCGTGAACAGCGCAGTCCCAATACTCGGCAGACTGCGTTCCGAGTTGTGATCGACAAACTCATCGGCCATTGGGTTGTCCGCGGCCAGTTTGATATGGGGCGCGATCAACATGGCGTAGAGCGGCCCCGCAATAACTGCTGTGGGCAGACCGACGATGAGTGCGTAGAGAATCGTGCGGCCCACATCCGCCTTATAGATGGTGACCGCCAGCATGGCTGCGGGATGCGGAGGCACCAACCCATGCACCACCGAAAGACCGGCCACCAGCGGCAATCCGACAAGTACCAATGAGGTTTTCGTGCGTCGGGCCACTGTGTAGACAATGGGAACAAGGAGTACAAAGCCTACTTCAAAAAATGCGGGCAGGCCAACCACGAGTCCGATAAGAACCATGGCCCAATGAATTCGCTTTTCGCCGAAGAGACGGATCAGCGTGTACGCAATCTGGGTGGCGGCGCCCGACTCCGCCATCATCTTGCCCAGCATGGTGCCCAGCGCCACAATAATGGCGATGTGTCCCAGCGTTCCGCCCACCCCGGCCTCAAATGAATGAACCACAGTGGACAGTGGCATGCCCGCGACCACGGCTAGAAACAGCGAGGCGAGAAGCAGAGAGATAAAGGGATTCAGCTTGACAACTGCAATGAGCAGTATGAGGCCGATGACGGCGGTCAGAGCCGAGGCAAGCAAAAAAAGACTGTGAGGATCGATCATAGGTAAGGCTACTGAGCCGCGCCCTCCAAAAGTATGAACTGCCTGGGAAATCTCTGATTAAGCCGATGTTTTGAAGGGCGCGACTTTAGTCGTGCTGCAAACGCGATCAAATGAACGTGGGCTTTAGCCCCTGAGGGAAAGCTCTACGCAAAGTGAAACTCAATCAGAGGTCCGATAGAGCGAAACAGATGCATCTTAGCAAAGATCAAGCGCCGGGAGCCTTGTAAGCGACGCAATCAATTTCTACCTTGCAATCGACGACCATCTGCGAAACAACGCAGGAGCGTGCGGGCGGATTTTCGCCGAAGAACTCCCTGAAGATCGCATTGAATGTCGAGAAGTCGCGCGGGTCGTCTAGCCAAACGCCGCAACGGACCACATGCTCCGGCCCATATTCAGCTTCCTTGAGAATCGCAAGAAGATTGCGAATCGCCTGGCGAGATTGAGCGGCGATATTTCCGCTAACTAACTCGCCATCAGCCATGGCAACCTGACCTGAAACAAAAAGCCATCCGCCGGCTTCAACGGCCCGTGCAAAGGGGAGATGCTGCCCGCCTGTACCCTTGCCGCCTTTTACTCCATACCGCTTGATGCTCATTCTTTGTTCCTTCCATAATGCAGAGTTACTGAAGCCACGTAGTCTTGCCGCGCGCTACAAAGCCCCCGGCGCGATTTTCTGTCGGTCCTTGATCGGTGTATGAAAGTATACCGTTCACCCAGACGCCGGCTATGCCTTCAGCCGGGCGCACCGGATCGGAGAATGTGGCGGCGTCGATAATCTTCTCCGGATCAAAGAGCACCAGATCGGCGAAATAGCCTTCGCGAACCAGTCCCCGCTCCGCGAGCCCGAATCGCCGCGCCGGCATAGCGGTCATCTTATGAACTGCCTCAGGTAGCGAGAAGAGTTTTTGTTCGCGCCCATAGTGGCCAATTACGCGGGGGAATGTTCCCCACAGTCGAGGGTGCGGGCGGGGATCGTTGGGCAAGCCGTCCGAGCCAATCATGGTGGCCGGATGGCACAGAATACGGCGCATATCTTCCTCAGAGATGCTGTGGTAGATGGCGCCTGCTGGTTGCAGCTTGCGCGCTGCTTCAAGCTGAGTCACGCCCCATATCTCGGCGATGCGTGCAAGGGTCTGCCCAGCAATCTCAGCGTGAGGCGTACTCCAGGTGATGGTGATCTTTACTCGCTCGTCTACCTGCGACAGATCCAGTGTGCTGGAGCCAGCCGCGTAGGGATAGCAATCGCAGCCGGTATGTTGCGCGGCGCGCGCTGTTTCCAGAGTATGCAAGACCTCGCCGCTCCGTCCCCAGTTGTCAATGCCCGCGCATTTGAGGTGAGAGATGATGACAGGAATCCGGCTCAGGCGGCCGATTGTGAAGGCCTCGTTCATTGCATCGAGGATGGCCGCAGTCTCGCTGCGCATGTGGGTGGCGTACACTGCGCCAGCGGATGCCAAAGGCTCAGCCAGAGCCAGCACTTCTTCAGTAGTAGCGGCTTGGGCGGAGAGATAGGCGAGTCCGGAACTCAACCCCAGCGCACCGCCTTCGAGCGCTTCGCGGAGCTGCGCGCGCATGGCATCGGTTTCAGTTTTGGTCGCGGCCCGGTCCAGCCGGTCCATATGATTGTTGCGCAGAGCCGTATGGCCTATGAGTACGCCAACATTCACGGCGGGGCGAGCCTCACGGATTGCATCGACATACGCGGCAAAGGTTGGATAGCGGAAATCTTCCGCGCCGCCCAGTAGATTCATAGGATCGGGCAGTTCGCCGCGCAGCCGCACCGGCGAGGCGCTGATGCCGCAGTTGCCCACGATGACCGTCGTTACACCCTGCGAGAGTTTCGGCAGCATGGCCGGAGTGCGTATGGCTGCGATATCGTCGTGCGTGTGAACGTCGATGAAGCCAGGGGACAACGCCAGACCCTTTGCCTCCACCTGCTCCGATGCGCTGAGATCGAGGGACGGGCCAATTTGGCTGATACGGCCGCCGCGAATCGCAACATCGAGCACTTCAGGGGCAGCGCCGCTGCCGTCCACTACACTTGCGTTCCGTACGATTGTGTCGCAATTCGACATCTAGGCTCCTTAAGAATATAGGTTATATGTATTGCGGTTCCAAGCCGGTGCAAATCTTGGGATACCGCCGGAGATTGATTCCTTGAACGACGATGCATTGAAAGCCCCGCCCACTTCTTTTGCTACGACTCAATTGGACAAGGGACTTGGGTATCACGAGGGAGCGCTCGATGCCGAAGAGATTTCCCGGCTCGGCTGGAACCTGCTGCGCGAAGACCTGAGCCTGCCTTCTGCCGTACTCTATCAAAACAGGCTGCGGCACAACCTGGAGTGGATGCGGCAATTCATCGAGGCGTATGGAGTGAATCTTGCCCCGCATGGCAAAACCACCATGGCTCCGCGGCTCTTTGAAATGCAATTGCAGGCAGGCGCATGGGGAATGACGCTGGCCACTGCGCATCAGACCATGGTTGCTTATACGTATGGAGTTCGCCGCGTGCTGATGGCGAACCAACTGGTGGGCAAAGAGAATATGGCTATCGTTGTGCGCCTGATAGAAGACGAGAGCTTTGAATACTACTGCCTGGTGGATTCAGCCGCGCAGATCGACCAATTGGGCGCATTTTTCTCTGAACACAGACAGCGGCTCAACGTGCTGCTCGAATTGGGAGTCGATGGCGGCCGCGCCGGAGTCCGCACCGAAGCGCAGTTGCAATCTGTACTGGATGCCTTGCCACGCTGGAGCGAGTCGATTGCATTGTGCGGCGTGGAGATCTATGAAGGAGTCCTCGATAACGAAAGTTCGATTCGCGATTTTCTGCGACATGCGGTTGCCGTTACGCGCAGGCTGATCGGAGAAAATCGCTTCCGGCGTACACCTGTGCTGCTTTCAGGCGCTGGCTCTGCTTGGTACGACGTTGTTGCCGAAGAGTTTGCTTCCGCGAAGTTTGCAGATGCGGTTGAGATCGTTTTGCGTCCAGGCTGTTACCTTACGCACGACATGGGCGCCTATCGCGAGGCGCAAGCGAAGATTTTTGCACGCAATCCGATTGCTCGCAAAATGAACTCCGGGCTTATGCCCGCGCTGCAAGTTTGGGCCTATGTGCAGTCAGTACCTGAAGCGGAGAAGGCAATTATTGCCTTGGGCAAGCGCGATGCCGCTTTTGACTCAGGCCTGCCTGCTCCGGCACTGCATTACAGGCCAGGGGATAAGGCACCCAAAGCCGTGCCCACCCACTGGGTTCTCACGAAAATGATGGACCAGCACGCATACTTGCGGATTGCGGCGGAGGACGATCTTCGTGTGGGCGATATGATCGGGTTCGATATATCGCACCCCTGCCTGACCTTTGACAAATGGCGTTCCTTGCCGGTGCTGAATGCCGACTATCAGGTGGTCGAGATCGTACATACCTTCTTCTGATTTTTATCTATAAGCCAGAATAAATTGCACTGCCAATGCAGATCCGGGAGATGCCGACGGGGCAACTCCCGGCAAAGACAACCTAGTCTGTCTTATACTTTGCGGAATTCGATTCTACCCTTGGCGATGGGCAGCCCCAGCACTTCAATGCGATTCAGATCGCGCGTGCCAAGGCCCAATTGCTCTGCCAGTTTAAGTGTGCTGTCAGAGGTTTCAAAGGGCGCGGTGCCGCGCTCCGCCATCGGATCGAAGCCCTCAGTGCGGTGCAAACTGCGTCGGTGGTGACGCAGTTTTTGCCGGCGATCAGCAATCTAGGACTAACGGTGCGGATGTTCTTGATCCAGGGGCCTTCGCCGCCTGCCACGGTCTCAATGCCGTCGATAATGCTGAGGTGAATGGGGCGCGCAGCCGCCAAGTCGACGGTGACCCTGGGGACGCGGTAGCCGGGGTCGCGCGGTGAATTCGGATTCAGCTCAGACAGTGCGGTTTTTGAAGGCTGGCGATTACCCATGTGCAGCATAGACCGACCGCCGCCCGCCTCCTGGCTCGGCTCATCCACGCCCGCGCCCGCGCCATAAATCGTAGTGGGAGTAATGCCGAAGGAGTTCTTCATTGCGCCGGTCATGCCGGTGGTGCTGTGCTCTTTTAGCTTGGCGAGCGAGATGAAGACATCGCAATCTTCATAGACGCGATTCATATCATAGGAGCTGAACAACATGCCGCCGCCAGGAACCCTCAGCCGCGTGTAGGTATTCGATGGACCCGCAAAGTTGGTGTTCTCCAACTCCACGCCAGATGCTGCGCTGGTGAGATCCGTAACCCGCCAACCGGCCTGCGAAATAAACTCCTCAAGCGTATGAGCCTTGGACGAGGTTGGGCTCTCAACCAGGCGGATACGCCGCGCTCCTGCCTTGCCAAGCAAGTGCACCGTGGCGGTGACCACCTGGGGATGGACCCAGTAGGTTTGTCCCTGCGAGATGCCGTTAAAACGGTCAGAGGAACTGCCCTTCATATTGATCTTAGTGGGGTAGATCCCTTAATACAGTAGACTCAAGATATTGTGGTTCTCACTCCTGG
>VFSW01013231.1_pt1 | contig 11479 bp, 9 predicted proteins | sample 5358111 | NCBI WGS metagenome assembly VFSW01 (sample SAMN11554181, study PRJNA540505) | mine drainage metagenome | isolation source: sediment from site ElyBrook_90M | place: USA: Ely Copper Mine, Vershire, VT | collected 2017 | reverse complement strand
CTGCCCACAGACCCTCAATGGATACGGAAACTGGAGCTGCAGCAGGAAGGCACAGGGCGCAAACTTTCTTTGCCCATGATGTGCCAGCATTGTGCCGAGCCGCCCTGCGTCGAAGTATGCCCAACCGGCGCTTCCTTCAAGCGGGCGGATGGCATCGTGCTGGTAGATAAACATCTTTGCATTGGTTGCCGGTATTGCATGATGGCCTGTCCCTACCAGGCACGTTCCTTTGTGCACGAGCCGGTAGTTGATCATTCCGGAGCTACGCCGCGCGGGCGGGGTACCGTGGAGAGTTGTACGCTTTGTGTTCATCGTGTTGATCAGGGCGGGACGCCAGCTTGCGTGGAGGCCTGCACCAAGGAGGGACATCAGGCCCTTCTGTTCGGAAATCTCAATGATCCGGAAAGCACAATCTCCAGGCGTCTTAAAAGCGTAACATCAGTGAAGCTGCGTGCGGACCTTAACCTCAATCCGGGTTTTTCCTTTGTGGGGTTATAGCATGATGCACCACAGAACTTTTGCCCAGATTGAAATCCGATACTTCTACCTGCTGCTGGTTGCCGGACTGCTGGTGGTATTTGGTGGATTGATGGCGGCACACTGGATGGAGTCGCGTGGGCACATCATCACCGGCATGAACAACCAGATCGTCTGGGGGTTGCCTCATGTCTTTGCCATTTTCATGATTGTTTCGGCTTCTGGCGTACTTAACGTGGCTTCTGTGGGTTCTGTGTTCGGGCGCCATGTGTACAAAGCCAGGGCGCCTTTGGCCGGGCTGTTGTCGATTGCGTTGCTGGCCGGTGGGTTGATGGTGCTGATGCTGGATCTGGGACGCCCGGACAGAGTCATCGTGGCTGCCACCAACTACAATCCAACTTCGGTATTTGCCTGGAACGTGCTGCTTTATTCCGGATTGTTTGCCACAGTGATGTTTTACCTATGGACATTGATGGATCGTGCCATGGGGGCGTGGTCCAAACCGGCAGGCATTGTGGTTTTTGTCTGGCGCATTGTCCTTACAACCGGGACCGGCCTTATTTTTGCCTTTCTGGTGGCGCGCCAGGCCTACGCGTCCGCCGTGTTGCCACCGCTCTTTATCATCATGTCCTTTGCATGGGGTTTGGCCATTTTTTTAATCGTGCAATCCGCCCTGTTCAGCTGGAATGAATTGCAACTTAACCCAGCCATCCAGAAGCGCCTTAAAAATCTTCTGGGTCTTTTCGTGATTTCCGTGTTGTACCTGGTGGCCACCTACCATCTCACCAACCTCTATTTTTCAAGACAGGTGTCCTTCGAGCGATTCATCCTTCAGGACGGCGGAATTTTTACGGGGCTATTCTGGTTGGGGTATGTGGTGCTGGGCAGCATTCTCCCGCTGCTGCTGATTTTTCTGCCGGGGCTGGGGCAGGCGCGATGTGTGTTGCTGGCTTCCTTTCTGGTATTGATCGGAGCATTCTCCCTTCTTTATGTATTCATCATCGGAGGCCAGGCTTTTCCCTTGATGATTTTTCCGGGGTATTCGGTGTCCAGCAGTTTTGGAGATGGGCAGGTGGCCCATTACGCGCCCAGTGTGTTTGAGTGGGCTCTGGGGATGGGTGGGCTTGGGGTGGCGTTTCTGATCGTTACCATCGGCGTTCGTATCCTCAATTTCCTTCCGCACGACGACCCTCAACAATCTGCCGAAAGCAACTGACCTCATGCCCCGGATGCTGATTTCGGCCGCCCACAAATCTTCGGGTAAAACCACCGTCAGCGTTGGTCTGTGCGCGGCATTCAAAGCACGTGGATTGACTGTTCAGCCTTTTAAAAAGGGGCCGGACTATATCGACCCGATCTGGCTTTCACAGGCCAGTGGTCGCGCTTGTCGCAACCTTGATCTCTATCTGATGCGGCGCGATGAAATCGAAGACATATTTGCCCAGCATTCGGCAGGCATGGATATCAGTTTGGTTGAGGGCAACAAGGGTTTGTACGACGGTTTGGCCCTGGATGGCAGCAACAGCAATGCGGAGTTGGCCAAGTTGTTGAATCTGCCGGTGATCCTGGTGATTGATGCGCGCGGCATGACACGCGGCATAGCACCACTCATTCTGGGATACCAGGCTTTTGATCGCGACATCCGGATTGCCGGGGTGATTCTTAACCAGTTGGGGGGAAGCCGTCATGAGGCCAAATTGCGCGCTGTGGTCGAGCATTACACCGACGTTCCGGTGCTGGGTGCGGTTCACCACGACACCAGCCTGTTTGTGCAAGAGCGTCACCTGGGGCTGATTCCGGGAAATGAATCGGAGCACTCCACAGCGATCATTGAGGGGATGGGTCGGCAAATGGCTGCCCAGGTAGACCTTGACCGTTTGTTGGCGGTGACTACGGAGGAGTCGACGTTGACGGCATTGGGGTCGGCATTGGGGTCAGACCTCACAGAGGAAACGACATCCTCCGTGAGGTCTGACCCCATTCGGATTGGTATCGCGCGCGATCGCGCCTTCGGGTTCTACTATGCTGACGACCTTGATGCATTGGTGGCTGCAGGCGCAACGTTGGTACCGTTTGATACTTTGAGCGACACTCATATGCCTCAAGTGGACGGGCTGTACATTGGGGGTGGTTTTCCTGAAATGTTTGCTCAGGAACTGGCAGACAACGCAACGCTAAGGAGTGATCTGCGCCGGATGCTCGAAGGCGGATTACCCGCCTATGCAGAATGCGGAGGGTTGATGTACCTGTCCAGAACCCTGTCTATGGGGGATAAAAACTACCCGATGGTTGGCGTCATTCCCGGAGACGTTGTAATGCATGAGCGGCCAGTGGGTCGGGGCTACGTTCATTTGTCCGAACAGTCATGGCACCCTTGGCCGCGTCCACGTCCTCCAGCCCAGGAAATCAGGGCACACGAGTTTCACTATTCCAGTCTGGAAAACCTGCCGCCAGAGACGCGTTATGCGTTTGCAGTTAAACGGGGGTATGGCATCGATGGCCAGCATGACGGCATCCTGGTGCACAATCTTCTCGCCTCTTACACTCACCTGCGCACGATTGGTTCGTGCTACTGGACTACCCGATTCGTGGCTTTCGTACGCCAGCACCAGCAAAATCTGGCCCGTCAATCGCAAGAAATATTAGGCGCGATACAATGACACGATGAAATATTCATTTGCACCGTATATCCAGATTCTTGGCAAGGGGCGGCGCGGCGCCCGTGACCTTAATCAGGATGAGGCGCGGGAAGCCATGGCCCTGGTTCTTTCCGGCGTGGTCGAGCCGGTCCAACTTGGGGCCTTTCTGATGCTTATGCGGGTTAAGGAAGAAACCCCTGCGGAACTGGCTGGATTTGTTGAGGCGGCGCGCGCATCGCTGCCTGTGCCGCCTGACTCGTTGATCGTCGATCTGGATTGGGCCAGTTACGCCGGCAAGCGACGCCAGTTGCCCTGGCATCTGCTGGCAGCGCTGCTGCTGGCCAGTCACGGAAGCCGGGTGCTGATGCATGGAACAGATACTGGATCGGCTGGCAGAGTCTATCTAACGCAGGCCCTGGCTGCATTAGGGATGACGCCGTCAAAATCCTGCGCAGAAGCGGCACACCGGTTGACCCAAAATCGTTTTGCATACTTGCCATTGCAGAGTTTTAGCCCCATTTTGCAAGGCATGCTCGATCTCAAATCTGTTCTGGGATTGCGCTCGCCCGTTCATACAATGGTACGCATGCTCAATCCGTTCAGGGCAAAGACTTCCTTGATGGGGATCTTTCATCCAGGCTATGACGATACCCATCAGCAGGCGGGGTTATTGTTAGGAGATGCTCATCTCGCGGTATTCAAGGGAGAGGGGGGTGAACCCGAACGCAATCCGGACGCGTCGTGTAGCGTCAGGTTATTGCGCGATGGCCAGCCGATAATCCAGGATTGGCCGGCGTTATTTGAACGGCGCCATCTGCGTGATGAAGCACTGGATTGCAACCGGTTATACAGAGTGTGGCGTGATGAGGAGGAAGATGAATATGGCACGGCTGCAATTATTGGAACAGCAGCAATTGCCCTGACAGCTCAGGGTAACGCCCCGAATCCGGAAAAAGCATTTGCCGATGCATCCCGCTTGTGGGTAACCCGTGATCGACATTTTCTGGAAACATTGCGGAACTGACATGGGCGAGCCAACAACCGGCGAGGTTTATCTGGTGGGAGCAGGCCCTGGCGATCCGGATTTATTGACCTTGCGTGCGTTGCATCTCATGCAACAGGCCGATGTGGTGTTGTATGACAACCTGGTATCCAAACCCATTTTGGCACTGATTCCGGCCCGGGCCCAACGAATTTTTGTCGGGAAACGTCGAGGTAACCATGCGTTGCCACAGGAACAGATCAACGACTTGCTGGTACGACTCGCAAAGGAAGGCCATCGAGTCATGCGCCTTAAGGGAGGGGACCCTTTTATTTTTGGGCGCGGCGGAGAGGAAATCGAGAAACTGGCCAGTCACCATATCCGATTTCAGGTGGTGCCCGGAATTACAGCGGCATCGGGAGTGGCGGCTTATGCCGGTATTCCGCTGACTCATCGCGACCATGCGCAATCCTGCGTGTTCGTTACCGGCCATCTCAAGGATGGAAGCATGGATCTCGATTGGGATCTTCTGGCCCGCCCCGGACAGACTGTGGTGGTCTATATGGGGCTACAGGGCCTTGAAATACTGTGTCGAAAACTGATCGATCATGGTCTCGTGCCGGAAACTCCGGCGGCCATCGTGCAGCAGGGAACCACGCAACGCCAGCGTGTGGTCACCGGCACGTTGCATACGTTGCCCGAACTGGCGCGTCAGGCCCAGTTGCAGGCACCTACCCTGATCATCGTGGGAGGGGTCGTTACCCTGCACCAGACGCTTAAATGGTTTGTTCCAGAATCAGCGCCGTCACGCTGAAGGTTTTTATTTTTTGGATGGTTTGCAGAATTGTTCCTGCAAGGCATTGAGGATTGCAATCGACTGGGGGCTCGTTACGCTGTAATAGATGTGTTTGCCGTCCCGTCGGGTACTGACCAGTCCCTCTTCGCGCAACACCCCCAATTGCTGTGACAGTGTGGGTTGACGGATGTTGAGTGATTCTTCCAGATCGCTTACGCAGGCTTCCCCTCCCGCCAGGCGACACAACAGTACCAGTCGGTCCGGGTTAGCCAACACCTTAAGCAGACCGCAGGCACGGTCTGCCGAGGCGTACATCGCATCAAAGTCGGGTATTTTTGTAGTAGAACGAGTCACCATGGCCAGGGGATCATAAATAAACCAGTTGACACAATACCACAAAACAATATATAAATAAACATAATGTAAATTACTAAATTGTTTTGCTGCGAAATGTGTCATTGACAAGGCGTATATTGGAAGGCTAGGCAAAGTGTTTCCACTCTTTACGTCTTGAATAACTGGAGACTGGAATGAATCTAGGTAGGGCTTGGGTCTTGAAAGTGTCTGTTGGGGCTGCAGTTTGCATTGGATTCACGCCCATTTTAAGCTTTGCCGGGTCAGGTTTGCCCTCCGCAGTAACCAGCGAAGCCGCGTCGAGCCAGCTTGCCAGTTTTGATGCGGTCGTCGAAGCAGAGCGCCAAACCGTGATGGCCGCACAGGTTTCAGGAGCAGTAATAGAAATTGCGGCCAAAGTTGGGGACCACGTTCAGGCAGGGCAGGTGTTGCTGCGCATGGATGCCCAGGCAGCCAACCAGTCGGCTGCCATGAGCGATGCACAGGTGCAGGCTGCGCGCGCTACGCTTGCTGTTGCAAGCAAAGATTACGAACGACAAAAGCAATTATTCGATAAAGACTATATCAGTCAGGCGGCGCTGGAACGCGCCGAGGCGCGTTTCAAGGCAACCGAGGCCGAAACCAACGCCCGGTTGGCACAAGCGGCTGCAACGCGAATCCAGGCAGGTTATTACACGCTGCGTGCTCCTTATGCGGGCACTGTAGCCGAGATTCCGGTGATGTTGGGAGATATGGTCATGCCGGGCCGACCATTGCTGGTGCTTTATGATCCGGCAGGGTTGCGCGTGACAGCAGCTGTCCCTCAGGGCGATGTCCCTTCCGGACTTTTGGCAGCAGCAGTAAAAATTGAATTGCCGGGGCAGCCGGCAGAACACCAATGGGTCAAACCGGCCTATCTTAAAGTGTTGCCCACTGTAGATCCTGCAACGCATACGGTACAGATTCGCCTGGGTTTGCCGCCCGGAACTACAGGGGTTGCCCCCGGTATGTTTTCACGGGCCTGGTTGCCTGGCACGGGTAAAACCGCTGCGCCAATCCAGGTACCTCTTGGCGCAGTCGTTCGTCGCGCCGAGATGACCGGCCTCTATGTATTCGACGCGCAAGGACATCCACTGTTGCGCCAGGTTCGCCTTGGGCGGGTGATCAACGACCAGGTTGAGGTGTTGAGCGGATTGAGCGCAGATGAGCGGGTGGCGCCAGACGCTCAAGCTGCACTGACAGCGGGGCACTGATAGGCTCATGAAACAACCCATGGGGATTTCCGGGCGCATCGCCGCGTTTTTTCAGAGTGCAGAGATTACGCCGTTGCTTGCATTGGTTGCCTTTCTGCTGGGAGGTTTTGCCGTGCTGGTTACTCCACGCGAAGAAGAGCCCCAGATCAACGTGACCATGGCGAACGTGCTGATTCCCTTTCCTGGAGCGTCGGCGCGCGATGTGGAACAGATGGTAGCGGGTCCTGCGGAACAGGTGCTGTCCCAGATTCAGGGCATTGAGCATGTGATGTCGGTTTCACGCCCGGGACTTGCAGTTATCACGGTCCAATACAAGGTAGGGGTGCCGCGCATTGAAGCCCTGGTTCGCCTTTATGACACCGTCAACGCCAATGCGGACTGGCTTCCGCATGGTTTGGGTGCCTTGCAGCCCATCATCAAACCCAAGGGCATCGATGATGTGCCCATTGTGACGCTTACCCTGTACAGCAAAAATCCCGGGATCGGGGCATACGATCTAGAGCGGGTGGGGCACAGCATTGAATCCGACCTCAAGCGTGTTCGCGGCACGCGTGAAGTAACAACTCTGGGAGGAACCGGGCGTGCCGTACGCGTGGAGATTGATCCGGCGCGACTTAACAGCACCGGCATTAGTCTGGCCCAGGTGCGCACCGCCCTGCAGTCGGCCAATATGGGGCTACCGTTGGGTGATTTGCTAACAGGTAATCGGGCCATCGCCCTGGAGTCAGGAGACTATCTTAAGAATGCTCGCGATGTGGCTGAGCTGGTCGTGGGGGTTCAAGGCGGACGTCCGGTTTATCTACAGGAAGTGGCAACTATCAAAAATGGGCCACTAATCCCCAGTCGCTATGTGTGGTACGGCGAGGCGGGCAAGGCAGGAGTTGTTGCCGAATACCCGGCGGTGACGCTGGCAATTACCAAAAAGCCGGGTGAAAATGCAATTGATGTGGCGAACGCGGTTATGCAACGCGTACAAACCCTGAAGAACACCGTCATTCCTGCGGACGTGGTGGTTGCAGAAACGCGTAACTACGGTGAAACGGCCAATGACAAGGCAAAGAAGCTGATTCAGAAATTGTTGTTTGCCACCGCATCGGTTGTTGCCCTGATCTTCATTGCCTTGGGGCGACGAGAGGCGGCTATCGTGGGTACGGCTGTGGTTTTGACCCTGACTGTCACTTTGTTTGCTTCCTGGGCATGGGGGTTTACCCTCAACCGGGTTTCCCTGTTTGCACTGATTTTTTCCATCGGAATTCTGGTGGATGATGCCATCGTGGTGGTGGAAAACATTCATCGGCATCAGCAGATGTTTCCGGGAAAATCCCTGAAAGAAATCATTCCGGGTGCGGTGGACGAAGTCGGTGGCCCCACAATCCTCGCCACCTTAACCGTGATTGCTGCGCTTTTGCCGATGGCGTTTGTCAGCGGGCTGATGGGCCCCTACATGAGCCCCATCCCAATCAATGCCAGTATGGGGATGCTGCTTTCGCTCACCATCGCATTCGTCGTCACGCCCTGGCTGGCGCGCCTCTGGATGAAGTCTTCCCATGCCACCACGCACGGTGGTCCCACAGGAACGCCAAGCGGAATTGCTGCTCGCATAACACCCTGGTTTTATCGCGTGTTCAACCCGCTATTGGATGATCAGCACGGCGCGCGCAACAGGCGCTTCATGGGTCTTGGCATTGTTGGATTGATTGCGCTTTCAATGTTGTTGCCAGCAACCGGGCTCGTGCTGCTCAAGATGTTGCCTTTTGACAATAAATCCGAGTTTCAGGTGGTTGTGGATATGCCAGCTGGTACTCCGCTGGAACAAACGGCAGCCGCATTGCATGAAATGAGTGCTTACCTTGCCACCGTTCCGGAAGTAACCGATTATCAAGCCTATGCAGGCACCGCAGCCCCCATCAATTTTAACGGATTGGTGCGCCAGTATTACCTGCGTGCAGGCGGCGAGGTAGGCGACATTCAGGTTAATCTGGTGGACAAGCATCATCGCAAAGAACAAAGCCACGCCATTGCCACACGGCTACGCCCTCAACTGCAGGCCATCGGCAAACGCTTTGGGGCCAACGTCAAGATTATCGAGGTTCCTCCGGGTCCACCAGTACTTTCACCCATTGTGGCCGAAATCTACGGACCCGATCCCGATGGGCGGCGTCATGTTGCCAAAGCGGTTCGCGCCGTGTTTGAAAAAACGCCTGGGGTGGTGGATGTGGACGACAGCAGCATCGCCGAAGCGCCCAAAATAATGTTGCGGGTGGATCGTCGCAAAGCTGCGCTGCTGGGCATTTCCCAGCAGACCATTGCGGCCACGATGCAGACGGCGCTATCCGGTGAGGCGGTTACCTGGCTGCACGATCAAACCAAGTATCCCGCCTCAGCCTGGGTCCAACTGCCGGGTGAGCTGCAGGGCGATCTTAACGCCTTGTTGCAGCTTGGCGTACGCGGTTCAGAGGGGCAATTGGTACCGCTGCGCGAACTTGTCACACTCTCTGATACCGTGCGCGAACAACCGGTCTACCACAAGGATTTGTTGCCAGTAAATTATGTGCTTGGAGACATGGCAGGAAAAGTGGACAGCCCGCTGTATGGCATGTTTGCAATGCGCCACGAGTTAAACCAGATCAAGACACCGGGAGGGGGTACGCTCACCGACTATTTTATAAGTCAACCAGAGGATCAGTATCGCGCATATTCGCTCAAGTGGGATGGCGAGTGGCAGATCACGTACGAAACATTTCGCGACATGGGTGCAGCCTATGCTGTCGGTTTGGTGTTGATTTATCTTCTGGTGGTGGCACAGTTTGGTTCGTATCTGACGCCGCTTATCATCATGGCACCCATTCCCCTGACCATCATCGGAGTCTTGCCTGGGCATGCGCTGCTGGGCTCACAGTACACGGCAACCAGCATGATCGGCATGATTGCCCTGGCCGGCATCATCGTGCGTAATTCCATTTTGCTGGTTGATTTTATCAACTTGCAAGTCAAGGAAGGCGTCCCATTCAAGGAGGCCATCGTGCGTTCAGCCATTACCCGCGCCCAGCCTATCGTACTAACGGGGCTTGCAGCCATGCTGGGGGCGTTTTTCATTCTGGATGACCCCATTTTCAATGGACTGGCAATCTCGTTGATTTTTGGCATTTTTGTTTCAACGATGCTGACCCTGGTGGTCATTCCAACACTGTATTACGCGGCATATCGAAGCCGGTATGACCACGTCGAACCCTTACAAGGAGAACGATCATGAAATCCTGGCAACTGGTACGTATTTTCGCAGGGACATTTATTCTGATTTCCCTGGCTTTTGGAATTCCGGGCAGCCCCCTGTTTGTCAGTCAGTGGTGGTTGGCGTTTACTGCATTCGTAGGGGTTAATTTACTGCAAAGCGGTATGACACACTGGTGCTTGATGGAAACCATGTTGCGCAAATTGGGCGTACGCTCAGGGTGCTGATGCCATGAGTGCCGTACTTCGAATTGTGCTGTGTTGTTTCATGGTAGTTGCATCGACTGCACAAGCTGCCGATTTGATCCAGGTCTGGCAGGCTGCCCAGCAGCACGATCTGGATTATATGGCGGCCCAGGAGGCACACCAGGCCGGGCAATCGCAACGTGAGCAATCAAATGCGCTGTGGCGTCCATCCCTGCAGGCTACGGGAACCACAGGACGCATGACCAACGACAGCCAAACCCAGGGAGCCCAGTTTTACGCTCCTGGTTTTCCGCTGACCAACAATGCGGCATTCAACACCTCCATCAACAATGGCACGATGGATCGTTTTGCCCTTTCAGCACGTCAGCCCCTTATAAACCGTGACCGACTAACCCAGAGCAGACAACTTGATTTTAAAGCGCAAGTCTCCGATCTGGAATGGCAAAACGCGCGCCAGGAGTTGATGCTGCATACCGTGCAACGTTATTTCGACGTGGCCCTCGCGCAAGCAACCCTGGAGGTGACGCGCCAGCAGGAACATTCCGTTGAAAAAGCATTAGGTGAGGTCAAGATGCGCTATCAGACGGGAGACGTGCCGATTACCGATACTCACGAAGCTGCAGCCCGGATGGAGGCGATTCGGGCCCAGGTCATGGCTGCTGAAACTGATTTGCAGCTCAAACAGGCTGCACTGTCTGATGCAACGGGCATTGCGCTGGACAAAATTGATGCGCTGCAACCTACGAAGGGTGATTTGCCGCTACCCGGTGCTTCTCTCGAACAATGGCTAAGCGATTCTGCCGCAGGAAATCCTGGATTGCGCATGCAATTGCTTCGGGTGGACGTGGCTCGCGAAGAATCGGCCCGCTTTGGCGCGTTAGCCTCACCTTCGCTTGATCTGGTAGGTGAAGTGACGCGGGACCATCTTTCTGGAAACGGCGATTACGGTGCTGCCAGCAACGTAATGCATACCTCTTTGGTTGGCCTGCAACTCACGATTCCGCTCTATACTGGAGGGTACCGCAGTGCCCGTCACGATGAAACGCAGCATTTGGCAGACAAGGCGCTTACCGAGTCTGACCGGACCCGTCAGCAGGTTGCTCTGCAAACTCGCGCTGCATGGCTTGGCCTGACAGCAGGGGCAGGCCGGGTGTCCGCGCTGGCGGCCGCGTACAAGGCCAGCCAGTCGCGCCTTGCTGCAACCCGTTTGGGTCAACAAGTGGGTGACCGTACCACGCTTGACCTGCTCAATGCCGAGAGCGATGCGGCCAATGCGCGACTGGCCTGGTTGCAGGCACGCACAGCGGTTGTCATGAACCGGCTACAACTTGCTGCATTGGCCGGCAGGCTGGAAGAAGATCAATTGCAAGAAATCAACATGTTGTTGGAACCGACACTAATCAAACCTTAACGGAGGAAAATATCATGGCTCATATCATCATCCTTGGCGCCGGAACCGGCGGCCTGCCGGCAGCTTACGAACTGCGTCAAAAGCTGGATTCCTCCCATCGCATCACGGTGGTCAATGCCGTGGACTATTTCCAGTTTGTGCCGTCCAACC
>VFSW01013230.1_pt1 | contig 11480 bp, 9 predicted proteins | sample 5358111 | NCBI WGS metagenome assembly VFSW01 (sample SAMN11554181, study PRJNA540505) | mine drainage metagenome | isolation source: sediment from site ElyBrook_90M | place: USA: Ely Copper Mine, Vershire, VT | collected 2017 | reverse complement strand
GTGAACTAACATCGACGAAGCTGGGCGACCGGCAACTGAAGCCGGGCGATGAGGTCATCACTGTGGCGGCGGGCTTCCCTACGACGGTGAATCCGATCCTCCAGAATCGCCTGGTGCCGGTGTTTCTGGATGTGGCGCTTCCGACCTATGAGATCGACGTGACACAGTTAGAGGCGGCGTACACCCCGAAGACCAAAGCCGTGATGATCGCGCACACACTGGGAAATGTATTCGACGTCGATGCGGTTACGGCGTTCTGTAAGAAGTACAACTTGTGGCTGGTGGAAGATTGCTGCGACGCGCTGGGCTCGACCTACAAGGGGCAGAAGGTAGGAACGTTTGGCGATATCGCCACCGTGAGTTTTTATCCTGCGCACCACATTACGATGGGCGAAGGCGGAGCGGTGTTGACCGAGAAGCCCGCGCTGCAGGTTTTGATTGATTCCTTCCGCGACTGGGGTCGCGACTGCTGGTGCGAGCCCGGGGTGGACAACACCTGCGGGAAAAGATTTGATTGGCAACTGGGAACGTTGCCCTGTGGGTATGACCACAAGTACACATACTCGCATGTGGGCTACAACCTGAAGGCGACGGACATGCAGGCGGCGCTGGGAGTTTCGCAGATTGAGAAGCTGCCGGAGTTTATCGAGCGGCGCAAGCAGAATTTCGCGTACTTGAAGAACGTGTTGAAGCCGCTGGAAGAGTATTTGATTCTGCCGGTGGCGACAGAGCACTCGGATCCTAGCTGGTTTGGGTTTCCGATTGGGGTGAAGCCGGATGCGCCGTTTACACGCGACCATCTGACGCGGGCGCTCGAGGCACAGAAGATTGGCACGCGGCTGCTGTTTGCGGGAAATCTGCTGCGGCAGCCGGCGTATGAAGGCTATGAATATCGCGTGGTGGGCGAGCTGACCAACACCGATTTCGTTATGAATCAGGTGTTCTGGATCGGCGTGTATCCGGGATTGACGGAGCCAATGCTGGAATTTGTTGCGAAGATTGCCAGCGACTTTGTCAATCAAGCCCGGCTCTTCGGATCTTTAGACGATCCGGCGTGACAATGTGTCTGGAGTTAGGCTGGGAAGAACGTCTCGACGCGCTGTCTGGTGAAGAGAGCGATGGGGCTCATGGCTTGTACGCCGACTCATGAGTCTTCGCGCGAGAGCCTGGGCTACTCGCCGTTGCGAGCTGGCAATGGGCTACGAAATGAGATGTGCTTGTGACCGAAAAAGCTGATTACTACAGTGAAGCAGATAAGCAGTGCTCCAGCTACGTAGGGAGCTTGCAGCACATGGTGCGGAAACACGCGTCGCAGGATTGTAGTGAGCGGAGCTATCGCGATGGCGTTGATCACCAGGGTGGGAAGATAGACTAGAAAGCTTCGCGCGAACTCGCGCAGGAAATTATTTTTTGTCTTGAAGACAAGAAATTTATAACCAATAAAGGACACAGTAATATTGGCGGATGTTGCGACTAGCGATGCAATACTCGCCGCAAGTGAAGGATGCGATGGCATAAACTTCAGAAACAACCAGGCAAAGGCGAAAAAGCAGCTATACCCAAAGAGAGTGTTCCAGGCTCCGACGAGGAGATAGCGCACTACTTGGCCGGCTGGAACATGACTTACAAAACGTTTCATTGAGCTGTGCAACTCCTGAAGGGACGGAAAGTGCTACTAGAAGTTGATTCGCTCCTTTTCGGTAACGAGTGGGCGGTTCTGAACAAAAGTGTGGATTGAACCGACGTATTCGCCGATGATGCCCAAGGAAATAAGCTGGACTGAGCCGAGAAAAAATAGCCCCACCATCGTGGGAGCCAGGCCGAGCTCGAAGGAATTCCAGAAGATCAGTTTGGCGATCAGATAGGCGAACCCCGCAACGAGGCTCAGACCGGCAAAAATGAAACCTACAAAGACCACCAGTCGGAGGGGGACTTTGGAGAGATTCGTGATGCCGAGAATGGCCATGTCGTAAAGACTGTAGAAATTATTCTTCGTAATTCCGCGTGTACGCCGCAGTTGGTGGTAGTGGATGATCTTATGGGGAAGTCCGATCTCGGCGATTTGCCCGCGGAAGTACGGATAGGGATCATGAAACTCGTTGCGCAGAATGTCCACGACCTTGCGATCGTATAGTCCGAACCCTGTAAAGTGCTCCAAGACCTTCACGTCTGTCAGACGCGCGATCGTTTTGTAGTAAATGGAACGAATCGTATACATTAGGCCGTTCTCTTCGCTGCTGGATTTTACGGCGACGACGATGGAGTAGCCCGTCTCCCATTCTCGAAGGAACTCGACGATAAGTTCCGGGGGATCCTGTAAATCTGAGAGCAACACCACGACTGCATCGCCCTGAGCCTCGAGCAGTGCGTGCTGGGGAGAGCGAAGGTGTCCGAAGTTGCGCGCGTTGACAATCACTTTGACATTGGGATCGCTGGCCGCAATTCCGCGCAGGATGTCAACCGTGGCATCAGAAGAGTGATTATCGATGATGATGTGTTCGTATCGGTACTGCGGCATTCCGGCAAAGAGTTCTCGCACCCGATCAGTCAAAACCTGTACGTTTCCCTCCTCGTTATAGCAGGGGCTTATGACGCTGATTAACTTCATCATTCCTCCGATGCATTTTGGTGCCATGCTGCTGTCCGCCTGATCGACTCGGTTAGGTTAACGGTCTCTGAAAGCCCGAGCAACTCGCGGGCACGCTCGACAGACGGCACGTAGCGCGTAAATGAAGTCGCCGAAGAAAATTGGCTTCCCACATGGATGGTACTACCGGGATCCAAGACTGCTGCGACCGTCTGCGCAAGTTCCAGGATGCTGAGGTCGTTAGCTGAGCCTACGTTGATGGGGACTAAAGAGGGCGCACGAAATAGCATCGTCCACAGCCAGATAGCCAAGTCCGATCCGTACAGGTAAGACCGTCGCGACGTGCCATCACCCTTAATTTGGATCGGTCGTCCCGAAAGAACGTCTCCAATAAAGTTGCCTATGGCAAAATGTGCATCGAGCGGGAGATGAGGTCCGCAGAAGGCCCAACAGCGAGCAATAATGCACTCGAGTCCGGTGGTCTTGCTATATAGCGCACACATCAATTCGGAGGCGCGTTTGCCTTCGGAGTAGACGCTCGATGGATCTAGTGGGTCAGGAGCGCCCGCATAAGACTCTGAAATCCGGTCCACACCTTGGGGTTGTTTGCCATAAATAGCGCCAGAACTTGTCAATAGAAAACGACTGGTACCATGGCCGACCGCAAACTCAAGCGTGCGTTGTGTTCCGGCGAGCATGGTCGACAGCATATCAAGTGGAGCTTCGGTGGCCTGCCGGGCGCTAGCCTCAGTTGCTGCATGGATGACAAAATGAAAGGGCCCGTCGGGAAAAGAAAAGTCGCGAACATCACCCTTGAGCATCACCACACTCGCGTCCGACGCAAGATGTGGAGCTTTTGCGGCAAAGGCCACAGGAGAACGCGTGAGTACGGTAGCGCGGGCGCCCAGGGCTAGACGTCGATTGATGTAGCAGAAGGTTTCCAGCAGCCAGCAGCCAAAGAAACCGGTTCCGCCGGTGATAAAGATCTGGCGACCCCGCATTTGCTCCCACAGATGCGCCGTATGTTGGAGCACGTGGTCCAGATCGGGGATAGGGAGAGGTTTCGGTGCCATGACTGCACTTCGTTTCACACAAGTCTCGATCTATAGTATGACTGATAGATAGTTCTAAGCGAAGTTTTAGGACGGTGTGGATGCGAATTGTACTTTTCGGCACAGGGAGCGCGCTCAGTGATTTTCTGAGCATCAAGCCCGAACAGGGAAGGATTAGAAACACCCTCGCCTGTTTACGGCACGCACGCAAGCAATGGCAGAGGGTAACCCTTCTGCTCGATTAAAGTGCAATGATATCCGAAAGCCGAGAGCGTTTCAATACAGGCAGGTGCCGTGCTGGCCGAACCTGAATTAACCATATGGCATTCAATCATTATCCTAGGACGGTATTGCGAGAAGAATTCAGGACAGTTGAAAATTTCCGTTTCACCTCCCTCAATATCACATTTCAAAAAATCGATATGCGGGAGAGCCAGATTTTGAGCAACTTGAAGAAGCGTTACAGATGCTACTGTTACATTCTTTCCTCTTTCGCGGCCAACAATATCAGCTACTGAACTTCCCATGGTGCTTTCGGACGAAAAAGCAACTCCCTTATCATCTTTCCAAATTGCGGCTTTAACTAGTTGAATCTTTCTCCCAGAGAATCTTTCATAAAGTGCCAAGTTTTCTTCGCAGGCAACGATATTACCGGGGTCAGCCTCAAGCGCAATCACCCGGCCATCGCCCGGAATCGCCTTATCGAATAATATGCTGGTCAAGCCGGAGTACGCACCTAAATCCATGGCGATCGCCCCGCGCTTAAATTGGGCAAATTCGATATATTGATTTGTCATTATGACGGGTTCAGCGTGGGCCGAAAAGTATATGGGAAAATCGTCAAAACCTGTTACTTTGTGCCAGCGTGGAGTTGAATAGTCCACAAGGTCGATCTCGCCTATCGTAACAGGCGTTACTCCAGAATAGTAACAATCGAAATTCTCCACCGTGTCACTGAGATATAACGAATGGCGTTTCGAGAGCCTAAGTTCTTGTCGGTTTCTTCTAATACTATAGCTGGTGCCATTACTGGCTATAATGAAACCCTGTTTCCGAGCCTTGGCGATAACGAGGAGATTGAAACATACCACAAGAATCTTGAGCGGAATTACTTTACGGATGAGCTGCTTTGTATAAGCTGTTATGCGCATTGTATCCTTAAACATCAAGCACCTTCGCCCACATCAGTCCGAACGACCCTGATAGGTCCACGGGAAGCTGCTTCGAGAAGCAGCACATGATACTGGGTATCACCAGTATAGCTCTTGCAAGTTTGGGTATGGAGTAACTTCGAATGTTGCTAGTCGCTGGTGGCGGCATAACAGTGCAGCCAGCATCTATACCTCCGGCTCCACACTGAGGCCGCGCTTATATATTTTCTCGCGCATTGAAGGTACGTTTGAGTATGGACTGTCGATGTCATCGATGAAGATTGCAGCATCCTTTCGAACGGCCTTTGTCAAAACCTCTCCGCGCATCAGTTCACGGCACGAGAGTTGACCCTTTTGAAGAGGAATTGCCAGGTAAACATCGCTATCGGCAAGTGAGTGGCCCACTTCTAGATCTGCCTTCGCATAAACACCGCGCACCAGTGCGTCCAGATATTCGATTTCCTTCTTGGGCGGCTGGCGTTTCTGAGTACCCGGCGCACCGCACATTTCCTTAGCCTTTTTGAAGGCGCGAAACCACTGGTCAACCTGATCGGGTAAGCTGCAGTACGGGCTTATCTTCACACCGTCCGAGTCGATGTCGATGTGCCGTTCGAATGTTCGCGCACCCTTCGCATACGCTATCAGCATGGAGTTCGACCAGTCAGAGCACTCGTGCGTTGAGTAACCGATGGTGTTATTCGGATAGCGGTTGCGGAGGAAATCGATTTGATTGATCTCGAGCTCAGAGTCTTCTGCCGGATAGATCGAGACGCAATGGTTGATAGCAAGCGGGATATTTCGATTGGCAAAGAATGTGACGATGTCGTCCATATCTTTCAGCGATGAGCCGCCGGTAGAGACGATTACAGGTTTCTTCGTTTGGGCTATCGCCTCAATGAGCATCCAGTCGTTCAGATCCGAACTTGCGATCTTGATCATTGGAATTCCAAGCTCGACGCAAAGTTGCACCGAACGCTCATCGAACGGCGTAGCCGACGGGATACATCCGGCCTGGCGAATGGCCTTCACGAGAGTCGCGTACTGGTCGTCTGTGAGGCGAGTGTCGAGCGTTTTCTTCACGTATCGAAGGTCCGACCGATTGACAAAATCTTTGTGAACGAACTGAGCGACGTCGCGAAACTGAAGCTTGATCATGGCGCGCATATTGTTAAAACGCACCACCTGCGAAAACTCGCGGATGATCTTAATTCCACGCTCAACACTGCCGAGATGGTTATTGGCCATTTCCAGCACAAACAGGTCTTCAAATATATCGTTGTCAATCACTGGTTAAACTCCCTAGTGAGTATAGGTAAAAGCTCTGAGAAGGATTGAATTTGGTACGCGATCGATTGGGTAGGTAATAGCTCTCCATAACCATGAGCTATCCAGATAAAAGATACCTGCGTCAACGCCGCGGCCTGCGCATCTTCCATGGTGTCTCCAACCATAACGCAGCGCGATGGGTTGAGGTCGAAGGCATGAATGATGTGCTCAATCATATGTGCTTTGGTGAGGTACTGCGGCTCGCGGGAGTCGCGTGTGACAATCTCAAGAAATAAGGGAAACATTCCTTCGCGTTCCAGGATCTTCACCGACACATCACGCGGCTTGTTTGAAACCACAAAAAGCGGAATGTTCAACGCAAAGGCTTCTTGCAACATGGCGTTCGAACCTGGGAAAACCAACGTCTTTTGCCAGCCCTCCGAGTCGTAGCTGACCCGGAAAGCGCGTTCGAGCAGCAGGCGCTCAAGTTCAGTTGCTTCGGGAGCCGCTCGAGACAGGATGGCGGCGATTGGCGGTCCAATCATTTGAGGCAGATTCAGGGGTCGCATCTGTAAGCCGCAAACCTTGAAGGATTGTTCAATTGAGAATTCGATTCCCGGCAAGGAATCGAGCAACGTGCCGTCAAGATCGAAAAACAACGCTTGAGGAAGATTGGAGTTTGACGTTGACATGGTTTCTGGCCTCAAAGCTCGTCCTTAGCCAGCATGTTATCCGCGAGTTCTTCAGGGGACAGGAACGGATACATATCTTCCAGGTTAGGCGTTTGAATTTTGCCATCCGGCGAAAGGCGTGAGCGCAGGCGCGGTTCAAACTCTTGATCCACATCGAGAAACACTTCGAAGATAGCAGGGCCGGATTTATTCAACTCGTTTCGAACAAGAGCAAGATCGTCCAACTGGGTGATGCTGAAAGATGGTATGCCGTATGCTTTGCCTATCTTCACCATGTCTGGGAAGCTGACACCGCTACTTTCGCCGGTGCCTATTAGGCGACCCTGGAAAAATCCCGTCTGCGTCTGACGTATCGAAAGATAACCGCCATTATTGAGAACAAATATCTTCACTGGAAGATGGTGATGCAGGACCGTCTGCAACTCCTGCAAATTCATTTGTATGCTGCCATCCCCCGCCAGGCAAATTACGCGACTGCCTTTGGCGATGGCGACTCCGATGGCGGCTGGCAGGTCGTATCCCATCGACGCAGAGCCGGAATTCGAGATCAATCTCTGTCCAAACTTCAGCTTTCCAGCCTGAAAGGGCACGATGCATGCCGTGGCGTTGCCGCAGACGACTGCATCATCTGATCCTAGCAAATCGAACAGCCTATCAATGAAATAGTAGGGGTTCAACGTTGGACCGGGCTTCTTCTGGCGCTCCTGTACCACAGGATACTTGGCTTGTCGTACTTTGCACCACGCCAGCCAGGTTCCATGGGCGGGATTCGAGGTGGTCGAAGAAGCGTCAAGCTGACGCTTCATTTCGCTCAGGAAAAGCTTCACATCGCAATGTATTCCAATTTCTGGCTTCACCGTAGGCTTCATCAACTCCGCGGCGTCGATGTCCACCTGGATCTTGGTGGCGAACCGCGCGAACGATCCCCAATTGTAGCTAGTCTGTCGGATATTCAGACGCGAGCCAAGCACCAACAGCAGGTCGGAGTTCTGCACAGTGAAATTTCCGGCGCGTTCACCGATCGTACCTGGGCGCCCGCAAAATAGTTCATCGTCCGAAGAGATAAGGTCATGCGTCCACGCTGTGACAACAGGAATGCGAAGAGTACGTGCGACCGACGTGAACTCCTGCAATGCGTTGGCCAAGCGAACGCCAGTTCCCGCGAACAGCACAGGTCGCTCAGCCTTCGCGATACGCGCCAGGGTGTCTTTAACTTGCGTCCTAACCTGCTCCGCCGGAAAAACCAGATCATCCTCAGAAGGATCGTAGTGGCGGAGCTTTTCGGGATCGATTTGCGCGGACTGAACGTCGACCGGAATATCAAGCCAGCATGGCCCTGGACGCCCTGTTTGGGCAAGATGCCATGCGCGCTCCAAATGATAGGGAATGCTCTCCGGCTCGTTCACCCAAACCGCATATTTTGTAATGCCACGGACCATCCGAATGATGTCAACTTCCTGATCACCAAGCTGCCGCATATTGGTGATCCCATAGGTGGCCATGCCGGTCTCACGCTTTACTTGGCCAGAGAGAACAAGCATTGGAATGGAATCCGTCCACGCCCCGAAAACACCGTTCAGCGCATTGATGCCACCTGGTCCGGCCGTAACGTTCAGCACTGCAGGAGTATTCGTAATCCGGGCATAGCCTTCGGCGGCCATGGCTGCAGCCTGTTCGTGGTGCATGCAGATGTAAGTGACACCCGATGTTCCGATAGAGTCGTTGAGGTGCATAGCACCGCCGCCGGTCACTAGAAAAACATGCTTCGCCCCCCAGGCAGTCAGCTGAGCGAGAATGTAATCAGAGATTTTAATGGCGATTTCTCCTTCCGAGATACCAGTCATCATCGGAGACCAGACACTGTTGGGTAATTGTAAATGTACGATGCAGGAAGCACCGCCGGGGGTGTAGCACTCGGAGGTGGTGAGTTCGCTTCAGTTTTGGTGGGGGCCAGCAGACTCCTGAAGCTCGACGGTTTCAAACCAGTGTGTTCGCGTGGCAGTTGTTAGGCGTGGCCGTGGACTCAAAAATAGCGTTGTTGCGATACAGCACGGGCGCACTTGCATACTGTTGACATCGTCTAGAAAGAATCCCAACGGTTGGAGGCTAGGGCGTCGAAGAGTCGGTATAGCGGACGACATAGAGAGTACCAGGCTGGGAGGCCAGCCACTGGGTGTAGTGGATGGGGGCGAAGGGCGCGGCACCGGCGCAGATACCGGGTTCGAAGGAGACGCCGTAAATCGGGTGGACATGCGGGGTGTCGTTACGATTACCCATCGTACACGTGCCGGCGGGAACCGGTGGAGCCGGAGTGAAAGGATTGGCAGCCGATGCTATCGAAGGGTTATTGATGTAAGGCGTGTATCGGAGTTCCACGCCGAGGTTGTATTCCCATCCGTTGTCGACCGAAGTGTCGGGGACATGTGCGGCGCGAAGTTCGGCCGCCATCGCCACGCGCGCGCGATAGAGCGCAAATGTATTGTGCGTGAGGGCAACGCCATAAGCAGCCATGATCGCGACGAACGCGATACCCCCGCGAGAAAATCGAGACTCGACTCTATCCTGGAGTTGCCGAACCAAGCAAATGAGGGCGACGAGAAGCAGTCCCAGCGAGTAGCGATCAAATAGCACGCCGGAGTTGTCGTTTGCTACAGCTGCTGCCCGGTAAATGAGAAGAAATGTGTAGGCAACCGCAAAAGGCCCTAGCAAAATCCCAAGTTGCCTCCAGGAGGTGGTTATGGTCTCTGAGGCGACTTCCTGCGGACGCCGCGTAGCGAAAATAGAAAGGACGAGGCCGATCACGCCGCCCAGGGAAACAACAGGCAGAAGTCCCTGGATCCAGAGCGGAAGAAATACGTGTGGCGTTCCTTGGCTTGGAGTCCCATAGGCTCCATAGATCGTGATGTAGTTGGTTCCTAGGGAACCGCGAAGGGTTGGCTCCAAAAGGGAGCTGCGGCCGCTGCGCGGATGGATCAGGCAGGCGGCGAGAAAGGTCAGGGTGCCAGCCAATCCGCAGACCGTGACGATGGTGCGCGGGCTGTACTTACGGATCGCTAGCAAGAATAACCCCGAGACGGGCAACAGAAGAAACGGAAACTCCAGGAAGAACCGAACGAAGACGGCAAAGATTTGCCACCAGGGAACGTGGCTGATCCCGTAGGATCCAGGGGTGGTGTAGGGTTGATGCCTGAGCCAGATCAAGCAGGCACCGATCGCCAGAAAGCCCGCAATCGTGGCTGCAGCACCGGCGAGCAAGACCCGGCGATGGGCTCGCATCAACCAAAGCGTGGACGGGATCATCACCAGGACTCCGAGCCACGCTAGTTGGCGCGACGTTCCCACGGCTACGTTGGCGGCAACTGCAAAACATAACCAACCTATGGAAGCGCGATCGTTCGATGCCTGGAGAGCACGAAGGCACGCATACAAGCAGAGGATGATGCCGAACAGTCCGTGGATGTCACTCATGAACGTGACGGAGAGCAAGAGATACAGCGGCGAGAGAACGAGAGCGAGAGTTCCGATGACGGCGTTTCTTTCAGAGATGCCACAGCGCACCAAGATGCGTTGCAGCAAGAAAGCGGATGCCACGGATACCACCATCGTGCTCGCGCGAACGGTGGTAAAGGAGAAGCCAAAAACTTTGATCAACGCCGCTCCAAGATAGAGTTGCCAGCAAAGCATTGCCGCCGCCCAGCCGTTATAGTGGATGTGCCCCGTAGCAGCTAGATTTTTTGCGACGAGGATATAAGGGCCATCGTCACCGATACCCATTGTGGTGTAAGGACTACTGATGAGTTCGCAGACCAGTACCGACAAGGCGCACAAGAATGCGGGTGCTCGATACTTGGTCACGAGTTGCAAGGAGCCTCCAGCAAGAGGGAATTGGTCGATATTGCGGCGTGAGCGTGTTCGATGGAGTGCCGAAGGAAGGACGTATCCGGTCGTATCCACATCATAAAGCACCAAGCTATTAAAAATGGCGTAACACTCCTCAGAGCTAGCTCACATTCGAAGAAGCAGCGGGCCGGCGGATGTGCTGAACTCCGAAGTTCAATATCTAAATGGCTAAGCATATGATTATATGTTTGACCCTCCCACGTTTTTGATGAAATTTCATCAGCACGCTACCCGATGAAGTAGTTGCTGGGGTTGGTCTCAAGGGGTCATGAATGCGACGGCAGCAACATGACGAGAAGAGGAAGTTCATGGTGCAGACGGCCAGTTTATAGGTATTTTCGATAATGGCAACAGTGAGAATCACCTGTATCAGCGACACGCACGGACAAGATGCCGGCTTAGGTGTTCCCGATGGCGACATTCTGATCCATACGGGCGATTTCATGACCTATGGAAACGCGCCGCGCGAGATCATTGACGTCAACACATGGCTCGGTCGTCAGCCTCATGGGCACAAAATTATCATCGCAGGAAATCATGATGGCTGGTTCGAGTCGCACACAATGGCAGCTCGCGCCCACCTTCCAGCGCTGCCATATGTCGGCCGTCTGGTCCGCAGAAAGCCCATACCGCCTTCCTTCTCTCATCAACACCACCTCCAAATCAGATAGTGTTGCATCGACCCGTTGAGACCGGCTGACATAGCAGGCAGTCCGGTGTCGTCACGGTACAAGTACCTTGGGGTTGAGTTTACCGATGCGGCCGTGGGGGCCTACGACGTAGGGGAGGGAGAGGGCGTTCCAGGTTTTGTCTGCGTCGGCGGGTTCGTCTT
>VFSW01013229.1_pt1 | contig 11480 bp, 11 predicted proteins | sample 5358111 | NCBI WGS metagenome assembly VFSW01 (sample SAMN11554181, study PRJNA540505) | mine drainage metagenome | isolation source: sediment from site ElyBrook_90M | place: USA: Ely Copper Mine, Vershire, VT | collected 2017 | reverse complement strand
GTCGATCGTCGCTAGCAGACACCCGGTATGCGTCACTCCTCACTCCTTGAACTCGGGAAAATTGGCTCCCCGCGCCACCGCCTCAGTAGTGTGAACACGCCCTGGTTGTTGAATCCACTCTGCCATCGTCTTCTTCGGTTCGCCCATTGCTGCATTCGAAACATCCTCCCACGCTTCCCACGTGGCAAGGCGCTCGGCATACGCAGCGCGCGCCCGCGGCAGTATGGAGTTGCCCAGCCCGAGTCGCAGCGGAGGATTGTCCGCATCCACAAGCTTGAGAATGCCTTCGGTGGTTGCGTCAGGGTCGCCCTGTTCCTGGTTGGCCAGACGCGTCAGAAACTGCCTCCGGAACTCCGCGTATGGTTCGAGAACATCGGCAATCTGCGCGGATTTGCCGAAATCGGTTGCGTAGGCCGCAGGCTCAACGAGCGTCACCTTGATTCCAAACGCTTTCACTTCCTGCGCAAGCGATTCGTGCAGTGCTTCCACTGCCCATTTCGTGGCGCAATAGAAGCCGATGAGCGGCAGCGCTGTAATCCCAAGACCGCTCGAAACGCCGAGAATGTGACCGCTCCCTTGCTTCCGCAGCAAGGGCAGAGCTGCTCGCAGGACTCGCACCATGCCGAGGTAGTTCGCGTCGAAGAGACCGCGGATCTGCTCGTCGCTCGCCTCCTCGGTGGCGGCGAACAGGCTGGCGCCGGCATTGTTGACCAGAATGTCCAGTTTGCCGAAGTGTGCGTATGCCTGCTCAACCACCTGCTGAACTTGCTCAGAGTTGGTCACATCGAGGGCAAGGGGCAGCACCGCGTCGCCGAATTGTTTCTTCAGGTCGGCTACATCGGCAAGTTTGCGGGCAGTAGCTGTAACCTGATCGCCACGTTTGAGAGCGGCTTCGGCCCAGATGCGGCCGAAGCCACGAGAGGCGCCGGTGATGAACCATGTCTTCTTCATGTCGATTCTCCTTGTCGTTGAGAGCGATCGGTGATGGATTCAGGCCTGCGTATACCGCATATTTCCAAGATCGGTGAGAAGGTCGGGGCCAGTTGGGTTCCAGCCCAGTGCTGCGCGGGTCTTCGCACTGGAGATAGGAGCGTCTCTCCCCGCAAAGAACCCCAAAAAGCCGAAGTGCTCCTGGGCCTGTTCCGGTGCGATAGAAATGACAGGCACGTTCAGGCCGTGGCCAAGGGCAGTGGCAATGTCTTTCAGCGGCACTCCCTCTTCGGCGACTGCGTGATATCGGGCTCCCACAGCACCTTTTTCCAGGGCGAGGCGATAGAGACGGGCGACATCCGCTATATGCGCGGCAGGCCAGCGGTTGCGACCCTCGCCGACATATGCCGAGACTCCCTTTGCGCGGGCTATGGCGATCAGGTAGGTGACCAGTCCCTGTTTTACCGTGTCGTGGACCTGCGGTAGACGCATCACAGAGGCGTGAACTCCGCGCTCCATCAGAGCGAGAGCAGTCACCTCAGATACACGAGGAAGGGCTGCAGAAGATAGTGGTGGATCGTCCTCAGTGGCGGCGCGGCCCTGAGCCACTCCAACGCCGGAACTGACGATGAACGGACAGCTGGAGCCCTGAAGCGCGGCGCCGATGGCCTCGATGGCGCGTCTGTCCAGTTCGCAGCTCTCCGCGAATTTCGTCCAGTCATGCCGGAAGGCCGTGTGGATGACGGCATCGCACGCAGCTGCCCCACTGCGCAGGCTCTCCAGGTCGTCCAGGTCGCCGCGATGCGCCTGCGCGCCGACATCGCGAAGAGCCTTGGCGCCGTCATCACTGCGAGCCATGCCGAGTACCTGATGGCCTGCGTCAATTAACTCTCGAACCACGGTCGAGCCAATAAATCCAGTCGCACCTGTTACGAAAACACGCATTGAATGCTCCTTTTTTTGAACGTGACTTTTGCTTCAATTGGGCGTTGACCAATCGCTGCTTTATCGAATAAAACGGAGACTACTTCCGAATTAGTAGATAAGATAACCGGAGACTGTCTCCGGTTGCAAACATTTTTCGATGCCCAAGAAAAGTTCACAACCCGTCCCCCGAAAGCCGCGCACAGATGCTCAGCGGAACCGCAGGCGTATTTTGGAAGTAGCCAAGGATGCGTTTACGCGTTTTGGCGCCGTCGCCAGCCTGGACGACATCGCCAAACAGTCCGGTGTGGGCGCCGGAACTCTGTATCGTCACTTTCCCACCCGCGATGCCCTGATCGAGGCCGTCTACCGGAACGAGGTGGAGAAACTCGCGGCGGCGGCGGGCCGCTTCGCCGAAACCTTGTCCCCAATCGAAGCCCTTAGAACCTGGATGCTGCTGTTGGTCGATTACATCGCAGCCAAGCACATCATTGCGCCCGCTCTCAATAGCATCGTCGGAGGCCCGTCCAGGCTCTATGAAGGTTCTCGCAGCCTCATCCAGGGCGCGATCGATGAGCTGGTGAAGCGCGCAAAGAGGAGCGGCGATCTGCGAAAAGATCTGGATGCATTCGACCTGCTTCGGGCGCTGATCGGCGTCTCGCATGTGGGCTCCGGCGCTGATTGGCAGCAAAGCGCCAGGAGACTGGTAGACATCCTTATCGCTGGCTCACGCCCAGTCAAGTAGACTGCGTCTCTCGGACCCGGACCAACGATATCTGAAGGTGACCCAGCCGTCTGACGCGCGAACGGACGCCCAAACCAGAATCGGAGATCGTACAGCGATTTGCTTCCCATCGGAACTCGACTGTTGCCGGTCCGCAGCACGCATCCACGTCCTGCAACCATCGAAGCGCCTCGGCGATTTGACACTCTTTGACAGGCAGGCCGACAAAACATTGCGTCAATCGGCCCAGCAGAATCACACTTCGAGTCGCTGCAATTCCTCTTTGAAGTGGATTTTCCAGGAGTCGGTCAACGCATTGACCGCAAGGATACGGCGGACCTGACGAACATCCTCGATGCTGTATTCCTCTGCGACATACAAGCGCGTGATCTCGGAAACAGGTAGAGAGTTGGGCCACCACCTCCCGCAGAAGAGCCGAATCGACAGGTCGTTCAGATGGGTAATATCTGGTGAAATTGCAGACCCATGTAAAGAAGCTCGTGCCGAAGACCGGCCGAGATTTCTGACAATTCTGGGGTGGGAGTAGACCGACTCCGCCGCGTGCTTGGAGCCTTTTGGAACGTAACCTTTAGTTGGAGGGCGAGTAACTGGTTGAAATGATGGTGGCCAGGGACGGGATTGAACCGCCGACGCCGGCCTTTTCAGGGCCGCGCTCTACCACTGAGCTACCTGGCCTCAGTGCAGACTTTTGAGTTGCAATTCCCTGCGCGGATTCCGGCAGTGCCGGAGAAGGGTGGGCTGGTCCACGAACAGTGCGCTGCAACAACTTTGCCAGTATACCAACTCCGTCATCGCAAGCCAAACACTGCTCCCAAACCTGGATCCCTGGACTGGCAAAGGGGAGAATCAGTTTGTACGCCTCGACTACTTTTGGGTAGCTTTTTGAACATTCGCCAACTACGGGTGGAATTTTGATGCACAGTGGAATGGGAATTAACTGACCTTCGGCCTTTTGTGGGCGCTGGTTTTTGAGCAGGCTAGGCCAGGGTCAACGGATTGGCCGCGGTTGGCCTGTGCGGGCATCCTTGCTCGTCGGTGCACCCCATCCTGCTCTACACTGAATGGCAATCATGCGCCACATCGTCCTTCCTCTTGTCTGCCTTGCCCTGGCCGCCGTTGCCCCCACAACCCTCCATGCCGCGCCCGCTCCTGCGCACCCCACAGCCGCTGAAACCGGCGTCGTCCGCGCCTATGCGACCGCCGTCAAGGGAGGTCCGCTTCCCCTGCGCACTTTCCTCAGCCAGTTTCCGAAAGGGGCAGATCTGCATGTCCACCTCTCGGGAGCCGTGTATGCCGAGACCTTTATCAAGGATGCCGGGGAGGACGGTCTGTGTGTGGACCCCGTCGCGCTCAGCTTTGCCAAGCCGCCCTGCACAGCGCCGCTGGTGCTTGCCGCACGGCTCTCTGGCGTGCTGACGCCCGACGAGCAGGACCTCTACGACCGCCTGGTCAACGCCTTCTCCATGCGCAGCTTTGTGCCCACACCGGGCTTCAGCGGGCATGATCAGTTTTTCGCAACCTTTGCGCGCTTTGGCGGACTCAGCAAGAGCCACACCGGCGAATGGGTGGACGAGGTGGCCACCCGTGCAGCCGCGCAAAACCAGCAGTATCTGGAGCTTATGGAGACACCGCCCTTCGGCCACGCGGCCATGATTGCGCGCCAGATCGGCTGGAACCCGGATCTAGCCGCGATGCGCCAGGCGCTGCTGGATCACGGCCTGCGCGACGAGATCGCCGTCGACCGCGAGGACGTGCGCTCGGCCGAGGCGCTACGCACGAAACTGGAGCATTGCGGAACCACGCAGGCGACTCCTGCGTGCCAGGTGGAGGTCCGCTACATCTACCAGGTGCTGCGCGGATTTGCGCCGGAGCAGGTGTTCGCGCAGACGTTGCTGGGCTTTGAGACGATCCAGGCCAGCATGGACGCACATGAAGACGTATATGTGGGGATCAACTTTGTGCAGCCGGAGGATGGCTTTATCTCCATGCGCGACTATACGTTGCAGATGAAGATGTTGGATTATCTGCACTCGGTTTATCCCAGGGTGCGGATCAGCCTGCACGCGGGCGAGCTGGCTCCCACCCTGGTGCCGCCGGAGGGACAGCGCTTCCACATTCGCCAGGCTGTGGAGCTGGGTCATGCGGAGCGCATCGGCCACGGCGTGGACGTGATGTATGAGGACGACGGCCCGGCGCTGCTGAAAGAGCTGGCGCGCAAGCATGTGATGGTCGAGATCAACCTGAGTTCTAACGAGGGCATTCTAGGCATCAAGGGCAACGAGCACCCGTTTCCGCTGTACCGGGCAGCGCATGTTCCCGTTGCGTTATCGACTGATGATGAAGGGGTTAGCCGCATCGACATTACGCACGAATACGTGCGCGCCGCGCTCGACTACCACCTGGACTACCAGGACCTGAAGGAACTGGCGCGGACCGGTATGGAGCATGACTTTCTGCCGGGCGCGAGCCTGTGGAGTGCGGAGGATACCTTCACGCTGCCTGTGGCCGCTTGTCGCAAGCAGATTGTTGGCGGAGACAAACCCACCGCTGCCTGCAAAATCTTCCTGGACGGGAGCCAGAAGGCCGCGGCGCAATGGGAGCTGGAGCGCCGCTTCAGAGCGTTTGAAGCGAGGTTCTGAGCTCCAACGCCGGAGCCAAAACGACCACGTGCAGATGGACAGCCGGCGCCCAAACAAAACGCGATCGTTTGTCGACCTTCATGCGGAGTGAAGCGAAAAAAACTACACATCCAAGTCGACAAAAAGCGCAGAGTATCCGGGTATAGATGCAGCTTTTGAGGGTTCTGCGACCGAGTTGTGGATGCTCACCGCCGGCAATCTGTGAGCGGCGAGCATCCCATTGCGCCTGCGACTCATGGAGTTGATGCTGTCGGCTTGGTGCCTGGGTTACAGCAACTGTAAAAGTGCTTTAACCGCTGCGCTTTAACCGCTGTGCTTTCGACTCGCTGCGCTCGCTCGGGACAACAGCTTAATTTAATACGTGCTGACTCTGTTTCATTCACGTCGAGTTGGTTTCATGTCCGTTGCCTCGTATCGCGGAGTGGATCGTGCCTTCACGCGGGTCACGATTGGGCGGCGCGTTCGAGTTCGGAGATGTCGAGCTTTTTCATCCGGAGCATGGCCTGAAGCGCCTTGGGATTCCGGATGAGGTCGGACAGGCGCGCGGGGACGATTTGCCAGGAGAGACCGAACTTGTCTTTGAGCCATCCGCACTGGCTCTCGCTGCCGCCGGCGGAGAGTTTGGCCCAGTAGTCGTCCACCTCCTGCTGCGTATCGCAGCGGACGACGAACGAGATGGCCTCAGTGAATTTGAACATGGGGCCGCCGTTGAGCGCGGTGAAGCGCAGGCCGTCGAGTTCGAAAGCGATGGTAAGGACAGTGTCTTTGGGGCCGCTGGGGTCGTCGAGGACGCGGCGCTGCTGGTGAAGAATGCGCGAGTTATTGAAGACGGTGAGGTAGAAGGCGACCGCTTCTTCTGCGTTGGAGTGGAACCAGAGAAACGGCGTGATGCGGGGAGAGCTTTCAAGAACGCTCATGGAAACCACCTGATGTGAAGTTTGTGCACGGCTGCCAGTTGGACTAACTCCCAAAAGCGAGACCAGGTGCACCGGCGGGGAACGGGTTCGAAGTATTGTAGGCATGAATAGGTTGCAACTTGCAAGTGACATACGTAGAGTTGGCTTATGCTCAAGAAACCGCAGAAGCCGCGCCGCTCAGGATGTCCGGTGAGCATTTCGCTGGAGCTGCTGGGCGATCGCTGGTCGCTGCTCATCGTCCGCGACATGATGGTGCGCGGCTGCCGCACGTTTCGCGAGTTTCAGCGCTCCGGCGAAGGCATTGCAACCAACATTCTGGCCGACCGCCTGCGCAAGCTGGAAGCGGGCGGCATTGTGGCGACCGAACCGGCGGCAGAGGATGGGCGGAGTGCCCACTACCGGCTTACAGAGAAGGGCATTGCGCTGGCCCCGGTGCTGCTGGAGCTGCTGCTGTGGGGGGCGCGGCATGAGGAGACGGGCGCGCCGTGCGGCTTTGCGGAAGCGATGGCGGGCAAGCGCGAAGCCGTGCTGGCGGAGACCTATCGCCGCTGGGAACAACGCGACCCCACGCCGCTGCTTCCGCCCTTTCAAACTCCGACTCAATCCCCGAAAAGGAGGAAAACACGATGAAGCTGCGGACCTATCTGAACTATGGCGGAAACTGCGCGGAGGCTTTCAAGTTCTATGAGGAACGCCTGGGCGCAAAGATTGGCGTGATGATGACGCACGAACAGATGCCGGACCCGAGCAACGTGAAGCCGGAATGGCGCAAGGCGATTCTGCACGCGCGCATCACCATCGGCGATACGGAGGTGATGGCGAGCGATGTTCCACCGGAGATCTTTCAGCCGATGCGCAGCGTGTATCTGGCTTTGAACGTGACGAGCGACGCCGAAGCGGAGCGCTTGTATGCGCTGCTGGCCGACGGCGGCGAGATCTATATGCCGATGGGGGAGACGTTTTTTGCGACGCGGTTCGGGCAGTTGCGGGATAAGTTCGGCACGCCGTGGATGATCATCCACGAGCGGCCCATGCCGGGCAGGGCGTAGGAACGGGGTTAGGGCAGAGTAACAACGATTCTTATGAAGGTGGGGCTTGCCCATCCTTCCGCGATGGAACTGCGGAAGGATGGGCACCGGGCGTTTTTCAGGCGCGGGTTGAGTAGCCCATACCGGCTAGAACTCCGCGCATATAAGAGATGCTGGCGGTGACACCGGGCATAGGGTCATCGCCGTGGACTTCATACTCCAGATCGACCCATCCCTTGTACCGGGTCTTGATGAGGGCTTCAAAGAAGCCTCGCACGGGCATGATGCCGTCGCCGACGGCGACCTGGCTTTCCTTGCTTTGGAAGTCGGTGAGGTCTTTCATGTGGACGTTGTAGAGGCGCGGGCCGACGGCGTGAATGGCCTGAATGACATCGGTGCCGGCGCGCTCGGTGTGTCCCACGTCGATGCAGCATCCAATGCGCGGATCGAAGCTCTTGATGTCTTTCAGGATATCGAGCGGCGAGGGCCAGAGCTTGTCCTCAGGACCGTGGTTGTGGATGGCGATGCGGATGTCGTATTCCTTCACGAATTTCTCAATACGGGGCAGCGTCTGAGGAGTGGGATCGCCGGCGACAATGACGGAGATGCCCGCGCGCTTGCAGTACTCGAACTTGCTGCGGATATCGGCGTCCTCATCTTTAGCGAAGTAAATGGCGCCGGCGGCGTGGAGATGGATGCCGGCGGCGGCGTAATCGGCGAGCGCCTTGGCTTCTTCCGCGGGGTCCATGGGGAGATGATCTTTGACGTCCTTGCAATTGAGCCCGGTGATGTTGAGCTGCTTCATGAAGCCGATCATTTGCGCGCGGGTGAAGTTGCGGAAGGTGTAGCTGGCCAGGCCCAGACGGACCGGCGACGGCGCGCCGGCCGCCGGTGAGGACTGCGCCAAGGCAAGCCGCGCGCCCGGCACGGCACAGGCTGCCGCGGCCAGGGCCGTGGATTGAATAAGATTGCGACGAGAGATTGTGTTCTTCATATTCGAGTGGTGTCCCTCACGTTCATTGAACATGTTTCGAGTAGGCAACCGTTGAGCGGTCATCCCAAATGCAGGTCCTTCGACTCCCCTTCGCGTTGCCCAGGGCCGCTAAGGAGGACGGCATTTGGGAGGCGGCTCAGACGCACGCAGCTAGATACGCGGCTCCCAGCCTGGCTCGTATTCCCGATCCCACAGGGCCATGGCTTCTTCATCGTTGAGGATGTGCCCGTCTGTGGGATCAAGATTCAGATCGCGGTTGACGTCCCAGGCGATGTTGGACAGTTGCAGCATGGTGACTGCGACGTTGCCGACGGACACGGGCGAGTGAAGCTGTTCGCCCTTGCGGATGCCGGCGATGAAGTTTGCGAAATGCGCGTCGGTCATGGAGTCGGCGCCGACAAGATCGGCGGTTGAGGTGTGGCCGCCCACCTTGAATTCGCTGGTCTTTTTGCCGTTCAGGTCGTAGACCTCATAACCGTCACGATCAATGAGCACGGTGCCTTGGGTGCCCTCGATGAGCGATCCACGGCCGCGGTTGAAGTAGCGCATGCCCTGGCAACTGGTGCTCTCCCAGGAGATCATCTTGTCGTCGTACTCAAAGCTGGTGATGATGGTGTCGTAGAACTGCCAATCGTCCTTGTAGGCGTAGCGGCCGCCCGACGAGATGACGCGGTTGGGGTAGTCCACATCCAGCGCCCAGCGGCAGACGTCCACTTCGTGGGTGCCGTTATTGAGCGTTTCGCCGGTGCCGTAGATTTTGAACCAGTGCCAGTTGTAGGGCTGCAGGTTGTCTTTGTAGACGCGGCGGGGCGCGGGTCCCTGCCACAGGTCCCAATCCAGTTGCGGCGGAATGGGCACTTCCTTGCCGATGCCGATGGATTTGCGCGTGTTGTTGTACCAGCACTTGGCGAAGTAGGGGCGGCCGACGAGGCCGTTGTGAATCTTTCCGACGACGTCAATGGTGAAGGACGAGGAGCGCTGCTGCGTTCCCATCTGCACCAGCTTGCCGTACTTTTGCTGGGCGCGCACCAGCAGCTCGCCCTCGCCGGGATTGTGGCTGCAGGGCTTTTCAACGTAGACGTGCTTGCCTGCCTTGAGGCCGTAAATGGCCATGGGGGCATGCCAGTGGTCGGGCGTGGCAATGGTGATGGCGTCTACGTCCTTGATATCGAGGATCTTGCGGAAGTCCTGATTTGTGGCGGGGGCATAGCCGAGCTCGCTCTGCACCCTTGCGGCAAACTTCGCCATGGTGTTGGTGTCCACGTCGCACACGTGAGCGATGCGGGCCGCGTCCTTGTTGGCCTTGAGCGAAGACAGATGCGCATAGGCGCGGCCGTTGAGGCCGATCACGGCAAAGTTGAGGCGTTCGTTGGAGCCCATAATCTGGCCATAGCTCTTGGCGGACGAGCTGATCGCCAGCCCCGCCGCACCCACTGCAAGTGTGTCGAGAAACTCCCGTCGGGTTACCATACATCTCCTTTTGATCGACTCGTCCCCCTCGGGCTTGCGAGAGAGCATGTTGTTGGATTTTTTGGGATCGGCTTGGACTAGCTCTTTTTCCAACCGTCCATGCTAATACGATTGCGCTCTTACTGGCAGGCGATTTGGCAAGAGCGCTTTCATGGGGCTGCGATTCCGGCTTAGACTTTCGGCATGGATAACGAGCGCGTCCGCGCGATCTGCATGGGGCTGCCGCACGCGGCGGAGACGGTGAACTGGGGACACATGCTTGTGTACTGGGTGGGTGACCGGGAGATTGGCGGCAAGATGTTTGCCATGACGGACCTGGATGGTACGGGGAACTCCGTGCTGCTGTTTCACTGCGGGGCAGAGCGGTTCTATGAGCTACAGGAGACGGAAGGGATTTTCCCTGCGCCGCACCTGGCCCGGGCCCACTGGGTGGCGCTGGAGCGCTGGGATGCGCTGCGGCCGCGGGAGATTGAGGAGGAGTTGCGGCGGGCGCATGCGCTGATCTATGAAAAGCTGCCGAAGCGGACGAAGGCTGTGCTGGCGCTGCCGGAGAAGGAACGGGCGAAGGTTGCCCGAGAGCGGAAGAAGGCGGTGGCGGGGAAAGCGAAGGGGCGGTGAGGGTCGTGCTCGTCTGAGCTGCCCGAACCCCAGATCCTGCGGCTCCCTGCGCTTCGGTCCGGTCGCTCAGGAGGACAAAATTCTTGAGGCAGGCAGGACGAGTGGCGGGAACTGACATCAGGGTGCATCCGTATCTTTCGGTGTACTGTTGTGGGCTCGGGCAAGTGCGATGAGGCGCTGATGCCATGGCGAAGTTTCTTTTGTGGTGCATTCTGCTGGTGCTGTGCTGGCCGTTGGCGCTGATGGCGCTGGTGCTCTACCCGGTGGTGTGGGTGTTGCTGCTGCCGTTTCGCATTGTCGGCATCGCGGTGGGCGGCGTGCTGGAGCTGGTGAGCGCGGTTATCCTGTTGCCGGTAAGGGTGCTGCGGGGAATTTGATGTACGGCTTAACGATTGATCCTGCGTGAACGCAATCCTTGGTGATCTCGTACCCTTTCCGCACAGAACGCGGAATGGGCAGGGCGCCCCGGTACCTGCCTTTCCCCATTGCACGCTTCCCTGCCTCGACATCCCTCTTGAAAATGCTTTAGCGTGAGCCTATGGCAGGTGTTGCGTTGGTACTGGAGGGCAAGGTTGCCCTCATCACAGGCGGATCGCGCGGAATTGGCGCGGAGACGGTGCGGCTGTTTCGGGAAGCGGGGGCGCGGGTGGCCTTCAGCTACCGGCAGGCGCGGGAGCAGGCGCTGACCCTGGAGGCCGAGTGCGGAGGGCCAGGGTGGTGCGTGGCGCTGGAGCAGGACCTGAGCAGTCCGGCGGACGGGCGTGCGCTGGTGGCAGCGGCGGTGGCGGCGTTTGGGCGGCTGGACGTGCTGGTGGCCAATCACGGCATCTGGCCCGCGGAAGATGCGCCCATAGCCGAGATGGCCGAGGAGCAGTGGCGGCGGACGATGGCCGTGAATCTGGACTCGGTGTTCGGGCTGGTGCAAGCGGCGGTGGCGCAGATGGAGCGGCAGGGCGCGGGTCTCGGCGAGGCGGCGGGGCATATTGTGCTGATCAGTTCCACCGCGGGGCAGCGCGGCGAGGCCAACCACGCCGACTATGCCGTGACCAAAGGCGCGTTGATCAGTCTGACAAAGAGCCTGTCGAGTGAGCTGGCGGCCAAGGGGATTCGGGTGAATTGTGTGGCGCCGGGATGGGTGGCGACGGAGATGTCGGCCGCTGCGCTGGACCACCCGGAACTGGGGCCGAAGATCGCATCGGGGATTCCGGTGGGGCG
>VFSW01013227.1_pt1 | contig 11482 bp, 10 predicted proteins | sample 5358111 | NCBI WGS metagenome assembly VFSW01 (sample SAMN11554181, study PRJNA540505) | mine drainage metagenome | isolation source: sediment from site ElyBrook_90M | place: USA: Ely Copper Mine, Vershire, VT | collected 2017 | reverse complement strand
GCCAATATACTTGATGAAATTATCTTATATTTTTACCTATATCACCAAGCCGACAAAAGTAAACTTGCGCTTAATCAAAAGTAAAAGTGGGTATCAATATTTGCTGGCGCAAAATGCCTGATCGTGACTAGTTTGTCTCCCGAAGAACAGGTACAAAAGATGCTATCCATTATTTATCAAATCCCTGTAGGATTGATAGAGTCGGATATGGCGGGAAATATTACACAATTGAATGCCAAAAGCGTCCAATTGCTTATGCCTTTGTTTTCCAGTCTGCAATTGCCCGGCGATAACATCAATAAACTATTACAGGTGAAGGCCCCTGGCCTGTTAAAACGCATCCGGGAATATATAGGAAAAAATGGCGTTATCGTAAGCCAACTTCGTCAGGAAATACATTCCCGGAATAAAAACGGTGATCTGGTTATACAGCAATACCTATTTACCATCAATAAATTGAACGCGGATAGCCTGATGTACTACTTTGATGATATTAGCGAAGTTTATCTTAAGGAGAAAAAACTGAATCAAATACTTCAGGATAAAGCTATAGCACAAAATAAATTTGAAATCGCATCAGGCGTGCTGCACGATATCGGTAATGCAGTAGTGGGCTTCGGCTCTTACATGATTAAAATAAAACGGCTGGTAGGACAAAATGACATCAGTTCCATCGAAAATCTGAAAAGCTTTGTGTCAAAAAATTTTCCGGCGTTTCAGACAGCCATCGGAGAGCAAAAGGCAAATGCGCTAATTGCCTTGTTAGAGGGATACATAACGCAGCAGGATGACAAACTGAAAGAAACAAAAACCTTGGTATCGGATCAGATCAAAATAATCTCCCATATACAGGAAATATTGAATATACAGCGCCAATATGTAAAGGGTCAAAACCAGGAAAGAGAACCGGTAAATATCCGCGCTGTGATACACGATTCACTTTCCATGTTATTCGGAAGTCTGGACGAAAACTCCATTAGGTTTAGGCTTGATGCGCCGGCAGTTTTACCTGAGCTAAAGGGAGACCGCACCAAATTAATGCAGGTATTTTTGAACCTCTTTAAAAATGCCGTTGATTCCTTAATCACTATGGGCCATACTAACAAAGAAATAACTGCCACTATTGTTGCAGAAGAACAAACGCTTATCGCGCAGATAAAAGATAACGGAACCGGCTTTGACAAAGAAGGAGGTACGCATTTGTTTGATAAGGGATATACTACAAAAACGGAAGGTACTGGTTTAGGGTTGGCAAACTGCAGAAGCATTATTGAGGGGCACAATGGGGAAATGACCTTGACAAGCGATGGAGGTGGTATGGGCGCCACTGCGACTATTATTTTTCATTTGCAAAATCAGTAATACCATTAACGATGGAAAATGAAGCGGTTAATACGAGGGTTTTAGTGATCGATGATGAAGAGGTCGTAAGAAATAACATTGAAGATATATTGATCCCTCATCGTACTGATAAAAATGTCAAAATGGCCAATGCATCAAGTATACTCTTTGATGACGAAGAACCGGGTGACCAAATGATAGTTCATTGCAACAACAGTCTTATTCCCGTATTTACATTAGATAAGGCCATAAACGGAATGGATGGCTTTCAGCGAATAAGAGGCGCATTAGCGGAAGGAAGACCCTACGCCGTAATATTCCTGGATATGAGAATGCCTGGCTGGGATGGATTGGAAACTGCCATGCACATCAGGGAAGTCGATATTAAAGCGGAAATTATTATCATAACCGCCTACAGTGACAAATCAATTGAAGAGATCATAGCAAAAGCTGGGAAAAATATTGGTTATCATTGTAAACCTTATGCCTCCGAAGAAATATTGCAATTGGCTACCAAAGCAGTAAATGATTATAATAAGCTAAGAAACCTTGAAAAACTGATCCTGATTATTTCCAATATCAATTTGGCGGAAGCCCATCTTAATTCGCTTTTACAAAATATACTGGACCAGTTGGCGATGTATATCGGAAGTGATACGGCCATACTTGGAAAACTGCTTCAAAACAATCAGTATCAAAAATTATTTTCGATTGGTTCCATCGACAAGGATGTCAATATCAGTAGAATTGCCGAGATCATTTCGTCGGCTAAATTTAACAGGGAGGAAGTTGTGCAAATTGACGAGATGGTTTTCGTGAAACTTGAGGACTATTCCATATTCGCGGTGCTTAGTAAAGAGCTCCAGCTAAAAACAGAAAAACTTTATCTGGTTAGGTTATTCGTTCAAAATGCGGCCAGGGCGATTAAAAACATGCAACTTCATGAGGAACTAATGAAGAAGGAAAAACTATCTGCTGTTGGTAAAGCCCTGGGCATGTTGATACATGATTTAAGGGCGCCCATAAAAAGCATTCCCGCTTTTACTTCTTTCATCAGAAATGACGGTTTTCAAAGTAAGTGGCTGGATATGATTGATCTATGCGGCGAACAGGCCTCAGAAATATTTGATGACTTCCTTGATTTTTTGAGGGATGCGCCGTTATTGTTACTACCGGTTCCCATCGATAAGCTGATTATGGAGGGCGTCATTTTAGCCAGGAACAGGATGGATATGACAGCTATATCAATTCATGAAGATATAGAACCCAATCTGGTTGTCTTGGGCGACAATAGTAAGCTAAAAAGGGTGATCATGAACCTGTTAACCAACGCGGCAGAGGCATTAAAAGACCATAAAGTACAAAATGCAGCCATTGGCATCACTGCAAGGCGAGCGGGTCATAACGTGGAAATTATCTTAAAGGATAATGGGCCGGGCATTCCTGAAAAAATCATGGGCAGCCTTTTTGATGCCTTCGTAACGGCAGGTAAAAGTAATGGTACCGGTCTTGGGCTTGCAATAGTCAAACAATATCTGGTCGCGCATAAGGGGACTATCAGCGCGAATAATAATAATGGAGCGGAGTTCATTATCCGGGTGCCATTAGCGGATCAATAGTTGGAACCGCGGCCACCCAGAGCGCCTTTTTCCCTTTCCATCCTGCCCGGGAGGGATTTGCGTTAATTGCCTAGGCGGACATCCCTATTTCTTCTGACATGAATCGTTTGCGCCCACCGAGCTGTTTATAGTCGGTAGTGGTATGCCCGGTCACTTTTTTGAACTGCGAGCAAAGATGCGCCACACTGCTGTAATGCATTCTGAAGGCTATTTCGGTAAGCGTAAGCTCATTATATACAATCAGTTCTTTTACCCGTTCGATCTTGTTTACAATAACGAATTTTTCAATACTACAACCTTGCCTATCCGAAAAGACATTCGCTATATAGGTGTAATTATGTTTTATTAGCCGGGTTAAATGCACCGATAAATTGACGGGCAGGGGTTCCTTGGAGTCTCGAACCAATTCGATAATGATCTTTTTTATTCTTTCGATGAGGACGGATTTGTAGTCTTCCAACAGTTCAAGACCTGATAGCAAAAGATCGGAACGGATCTGATCCAGCAGATCGGGTGTAATATCTTCGGTGACGTCGGCGAAGCCCAACTCTACGCGGGTAAAATGAAGCCCGAGCCTTGCAAGTTCCGCCTCGACTACCATTTTGCAGCGCAGGCAGACCATATTTTTGATGTAGATGATCAAAGCACCCGATTTTAGAGGAAAGAAATGGCGGGATATGGCGACCCTTCGATGCTTTCTTTAAGGTACGCCATTTTCAGGTGATGTGGGTAACCTAATTGCATCGATAACATTATCATATTGGAAAATAAGTGGAAGTATGTAGTCGGGAAAGAATGAACGGTCTTGCCAGGGGCGGACGCTGGCGAATCCCAACTTTCACCTGACGCCGTCCTGGCCGGAAAGGTGCAGGCGCTGCTGAATTGCAAAAAAATGGACCTGCCAGCTACTAGTGGCAGAGCCTTTAATTGCAGGTCCGGTCCGAAATCGTGACCCGTCCTGCGGCAAATCTGTGAATTATATAAAAAGTCCCCGGAAATCTATAACAACCCTTTGGCCAGGAAAATTCAACTTTATAACACGGCATTTACATCCACCATTCACCTTTCGATAGTTTAGGGGTTTAGGGTAAGCCTCCTTGCACGGGAGGCTTTTTTCTTTCCCGCCATTTCGACTTTTCATTACCCTTGGAAATTATTTTTTTTTAGACCCTGCGGCACTAAGAATAAAAAAAGCTAACCCCTTACTGCAGTAGGTTAGCTTTTGTGTTCAAAAACCTCAGTCAGGTTTACGGTTCGCACGGGTAGCAAGTTAACAAGGGTCGGATAAGTAAGGATCGGTCAACGGCATTGGATTTGGATATCAACGGTTCTTCAGGTACGGATGAACTGCTTCGGATATTGGATATTGGACTTTTGCTTTGACTCCACAAAGATGCACCGGAAGCCTGCCCAAAAAAATAGAGCGATTACTCAAAACGGCATCGAAGGATGAGAAAAACTTTGTAGTATTGCCTCTACATCCGTCAAATAATCGGCTCCCCTTATTACCTTTGGGCTATATTCTGCATCAAAGCTAAACGACAAGCCATATGAATTCAATCGGCAAAATCTATCTCGACTCAGCCGTCAAAAGGCTGCTAACCTACAAGCAACTAGGGGAAAAGACCCTCGCACAACTCAACGAGCAAGACATCCATTTTACACCCAACGAAGCTTCCAATTCTATCGCGGTCATCATCCGCCACCTGCACGGCAACATGATGAGCCGATGGACCAATTTCCTGACGGAAGATGGCGAAAAGGAAGGCCGAAACCGGGATATAGAATTCACCTCGCCGGCCATCGGAAAGGCAGCGCTCCTGTCGCTGTGGGACGAGGGATGGACTTGTCTCCTGGACGCCCTCCATGCGCTGAAAGAAGAAGACCTGCTGAAATCCATCACAATCCGTCACGAGCCGCTGATCGTCATCGATGCCATCAACCGGCAATTGGCTCATTATCCGCATCATGTGGGTCAGATCATTTATATCGGGAAGATGATTCGTGACGAAAAATGGCAGAGTCTGTCCATTCCGAAAGGCGCTTCCGGGGAATTCAACCAGCGGATGAAAGAACAGCATCCGGCCACGCCCCGGGATGTCGGATCAACGGGTAGCATTTGATCGCGGTTGGGATAGAAGATCTTCCCGCCAATTTCCGTGAAGGGCTGCTGCGATTATCCGTAAAATCCTTCATTTTCGGTTCGGGGCACCTAATTGTTGGAATGAGACCCGCCAATATATAAATTCGCATAGTTCATTTAGGAATTCAGTTTCAGAGAGTTTTCGGTATTCACCTATTAAGTAGATGACGGTATTTCTACCGATAATGTACATCCCTTTCCTGGTGAAGAGTGAAATTCTGCCGTTCCATTAAGTGCCTCCGCCCTGGAGATAATGTTTGTAATTCCAATCCTTTTTCGCTTTTGTGTCAAGTTGAAGCCAATACCGTCATCCCGAATGGTCACTGCGATCCGACGATCATCGTTACATAGGGTCATTGTGACTGTTTTTGCATTTGCGTGCTTCGTTATATTATTCAGTTGTTCTTGTGCAATCCGGAAAATGGCCTCCTTGACGTCAGGAGGAATTATTTCCTCATCCATACCGCCTAGTTCTAATTGAATATTTTGTTTGTAATTGTATTTGTCAACAAGGGCTTCCAATTCCGGACTCAAATTCGATTCAGAAAAGCGAGGGGTGATCATCCGAGAGGGGTATGAGCGGTTTACGGAAACATTCTGATCAATTGTGCACGCGGACCATTTTAACCAAATATTGGGAATCACGTTACGTCAAACTGCCGACCAGGCTGACAAGCCAGGCGGGATAGACACCCAGCCAAATGATTGCTGCGCCTAAAAGGCTTAGTGTCAAAAGCCCTGCGAGGGAGAGATGGGGAGGATAGTCGTCAGTGGGAAATTTTTTGCTGTCCGCCCGAATCATAGCGAAGATGAATCGGAGGTAATAAAATAGTCCGATAACACTGCTGACGACCAGGGTAAAGGCGAGGAGCCAGTTGCCTTTACCCACTCCCGCGGTGAGTAGATAAAATTTGCCCATAAAGCCTGCCGTGAGAGGAATACCTGCCAGGGAAAGCAGGGTGATGGAAAAGATAGTAGCCAGGATGGGCCTCTTCCAAAATAAGCCAGCATAGTTTTCTATGTCGGTAGCTTCATTATCTGATTGGGCAATCAGGGTGATGAGGCTGAACGCGGTCAGGATGGTGATGATATAAGCAGTGAGATAAAAAGTGGCGGCCTGGGCGCCCATTCCTTTCCCGGCAATGAAGGCGACTAGTACATACCCAAAATGGGCAATGGAGGAGTAGGCAAGCATCCGTTTGATATTGTTCTGCCGGAGCGCGAGCAGGTTGCCGGTCAGCATGGAAAGGATGGCGATGACGGTGAAGACGACCATGATCTGTTTGAAGCTATACAGATTGGCCATCATAAAGAACCGGAGTAAAACGGCCATTATAGCGCCTTTGGAAACGGTGGCGATGAAGGCGCTGACTGGAGCGGAGGCGCCTTCGTAGATGTCGGGGGCCCACATATGAAAGGGGACGAGGGCTAATTTGAATCCCATGCCGGTGATCATCAGGCCGAGCCCGGCGATGAGCATAGGGATAGTACCGGAACCTGGGAGTGGGATAGCTGCGGCCAGGCCCTGAAAGGACAGGGTGCCGTTGATGGCGTAGATCAGCGCCATCCCGAAGAGTAAAAAGGCGGAGGACATAGCGGCCAGGATGAGGTATTTTAAACCGGCTTCGATGGATTTGGTGCGTTCGCGGTAATAGCTGATCAGGGTGTAAAGGGAGATATTGAGTATTTCAAGGCCGATAAAGAAGGAAATGAAATGGGTGCTGATGACCATGGTCGTGCCGCCCAGCGTAGCCAGCAGCAGTAGGAGGTAGTATTCTTCCTTTCTTTTTTCGGGGAGGTAGTTTTTCAGGCTGATCTGGCTGAAGAGGGTCACGACGAAGGCGGAGAGCAGGATCTGGGCCTGGAAATAGCAGCCGAACCGGTCCATAAGAAAAAGGTCGCCGATGGAATGGGGTATTTTCGGCCAGGTGAACAGAACGGAAAAGAACGAGGCTGCCAGCGTGGTCAGGTTGCAAATAAAGGCCAGGGTATGGTTGCGCTTCAGGGCTACCCCGACCATGGTGATTACTATGCCGCCGGCCAATATCTCAATGGGCAATAAACTTCGTATGTCGGGTCCTGTGATCATCGTTTAGAATTTTGGGGTGCCTCGGCGGTGGGTCGTTCCTGTTGGACTATATCCTGTACCATTTGTTGGGTCGCATTCAATATGCTATTGGGAAACAATCCCAGCCAGATAATGACAATAGCAAGGGACCCCATGACGATCATTTCCCGGAAACCGAAGTCTGCTATTTCCCATTTTTTCAGCACGACCCCGTAAAATACTTTCTGCATGATGCGCAGCGAATAAAGGGTGGCGGCAATGAAGCCGGCGGCGGCGATGACAGTGAGAACTTTACTGACCATAAAGGATCCGGTCAGGATGAGTATTTCGGCGATGAAATTGCCCAGGCCGGGTAACCCGAGGGAAGCCAGGACAAACAGTAGTCCCATGGCCCCCATTTTGGGGACCTGTGTCCAGAGGCCGCCCATTTTTCCGATCTCCCGGGTTTGGATGCGGTCGTGAAGTGCGCCTACGAGAATGAATAAGCCGCCGGTGCTGACGGCGTGGGCGACCATTTGCATGACGACGCCCTGCAGGGAGATCTGATTGAAGGCGTAGATGCAGAGTAGGATAAAGCCCATATGGCTGACGCTGATATAGGCGACAAGCCGTTTCAGATCGGTTTGGGCATATGCCAGTTTGGCGCCGTAGAAGATGCTGACCGCGCCCAGGATCATGGCTACTGGCGCGAATTGATGCGAGGCCTGGGGAAACAGGGGCAATACGAACCGGATAAGACCGTAGGCGCCGGTTTTGAGCAGCAACCCGGCCAGTAATACGCTGCCTGCGGTGGGCGCCTGGGTATGGGCATCGGGCAGCCAGCTATGGAAGGGGACGGTGGAAAGCTTTACCAGGAAGGCGGCGGCAAAACCAAGCATGAGAAGAAATGCGGCGGGTTGGGATAGAACGGTGCCTTTGAGCGCATCGTAATCGAAGGTATACACGCCGGTGCTTCGGCCATGAACAAAGTATAACCCCAGGATGGAAAGAAACATTAATAACCCGCTGGCTTGTGTAAAAAGGAAGAACTTTCCGGCCGCATAGATCCTGTTCTCGTACCCCCATATGCTGATGAGAAAGTACATGGGGATGAGCATTACTTCCCAGGAGAAGTAAAACAGGAAGAGGTCGAGGGAGACGAAGACGCCCGTGATGCCCGCAAGGATGAACATCAGGTTAAAATGGAAAAAGCCTACCCTTGCCTTTATTTCTTTCCAGGAGACCAGGACGGAAAGCACGCCCAAGAAGGCGGTAAGCAGGAGCATGAGCAGACTCAGGCCATCTGCGGCCAGGGTGATGCGGATGCCGAAGGCCGGTATCCAGGGATGGGTATAATGGATGATCGGATGATCGAACCATAGGTAGACTACGATGCCCAGGAACAGGAGGGTGCCGGCAAGGCTGATGATCCTGGGAAGGAAATCACTCCACCGGCTGACCAGCCAGGCCAGAAAACCGGTGCCCATTAATAAACATATGGTCCAGGCAAGTATCATGTGTAAAGGAGTATGGTTAAGGTAATGACGGCGCCAATGCCCAGGGCCATGGCGTACCAGCGTAATTTGCCGTTCTGGGTGGCGGCGAGCCCCCTGTTGAACAAACCGGCAATGGACGCAAGGCCCGTATAAAATTGATCGATGATATCGTTTTTATCGATCCGCGACAGGTATACGATGGGTTGGACAATGCCCTTGTCATAGAGCTGGTCAAAATCCCAGCCATTGAAGAAGAATCGCTGGATGGGGTTGCGAACCGGTTCGGCCGCGGGGAAGGGCTTGTTATAGTAGATCCGGTAGGCCATCGCCAGACCGGCAATGGACACGACGGCGGCGATCACCTGGGCGATCCATTCTGTGGCATGTCCGGATGCGACGCCAACGGTTACGGGTAATTCATGCTGAATGAATTGGGAGAAAAGGGTGACATGACCCATGTTATCGGGCAATTGGATAAAGCCCCCGGCAAAGGAGACAAACGCTAAAATGACCAGGGGGACTGTCATTGCGATTCCGGGCCGATAGGCGGGTTCGGCCTTTGCTTTGCCGAAGAAGGTGAGGAAGACCATCCTGAAGGTATAGAGCCCGGTAATAAAGGCGCCTGCCAGTCCGGTCAGCCATAGGGCTATCGATCCTTTGTCACTGGCATAGGCCTGCCATATGATCTCGTCTTTGCTGTAGTAGCCCGCTGTGATCAGGGGGAGGGCGGAGAGTGCGCAGGCGCCGATCAGGAAGGTCCAGAATACGACCGGCATCTTTTTCCATAGGCCGCCAATTTTAAACATATTGTGTTCGTTGTTCAGCACGGCAATGACGCTGCCTGCCCCGAGGAACAGCAGGGACTTGAAGAAGGCATGGATCATGAAATGAAATAGGGCGGCGGACCAGGCGCCTACGCCTAAAGCCACGAACATATAGCCTATTTGGGAAATGGTGGAATAGGCCAGAACCTTTTTGATGTCATGCTGGTATAATGCGGACATGCCGGCAACGATTAAGGTCACGGCCCCGATGATGGCCACGGTGGTCTGGACGATGGGCGCCAGTTCAAAGAGCACATGGGTCCGGGCGATCAGATACACACCGGCGGTCACCATGGTGGCGGCATGGATCAAGGCGGAGACGGGCGAGGGGGCGGCCATGGCGTCGGGCAGCCAGGTCTGCAGCGGCACCTGGGCGGATTTGCCGATGGCGCCGCCGAGCAGGAGGAAGGCGGTGGTGATGGCTATCGTTGACCCTGGGGGCCAGGTACGAGGTGCGGCCCGCATAATGTCCTGGATATTGGGGGTATGGTAATTCTTGAAAAGGACGAAAAGGCCGATGACCATGGCGGGATCGCCTACACGGGTGACGGTGAACGCCTTTCTGGCGGCATAGCCGTTGGCGGAGTCTTTGTACCAAAAGCCGATCAGCAGGTAAGAGCATAGCCCTACGCCTTCCCAGCCCAGGTATAACAACAAGAAATTATCGGCCAGCACAAGCAGGAGCATAAACCCGATGAACAGGTTCATATAGGAAAAAAAACGGGCAAAGCCTTCTTCTTTCCACATGAACGGTGCGGAATAAAGATGAATCAGTGCGCCGACGAAAGTAATGACAAAGACGAAGGTCAGCGAGACGGAATCGAGGTGAAAGGCGATCCTGGGAGAGAAACCGGACACGTTGATCCATTGCCAGAGCGTCAGATGGAAAGGCGTTCCGGCGGGGTTTGCATGGAGAAAATCCAGGCCCAGTAAGAGCATGACGATAGCGGAAAGGGAGACCGACCCTATGCCGATCATGGCGGTGGCAAGGCGGGGTAAATGTTTACCCGCGAGCGCCAGCAAGAGGGAACCGGCAAAGGGCAGCGCAACGATCAGCCAAAGGAGTTCAGTCATGATTTATCCGTTTAATTGGCTGGCGCTGTCGGCGTCGAGCGTTTTGAACTTTTGATAGAGTTGTATGATCAGGGCCAGACCGACGGACACTTCAGCTGCGGCCATGGACAGGATGAAAATGAACATGACCTGGCCGTCTGCGCTACCCCGTGCGGCGCCTCCTGCGATAAAAGCCAGACCTGCGGCATTGAGCATGACTTCTACTGACATGAGCATAAAGATGACGTCCCGGCGGGCCAGCACCCCGGCCAGGCCGATGCAGAAAAGGATCGCGGCCAGCCATAGTCCGTATTCCATTGGGATTGTCATGTGGCACGCTCCTCGTTTTTTAGATACCGGTGATGGGACAACTTTTCCTTCTGCCCAAGGTGATAGGCGCCGATGATCCCTGCGGCCAGCAGGAAGGCGGCGAGTTCCACTATTAAAATATATTTGGAGAACAGCAATTCGCCTACAGCAGCGGGTTGGATGACGGGACTCATCATTGGATGGGATGCGGGGCGCATAAGTATATAAAGCATTTCCCCGAACAGGATCGCACTGGTGATGCCGGGACCGATCCAGGTGGACGGCTTCAATAATTCGTGCTCTTTCTTTACGCCGGTACTACCTGTGTTGAGCATCATGATGACGAAGACGAATAAGACCATGATGGCGCCGGCGTAAATGATTACTTCCAGGGCGGCGATAAAGGGGGCGCCTAACAGGAAGAAGATCACGGAGACTGCCAGGAGCGAAATGATCAGGTATAGCAGGGAATGAACGGCATTGGCGCCGGTAACCATTCTGATCGTCGCGATTATCGCGATGATGGCGGCGATATAAAAGAGGCTGTTCATGGCATGAGTTTGTTAATGTCCACGGGCTTGTCTTCGTTTGCCCCTTGTCCTTTGGCCTTGCGCCCCAGATCGACGCCGGCGACCTTGGAAAAATTATAA
>VFSW01013226.1_pt1 | contig 11482 bp, 11 predicted proteins | sample 5358111 | NCBI WGS metagenome assembly VFSW01 (sample SAMN11554181, study PRJNA540505) | mine drainage metagenome | isolation source: sediment from site ElyBrook_90M | place: USA: Ely Copper Mine, Vershire, VT | collected 2017 | reverse complement strand
CGTGGTCGACCGCGTTGTCGCCGTCCAGGTTGTAGTAGTAGAGCAGGTCACCCGGCTGGAGCTGGTTGAGCGGCACGTGGGGCAACGCGGCCCACTGCTCCTCGGTGGTGCGCGGCATGGCGTAGCCCGCCTGGGCCCAGGCCCATTGCACGAGACCAGAACAGTCGAATCCGACGCCCGCCGTCTCGCCACCCCAGACGTAGGGCACGCCCGTCTGTTTCTCGGCGAAGGCGACCGCCGCCTCGCCCGCCGCCGAACCGGCCGGGGAGCCCGATATCAGGTTCGTCACCACGGGTGGCGTGTTGGCGGCTATGGCGGCCAGGACGAGATTAGCTGCCGGTTGACAACCGATCGACGACGCCGCGGCGACCGCGGAGGCTTCGCCGCTGGTGTCGCGTACTCGCGCTGCGGCCGCGCCCGCAGCGACCTCGTACTGGATGATCTGCGTGCGTAGCGCGGCGGTGACGACGTTGAGTGTCTGACGGGTCTGGTCGGCGGCGGCGATGTTCTGGGATAGAAGGTTCTGCAGGTCCGACGTTTCGACACTGGCGCGCTCACGCTGCGCCGCGACCTGAGTGATGGCGACTTGGAGTTTCGCGCGCTGGGCGTCAAGTTTCGCGCGCAGGTGGTTGAGATCGCCCACCACCAGGGAATCGAAGACTTGCCGCGCCCCGGAGGAGTTCACGTTCTGGTTGAACAGCGCGATGGCCTGTGACGTCGATGTGCCAAAGACGTAGGACTGCACCACGGCGTTGACCAGGTGACGGGTCGTCGTCTCCACCACTGTCAGTTCGCTTCGCTCGCGCGACTGCAGCGTGATGATGTTGGCGCTGAGGTTGGCGAGCTGAGCCTTGGCCGCGTCGTAGGCGTTGGCCGTCACTTCACTGGATTTCTGCTGGCGGGCCAATTGGGCCGAGAGATTTGCGATCTCCGCCTTGGTCTGGGCGATCGTCTGTGCGCCCGCGCCGGAGGCGGCGAGGGGGACCAACGTGGAGAACACCACAATGGCGGCACTCGCACTGAGCGCCATGAGGGGAGACGTGCCCCGACGATGCACGGACTTCATTGTTCAATCCTAGTGACCCCTCCTGGGACTCCCGGTAGATTTGTCCGCGATTTGATGCGTTAGCGTTAGGTCGCCGCCGCGCGTGGGGGCGTAGCCCAATTGGCAGAGGCAGGGCGCTTAAACCGCCTCCAGTGAGGGTTCGAGTCCCTTCGCCCCTACGCCGCGACGGCGGCATCGTCTCGGGTCCGATCGTGTGGAGATGGCGGCTATCTCTCCCCCGCGCGATCTCGGTTCTGGTTCACCGCTCATTCTCACGGTCGCGATCAGGGGCGCTCGCGGGACCTCGACGGCGTCGTGGCGTGAACTCTTCGCCACCCACGACCGATGTTTCGGCCGACGAGGGCCGGGGACACCGTGACCTACCCCTGGAGATATCCGGCGAGATTCGCCAGGGACGAGGCCAGTCCCGCGGCGTGATCACCCGGGTCCAGCGCATCGGGCACATCGTCGACCGTGACGTCGACGCGCGTCCCCCCGTCAACGCCGGTGACTTCCCAGGTCATCGTCATCGTGCCGGCGAACGCTGGTTCGTCCGAGACGAAGGCGACCGCTTGGACGACCCGTACGCCCGCGACGACGTCGACGAAACGAGCTTCGACGATATCGGAGGTGGCGTTGGATTTACCCCCGCCCGCGCGGGCGTCCGCGTAGGTCAACACCATTCGATAGGACCCTCCGGGACGTGGATCGAATCGCTCGATACGGCCCGACATCCCCGCGGGAGGCAGCCACGTCGCGAGGGCACTCGCATCGACGAAAGCGGCGTAGACCACCTCCGGCGCAGCGGCGATCACTCGTGATGCCTTGTCGGTACGCGGCATGGTAGAAAACTACACTCACCGTCTATCGGGTTGCCGAGCGACCCGTGGTGCTCGAGTTCGCGAGTAGGCGAGCGGCGCGTCCGTCCGCGAGGGTTCTCCCCCGCGACGCTTTGTGTGAACGGGGGCGAGCCCTCAGAGGTCCAGGGTGATCGAAACCGGGCAGTGGTCCGAACCCATCAGGTCCGCATGTATCTCCGCGGCGCTTACCCGACTGGCGAAACCACGTGACACCAAGAAATAATCGATGCGCCAGCCCACGTTGCGTTCGCGCGCGGCCGAGAAGTTCGACCACCACGTGTAGTGGCCGTTGCCTTGGGTGAAGAGGCGAAATGAATCGACGAACCCCGCCGCCAGCAGCTCGTCGAAACGGGCGCGTTCTTCGTTGGTGTAGCCGGCCTTGCCCACGTTGGCCTTGGGATTGGCGAGGTCGTCGGGAGTGTGCGCGACGTTGAGGTCGCCGCACACCACCACCGGTTTCTTCTTTTCCAGCTTCTTCAGGTACGCCAGGAAGGCCGGATCCCACTGCTCGTGGCGCTGGCGAAGTCGGCTGAGGTCACCCTTGGCGTTCGGGGTGTAGACGGTCACCAAGTAGAAGTTCTCGAATTCCGCGGTGAGAGTGCGGCCCTCGTCGTTGGGATTCCCGAAGACGTCCGCACTGAAGGAGTACTTCTTGACGAGGGCGGCGGGTAGGCCCGCGGCGATGCTCAGGGGAGTGGTACGCGAGAAGATCGCGGTACCCGAGTACCCCTTCTTCTGTGCGGAGTGCCAATACTCCTCGTATCCCTCGATCATGTGTTCGGACTGGTGTTGTTCGGCTTTGATCTCCTGGAGGCAAATGACGTCGGGCGACAACGCTTCGACGAAGGGCACGAAGAGCCCCTTGCGCTGTACCGCGCGAATTCCGTTGATATTCCACGAGACCAGACGCATAGGACATGGTACCGAGTCGCGCCGCTCCCTTCGAGGCAACTCGGAGCGAAACAACAGCCATTTCAGCGCTTCCGGAGTGCTCTGACGAGGAGAGAGTGAGTTTTTAGTAGCGTTGTCTCCGTGGCTAAAAGCGCAACAGGTAAATGGGTCAGCAAAGTTGGAGCCTCGGGCGGCAGCAAGGCGTATAAGAAGACGCGGCCGAGCAACTACTACGCGACCTTGGTGATCATCGTGGTCCTGGGTCTCGGAGCAACGATCTTCGCGCGCTACGACTATCAACACCCCGCCAGCGCGGCCGTCGGAAGCCCTCCCACGATCGGCACGACGTGGTTCGCCGCGCTGAACGTGGACGTCTGCGGCGTCTCTTTGCCGTACCTCAGGTCCGATGCGGCCAGTATTTACGGCTTGAAGGTCCAAGCGAACAACGTCATTGAGGTGTCGCCCGTCTCGGCCGCCGACTCCGGCAGCCACGCCACGTTGGGACAGTTCGCCGTGGAATACCCCGGACTGGTCGCGAGTTCATCGGAACTCGGCATTCCGTCGACGGCGGGTGTCGCCAACGCGGCCACCACGTACCGTAACGGGCAACTCTGCCCCACGACGTCGAAGTACGCCCACAAGGCCGGTCAAGTGGTCTACGCGTACTGGTCGTCGTTCAGTCAGACGAAGCCAATAATGACCACCAACCCCTCGTCGATCAAGTTCGCCCAGGACATGCGAGTGACGATGGCTTTCGTGCCCAAGGGCGTGACCCCGCTACCCCCGAGCACCACGACGGTCAACACCATGGTGTCGCTCCAGGCCAGTAGCGCGACGACCACGACGACGGCGGTCACCACGACCACGGTGGGTACCGCGACGACGACCGCCCCGACCACGACGACGACCAAGGCAACGACCACCACGACCGCGAAGGGCTGAGTTTGAAGTCGATCATTCTGGTCGGCGGCATGGGGACTCGACTGCGTCCTTTGACGTACGAGATGCCCAAGCAGATGCTGCCGTTGGTGGGCGTACCGATGATCGAATGCGTCTTCGAGATGCTGGCCAAGCACGGGGTCACCGAGGTCATACTGTCGTTGGGATACCTACCGGATCACTTCATCTCGTCCTACCCCGACGGCTCGATCGGCGGCGTGAAGATCTCCTACGCCGTCGAGCCCGAACCGCTCGACACCGCCGGCGCTATCAAATTCGCCGCGCAGTACGCCCGGATCGATGAGACGTTCCTGGTGGTGAACGGCGATGTCTTGACCGACCTCGACGTAACGGCGCTCGTGGCCTTTCACTACGCCCACGGGGCCGAAGCCACCATTGCGCTGCACCCGGTCGAGGACCCCTCACGTTTCGGGGTCGTCGTGACGAACGGCGACGGTCAAGTGGAGGCCTTCATCGAGAAGCCGCCACGCGACGAAGCGCCGACCAATCTGATCAACGCCGGCACCTACGTCTTCGAGCCCTCGGTGTTGAACCGCATCGACTCGGGACGCAAGGTGAGCGTGGAGCGTGAGACCTTTCCCGCGCTCGCCGCCGCCGGCACGCTCTTCGCGATGGCGGATGACGCCTACTGGCTCGACACGGGTACACCGGCGACCTTCCTGCAAGCCAATATCGATGTCCTCAACGGCCGCGACAGCGTGCATATCGTGACGGACCTGGTGGGCACCACCTGGCGTCACGAGACCAGCCGGGTGGCGGCGAGCGCGCGGCTCACGAACGCCGTGGTCGACCGTGACTGCGTGGTCGGGGAGAACGTAATCCTCGAGGACGTGATTCTGATGCCGGGTGCGGTGGTGCAGGACGATGTGCAGATCCGCAAATCCATCATCGGGCCTCGGGCGGTCATCGGTTCGACATCGGTGCTCGGCCCCACCTGCGTCGTGGGCGCCGCGGTCAGCGTCGCCGAGGGTTCCCAGCTCTCGGGAGAAGTGAAGCTCGGCGGGATCTGATTAGCGAAACAGGTCGCCGTTGGGTGCGCGTACGACGTCATCGGTGACCGACCCCTGGCCGAAGTAGCGCTCCGAGAGGCCCCGCACGATGGCGAACGGCGTACCCGCATCTTTCGCCAGCACCAGATTGGCGGCCGCAGCGATCTCGTCGACGATGGCCACTTCGGTGACTTCGAGCTCGCGCCCGACAGCGTCCAGCGTGCCCCGCAGGTCGAGGATGGGACGTAGCCCCGCGCAACCCAGGGCCACGTCGGTGACGCCGTTGCGCCACGTGCGACCGAAGGTGTCGGTCACGATGACGCCGACGTCGACCCCGCGTCGGCGGGCGATCGCCGCGCGAAAGCGTCGAGCGGAGCGATCAGGGTCTTTGGGCAACAGCACTGCCGTCCCGGGCGCCGTATTGGAGTGGTCAATGCCGGCGTTGGCGTTGACGAAGCCGTGGGGTGTCTCGGTGATGCGCAGGGGGCCGCGTCGCCGCAGAATCCGGGTCGACTCCTGGAGGATGAGTCGCTCGCGATGCTCGTCGGTGCCGTCGAAGTCCACCACACGTCCTTCGGTTTTCGATACGACTTTAGAGGTGACGATGACGACGTCGTGGCGGAAGAGCTGGTGAGAACCATCGTCGAGGGCGCCGAGGAACGCGCCTACCAGATCGGTGTCGGCGACGATCTCGCCCACACCTTCGAGGGCGAAGAGGTGAAGACCATTCATGATCGCACCGCCTCCGCCAGGGCCAGCGCGTGGCGGACGTCAGACATCACCGTCGTGGTGACGCGTACGTCGCATCCGGTGGCGGCTACGGCGTCAGCCTGGTCGGCGTCAACGACGTCGATGATCATGGTGCCGACGATGCCCCGATAGAGACGCGCGACGCCCACGGCGTTCGCGTCGTGGCCCAGTTCACGCATCAGGCGGTCGGCGGGCCCCTTGAGGGCCGCGCCACCCACCAGAGGGGAAACGGCGATGACGTCGTCGCGTCGGCGAGTGAGGATACTCACGACGCCGGGGACCTTCAAGATGGGGTCGATCGAGATCAGTGGATTGGACGGCGCGATGACGATGCGTTCCGCATTCTCCAGGGCGTCGCGGGATTCCTCACTCAATTGCGCCGCGGCCGCGCCGCGAACGCGCACCGCGTTGACGACGACGTCGTGGTGGTGGCGCACGAAGTATTCCTGGAAACTCAGGGTGCCCAACGCCGTGTCGAACTCCGTGGCGATGGGATCGTCGCTCACCGGAAGGAGCTTGACGTCGAGGCCAAACGTGGCCGAAAGTTCGCGTGTCACGTCGGTCTTGGTGGCGCCCTGGGCGATACGTTGGCTGCGGTAGAGATGCGTGGCGAGATCGAGGTCGCCCAGGGCGAACCAGTTCTCGCCACCGAGTTCGCCGAGCCGCCGCATCACGCGCCACGACTCTCCCGCGAGACCCCAGCCGAGTTGATCGTTGCTGGCTCCGGCGAGGGTGTACATGATGGTGTCGAGGTCGGGACAGATGCTGAGACCGTGCATCACGAGGTCGTCGCCGACGTTCACCACGGCCGTGAGTTCGGCGTCGCCATCGTGGCGGCGTAACGCTCGAAGAAGTCGCGCGGCCCCTACGCCGCCGCTCAGAACAGTGATCACCCCGGAGACTTTAGGTCGCCCCAGTAGATTGGTTGGCGTGGACCCGTCGTTTCTCGCACAAGGATGGCCGGGTGAACCGGCCATCGTGGTGTCGGCGTGGCGTACGGGGCAGTGGCACACTGTGGCGACGCACGGTGACCTCGATACACCTCGACCTTGGGCGTCGGTGAGCAAACTCCTCACGGCGATGGCGGGGGCGCGCGAGGTGCACGAGGGGAGAGCCGACCTCGACGAGGCGCTGGGACCCGAGGGTTCGACCCTCGCGCATCTCTTGGCCCACGCGAGCGGTCTGGGGCTCGAACGCGAGGATCCGGTGGTCACGCCCGGCACCAAACGGATTTACTCGAACTACGGCATCGACGTGGCCGCGACGCACCTGGCGCGCGACGCGGAGGTCGCGACCTGGCTCGACGAGCGAGTGATCGCTCCTCTAGCGTTGACGGGTACCCGCCTGCTCGGGCGCGCCGCCGAAGGCGTCGTCGGCTCGACGCGGGACCTGGCCCACTTCGCTCGTGAGTGGGTGGCACCCACGTTGATCACGCCGCGACGCCGTGACGCGACGACAACGGTCTTTCTCCCGGACCTCGCGGGCATCGTGCCCGGATTCGGTCGTTTCAGCCCGTGTCCCTGGGGGCTCGGCGTCGAGATCCGTGGCGATAAACGGCACTGGATGGGCGAGTGGCCGCCCTCGACGTTCGGACATTTCGGCCGTAGCGGTGCGTTGTTGCTGGCGAGCGTGGCCGACGGCGTCTGCCTCGTCGCTACCAGCACGGTCGAATTTGGTCCGTGGTCGCGCGACCTGTGGCCCGCGTGGACGTCCAAGGCCCGCCACATGGCGCTCGCCTCGTGAATTCCCCGCAATTGCGCGTGGGACTTGACCTGGATGGGTCACTGGAGTCGATGGGCAATTCGATGTTCGACCTGGCGACCGCGCTCGATGAGCGAGGTGATTTGCAGCTGTGCCGTTTTCGCACCATTTCGCGACGACAATCGCCGAACGAGGCGCGATTGGCCCTGCGATCGTTCTGGTCGCCGTGGTGGCGCCGCAGCCGCGGTCGTCCGATCGATACCGTGTTGCCGCCCCTCGACGTCATTCACGTGGCGGGTCGGGCCACTCCTCCCACGCGCGACGTGCCGCTATTGATCTCGGTCGATGACCTGCGGCCCCTGCGCGAGGAGAACTCGCGAGGGCGGTTGGCGCAACTCCAACGTGCGGTGGGACGCGGCGCCGTACTGGTGGTGTCGAGTCGTGCGGCGCGTCACGAGGTGATGGCGGCGCTCAGTCTCGAACGGCCCGAGATCGTCGTCGTGCGCCCACCAGTGGGTCACGTCGCGCCGACGACGAACGGCACGTCGCTGGTGGTGAGCGTGACGGGCAATACGGAGCGATTCGTCGCACTCGCCCCGGCATTGCAGGCTTTCGCCACGCGACACGACACATCGCTCGTGGTCGTCGCGAGCGCTGCAGTGATACAACTTCTGCGCGCGACCGGAGTGAGCGCCACCTACGTGGAGCGCCGACACGCCGAAGCGGCACTCGCCCAAGCGCGCTGCGTGCTCTACATCTCCGACGGCGCGCGTTTCCCCTCCTTCGCCATCGCGGCGCTGGCCGCGGGCGTGCCCGCACTGGCCCGCGCCACGGAGATTAATCGTGAACTCCTGAGCGGCGCGGCGGCGCTGATCCACGACGAGGATGAGGCGATGGGGACCCTTGAGGATCTGTGGTCCAACGAGCCTCGGCGCCTGATACTGGTGGCCGCCGGCAGAGCGCGCGCCGACGACTTCTCACCCTGGAACGTGGCGTCGGCGTATGCCGGCCTCTACGCCGACGTCGCCAAGCGGGGTCGGGCATGACGCGACGCATCGCACTGAGTGTCGATCAGCTCTATCGTCCCCAGCCGGGAGGCATCGGCAGTTACGTGCGGGGTCTCGTCGAAGGTCTGGTGAGCGTCGGTGAAGGACTCGAGATCGTTGGCGTGGGTCCGCGTTCACGACCGGCGGCGGTGCGCCAGTTGGGTATCGAAGTGATTTCGACGCCCCTGTCCCTGTGGTTGTTGACACAGTTCTGGCCGCGCTACCCCTTTGGCGTGCCCCACGACGCCGACGTCGTGCACGCGACGTCGGTGGCGGGACCTTTCGGCGGTGGCACCAAGCGCGCCGTGCACTCGGTGACCATGCACGACCTGCTGTGGCGTGACGAACCTGATTCCTCGACGCCCAACGGAATCCGCTTTCACGAGTCTCGTCTCCAGTTCTTATTGCGAGCGGAACATCTGCGAATCATCACCACCTCGCCGCGCTTGGGCGTCCGGTTATTTCAGATAGGCATCGACCCGGACCGCATCCGTTTCGCGCGACTCGGTGTCGACGATACCGCGGTCGCCGCGGCCGATCCGGCGCAGGTGCGTGAATCCCTCGCCGCCCACGGTGTCGCGGGTCCCTTCACCTTCTACGCCGGCACCCGCGAGCCGCGTAAGAACGTCGAGCGGCTGGTACGTGCGCACCACGTCGCTCACCGTGAGAATCCGGACCTGGGCCCCCTAGTGCTCGCGGGACCCATCGGCTGGGGTCAAGTGGATACGGGTGACGCGTTGGTCCTGGGTCTCGTGGACCGGGCGTTACTGCTGGGTCTCTATCGTGACTCCACGGTGTGCGCGTACGTACCACGCGCCGAAGGGTGGGGTCTCCCGCCGGTGGAGGCGCTGCACGCCGGTTCGCGGGTCGTGGCGTCGCGAAATTGCCCGAGTGTCGAAGGCAACAAAGAAGTCATCTTGGTCGATCCGCTGGATGAGAGTTCCATCGGTGAGGGTCTTGTGAGGGCGTTGGACCAGGGTGACGACGTGCTCAGTCGCGAACGGCGCCGCGAGTCGGTGGCCGACATGACGTGGCATAACTGCGCGCTCGACCATCTCAAGGCGTGGTTGTGAAACTCGCTCTCGACGCTTCGGCGGTACCGAATCAACCCGCGGGAGCGGGTCGCTACGTCGTGGAGCTCGCGCGACGGCTCCCAGGCCGGGGACTCGAGACCACGCTGGTAACGCGTTTCGGTGACGAGGCCCGCTGGCGTGAGTAATCGCCCCAGGCGCAGGTGGCGGCGAGGGTGCCGAGCGCGCGCGTGTTCCGTCTACTCTACGAGGCCACGAGATTGGGCACCTCGGACGTGGCGCGGGTGGCGGACGTGTGGCATGGCCCGCACTACACCATGCCGCGACACGGTTCGACACCGACCGTGGTCACGATCCACGACATGACGTTCTTCACGAACCCCGAATGGCACGAGCGCGCCAAGGTCGCTTTCTTTCGTCGGGCCATCACCTATGCGGCGCACCACGCGCAAGCTCTGGTCTCGGTGAGCGAATACACCGCGCGACTGATCGATGAGCTCCTCGAGGGACATGCGCCGGTCGTGGTCGCCCCCCTCGGCGTGGATCTCAGGCGCTTCGACCTCGACACGACGGGTGACGAAGAGAACTTGCGTCGTCATGGCCTGCACACCGACGTCGACTACTTCCTCTTCGTGGGGACCTTCGAACCTCGCAAGGGCATTGACGTGCTGCTCGACGCCTTTATCAGCGTGGCCCACGAGCATCCCGAGGTCGAGCTCTGGCTGGCGGGCCAACACGGCTGGGGTGTGGCGGAGGTGGAGAGTCGCCTGTCGACGCACCAGGCGGCCAATCGCATCCGCCGACTCGGATTCGTGCCCGACGACGCCCTCGCACCGCTTCTGAGCAGCGCCCGGCCGGCCGTGTACCCCACGCGCGGCGAGGGGTTCGGTTTGCCCGTGTTGGAGGCGCTGGCTTGCGGGGTGCCGGTCGTGACGTCGCGCGACACCGTGATGGAAGAGATTGCCGGATCCGCCGCCGTCCTCACGACTGCTGGCTCCGCTCCCGACCTCGCCCGAGCCATGCTCGAACTGCTCGAACTATCATCCGAAGAACGCGCCATTGGCGCGCGTCGTGGGCGCGAGCGGGCCGAAGGGTTCACCTGGGAGAGATGCGTGGACCAACATCTCGTCGCCTACCATCTTGCACGAGGAGAGTGACGTGCGCGCATTGATAACCGGAGGACAAGGTTTCGTCGGTCAACACCTCGCTCGGCACTTGTGCGACATGGGTGATGACGTCATCGTCGCTGACCGCGAGGTCGACGTGACCGATCGCGCGGCACTAGTGGGCACCATGACGAGCGCCTTGCCTGACGTCATCTATCATCTGGCCGCTATGACGAGTGTGGCGGAGTCGTGGTCGCGCCCCGCTGAGTACACCCGCGTCAACGTCCTGGGCACCGCTCACCTGCTCGACGCGGCGCACGAGGTGGTGCCCGAAGCCCGGGTCGTGCTCGTGAGCTCCGCGGAGGTCTACGGCATCGTACGCGAAACGGACCTACCCATTACCGAAGCGTCTCCCACCGTACCGACGAACCCGTATTCGACCAGCAAACTCGAAGCGGAACACGTCGCGCGCGACGCTGTGCGCTCGCGCCACCAGCGAGTGGTCATTGCCCGGCCCTTCAACCACATCGGACCGGGCCAGTCGGCCGTCTTCGTGGTTCCCGCCCTGGTGCAACGCATGCTGGACGCGACCGCCGAGGGTCGCCACTTCATCATGGTGGGGGACCTCAGTACGCGGCGTGACTTCAGTGACGTGCGTGACGTGGTGCGCGCGTATCGGTTGTTGGGCGAATGGGGTCGTTCGGGTGAGGCGTACAACGTGGCGTCGGGTCACGATATTGCCCTGTCCGACCTCGCCGACGAGTTACGGCGGCGTATCAATCCCGATCTCGAGTTACTGGTCGATCCGGTCCTGTTGCGTCCCGTCGAAGTGCCGGTGAGCCGAGGCAGCTTCGAGAAGTTGCACGACGCGACCGGGTGGGAGACGAGTTTCACATTGTCGCAGTCGCTGGACGACGTGATCGCCGCGCAGCGCCGCCGTTGAGTATTCCGACGCCTTGGTCGTGGGGGCGGCACCGGTCGTGGACCACGACGCTGACGTTCGTGGCGAGGCCAAGGAACTAGCCTTGACGTACTGATGGAATCCCGTGCTCCGGCCGTAGTTGCCGTCGTCGTTACCACTGGTCCGGGCCCCGGCCTCGAAG
>VFSW01013225.1_pt1 | contig 11482 bp, 6 predicted proteins | sample 5358111 | NCBI WGS metagenome assembly VFSW01 (sample SAMN11554181, study PRJNA540505) | mine drainage metagenome | isolation source: sediment from site ElyBrook_90M | place: USA: Ely Copper Mine, Vershire, VT | collected 2017 | reverse complement strand
AAAAGAGATACTGGGCAAAGTAAAGGCATACAACTGAAATATCTTCCTTTTGGGCAATTCCCAGTAACAGATTCAGGAATTTGATATCCAGGGGACTCCAAAAACTATAATTATCACGATAGTATGCCTCTTTATCCATGACGCCACCGCTTTCATTATCTCCATGCTTGTATAGCCAGGTTTCGCCAATTGTCACCTTTAGATCCGGCCTTATCTTCCTGATTTCCGCTATGATCTCTGATAGTTTTCCGATCTGATCCTCACCATCCAGTTTCAAAGGGTATAAATGAATATCAATATAATCAAGATCTTTCTGCCGGGCGAACGCAGGTTCGAAATCACCGGTTTCCCAGGTTCCGGCACCTGCGCCCAGCAATGTATTCGGACTTGCTCCGGTTTCCTTCAGTCGTTTGGCGACTCCTCCCGTCCAATCAGCCAGTTCCCCGGGTGAAAATGAGAGGTGAGTCCATTTTACCATTGTGATTCCCGGTTCAGTTACCAGACTGAGATAATCGGGTTTGATCCGGGTGTATATAAGCCTGAGTTCATTCTCCATCATTGACAGAAATTCCTTCTTTCCTGCAGGATCATCACTCCATTTAGGGGAACCTTTCCTTGAGGGAGAGCTGTTAAAATGCTCAATATAAAGCTTAAGGTTACGGGAATGTATTTCATCCGCAAGACGCCTGTAGAAATCAACAAGTGATTTTGTATCACCTGTTGTCAGGTCTGGGGCAAGTATCATAACCGATACAGCCCTGGCTTTAATGTTTCTGAGAGCATCGAGAGTAAGGAGCAGATCATTCCACCGTCCGGAGGCTTCCGGTGCCGGACCAAAAGCACTCATTGCCATAAAGAGATTCGGAGCGATCTCAGGGCATCCTGCACCCTTCCTGATCTCATATAATCTCTCATACCTATCAAGAGATTCATCCAGCTCCCTGTACAATGCCCTGAATTGAGCAGGGACGGAGTCAGTTTGCCGCACTGCCTGATTAATTTCCAGAGGCTGAGCTTCACCTTTATAACTGATGATACCTGAAAAATAACATGCTGCAATAATTAAATATATGTTACCCGTCTTCATGGCAGACAGTGATTTAGCTCCAGAGCCTGTCATGGGAGCGTTTTTCGTCCCATTCCGGTGTCGGTCTGAAATAGCTGTTATCCTTCGGATTAAGATGAGCCTTTACAATTTCTTCATTCAATTCTATGCCAAGTCCGGGTGCACTGGAGGGGACATTGGCAAATCCTTTGGTTATCAATTGCCTGCCGTCTGTAGTTTTAACAAGGCTTTCCCACCATGGGACGTCAATATTATGATGTTCACATGCTAAAAAATTTTGCGTGGCTGCTGCGCAATGGACATCGGCCATAAATGAAACCGGTGTACCTGCCTGGTGAAGAGCCATAGCTACACCATGTTCTTCCGCATAATCTCCGATTCTTTTCGTTTCCAGCAGACCCCCCGAGGTAGCTATATCAGGATGAATAATATCAACTGCATGAATATCTATAAGAGGCTTGAAGTTCTTAAGAAGATAAATATCCTCACCGGTAAGCATAGGGGTCTCAAGTGCATCAGAAAGGGATTTCCACTGGTCTGTCAGTTCCCATGCTACAACATCTTCCATCCATGCCAGCCTGTACTTTTCCAGCGCCCTGCCTAAACGTATGCCGTTGTTCAAATCGAAATGCCCGAAGTGATCTGAGGAAAGAGGAGTCTCGTATCCTACCATGTCACGTACATTTTCAACTATTTTAGCCATCTCCTCCAGTCCCTTGTCTGTTATCTGGACCTGGGTGAAGGGATGCATGGTATTCTGATAAGAGGTATAACCTCCTTCCCACTGGTTAAGGTTACCATTTTCCAGCCAGAACTTATCGTTCACGAGGGCCCCCGGTATTTTCCGGATTTCATTGATACCCAGATCCATCTTCAGCCAGGTATAACCCTGGTTATCAATACGGTACCTGATCAGTTTTTTTTGTTCTTCCGGAGAGTCAGCTTCAGGAGTATCTGCATATAATCTTATTTTATCTCGGTATCTTCCTCCCAGAAGCTGCCAGGCCGGTACTCCGTAAGCCTTCCCTGTCAAATCCCAGAGGGCCATTTCTACGGCGCATACTCCTCCTGCCTGCCGGCTTTGACCGCCAAACTGTCTGATAATTTTAAATATCATTTCCACATTGCATGGATTCAATCCAAGGATGCGGCTTTTCAGCATAAGCGCATAACGCGGATCAGCTGCATCCCTTACCTCTCCCAGTCCGTATATACCCTGGTTGGTATCTATCCGGATAATGGCAGTGCCACCCATGGCGCCTGTCAGAGCATAGCGCATATCGGTTATCTTCAGATCAGACGGACCTGAGGCGCGCTGAACCTTTGATGTGGTCTGAGCAATGGTATCCTCTATTGTAAGATTAAGCATACCACCTAAGGCAATACCGCCAAGAGCGGCTTTCTTCAGGAAATTACGACGGGTGTCAGAAGGAACAGCGTTCTTTTTCAAAATAGTCTTCATAATGCTACTTATTAAATTGTCAAATGGAAAATAAAGCCATCATAATCAATAAATAGTCACTGCCAATCAGGTATAATGAGATTTCCTGGCAGAGGTTGGTAAACTACTACGATAACTATTTAACAAATTGAGCTATGACAATGTTAAATTATCAGCAGCATTTCATGAAAAAAATAGTAAAAGATTAACTCCAGAGTCTGTCATGAGAACGTTTTTCATCCCATTCAGGGGTCGGTTCAAAATAACCTTTGGCCCGGGGATTAAGATGTTTTCTGATCTCTTCCTCATTGAGTTCAATTCCCAGTCCTGGAGCATCGAGCGGAACATTGGCAAAACCCTTTGTTATCATTGGCTGGGATCCGGTCATTTTTACGAGGTTGGCCCACCATGGGTTATCAACGCTATGATGTTCCAGTGCAAGGAAGTTTTGTGTGGCCGCGGCGCAATGCACATTTGCCATAAAGCATACGGGTGATCCTGCCATGTGCATGGCCATGGCAACTCCGCAATCCTCGGCATAATCGCCAATTCTTTTTGTTTCCAGCAATCCGCCTGAGGTACCGAGGTCAGGCTGGATAACATCTACAGCATGTACGTCAAGTAAGGGTTTAAATCCACCTTTGAGCATGTAGATATCTTCTCCCGTGGCAATCGGGGTTTCAATTGCATCTGATAATGTTTTATTCTGATCCGTATAGAACCATGGCACCATATCTTCCAGCCATGCCAGTCTGTATTTATCCATCGCCTTTCCAAACCGTATGGCATTATTCACATCAAAATGTCCGAAATGGTCCGCACAAAGGGGCATCTCATATCCAACGGCATTCCTGACATCTTCAACATACTCGGCAAGTCCGGCAAGTCCCTTTTCGGTTATCTGTACCTGTGTAAACGGATGCAATGTATTTCCATATCCCATATAGTCCCGTAAGTCGTACTGACCCGTGGCTCCATCCCAGTTTTTCGTATTAACAAGAGTATCGGGCTGCTTTGCAACAACATGAATACCCAGATCCATTTTAAGCCAGGTAAATCCCTGATCGTCTACCCTTCTTTTCATTGTTTCAGCGAATTTTACAGGGTCACTGGCGCCCGGTGTATCTGCGTACAATCTTATCTTGTCCCTGTATCTTCCGCCAAGCAATTGCCAGGCCGGCACTCCGTAAGCTTTACCGCAAAGATCCCATAAAGCCATTTCAACTCCACAGACGCCTCCTCCCTGACGACCGTGATATCCGAACTGCCTGATAATTTTAAAGATCATTTCCACATTGCATGGGTTAAGTCCCAGAATGCGGCTTTTTAGAAACAGTGCATAACGTTCATCAGCTCCGTCTCTCACCTCGCCCAGACCATAAATGCCCTGGTTGGTATCTATCCTTATGAGTGCCGTACGGCCAACGTTACCCATAACTGCAACCCTCATATCGGTGATCTTCAGCTCTGACGGGCTGGAAGCGCGCTGAACATTTGAGGTGGTCTGAGCTATTGTATCTTCAATTGATAATTTCATTAACCCTCCCAGGGCAATACCGCCCAGGGCTGCTTTCTTGAGAAAGCTGCGCCGGTCTTTTGAAGTTGTGGGATCCGCCATTTCAACTCTGACAGCATTATTATCTGCCATCTCCTTCTTCCTTGTCTTCTCTGCAATCTGTTGTAATATGCTTTTCATTATTTAGTAAATTTATAGTTTATAATAAATTGAATATCAGTGTTACAGGTAACACAAATTAATACACACCCTGTTTTAAAAACCGGGTGTGCATATTTAAAAATTATTTAAATCAGGATTATTTCGAAAAGTTAAAATCAAAACCTGATCTCTAATTATCCCAGAATACACGAACACCAAGATTATCTCCTCCGATCCTGGTAACGGCATTATTGTAGTTATCGGTATTTACAGATTTCTCTCTGGCAGGGTAAACTAACCTGTGGATGAAGCCACCGGCTACTGATTGATCAGCGCTTGGATATGGGTTAGGTGTCAGTGTGGGGAATCCGCTCCGCCTGAAGTTGGCCCATGCTTCTGATCCATTCTGGAAGGATGCGATCCAGTATTGTGTGTTAATCTGTTCAAGAGCATTGGCAGCATCAAACGGGTTTGCAGCCATATAGGCATCCTGACTTGCAACCGGGATCGCAGCAGTAGCATCGTACTGAGCCATCTGGTCCATATGGCCTCTTACACCGGCCTCATAATAGGTGGCAACATCCCCTGATATCCAGCCTCTTTGTGCTGCTTCTGCAAGCAATAACTGAGTTTGTGCATAGGTGATATAGAATTCAGGAATATCAATTTTAGCTACCGTGCGTCTGTTCAACTGTGAATATTTCCATGCAGCGCCTGATTTTCCCGGATAATTCGGATCCTCACTTATAGTTGCTTCGCTGTAGCCGAAAGGCATTCCCTGCTGGTCAGCGGGAATCACATCTTCCGCCCCTGCAGTTGCAAGAGGGTTAGCCGGAAATTCATACTTCACTGCAATAACTCCCAGCCGTGGGTCACCGGTGCTCAAAAGATAATCCACAAATGGTTTACCTAAATAAAAGTTGGCCCGTTCCGTACCCTGATATGTATTGGCGGAAGGGTGATTGAACGTACTGTTAAATTTAATTATTGCGTTATCAGCTATGGATTCCATGACTCCTCCATTAAATGCGGCGGTCGCATACTGCTGAGCTGTAGCTATATTCACTTTGGTATAACGCATGGCTATACGTAAAAGCAGTGAGTTGCCGAGCCTCTTCCACTGATCAATATTGCCTTTGTAAAACAAGTCGTTTGTTTCAATTGTTTTTGAGGCATCCAGAGCAGCTGTAGCTTCACTGAGTTCCTTAAGCAAATCAGCATAAATGGTCTCATTATTGTCATATTTTGGCAGGTAGTTACCCTGCAGGTAACCTTGTCCTGCTTCTGTATAGGGAACATCAGCATATGTATCGACCAGTACCGAGAAAACATAAGCCTTCATAATGCGCGCCATGTTATAAAGATTACTGCGGTCAGGATTATCAGCTGTCTTATTTATGACATCAGTGAGAAGGACAACCGGACCACCTGTTGCAGTGTAATATGAATTAAAGAGAGCATTTGAATTCGGATCATAAACAATATTATGGTTCCCTCCTTCAAGAACACCTGTAAAAGGTGTGAGAATCTGCTGAACAATAGGACTCTGATATGAAAGTGTACTAACAGCGGCTCCGTATTGTGCATTTGTAAAAAGATAGACAGGGTCGAGTGTTGTTGCAAGAACAGGATTGGTGTTTATCTCCACAAACCCTTTATCGCACCCATTTAAACCTGTTAACAAAACAGCCAGTGCCAGGTATATATATATTCGTTTCATATATTTAATTATAGATGGGTTAAAAATTAATGTTTATGTTAAATCCATAACTGCGTGTAGTAGGCAGAGTGTGAGTTTCAATACCCTGAAGATTATCAGATGTTGATACTGATGCTTCCGGATCAAGGTTATCGATATGTTTCAGGAGTAATGCAACGTTATTGCATACAGCAGAAACAGTCAGTCCGTCAAAGACTTTTGTTACAAACCTTGACAGGTCATAGGAGACAGATAAAGTACGCCATCTTATAAAGCTTCCATCATACATGAAAGGTGTTGCCAGAGCGGTGCTCCTGTACTGGCTGTAAAACTGTTCTGCAGGAACGCTTGTTGTGTTTGGAGTTCCGTCGGCATTTACGCCAGGGAAAATGACACCGTTCTCGCGTCCTTCCAGGGAGGCTTTTGACAAACCTTCGCGGTAGAAGTTCAGGTTGGAGTTAGACATTATCTTGTAACCGGCTTTAAAGTCAATCTGTGCGAAGATTCTGAAATGCTTATAATTGATCGTATTAAGCCAGCCGCCAACCCATTTTGGTATTGCGCTCCCGAAAGTAACTATATTTCCCTGCTGAAATAACCCACCGACTGTGATTATATTCCCGTTAGCATCACGTTTATAGTCAAAGCCCCGTAATGAAGCCAGTGGCAATCCCACCTCCTGTGAAACCCAGCCGAAGAACTCGCCGGTACCAACATCAAATCTTTGCTGACCGCTTGCCAGTTCTATAACTTTGCTGATATTGTAACTGGCATTGAAGCCTGTTTCCCAGGTGATGTTTGTTTTACGTACGGGAACAAAGGTGAGTAACATCTCAATTCCCTTGTTCTCCAGCTTGCCCACATTCACCAGGGTCTGGCTGTATCCTGAAGTATTTGAAATATCAACCTTAAGTATCTCATCTACGGTATTTTTCTTATAGACTGAAAGATCAAGGTTCACTCTGCTGTCCAGGGTTCTGAGTTCAAGGCCTAATTCCGCTTCTTTTACCTTTAGCGGACGAAGATTGGGATTGGGACTGACTGCGCTTGAAACAGAACCGAGCGCAATTCCGTTGAACTGGTTGGAATTCACTGAATAGTATAAATTATTCGAATAAGGATCCGTATCTCCTCCTACTTCAGCATATGAAGCCCTTAATTTGCCGTAATTCAGCCATTTAGGAATATTGCCGAATGACTGGGTAAAAATATAGCTCACACTGGCAGATGGATACAGGTAATTATTCGATTTGGGATTTAATGTGGAAAACCAGTCATTGCGGGCAGTCAGGTTTAAGTACAAATAGCTTCTGTATGAAAAATCTACAGACCCGTATAACGAGTTTACAGCTTTTTTACTGTAATTGTAGAAAGGGTTCTTAACCTGGCCATTCCCGATAGTATACAGATCTCTTACATAAAAGTTGGTTACAGAAGAACCTATATTATCTCTGGTCTGCCTCATGGCGTTACCGCCGAAAGTAGCATCGATTCCAAAGTTCCCGAATGTCTTGGTTGCTCCGATCAGAAAGTCCATATTAAGTTCCCGGAATGTTGTTGCATCCTGGTAATAATATCCGTTATAACCGGAAGTAACAGCACCAATTGAACGGGTACCTGTGGGGCGGTCATAATTGTAGGGACGAGTATAATAATCCTGTCCAACCCTGCCCTGTATGTACAGCCAGTCAAGCAACTGGTAGCGAAGGGTCATGTTGCCGAAGAGACGATCACGTTTTACATTTTCAAATCTCTTCAGAGCAACCCAGTACGGGTTATTACGGTTTGTAAAACGGGACAGGGGCTGCTCGTTTCCATTTACATCCATATAGGTCTTTTCCAGCCAGTGAACATCAATGCTGTTCGCCATTGTGTATATAGTTGAGTTGGCATTCATATCCTGAATACCAATCTGCGGCGGATTATGGTTGTCCTCGTTTGAATAGTTAAAATTAAGCTGAAGGGAGAGCTTGGGTATGAATTTATAATTCAATCCCAAATTTACAATCTTTTTATGATAATCGGAATTGGGTATAAGAGCCTGTGCGTCGGTGTTTGCAAATGATAATCTGAAATTTCCCTTATCGTTGGCTCCTGTAAGTGCTATGGAGTTTGTCATGTTGACAGCCTTACGGTAAAAATCCTTTATACGGTTCTTATTCGGCAGATATGGCTGCATTGTTCCATCAAACTGAGGAGTCAGAACTCCGTCAAATTTCTCGCCGAAACTCCATACACCTGAACTTTGAGCTTCTGCCACGGAAGAGGGACGAACGCCATTTTCACCCTGGCCGTATTCATATTGAAAATCTGTATAATCAAGCGGCTCGTCGATCTGGGTATTCGAATTTATTTCAATCCCGATACCCTTCTTTTTGCCACCACTTTTAGTTGTAATGATAATGGCGCCATCTTTGGCACGATATCCATATAATGCAGCTGCAGCAGCACCCTTAAGAACTGTCATGGATTCAATGTCATCCTGGTTTATGCTCTGTAAACCATCACCCTGGTCTGATGAACCACCTGTAGGGTTACCAGTTCCATTTCCGGCTGAACCACCGGCAGAGATGCTTGTATTGTTTATTGGAACTCCGTTAACAACAATCAGTGGTGAATTATTACCGCCAAAAGATGATTGCCCCCTGATACGGATCTTGGATGATCCTCCGGGACCGCCGGCAGGAGCTGAAACGTTTAAACCTGCAATCTGACCAACCAGGCTGTTTCCGAAGTTGGTCGTCCTGTTTTCCGTAAGTACGTTATTGTTAACTGTACTTGTTGCGTAACCAATCCTTTTGGATTCCTTCTTTATACCCAGAGCTGTAACGACAACTTCATTCAGCACTGTTGTTTCTTCAGCCAGCACCACATCGACTGAGCTCCTTCCGGCAAGGGGAATCTCCTGGGAGGTGAATCCTATAAAGCTGAATACAAGAGTACTGTTTGGGTCGGTCACGCTAATGGAATACTTACCGTCTGAATCAGCGATTGTGCCGGTCGTAGTACCTTTAAGAGTGACATTTGCACCCGGGACGGGATTTCCTTTTGAGTCGGTAATCCTTCCGGAAATCACTTTTTGCTGAGGATCTCCAGTCATTGAAGAAGTTGTCTTACTATCAACAGATTCAGTAGTCAGCAGGATTTTCCTGTCAAGAACAACATAATTGACGTTGGTGCCCTTGAACAGTTCAGGAAGAATGTCTGTGATCAACTGATTCTCAGAATGAATTTCAACAACTCTGTTAACATCGATCTGTTTCTGGTTAAAGATAAAATAGAACTCACTTTGACTTTCTATTTCATCCATTACCTGTTCCAGACTTCTGTTTTCAATGTCAAGGGAAACTCTCGCTACCTGTGAATAGGTAGTAGTTGCAAAGACATTTGAAACTCCGGCTACAATGATGAGGATTGCAATTTTAAGTTCCATAATTAGTTTTTTTATTGCTGGGCATGGGTATACCCAGAGATCAAATTTTTTTTTCATAACTTTGAAATGTTTTTAGTTAGGTTAATGTTTCGACTTATAACTTAGCAACATTCACAGGAAGGCGGCTCCAACGCTTTCCTGTTTTTTCAGGATATAAGATCATTTCATAGGCAATTGAATTTAGGTTGGTAATAAGGTTATCTGTTCCTTGGTAATATCGTTACCCTCTTTTTGTTATAGGTATTATCGGCCTGAAGATCTCCGTTTTGAATCTTGTAATCAATAGGAAGGCTTCGCTTCAGCAAACCGAGAACTTCTTCAAGATTTTCATCTATGAAAGTAGCACGCAGCCTGAGGCTTTCAACTGAACTTACATTGACTTTCACATCAACATTATACCACCTCCCGAGCCTCCTGCATATAACGTCAAGGGGATCATTTCTGAAGACCAGCTTTCCTTCCGTCCATGATAAATATTTCTGCGGTTGTACTGTTTCAGTTGTAAAATCACCAAGAGTCTTATCATATGTCACCAGATCATTCGGCTTCATGGAATACGTTTTATTATGGTTCATGTTATTAAATTCCATGCTGCCTTCCTCAAGAACTACTTCAACGTTTCTCTCGTTTTCATACGAGGCTACATTAAATCTTGTACCTGTAACTTTCAGAACAACTTCTTCAGTGCTAACGGTAAATGGTCTTTTTTTATCTTTCTGAACATCAAAGAATGCTTCACCGTCAAGCGTCACTTTCCTGTTGTTATAAAAAGTACCGTTATATCTTAAACTTGAATTACTGTTCAGCCAGCCCGTTGTACCATCCGGCAGTTTAAACTGAGCCCGGGTCCATGCCGGAGCCTTTATCTCCACCCAGGTATCTTCTCCCGGCCTGGTGCCAACATATCCCTTTGTCCCCAGAAAAACAGCAAGCGGAAGCAAGATTATACCTGCTATCTTTAATGCCAGATTCATATATCTTCCCCGGTTACCCGATGCTGATCTCTCTCCTTTAGTGTTTATTTCGTAATGAATTTTATAAAGGATATGTTCAAGATTCCGTTCACTCCCACTTTCTTCTGATAATATTCCGGCAAGCTGTTTTGATAAAAAACTCTTTAACTGAACTTCCTTCTCCGGTGTGGTAAAAATTGTTTCAATATAAGCAGCTTCATTTTCATTGTTCCCTTCCCTGAAAAAATGCTCCAACTTTTCACTTTCAAACTGAATATTCTCCATACTTTATTTTACTGTGAGGGAATTTCTTAAATCAAACCGATAGTAAAAACCAACCTTTAAAAACAAAAAAACAGTCCTCCGGAACAGTGAACTGTTTTTAAAATAAATACTAAAAAAAAACACCCTAAATATTTTCTGACTAATGTTTTCTTCTCCTGACACAATTAAACCGGCAGATTCTGAATCCCTGCAATTTAATATCGCGGGAAACAGATATCCGTAATCAATCCAAAGATATCCCGTCATCTTTAAAGAAAAAATAAACAGTTCAACTCACTCTCTGCGATCAGGCAGGTAATAATCTTTATATAGTAATATCCATATAAAGGCAATTACACCTATGCTTCAGGTGGAAAAAAAATATAAATTATAATTGACAGATTATGAGAGAAATAAAAAGAAGAATAAGATAACCGGGATATTCTCATTTTTAATGTTTGACCTTATGAATTTCAAAGCATCTGTAAGCTGATTCTCAACTGTTTTGTGGCTAAGATTGAATTCTTCTGATATCTCTTTAATGCTAAACCCTTCAAACCTGCTTTTGATGAATATCTCCCTGCGTTTTACGGGAAGCATATCTACAAGCTTTGTCAGATACTGATAGAGTGAATTATAAGTTATGTTTTGAGTTGTCTGCATATCCATATCATCATACATTCCGGATTGCAGGTATGCCGATAAATAACGTCTGCTCCTGAAATGTTTCCTGATAATATTGTATGCGATTGTAAAGAGATAGGATTTAAAGGAAAGTTCATGCTTCAGTTCACTCCTTTTCTCCCAGATTATCGTAAAAACCTCCTGAACCAACTCTTCCGACTCAGCTTCCGACTTTAGATATCCATTGGCAAAACGGTACATATGTCCGCTATACTTTTTAAATAAAGTATTAAATGCCAGCAGATTACCTTCGGACAACTCTTTACCAGCCGGGTCTCATCATTC
>VFSW01013224.1_pt1 | contig 11482 bp, 9 predicted proteins | sample 5358111 | NCBI WGS metagenome assembly VFSW01 (sample SAMN11554181, study PRJNA540505) | mine drainage metagenome | isolation source: sediment from site ElyBrook_90M | place: USA: Ely Copper Mine, Vershire, VT | collected 2017 | reverse complement strand
GGACCTGCGTGCGCTTGTGGCGCTGGCCCAGGACGGGTCGGTGCCGGCGCTGCCGGTCAGCGAAGTGCCGCAATCCCAGGCCAATGCCGCGCTGATGCGGCTGCGCGACGGCCATGTGACCGGGCGGCTGGTGCTGCGGGCGGACGCCGCCTGACCGGCGGGGCTTGCGCTTGTCGATCCGCCGGCAGCGGGCGCGGGTATCCGCCCCGTAGGCCTCGGCGTGCGCGAGGCCGGGCGGCGGCGGGCGAATCACCAGTCTGTGGCGGTTCCTCTCTGGGGCGGGTTTCCCGTGGGGTGGTTTTCCCCTGGGGCGGTTTCCCCCTGGCAGTGCTTCCCGTGGCGGCGTTCGGGGACGCTTCTGTGGGGGAGCCCCCGGCGGCTCCGCGCAGCGACGGTGCCGCGCGGCGGTGCTTAGACCGGTGCGGGCTCCGGTACCCTCCCGGGGACCGAAGCGGGCGCGAGGGTGAGATTGCTCACCGCCCGACGCATCAGACCGAGTGCATAATCCAGCCGGCGCGCCTGGCTCGGCCCGAAATCCCCGGCGGGGAAGCCCTCGAACCGGGCCACGCCGCTGCGCCAGACCGCCCAGGCGGCCACGGTCATGCCGAGCACCTTGCGGCGTTCGGTCTCGGTCATGTCCAGCCGGTCGGCGAGGGCATCGAACTCCGAGAGCTGGAACGCGATATCGGCGATGTGGGGCGCGGTTTCGAGCAGCCTGGCCATCTCAGTACCTCCGGCGGTGACGCCCTGACGATCTATCGTTATATTTGCGTTTGATCATCATCAAATCTACTTAAAAGGGTGACAGGAACCGCACGACAGCGTGAGGGGGAGCCCGGAAGCAACGACTCGCGGAGTCTTACAGGCGGATCGGGTAGGGGTCCGGCCGCCCGGACCGCCACAACTGCCTGGCCCGGGATCGGGCCCGAACGCCGTGGCCGAGGCCGCGCCGGCTTCCCCGAATCTGTAGAACGCCCAATATTTTCAGGTAGATATCGGCTTCGTGCCGATATCGCCCAAGCCCCGAGGAGACCGCGCCCATGACTGAGGCCAAGCTGTCCACGCGCCGGTCGATCGTGCTGCGGCGCCGCCCCACCGGCGCCCCGCATCCCGACGATTTCGAGACGGTGGAGGATGCGCTGCCCGAACCCGCCGCCGGGCAGGTGCTGACCCGCACGCTGTGGCTGTCGATCGACCCTTATATGCGCGGCCGGCTAAGCGCGGCCGCGTCCTATGCCGCGCCGGTCGAGATCGGCGAGGTGATGACCGGCGAGTCGGTGGGTGAGGTGCTGGTCTCGGCCGATCCGCGTTTCGCGCCGGGCGATTTCGTGGTCGGCTCGCGCGGCTGGCAGAGCCATTCGCTGAGTCCGGCCTCGCATCTGGTCAAGCTCGATCCGGCGGGACCGCCGCTGTCCACCTATCTCGGTGTGCTGGGCATGCCCGGGGTCACCGCCTATTCCGGGATGACCGATATCGGCCAGCCGCGCTCGGGCGAGACGGTGGTGATCTCGGCGGCTTCCGGCGCGGTGGGCTCGGTTGCCGGCCAGATCGCAAGACGCGCCGGCGCGCGGGTGGTGGGCATCGCCGGCGGGCCGGAGAAGGGCCTGTATGTGCAGGAGACGCTGGGTTTCGATGCCTGCATCGACCATCGCGCCATGGATCTGGGCGGCGAGATCGAGGCTGCCTGCCCCACCGGCATCGATGTGTATTTCGAGAATGTGGGCGGAGAGATCCAGGCCGAGATCTTCGCGCGGCTCAACCCGTTCGCGCGGGTGGTGATGTGCGGGATGGTCTCGCAATATAACAGCCCCAAGCCCCCGCCCGGGCCCAATCTGATGTTCGTGGTGCGCCAGCGGGTGCTGATCCAGGGGCTGATCGTGACCGACAAGCCCGAGCGATTCGCGGAATGGCGGGCCCTCGCTTCACCCTGGGTGATGGATGGCAGCCTGCACTATCGCGAGGACGTGGTGCAGGGGCTGGAGAATGCGCCCGAGGCGCTGGCCGGCATCCTGACCGGACGGAATTTCGGCAAGCTGCTGGTCAAGCTGTAGCGGCGGCACGGGAGTCAGTTGACACCTGGGATATTATTTCGACACCTAAATGACTATACCACGCTTCCCGTGAAGACCCCCCATTTCGGTCGGCCGCGTTGGCCGATCCTGGTGCCGGCGGTCTGACTTCTCCCAACATTGCGGCGAGCAGGAAGGCAAAATGCCGGGCCAGCCACCAGCGGAGAAGCCTGAGGGTGTGTCCGGCGGCGGCGAGCGGGGCGTTGATGGCGTCGCCGTCGGGTCCGAGGAGGCAGTTGCGGTCGCGATGGCCGATCCTGCTTCATGGGGCCGATCAGCGGTTCGACGGTATTGCGGCGGCGGAGTTCGCGGCGAATGCTTGGCGTGATGCCGCGTTTCTGGCGGCTGATGAAGACGCGGTGCCGCCCGGCGTGGTGGCCGCGCTGGCCGCGATCGGCAAAGGCGCGCGCGACGGCGACGCCGGTGATCCGCCCGATCTGGGCGATCTGGGCGATCAGGGTGTGGCCGTCCTGCGGTGACCGAAAAAGGAAACTGGGCGCGTATGGTGGGTGCGACAGGGATTGAACCTGTGACCCCCGCCGTGTGAAGGCGATGCTCTCCCGCTGAGCTACGCACCCTGGGCCGCGGAACGAGGCGTTTGGTAGCGCCTGGCGCGGGGTGTTGCAACCCCTGCATGGCGAGCCGGCGGCGCCTCGGCTTATTCCGGCGCGATGCGGGTCCGCGCATCGGCAAACCGTCCCGGCGCGTAGGGGGCGGGATCGATCACCGGTGGGCGGCCGCTGACCAGATCGGCGATCAGCCGGCCGGAGATGGGCCCGCTCATCAGGCCGATATGGCCATGGCCATAGGCATGCAGCACGTCCCTGCAGCGGCCCCGGCCGAGGCAGGGCAGCCCGTCCGGGGTGGAGGGGCGGTGGCCCATCCAGACCTTCACCCGCTCGGCCGGCAGGTCTCGCGGCAGATCCGGCAGTGTCGAAAGTGCGTGGCGGCGCAGGATCTCCGCGCGCCGCCAGTCGGGCGCGGCGTCCAGCCCCGCCAGTTCCACCTGGCCCGCGATCCGCAGGCCCGCCTGCATGCGGGTCAGCACCATCTTGCCATCGCTCGGCATCACCGGAATGCGCGGCCCGGCATCGGGCCAGTCGATCACGGCGTGATAGCCGCGCTCGGTCTCCAGGAACACGCGGTCGCCGGCGGCCTCGGCCAGCGCGCGGGAGCGGGCGCCGGCGGCGATCACCACAGTGTCGCAGGCGATCTCGCCGGTCTCGGTGCGCACCGCGCGCAGCCTTCCCGCCTCGATGCGCAGCCCGGTCGCCCGTACCTCACGGATCATCGTCCCCGCGGAAGTGGCGTGGCGGGCCAGCGCCGCCACATAGCCGCCGGGGTCGATGCAATGCCCGCCCTCCTCGATCAGCACGCCGAAGCCGTAGCGGCGGTCGAGCGCGGGTTCGCGCTGGCGCAGTTCGTCGGTGTCGAGTTCGATCCAGCCGATACCCACCTCGCGGCGGATCCGCCAGGCGTCGGCCTCGGCCAGGAAATCGGCGCGGGAGGGGAAGATATACAGAAGCCCGGTGCGGCGGATCAGCGCCGCCACGCCGGCCTCGGCGGCCAGGCGGGCGTGGCGTTCCGGCGCGTCGCGCACCAGTGGGCGCAGGGCGCGCGCGGCGCGTTCCAGATCAGCGCTGGTGGCGCCGGCGCGCAGGAAGCGGACCAGCCAGGGCAGCAGGCGCGGCAGATGGCGCCAGCGGATCGCGAGCGGGCCGAGCGGATAGGCCAGATAGGAGGGCACACGCCGCCACATCCCGGGGCTGGAGACCGGCAGAACGGAACTGGGACAGAGCCAGCCACCGTTGCCGTAGCTGGCGGCCTGCTCGCCGCCGGGTGATCCGGGATCGAGAAGCGTGACGGCGTGGCCGTCGCGCCGCAATTCGATGGCGCTGCACACCCCCATGATACCCCCGCCGATGACGACGATATGGGTCATGAAAGCCTGGCCCGGCGCGGCAGGGACGCAGACGCGGGACCGGAGCATCCGCCCCCGCAAAGCGTTCCGGGCTGGCCGCAAAGGGCTGCCGGCCGGGCCCGGCGCGGATCGGCGGCGTGGTCGGTCATGTCCGGGCTCGCGGCATCAGGTCTCCATCTTCAGCGCGGCCAGGAAGGCCGATTGCGGGATCTCCACCTTGCCGAACTGGCGCATGCGCTTCTTGCCTTCCTTCTGCTTCTCCAGAAGTTTGCGCTTGCGGCTGATATCGCCGCCATAGCATTTGGCGGTCACGTCCTTGGACAGGGCGCTGATGGTCTCGCGCGCGATCACCCGGCTGCCGATCGCCGCCTGGATCGCGATCTTGAACAGCTGTTTGGGGATCAGCTCCTTCAGCCTGGCGCAGATCGCCCGGCCGCGGCTCTCGGCGGCGGCGCGATGGGCGATGAACGACAGCGCATCGACCGGATCGCTGTTCACCAGGATGGAGATGCGCACCAGGTCGCTGTCGGCATACCCGTCCATCTGGTAGTCGAAACTGGCATAGCCGCGGGAGATCGATTTCAGCCGGTCGTAGAAGTCGAACACCACCTCGTTCAGCGGCAGGCGGTACACCGCCATCGCCCGGTTGCCGACATAGGTCAGATCGGCCTGCTGGCCGCGGCGTTCGTTGCACAGGGTCAGCACCGCGCCCAGATAATCGTCGGGCACCATGATCGTGGCGCGGATCCAGGGTTCCTCGATGTGGTCGATCACGCTGCCATCGGGCATGTCGGCGGGGTTGTGCAGTTCCGCCATCGTGTTGTTGGTGCGGTGCACGCGATACACCACCGAGGGCGCGGTCGCGATCAGGTCGAGGTCGAACTCGCGCGACAGCCGCTCCTGGATGATCTCGAGATGCAGCAGGCCGAGGAACCCGCAGCGGAAGCCGAAACCCAGCGCGGCGGAGGTTTCCGGCTCGTAATGGAAGCTCGCATCGTTCAGCCGCAGCTTGGCCAGGCTGTCGCGCAGCTTCTCGAAATCATCGGCATCGACCGGATACAGGCCGCACCAGACCACCGGTATGGAGGGCTTGAAGCCCGGCAGCGCCTCGGCTGCGGGGGTGCGGTCGTCGGTGATCGTGTCGCCCACGTTGCAGTCGGCGACGGTTTTGATGGCGGCGGTGATGAAGCCCATCTCGCCCGGACCCAGATCGTCGGTCGGCACCATCTTGGGGGTGAACACGCCCACCTGCTCGACGCTGTGCACGGCGGCGTTGGACATCATCCGGATGCGCATGCCGCGCTTGAGCCTGCCATCCTTGACCCGCACCAGGATCACCACGCCCAGATACTGGTCGTACCAGCTGTCCACCAGCAGCGCCTTCAGCGGCGCCGTGGCATCGCCGGTGGGCGGGGGCAGGCGGTGCACCAGCGCTTCCAGCACGCCTTCGATGTTGAGTCCGGTCTTGGCGCTGATCTCCACCGCGTCCGAGGTGTCGAGTCCGATCACGTCCTCGATCTGCTGCTTCACCCGCTCGGGCTCGGCGGCGGGCAGGTCGATCTTGTTCAGCACCGGCACGATCTCGTGGCCGGCATCGATCGCCTGATAGACATTGGCGAGCGTCTGCGCCTCCACCCCCTGGCTCGCATCGACCACCAATAGCGAGCCCTCGCAGGCGGCGAGGCTGCGGCTGACCTCATAGGCGAAATCGACGTGGCCGGGCGTGTCCATCAGGTTGAGCTCGTAGGTTTCCCCGTTCTTCGCCCGATAGGACAGGCGCACCGTCTGGGCCTTGATGGTGATGCCCCGTTCGCGCTCCAGCTCCATGCTGTCCAGCACCTGGTTGGTCATCTCCCGCGCGGTCAGCCCGCCGGTGGTCTGGATCAGCCGGTCCGCCAGGGTGGATTTGCCATGGTCGATATGGGCGATGATCGCGAAATTGCGGATATGGTCGATCGGTGTGTCGGTCATGGGGCGTATCCGGGGCGGCGCGGCGACGGAGGTCGGCGCCTGTTCATCGCGCACACATAGGCGAGTCCTGGTTGGATGTCAGCCGCGCGACCGGCATTGCCCGGACCGGGGCGGGTTCCGGGGGCGATGGCCGGGTGGCCGGGCGATGGGTGCCGGGCTTCGCACGGTGCCGGCCGGCGCTGATTCTGGTTCCGGCCGGTTTCGCTTAAGACACCCACGAAGCTGACCGGATCGATGCATCACCAAGGTCGGTTTCCCATGCACATCATCTGGGACCGGCGTCGACCCGTGCGGCAATGCACTCCATCGGTTCAGCCGCAATGGACCGTCAGGGAACAGAGACCGCGGAAGTCTCACACGCCAGGTCGGTTTCATACCGAAAGACACACACGGATCGCCCAGCGGTGGATCGCCCCACTGCGATCGGTGCCCCACTGCGATCGGTGCCCCACTGCGATCGGTGCCCCTCTGCGATCGGCGCCCCTCTGCGATCGGCGCCCCTCTGCGATCGGCGCTATGGAGACCATCCTGCGGCGGTTCAGGGCTTTCCCGGCACATGCCGGCACTCACGCTCGGCCGATGCACGAGCAGGTCAGCTAGAGCGACATCCGATCAGAGGGACACATCCGATCGGATAAAGCTGCCCGGTAAATCAGAGAGTAAGAGCGGTGCCGGATCGTCTATCGGATCGGGCACCGCTCCAAGTGGGCTGACGCCGCCTGGACCGCCCATCGGGTGGATATGGTGATGGAATGCTCGCTTCCGGGCCGGGCGCCGCGACTGGCTTTGCGAAGAATACCATGGACGCTGCCCAGGAGGCCGGGGCTGCGCCGCGGGATCGGGACGCCGCCGGGATGGGTTACCATCTTCCCTCCCTGGTCTATGTTCCCCCGATCCGGCAGCGGCGGCGCGGCACCGCGCGGGCGGCAGTCCTGCCGGGGCAGCAGTGGAGCGCGGATCATGCGGGTTCGTTACAGAAGGGAAAAGCCATGAAACAATCCAAGGCGTTGCGGTCGGCCTGTCTCGCGCTCGGGATCGGTCTCGCAGGCGCCGCCGGGGCGATGCTCACGCCAGGCACCGCTCTGGCGCAGGCCGGCGGAATGGGTGGGATGGGCGAGTCTGCGGTGGCGACGGCGCGGGCCGTGGTGAAGGCGATCGATCTCGCCAAGCGGCAGGTCACGCTGGTCGGCCCGCAGGGCAATGTCTTCGTCGTCCATGCCAGCGAGGCGGTGCAGAATCTCGATCAGGTGAAGGTCGGCGACACGGTGGTGGCCCGCTATTTCGCCTCGGTGGTGCTGGTGCTCTCGGCCCCGGGCACCCCGATCCCGAGCGACCAGATGACCTCCGCCATGGCTCACGCGCCCAAGGGGCAGATGCCGGCCGGCGCGGTCGGTGACAGGATCGTGGTGACCGGCACGGTGGTGGCGGTCGATCCGGTCGGGCACACGATCTCGCTGGTCGATCCCGCGGGCGGGCTGGTCCGCAGCTTCACGGTGACCGATCCCCGGCGGCAGGCTGCGCTGAAGCGGGTGAAGGTCGGCGACACGCTGACCGCGATCGTGACCGAGGCGCTGGCCGTCGCACTCAGCCCGGCCTGACCGCGGCCGGGCGAAGGCGGGGGTCCGGCCCGCGTCGATCAAGAGCGATCAGGCGCGGGACCGACCAGGCATTGGGGGTGAGCCGGGTTCGCCGCCAGCGCAGGTGGCGGACGCCCGGGCCCTCCCCCCACTCTCCCGGGAGGGTGCCGGGTCTTGCCGGTCGCGAGAGGCACGCGCTGGACGAGGAACCAGGCGCGGCGTGCGGAGAGGGGGCCGGCCTCAGTCGATCCGTGAAGCCGCCACCAGCTGGCGCACCCGCGCGGCCGCGGCCGGCCCCTTGACCGCTTCCCGCCACCCGGCCTCGGCCACGCGCTGATGCGCCGCGATCGCCTCATCGGCGCTGGTGATCAGCGCGACACCGGTCTGGGCGGCGGGGTGGGTATCGGGGCGGAACGGGTTGATCGCCAGGCTGGCGCGGTCGCGGGCGCGGAGCAGTTTGAACGCGCTGCTCGGCTCGGCGCCGCCGAGCAGGCCGAACTGCAGCCCCATCGGCTCGGCTTCCATCATCGCGGCAATGTTCTCGATCTCGTTCGCCGCGACCTGCCGGCAGATCCGGCGCAACCGATCGGAGACGGGAATCGCCCCGGCCACCCCGAGGGCCAGGAAATGCTGGATGCTGGCCGCCGAGATCATGGCGATGATCCCGGGCCGGCGCATTCCGTACATGCGCTTGCGGGCGATCAGGATACCGAGGACCTGCTCGCTCATCGCCCGCACCGCCGCGCGCTCGCCATCGGCGTTGTCAGCGGTTTCGGTGAAGGCTTCCATCAGCGCCGAATCATAGGCATCGGACGTCGTCACATAGCAGAGCGGGCCGGTGATCTGCAGGATCTGGTCGGCGGTTTCCTCGAGCTGGCGGATCCGCTCCAGATAGCCGATCGGGCGGTTGTAGTATTCGACACCGATCCCGAGCAGCGACAATGGCGAGATCTTGAGCAGTTCCGCCAGGCGCTTGATGGTGTCGAGCTTGATCACCTCGCCTTTTTCGTAGCGGTACAGGGCCGCCCGTGAAACCCCGAGCCTGGCCGCGATCTCCTCGGCGCGCAGGCCGGATTCCAGTCGATAGGCCCGCAGCTGTTGGCCGATCTCGGTAAAACGCATGCTGTCCTGCCTTTCTGGCGTCACCCGACTGCCGGGGCGATCGCCGTCCCGATCACGAAAGCGCCGCAGCGGCGCCGTCTCAGCATCGCAGTTTAATGCCAGTTTATTGGTTAACCACTCGTAAATTCAATTCCGGACTAAAAATCCACGACTCGGCCCCCAGGACGCGGGCAGGGCCAAGGCTCGCCAGTCTGATCGCATGCCCCGCCTGATCGCATACACTGAGGCCTGCGACCCTGACTTCGCGGCGGTTTTCCCTTTGGAGTTCCACCCGGGCCCCTCGCGATGCGGCAGGCCGGGATCCCATCCTGACCTGGCGCGCGAACCGAACGGGCGGGGCTGGTGGCTGACGCGATTGCGCGGACGAGCCCCGCCGCTCCGCCCGCCGGGCTGCGGCCGCCGACGCGCGGACCCCGCTCTCTCGAGATGGGATCGTGCAAAATCAACAGAATGATCGCAATCAGGCGCATCCAATCAGGCCGATCCCGCGGTGGTGTCCCCCGGCATCCGCAGTCGGATTTCCGGGCCAGGACACGAGAGCAGCCTCCGATCAGATGGGATCACCTGATCGGATAAACTTGCCCGGTCCAACAGAGAGCAGGAGCGGTGGCCGATCCACTGTCGGATCGGCGACCGCCCTGGGGCGCGATCGGAACCGGTTTCACTCGGCTCTGCGGTCCGCTCGCGCTCCTTGCCGTTGTTCCAGCGGGTCATTTCATCGCGGGTGACGTCAGCCCGATGCGCTGTTGCTCTCGCCTGCCTTGCCGAGTTCGGTGCCGGCCATGCCCTCGATCGCCTTGACCAGCGCCGAATGGTCGAGATCGGCGCCGCCATGGGCGACGCAGGCCGAGAACATCTGCTGCGCGATCGCCGTGCTGGGCAGCGCGAGGCCGAGCTCGCGGGCCGAGGCCAGAGCGAGGTTCAGGTCCTTCTGGTGCAGCCGGATCCGGAAGCCCGGGTTGAAGGTCCGCTTGATCATCCGCTCGCCATGCACTTCCAGCACGCGGGAGGCCGCGAACCCCCCCATCAGCGCCTGCTGCACCCGTGCCGGGTCCGCCCCGGCCTTGGCCGCGAACACCAGCGCCTCGGCGGCGGCCTGGATGTTCAGCGCCACGATGATCTGGTTGGCGACCTTGCAGATCTGCCCGGCGCCGTTGGCCTCGCCGATATGGGTGATGTTCTTGCCCATGGCCTGGAACAGCGGCAGGGCGCGCTCGAACGCCGCGGCGGGGCCGCCCACCATGATGGTGAGCGTCGCCGCCTTGGCGCCGACCTCGCCGCCCGAGACCGGCGCATCCAGATACGCGCAGTCCAGCGCGGCGATGCGGGCGGCGAAATCCTTGGTGGCGATCGGGCTGATCGAGGACATGTCGATCACCAGCGTGCCGGCGCTCAGGCCGGCGGCGACACCGGCCGGGGCGAACAGCGCATCCTCCACATCCTTGGTGTCCGGCACCATCAGGATCACCACATCGGCCCAGGCGGCGACCGATCTGGCATCGGGCAGGATGGTGAAGGCCGTGCGCAGCTCGGCCGGCAGGCTGCGCCGTTCGGGCGCGGCGATCTCGTGCCCCGCCTGCATCAGATTCTGCGCCATGGGACGGCCCATGATGCCCAGGCCGACAAAACCGATTCTCATGTGAGCTTTTCCCTGTTGAAGGAAGGCCAGGGCGCCGCCCTGGACCCGCTTGGGGGCAGCGCCCCCAGACCCGCATCCCTTGGAGGGAACCCCCCAAGGACGGTTTCCAAAGGCGTCGCCTTTGGCGGGTCCCAGGGGACCCTGGGGGCGGAGCCCTGGCCTTTACCTGTTCCGTCAGACGCCGAAGCGCCCCCGCCAGCCCAGCCCGGCCACGGTCTCTCCCGCGGGCCGGTATTCGCACCCTACCCAGCCGGTATACCCCAGCTCGTCGATCTTGCGGAACACGAACGCCCAGCCGATCTCGCCGGTGCCCGGCTCGTTGCGGGCCGGCACGTCGGCGATCTGCATGTGCCCGATCACCGGCATCAGCGCTTCCATCCGCTTGGTGATGTCGCCCTCGGTCACCTGGCAGTGGTAGATGTCGAACTGCAGCGCCAGACGGTCGCGCCCGATCGCCGCCACCAGCGCCGCGCCCTGGGCCATGGTGTGGAGGAAGAAGCCGGGCATGTCGCGATGGTTGATCGGCTCGATCACCAGCAGCACCCCGGCGGCGTGGGCCTGTTCGGCGGCATAGGCGAGGTTGGTGGCGTAGAGCGCGGCCAGCGTCTCGTGGGCGATCCCGGAGGGCGCCAGCCCGGCCATGCAGTGCAGCTTGGCGCAGCCCAGCGCCGCCGCGTAGTCGAGTGCGCGCTTCACCCCGTCCCGGAATTCGCCACTGCGGCCGGGCAGGCAGGCGATGCCGCGCTCGCCTGCGCCCCAGTCGCCCGGGGGCAGGTTGAACAGTGCCTGGGTCAGGCCGTTGGCGTCGAGCCGGGCGCGCAGTTCGGCCGGCTGATAGTCGTAGGGGAACAGGAACTCCACCGCCTCGAACCCGTTCTTGCGCGCCGCGTCGAAACGGTCGAGGAAAGGCAGCTCGTTGAACATCATCGACAGGTTGGCGGCGAAACGCGGCACGGTTGCCCTCCTTCTTTGCCGGCCGGACGCTACAGCCCGCGGCCGCGATTGGCCAGGGACGAAGCGGCCTGGCGCGATGGGGCCCCCGGCGGGATGGGGCCCCGGCGGGATGGCGGCCCGGCGGGATGGCGGTCTGGTGGGATAGTGGCCTGGCGGGATGGCGGTTTGGCGGGATGGGGGGGTAAGCCCCGCCGCGCCGTGGACGAGCCTCGCCCCCGGCCCCTCAGCG
>VFSW01013223.1_pt1 | contig 11483 bp, 12 predicted proteins | sample 5358111 | NCBI WGS metagenome assembly VFSW01 (sample SAMN11554181, study PRJNA540505) | mine drainage metagenome | isolation source: sediment from site ElyBrook_90M | place: USA: Ely Copper Mine, Vershire, VT | collected 2017 | reverse complement strand
TCCACGCCGGTAAATACATCTCTTGCACCAAAATACCAAATATACGCAAATATCTCGCCACCAAACTCCACCATGAAGGTCAAAGTAGCAGCTATACCCGGCATATTGAATAACGAATTTGTATTGGTACCAGGCAATGTCACCATAACCAAGGTGTGATGGATGGCGCTAGATGACAGAGTAAGCGGATCGATACGCAAATACGCTATAAAGAACGCATATGAGTACGGGAAGGCCAGGATGGAGAGCGTATTGAGCAAGGTACTATCACTGATACCGGAGGCAAAATCCGACATGAATGGGTTGAGAAAAGCGGTTGAAGAGGCAGTTGCAAAGATAAACCAGATGGATTCATACTGGGTTAAAAAGGAGTACGCCTCTTACGAGAAGTAATTCGAAGAGGAGAAGGCGGAAAAGGACGAGAACAGCAAAACTAAATTTGTATTGGAGGGCGCAAAGGAAGGCAATTTTGCAACCAGGTTCCCGCCTGAGCCTAGCGGCTACCTTCACATAGGGCACACGAAGCAGCTTTTCCTCAGCCAGGAGTTCTCCAGGATATACAGGGGAAAGCTGTTCCTGTATTTTGACGACACGAACCCGAGGAAGGAGAAGCAGGAGTTCGTGGACGCGATCAAGGCCGACATGGAGTGGCTCGGCGTACGGTTCGACGACGAGTACTACGCCAGTGACGCAGTCGGGCAGACGTATGAGCTCTGCAGGCAGCTCATATCGGAGGGCAACGCCTACGCGTGCAGCTGCACTTCAGAAGAGCTCAAAAAGGGGAGGTTCAATGGCACCGCATGCGTGCACAGGGGCGAGAAACCCGAGCTGAGCCTCGAGCTCTTCAACCAGATGCTCGCGGGCAAGTATGACGAGGACCAGATAATAATAAGGCTAAAGGGCGACATGGAGTCGCAGAACACGACAATGCGCGACCCCACACTCATGCGCGTCGTCAAGGCGCAGCACTATAGGCAGGGGGCAAAGTACATAGTCTGGCCGACCTACTTTCTTAACACGCCGCTAATGGACTCGCTGCACGGAGTAACTGACGTGCTGCGCAGCAAGGAGTACGAGCAGTCTGAGGAGATGTACGAGCACGTCCTGAAGGCGCTGAAGATGCGCGTGCCGCGCGTCCACGCATTTTCGCGCCTCCGCGTGCTCAGGAACACGACGCAGAAGCGTGAGATCCGCGCGCTGATAGACGACGGTACGCTGACCGGGTTCGACGACCCGAGGCTGCTCACGCTCGCGGGGTTGCGCAGGAGGGGGGTAACCCCACAAGCGATACGCGAGTTCGTGCTCAAGTCCGGCATGAGCAAGATGGACACAGCGGTGGACCTCTCGGCGCTTTTCGCGGAGAACAAGAAGGTGATAGACCCGAAGTCGAAGCGCCTCTTCTTCGTCCAGGATCCGGTGAGGGTTGCGATTTCGGGCGAAGTACCGAAGCACGTCACCCTGCCGCTTCATCCAACTGACGAGAGCATCGGCTCCCGGGAATATGATGTTGGTGATACGGTATACATAAGCGGACCAGACGCCTCGAACCTGAAGGCCGGCGATATAGTGCGCCTCAAGAACCTCGTTGCGATAAAAGTTACCGGCATGGGGCAGGGTACCATTACTGCCGAAGCGTCAGCGTCAGGCGCGGGCTCCGACGCACAGGTGATGCAGTGGGTACCAGACACCGCATACGTGAAGTGCAGGGTAACCGTGCCGTCGGACCTCATGGACGCAGAAGGCAGGGTCGACAAGAACAGCTTAAAGGTTGTCGAGGGTTACGCCGAGGGTTACGCCTCCACGCTCAGCGACCACGAGACGATACAGTTCGAGCGCTTCGGCTTTTGCATACTCGACAAGAAGGGGCCGCTGGAGTTCATCTTCGTCTCAAAGTGAGCCGGAGTCAGTAGCCCGCCGCCTCCCTCGCTAATGCGTCTATCGCAGCGCTGCTCACGTTCTTCTTGAGAGCGCCAACGAGCTTCAGCGCGCCCTTCGCATCGCCCTTCTTGAGTAGCGCCAGGGCCATGTAAAAGAAGGCGTTTATCGACCACGCGTCGGGCTTCATCAGCCTCTCCGCGTCAGCAGGCACCCTGTCGAACCTGCCCGCCGCCGAATCCAGCACCATGGTGGCGTACATGCTGAGGTAGTGGCTGCCGGAGCCGGTCAGTGCGCCAAGAAGCGACTCGGCGTTCCTGAGGTTGCCGAGCTTGATGTTAGCGAGGAACGCCACGAACATAACGTCCGGCGAGCTCTCCTTCGACAGCACAGCGTTGCAAGCGCTTATCGCCTTGTTGAAGAGCAGTCTCGCCCTTGCGGCGTGCCTGGCGGCCGCATCCCTGTGCAGCGTGTTCTCCTCCATGAAGCCCTCCCTGTCGTAGCTTATGAGGCCCACCTCATGGTTCGACTGCATGTTGCAGACTAGGCCTTCTACGTACAACAGCGCCGGATCCGCGTACTTGGCGTAGAGCGCATCGTATGCTGCGGTTGCGCCGTCGTACATACCGCTAGCGAGCTGCGCGTTTATAGAATCCAGCGCAGCTACGATGTCTGACGACCTCTTCGCAAGCGCGTCCCTGGAGAGGGAAACGACGTTCTCGCAGCCGTGGCACACACCAATGCTGCCAAACACTGGAGTCGCTGCCCCGCAGTACCGGCAAGCCACGACGGTGCCAGAACCCGCGGCCTTCTCCAGCACGGCTATCTGCCTGTCAACGTTCAAGTACTCACGCCGATTATGCGTACGCATCAAAGTTTTTTAAGCACTGCGAACAGATGCAGTTCGTCGTACGGCTCTATGCGCACCGTTTCGACGAGCTCAAAGGTGCCCTCGAGCGCCTTGAGCTCCTTCTCGAAGACCTTCTCCGGCCTCTTGCCCACGTCTATGCTCTGCGACTTTATCACGAAATAGGCGTAGCCGCCCTTCCTGAGGAACCTCGCGTTCTTGAGCAGTATCTGCGCCTGCTCGCGCGCCGAGACGTCTTGGTAGATGGCGTCGCACTCGCCAACAGTGCCGGAGTACTCATCAGTTCGCGTCGCGTCGGCAAGCACCGGCAGCATGTTCGGCCTGCGCTCGCAGACGTTTATTAGCTCGCGCATGTTGCGCTCCGAGAGCTCTACGCAGTAGACCACGCCGTCCTCTCCCACTATGTCGCTCACGTGGCTCGCGGTGGTGCCGGTGGCAGCGCCGAGGTACAGCACGCTGCTGCCCCCTGTTATCTTCATGTTCTTCAGGCCGTTGAGCAGAGCGGCCGACAGCTTGCTCCTGTATGGGTTCCACGACCTGTACTCTACGCCCCCTACCGCTACGAGCTCCTCGCCGTAGACTCTGAAGCCCCTTGCGAGGTTCACTGTGGCGAGCCTGCCACGAACCCTGTACACGCCGTCGAAAAGCCTCTCGGCGACCTCATCTGCCATCGGATCACGAGAATTAGACAGGTCACCCTATAAAAGACTAGTGCAGATCCTATTCCCTGTTCAGCGGCTGCCTATCTTTACCCATGCGTATCCTATCAGGCTCCTTACGAAGTTCTCCTTCTCGGGAATGCTTCCGTTCTCCTCGAAGACGTACGCGCCCTCCTCCTCGAGCGTCTCCCTCTCTCGCTCGCTGAGAAGCTCGTCCATCTCGGCCGACATCGCCGCACCCGCACCGACGGTGGTGCTGAGGTACGGTATGCTGGCATTCTTCGGAGGGCTCTTCCTCTTCGTCGCTATGAAGAGAGCCTCGAGGAGTCCCCTCGCCGACCTCTTGTACAGCGTGGAGGCTACGGAGTAGTTCCTCGTGCGTGCGTTTACCTTGGCCTTTTCGAAATCACTTACAGCCCTGCGGAACAGTTCCTTCACCTTCATCATCCACTCCGGTAATAAAAACCAGCCTATCTTTAAATAGTTTCTCGCGCCAAGTTAGTTAACGCGATAAAAACAATGGTAGCGATGGTAGAGAACATCCTCATAAGCCGTTTTCTGATGGACGTTATGCCGATAGCGGCGAGCGCCAGCAGCGAGGAGGAAACGATAAAACGCTTCACGGAAGTGGTGAAGAGCATCTTCGGCATAGACGGCGCCACGGTTAGCATGCTCTCGGGAAGCTCGCGCAAGGAGGACGGCATAACCGAGTACCTGATGAACACCAGGAAGGCCTACGTGGACAATCAGCTCAGCGAGTACTCGGCATTCCCAGAGCTCATAAGCTACAAGAACCAGGGCTTCATGAGCGGCGCCTTCCTCCCCATAATAGCACACGGCAGGCTCATCGCCGTGCTCGAGCTTCTCTCCAACGCGGAGAACAAGTTCTCCGACGATCTGGTCAACAGCGTGGCGTTCGGCGCCGCATTCATAGGCTTCTCGCTGGCGTACAAGGTCGAGGCCGGAAGGAACGTCAGGCTGGCGGGCTACTTCGACTCGGCCTTCGGGTCTGGCGTGCCGCAGTTCCTTGTGTCCTCAACGGGCTCGATAGTCAAGTCGAACAAGGCTGCGATGCGGAGGTTCCCCGCAAGCACCTCGCCGGAGGCGCGCATTCAGGGCGTTCTGGGCCTGGACTACGCAGCGCTCTTGCAGCTGGTCAACGGCAGGTCCTATACCTCCAGGCTGGGCAACCCCGGAGACGAGAAACTCGTGCGCATATCGGCGTCGAAGGTCAGCGACTCGCTGCTGCACATTGTAGCGGAAGACGTCACCGCCGAGGGACGCTTCGAAGCGATTCTCAGCGCGCTGAAGGCAGGCGGAGAGGTGATGGTCGCGCTCCTGTCGGACGACCTCACTATAAGGAAGGTCTACGGCGGGCTGGGGAGCCAGTTCTCCGCTGCGATCCCGCTGCTGCAGGGAAGGAGGCTTCCCGATGTGCTGGACCGAAGGGCGCAGGTGCCAAAGCCCGCAGGAGAGGTGAAGGCCGGCACCGCGATCGCCGGGACCGCCGACATAATGATGCCCGACCTTGGCGCTGTGAGGGTGCGGTACACGCTCAGCTACACCACCGGCGGCCCGATGCTGGTGGCTTCATCAGCGAACCTCGAGAAATACATCTCCGGCCTGAAGAGCGACCTGGACGATTTCATAAACGCCACTTCAGATATAGTGATGGCGACTGATGAAACCGGCTCAATAACCGACTGCAACATATCTGTGGAGCACGTGCTCGGGTACCACAAGGAGGAGCTCATCGGCAGGAGCATAAGGGACCTATACTCGGACACGTCGCTGCTAGACCGTGACATCTCGTACGTGCGCTCAGGCGGCAACATAGACAACACCTACATCAACATCACGAAGAGGGACGGCCAGCTGATACCTGCAACTCACTCGGTGAGGCTGCTGAGGAGCGACGAGAAGGCGAACTACCTATTCCTGATAAAGGAGCTGTCAACGAAGAACCTGCTCGAGGACCTTCAGAGCGCGCTGAAGAAGGGCGAGGTGACGGAGAAGAACCTCAAGCAGACCAGCGCGCTGAAGTCGCAGTTCATATACAACATTTCTCACGAGCTCAAGACGCCGCTCACCAACATAAAGGGCTTCGCCAAGCTGCTCCACGAAGGCGACTTCGGCGCGCTGAACGAAGAGCAGAAGGAGTACGTCAGGACCATACTTGATGAGAGCGACCGCCTCATGCTCATAATAACGCAGGTACTCGATGCCGCGAAGCTCGAGGCGGAGAAGGTGAAGCTCGACATAAAGGAGGTGAGCCTCCGCGACCTCTACGAGAACCCCAGCATAAAGGCGATGGAGGAGTCGGCGCACAACAAGGGTCTGGAGTTCTCGTGGAACGTCGGCTACGACGTGCCAAACATAATGGCCGACCCGAACAGGCTCATACAGGTGTTCGTCAACCTCATAGGTAACTCAATAAAGTTCACCGAGAGCGGGAGCATATCGGTGCACGTGGCGAGGAAGAGCAGGAAGTTCGTGGAGTGCACCGTAGCAGACACGGGCATAGGCATAAGCGACGACGACAAGAAGAAGATATTCAAGAAGTTCTATCAGGCTCCCAAGAAGAGCCTGGTGAAACCCGACGGCACCGGCACCGGTCTGGGCCTCTCCATAACGAAGGACATAGTGAGCCTGCACGGGGGCCACGTGAGCTTCGAGTCGCAACTGGGTAGGGGCTCGACCTTCAGGTTCACGCTCCCGATAGTGCACAAGGAGAAGAAGGAGAGGGCGTCGTAGTCGTGCTCTTTCAGCCGAAGTACGCTTCACAGGAGTCGCCTATGCCCGCCATGGTCGCGTAGGCGTTGTATAACTGCGTGTACCCAAGTCCGGAGAACACTCCCTCGTACTTTACGCTGGATATGCTCCCGTCGCTGGAGTTGATCGTGACGACGAGCGCCGGTCCCGTGCCGACCGACGCCTTTGCTGTGGTGGAGTACGTAGCGGTGTACAGCGCCCCGGAGTACTGCGCCACCGAAAGAGACATGTTGTACGGCGTAACCGAGCTGACGTTCTGGTAGGTCGTCGGGCCCGCGGGCGCCACGCCGTACTGGCTTATGTAGTCGGCATCATACTGAGAGAGACCGCACTTCAGCGTCTTCGCGTATGCGATGCTGTAGTTGAGCATCAGCGGATAGTATTCAGTTGCTTTTAGGTATGTGGTGACCTGCGCCACCACTGACGGCACTGTAGTCGCCGCTGTGACCGTGGTCTTGATTGTTGTGGTATTGGAGCCGTTAGCGTTGATCTTGATGGTGGTGGTACCCGAAGGGGGCGAACCCTCAAGGGACGTCGGCGGCAGGGAAGTAATGTATTCAGAGTCCGGCGCTATGCCGAGGCCCGGATCCACGGGCACCATCTGGACATACGCGGATGCGCCAATTGACTTGAGCGTAAGGGCCATGTCTGCATTTGCGGTGCCGTAGTTGACGTGCACGGTCGTGCCTTCAGGGAGCTCTACCCGCAGCACCTGATTCACGAACACCGGAGTCCTTGTGATGTAAACGTAAGCCGTCGCGCCGGCGGTGCCGTGCAGGAACGCCACGTATTCTACGCCCGCCATTCTGAACACAACCCCCGTGTTCGTCACGTTCAGAGTCTGCGCGCTGGTTATGTTGGTCACGTGCGCGGACAGCAGCACCGCGGCCACGCCTATTACTATCACCAGCGCCAGTATTACAAGGCCTGCGTACGCGTATGGTGGACCGCCCCCATGTCTCTGCCTGTGCCTTGCGCCTCCGTGCCTGCCGATCGCCATAGAGGCTATTCTGCAGCTAAAGCTTTTAGACCTTGCTGGCGTGTTTCCGCTCCTGCGCTGTCGGACATGGCAAGCTATATTATCTTTTTTGTTGAATCATTAGCGGTGACCACATGGAGAACGCTTCTGATCTTGGCAGGGAGGTGCTTGACGTCATAAACGAGCGCCAGCAGATAACGTACAACGAGCTGAGCGACCTCATGTTCAGCAGGGGCGTGCCGAAGGACAAAATGGACGCTGCGCTGCAGGGCCTGGAGGGCAGCAAGTCCATAGCATCTAGGAGCAGCGGCGGCATAATGACCTACTACCTGCTGCAGGACCCAGACGCGCTCAGGAAGGTCCTCATAGTGGAGGACGACAAGAACATAAACAAGCTGATGGCCCTATCACTGGGAAAGGGTTTCGAGATAAACCAGATATACGACGGCGGAGAAGCCATCGGCTTCGTTAAGGCCAATTCGCCGAACCTGGTCATACTGGACCTGATGCTGCCCCACAGGGACGGCCTCGACATATGCCAGACCATAAAGAGCGACCAGTCGACGAGCGGCACGATAGTGATACTCGTGAGCGCAATGGACCCCACGAACAACAGGTTCAAGGGCATAAAATACGGCGCGGACTACTACATAAAGAAGCCGTTCGACCCGGTAGAGCTGCGCAGCCTGGTCACGCTCTTCTTGAGGAAGAAGGGCAAGAGGTTCGACGCGCTGGTCGACCTGCCTGATGAGGAACGCATCTCCAACGAGATAGAGAGGTCACTCAAGGAGGGCGAGAAGTACGCGATAGGCACGCTGCGCATCGACAACCTCGCCGCGTACGCGACCAGGTTCGGCGAGAAGTCAGCCATAGTGATACTGAGGCTGATATCGCAGCTGCTCCAGGATGTGATAAAGAGCAAGTCTCCGAATGCTTTCGTGGGCTTCCTGAACAGCGACGAGTTCGTCATCGCCGGCATGAAGGAGAGCGTCGCCGCCACTGTCGGAGAGGTGCAGCAGGAATTCGGCAACGTGCTTCCGTTCATACTCCAGGACGAGGGCTACAGACAGATAGACCTGAACATAGACAGCCTGTTCGAGAGCAAGGAGGTGCCGAAGCTCTCGCTCGTGTACACCGAGACGGAGAAGGCGAGCCTGAAGGAGCGCAGGAAGGAGATCCTCGACGCGAAGGGCGCCAGCCCTTCGGAGATCGGCACCTACACGTACGACGAGCTGCAGAAGCTGTTCGGCCGCGAAGATCTGGACATAACGATAACGCGCGACAACAGCGGCGTGAGGATACGCGTCGGCAAGCACACCGAGGATGGCAATGCGCAGTAAAGTGCGCTCTCCGCCCATGAGGGCGCAGCAGGCGCTTGACTACATGATATCGTACGGCATAGCGCTGCTCATAATAGTGCTGGCCCTGTACGTGGTGGTGAAGATCGGCGCGTTCAACACGTCCATCGCGCCGGACTCGTGCACGCCTTCGCCGCCGTTCCTGTGCTCCTCGTACGCCATAAACACCAGCGGCGCGGTGCTGATGAAGATAGCTCAGTCATCGGGAAGCGCCATAACCGTCACCGGCATGGCGTGCTCGAGCTCGCTGAGCCCGACCAACGCGAGCGAGCCACAGTACGGCAACGTGCATCTGCTCAGCTACGCCGCTGCACCCTCATACTACCCCACCAACGCGCTCAACGCAGGCGTAACCATATACAGCGGTTCTGCCGCGCTGCTCTCAGCCTACTGCTACGAACCCATCGGGCTCGCGGTGTCGAATCTCGGGAACAGCTTCACAGGCTACATCTGGCTGAACTATACGACGCCGGCAGCCCCCCAGTCCCACACAACTAGCATGGTGGCCCAGTTCACCGTCAAGTACACGTAACCCAAAATCACCTACAAATAAAAGCCTTCGCGGACATATTATCCTAGGTGCTCAAGATGGCAGTGCTTCGCGCATACCTCATCGCCGCGCTTCTCGTGGTAACGATGGCAGCCGCGACTCATGCCTCGTACGTCGCCATAACCGAGCCGTACAACGCCACGATAATGAACTCGAACGGGAGCGTATACCTCGGCAAGGTGGGCCCCGGCCAGACCTTCTTGGTGACGATAAGGTCTGCCACTACAAACAGCTCGGGAGCGCTCCTCGACTACGGTTGGAACCAGTTCAATGCTACCGGCGTCCCCGCCGGCTGGGTGGTCAAGAACTCGCCCCTCTACAGGCAGACTCTCTCAGTGGAGATAACTCCAGCGGCCAACGCGGCCAACGGCACGTACATATTCAGGCTTACGGCCATAAACATAGGCAACTACTCGAAGATAGGATCGGTGAGCTTCACGGCATACGTGAACGTCACACCTGACGTCTTCCACCTGCAGGTCAGTCCAGACACAGTATCTGCAGGTGCAGGCACTCCCTCGCACATATACATAACTATAAACAACACCGGCGTCTCTGACAGCCCGTTCGTGATAAACGTAACTGGCCTGCCCGCGTGGAGCGTGCCTCCCCAAGAAGTAATAGCGCTTCACCACACATCGGCGACGTTCGCGTACCCCGTGTACCAGTATACGCCAGGAGTCTACAGGGCGGAGGTGCACGTCTCGTCGCTTGAAAGTCCGCTCGTGGCGAAGCATGCGAACGTCACGCTGGTGGCGCGTGCGGGCCTAGCGAGCGACTACGCGGGGCTGGGCCAGGGCTCGGTTATGTTCCCGATAGTGTACGAGCCGGCGTACGCCATAATGTACCTGCTCAGCCTACTCTTCAAGAGCGCATGACGGCCTCATGAAAGCACTACGATGATACCATGCCAAAGGCAAAAAACAAGGGCGGAAAGGGCGCGCGGCGCTTCTCGGTGCACTTCATAAGGCTCGCCAGCGCGCTCGACCTGGCGAGGTACCTGTGCGACTTCACCCAGGTGTCGATGCCGATAATAGCGCTCAAGGAAGGGTCCAAGTACCGGCTCTTCGCCGAGGGCGAAAAGGTCGGCGACACCCACATAGCATACTACGTGGAGAGCCCCTCGATAAGCAGGTATGCGGTCTACACGCCTCCTGGTCCATCGCAGAATGAGCACCTCGAGATGGTCGACAGGCACGGCGAGCCCGACTACAAGGCCTACCAGATGGAGCTTGTGGAGTTCGTCAGCAGGCCGTTCAGCGAGAAGAAGATAGGGCGCAACGAGATAACGTACGTTCGCATAAGCGATCCGCGGCCGCTCATAACCGCGCTTATGCACAAGGGCATATCAAACGAGACGATAGACAAGATATACACCTTCAGGCACAAGGGCGAGACGTTCGTTGGCACGTTCGACCTGATGTCGAGCAGGGACGACCCACAGTGGTTCGTCTACGCCAAGATGGACTTCGAGGGCGAGTTCGGCTTCTTCCGCTACAGCTCGGCGACCGACAAAGCTGAACCTACTAACGCGCCGTTCGACAACCAGTTCTTCTACGTGCGCGCGGTCAACCTCGCCGAGGCGCCTCCGGGCTTCGTTCCAGAAGGCACGAAGGTTCGATAGGCAACGCATAAAAAGCATGCGAAGCAAATAGATTTCGCGTATGCATGCCCGAATAGCTCAATGGTAGAGCGAGTGGCTGTTAACCACTAGGTTGCAGGTTCGATCCCTGCTTCGGGCGATTATGCTTACAGCTTCCTTGAAAGCACCAAACCAAAATGGTGGCTTCCCGCGCTAAACCTCTTTCTGATCTTAAAGTCATGGAAATACTCCATATATTCATCCTCAGACATTCTTATGCTCTGAGGAGGCCCGAACGATGTGCGGCTCCCCTTTTTCCAATCAACCACTATTATTTTCCCGGATTTCTTCAGAATTCTTGATGCTTCAGACTCCATTCTCGCTTTTTCAGAAATGTCGTGAAATGAATTCGCAAATAAAACCAGGTCTACAGTGCTGTCTGCTATTCCCGATGTCGAGGTAATGGCCCTAAATTTTGTTTTCCCAAGGTGCGCCAATAGCTGCTCAGTTTTCCTCAGGGCATCGCTATCTATATCCACACAATACAACATGGACGAATAATCGGCTAGATGCCTGCAATAACGTCCCTCGCCGCAACCTATTTCCACAATGACTGCGCCATTTTCCATCAGAGCAGGCAAAAAGGATTCCGGGTCATCGTCTCTAAATGCCATAATAATCCCCAAGCACCCGAAGGTAATAGAAACTCGGCAGTATTTAAATTTTCCTTGCCAGCGATGTGCCCGTGGCGCATCTTGTGCTTTGGGCATCTGCGTTCGAGCGAATTCCTACTAAAATTACCCCCGGGCTCAATCCGTGTGTCATAACATTTTTATATAT
>VFSW01013222.1_pt1 | contig 11483 bp, 11 predicted proteins | sample 5358111 | NCBI WGS metagenome assembly VFSW01 (sample SAMN11554181, study PRJNA540505) | mine drainage metagenome | isolation source: sediment from site ElyBrook_90M | place: USA: Ely Copper Mine, Vershire, VT | collected 2017 | reverse complement strand
ATCGGGAACATCACGCTGGCCCAGGGCATCGTCACCGGACCGCCCGGGCACGAGGATATCGCGGCGTTGCTTCTCGCTTCGGCCCAGGGCGTGCTCGACGCACTCGCCACGATGGTGCAAGCCGCCAACGTTGCGCGCGATGCAGCCGCGGTGCTGAGGGTGCGCATCGGCGAGTCGATCTCCGCCTCCAGCCGGAAAGCCGGAGACCGCTTCCTCGCCACTTTGGAAGAACCGCTCATCATCGACGGCTTCATCATTGCCGACCAGGGCGCGCGCGCCGAAGGCCGCATCGTCGAAGCCGACCCAGCCGGCCGCATTAAAGGAGTCGCCAAACTTTCGCTTGAGTTGACGAAGGTCTACTCTACCGATGGCCAGTGGATCTCCCTCCGTACGGGCGCCTGGACCAAGGAAGGCGAGAGCGGCAAGAAGCGCGACATCGCCGCGATGCTGATCGCCAGCGGCATCGGCGCGATGATCGGGGCGGCGGCCGGGGGCGGCGAAGGCGCGGCCATCGGTGCGGGAGCAGGTGGCGCGGCCGGAGCGGGCGGCGTCATGGCCACTCGCGGACCGGATCTTGTCGTGCCCGTCGAAACCCGCATCGGGTTCACCGTCTCCGAATCCGTGAAGGTCACCGAGAAATTGAATTGAGCGTCCGGTAAACCAGCGACACCGGAAGCCCGACGACGTTGAAGTAACACCCGTCGATTCGCTCGATGTAGCGTGCAGCCAGCCCTTGGATGGCATACGCGCCCGCCTTGTCCATCGGCTCTCCGCTGGCGACATAGGCCTCAATCTCGCTCTCGCTCATCGTCGAGAAACGCACAAGCGTGGTCGCGCTATCGGTCACTTCCCGCCTCGCCGTCCGCAGGCAAATGCCCGTAATCACCGCGTGCTCGGCTCCCGAAAGCAGACGCAACATACGCGCCGCCTCGGCCGCATCGCTGGGCTTTCCTAGAACTTCTTCGCCGATTACAACGACCGTGTCCGCGCCCAAAACGATCTCGCCGTTGTGCATCGCCACGGCCCGCGCCTTCTCCGCCGCCAACCGCCGCACATAGACATCCGGCGTTTCCCCGTCCAGCCGCGCTTCGTCGACATCCGCCGCCCGCACGCGAAACTCAAAACCGGTTTGTGTCAGAATCTCCGCGCGGCGCGGCGATTTGGAAGCGAGGATCAGCATGGCCCGTTGGGTTCGACTTCACAGTATAACGGCCCACGCGCCGCGGAATGCTAAAATCGGGTTGTTCAAAACACATGGAGCGAGCGGGAATTTCGATAGCCAAGCTGCGCGGCCTCACCGGCCTCCCCGCGGAGGAACTTGCGCTCGGCGCATGGCCCGCCGCCGTGGGCAAGCGCCTCGCCGCCCGCGCCCGCGCCGTGTCTTTGGTGCGTACGAACCTGATCGTCGAAGTAGAAGACGCCGTCTGGCAGCAGCAATTGTTTCAACTGCGTGGGCCGATTCTCCAGAAACTGCGCGAAGTGCTGGGCGCCGAAATCGTCACCGGCGTAGAGTTCCGCATCGGCGCGCCCCGGCGCCCGCCGCAACGGGCCGCGGCGATCGATGCGGACGCGGCGAACGAGGACGGTATCGTCGATCCCGTCTTCCGCCTCGTCTACGCCCAATCGAAAAGGAAAGCCGCCCAGTGAAAATTACCGAAGAGCAGGTCGCCTACGTCGCGAACCTGGGAAACCTCGAACTGACTCCGGAGGAGACGCATCGCATGGCGCGCGATCTCGACGAAATCCTCACCCACATCGAAACGCTCAACCGCCTGGATACTACCGGCGTCGAACCGATGGCGCAAGTGCTCTACCCGTCGGAAGAATCGGCGACTCTGCGCAAAGACGCGCCGCGCCCCACGCTCGGCACGGAGATCGCGCTCGCCAACGCGCCGCTTTCCGCCGCCGGATATTTCAAAGTGCCCAAGGTTATCGAACGATGACGCCGCCCGACACCGCGGCGCTCGGAGCCCGCGACATCCGGCGGGGCCTGGAAACCAAACAATTCAGCGCCGAAGAACTAACGCGCGCCGCTCTCGCCTACGCCCAGGCCGAGAATCCCAAGACGAACGCTTATCTCGAATTCTGCCCCGAGCGCTCCCTTTCCGCCGCCCGCAAGGTGGACGGGCAGCTCGCCGCGGGAATCGATCCCGGCCCGCTCGCCGGCATTCCCATGGCCGTCAAAGACGTCATCCTCACCAAGGGCGTCCGCACCACCTGCGGGTCGCGCTTGCTCGCCAACTACATCCCTCCCTATGACGCCACGGCGGTCGAACGCCTCGAAGCCGCCGGCGGCGTCATCCTTGGCAAAACCAACTGCGACGAGTTCGCCATGGGTTCGTCGAACGAAAATTCCGCCTTCGGTCCCGTTCGCAATCCTCGCGCGCTCGATCGCGTCCCTGGCGGTTCGAGCGGCGGCTCGGCCGCGGTGGTCGCCCAAGGCACGGCGGTAATGTCGCTCGGCTCCGACACCGGCGGCTCCATCCGGCAACCGGCGTCGTTCTGCGGCGTCACCGGCGTCACGCCCACCTACGGCCGCGTTTCGCGCTACGGTCTCACCGCCTTCGCCAGTTCGCTCGACCACATCGGCCCGTTCGCCCGCTCCGTCTATGACGCGGCGCTGTTGCTTGAAACCATCGCAGGCCGCGATCCTATGGACGCTACCAGTTCCTTCGCGCCTACGCCGAAATACACGGCCGCCCTGGATGGCGGCGTGCGCGGGAAAAAAATCGGGCTGCCCAAAGAATACTTCGCGGGCCTTTCGAGTGAAACGGGCGATCTCATTGCGCGCGGCGTCGAAACGCTCAAGAAACTCGGCTGCGAGATTCGCGAAATCAGCCTCCCTCACACCGAATACGCCATCGCCTGCTATTACATCATCGCCACCGCGGAGGCCAGTTCCAACCTCGCCCGCTATGACGGTGTGCGATATACCAGCCGCGCCGCGAACGCTCCGACGCTGTCGGAGATGTATCGCTCCACCCGCGGCGAGGGCTTCGGCGCCGAATGCAAGCGCCGCATCATGCTCGGCACCTACGTCCTCAGCCACGGCTATTACGACGCGTTTTACTTGAAGGCCCAGAAAGTGCGCACCCTCATCGCCCGCGATTTCCGCGAAGCCTTCGCCGAAGTGGATTCCATCGTCGCCCCGGTCAGCCCCTTCCCCGCCTTCAAGCTCGGCGAAAAAACGCAGGACCCCCTGGAAATGTACCTCTCCGACATCTACACCATCACCGGCGACCTCGCCGGAATCCCCTGCATGAGCGTCCCTTGCGGCGACACGGCCCAGGGCCTGCCCGTCGGCCTCCAGATCTTCGCCAACCATTTCGACGAGACCGGAATGTTCCGGCTCGCCGATGCCTTCGAACGCGCCGGCGGAGTTTCCGGCTAAAATTTCAGTGGCGGGCGCGCAACACTGCGCCGCCTAGGATCATCCAACCACTCAGGAGAACATCATGGCATTCACTCTTCCCCCGCTCCCCTACCCTTCCGATGCGCTGGAGCCGCATATCGACAAATTGACGATGGAGATCCATCACGACAAGCACCACAACGCCTACGTGACCAATCTGAACAAGGCCCTCGAATCGGCGCCCGACCTGCAATCGAAAACGATCGAGGAACTTCTGGCCAACAACTGCGCCATCGTGCCGGAGGCCATCCGCACCGCTGTCCGCAACAACGGCGGCGGCCACATCAACCACTCCATGTTCTGGCAGATCCTAAAAGTCAACGGTGGCTCGGAGCCGAAGGGCGATCTGGCCTCGGGCATCGACGCCGCCTTCGGCAGTTTCGCGACATTCAAGGAAAAATTCAACGCCGCCGCCACCACCCGCTTCGGTTCCGGCTGGGCCTGGCTCCTCGCATCGGGCGGCAAGTTGGAGATCGTCTCCACCGCCAATCAGGATTCCCCGGTCATGGAGGGCAAGCATCCCGTCATGGGCCTCGACGTCTGGGAGCACGCCTATTATTTGAAGTATCAGAACCGCCGGCCCGAATACATCGCCGCCTGGTGGAACGTGGTGAATTGGGACGCCGTCGCCGCCCGCCTGAAGGCCGCCAAGTAGCGCGTGGCGCCATCCTGACGGCGGCGTGTGTGGGCTGAATCGTTCGATGCCGGGAGTCCTCGAGCTTCGCAACCTGTCGAAACATTTCCCCGGCCACGCCGCCGTGAGCGAAATCTCGCTCGAAGTGCCCAAGGGCGAGCTATTCTCGCTCCTCGGCCCTTCCGGCTGCGGAAAAACCACGACGCTTCGTCTCATCGCCGGATTCGAACAGCCAACGGCGGGGGAAATATTCCTCAGCGGCCAAGCCATTCATCCCCTGCCGCCGTACCGGCGCAATGTGTCCACGGTCTTTCAAAACTACGCCCTATTTCCTCATCTCACGGTTCGTGAAAACGTCGAGTTCGGCCTGCGCCGCGGCGCTCCCTCGCCCCACCGCGCCGATCGCGTGCGCGCCGTGCTCGAAATGGTGCGGCTCGCGGGCAAGGAAACCCGCCTGCCTCCCATGCTCTCCGGCGGTGAAAAACAACGCACCGCTCTCGCCCGTTCCCTGGTCCTGCAGCCGGACGTGCTTCTCCTCGACGAACCTCTATCCGCGCTCGATCCCAACCTCCGCAAACAGGTCCGCGCCGAATTGAAAAGCCTCCAACGCCGCGTCGGAATCACCTTTCTGCTCGTCACCCACGACCAGGAAGAAGCTCTCTCCCTTTCCGATCGCATCGCCGTAATGCATCGCGGCCGCATCGAACAAGTGGGCACTCCGCGGGATCTCTACCTCACCCCTCGCTCCCGATTCGTCGCTTCGTTTCTGGGCGAAGTGAACTGGATCGACGGTGTCGGCGTGCGTCCCGAGGCCGTCCGCATTTCACGCCTCACTCCCGAAGGCGATGTCCCCAACCGTCCCGCCACCGTCCTCCGCTCCAACTTTCTCGGCAACCGCCTACACGTCGAATCGGCCTGTCCGAATGGCGAGCCGGTGATCGCCGAAGTCTCCCGCCTCGACGAGAATTTCGCCGCCGGGGACCGCGTCCATCTCTGGTGGCGCCCCGCCGACGAGTTGCGCTTCGCCGAATGAGGGCCGGCCGATGAATCGCCTCCGCGCCTGGTTCCTCGCCCCGTCCTGGCTCGTCATGATCGGCCTCACCCTCGCGCCGCTGCTCATCGTCTGCGCTTACAGTCTCCTCACCCGCGGCCCCTACGGCGGCGTCGCCGCGCCCTGGACACTCGAAAATTACCGCCGCCTTCTCGATCCCCTTTATCTCGCCATCCTGCTCCGCTCGTTCTGGATCTCCGGCCTCACCACCGCCATTTGCCTCGCCCTCGGCTTCCCCCTCGCCCTGTTCATCTCCCGCGCCGGGCGCCGCAAAAGCCTCTACCTCAGCCTCGTCATCCTTCCCTTCTGGACCAGCTTCCTTATCCGCACCTACGCCTGGATGTTCCTGCTGCGCGACACCGGCCTCATCAACGCATTCCTGCAACACCTCGGCCTCATCCACTCCCCTCTCCCGCTGCTCTACAACAACGGCGCGGTGATCCTCGGCCTGGTCTACGCTTATCTTCCTTTCACCGTCCTTCCTCTCTACGCCACTCTCGAACGTCTGGACCCGTCGCTGCTGGAGGCCGCCGCCGACCTCGGAGCCAAGCCCTTGGACTCTTTGCTCCGCGTCACTCTCCCTCTCGCCGCGCCCGGCTTCCTCGCCGGCGCCGTGCTGGTCTTCATCCCCTGTCTCGGTTCCTACCTCACCCCCGACCTCCTCGGCGGCGGCCGGACCGTCCTCATCGGCAACCTCATTCAAAACCAGTTCACCACCGCCCGCGATTGGCCCTTCGGCTCCGCCGCCTCCCTCGTCATGATGGCTCTCGTCATGCTTCTTCTCCTCGTTCTCCTCCGCCGCCGCGGCGAGGCGCTGTTATGAGCCTCCATCGTCCGCGCTGGCTCGCCCTCTATGCCGCCTCCGCTTTCGCCTTTCTCTATTTGCCCCTGTTGATCCTCTCCGGCTTCAGCTTCAACAGTTCCAAGTTCACCGTCTGGGAAGCGTTCTCCCTGCGCTGGTATCGCGCCGCTTTCACCGATCCGCAGCTCGGCGAAGCCGCCTGGAACAGCCTTCTCATCGCCCTCGCCGCCACCGTGATTTCCACCGTGATCGGCGCCACCTGCGCCTATGGCCTTTGGAAGAAAAGCTCCCCGCTCCTGCTCGGCGGACTGTACCTCACGCTGGTCACCCCGGAGATCGTCACCGGCATTTCGCTGCTGGCGTTCTATCAGGTGGTCTTCCGTTTCTTTCACGCCCGCCTCGGCATGCACACCGTCATCCTCGCCCATGTCGCCTTCTCCATCGCCTACGTCGTAGTCGTGGTCACCGCGCGCTTGCGCACGGTCGATGTCCGCCTGGAAGAAGCGGCGCTCGATCTCGGCGCCAATGAATGGCAGGCCTTCCGCGAAGTGACCCTTCCCGCCATTCTGCCCGGCATCGCCGCCGCCGCCCTGCTCGCCTTCACCGTGTCCTTCGACGATTACGTCATTACCAGCCTCGTCGCCGGCGTCGATTCGGAAACGCTCCCCATGGTCGTCTACGCTCTCGCACGCCGCGGCGCAAATCCCGTCATCAACGCCATCTCATCGATGATTTTCGCCGGCTTCGGCGTATTGATCCTCGCTTCGGAGCGCTTGATTCGCGAATGAACCGCCGCGATTTCCTTCTCGGCGCCTCCGCGAGTTCGCTCGCCTCTTGCGCGCGCGATCACCGTCCCCGCCTCAACATTATGAACTGGTCGGTGTACATCGCCCCCGACACCGTACCGAAATTCGAAAAGGAATCCGGCGTCCGCGTCCGCTACGCCGTCTATGAGAGCAACGAGGAAATGCTGGCCCGCGTCGGCGGAGGCAACTCCGGTTGGGACATCGTTTTCCCCAGCAGTTTTTTCATCCAAGCGATGCGTCAAGAGGACCTGCTCGCCCCGCTCGATCATTCCCGCCTGCCTAACCTCGCCAATCTCGAGCCCGCCTTCCAGGCTCCCGCCCACGATCCCAAGCTCAAATGGACGGCGCCTTATATGCTCGGCGCCGCCGGCATCGCATACAACCGTTCTCTGATACCCGCTCCAGTCAGTTGGGCCGATCTCTGGGATCGCCGCCTCCAAAGCCGAATCACGATGCTCGACGATCCCGCCGACGTTTTCGGCGCCTGTCTCAAGCGCCTCGGCCTTTCGGTGAACTGTGAAGACCCTTCCGCCCTGCGCCGCGCCCAGCGCGAAGCCCTCGATCAAAAGCCGATCCTGCGAGCCTATATCAACGCCGAAGTGCGCGACCAGCTAGTAAGTGGAGACGTCCAGGCCGCGCAAATGTGGAACACCACCGCCCAGCAGGCCATGGACGAAACCCCGCGCGTCGGCTTCGTCTATCCCTCGGAAGGCTACAGCGTCTACCTCGACACCATGGTCATCCTGCGCGAGAGCCGTCACCAGGAAGCCGCGCACCGCTTCATCGATTTCATGCTGCGCCCCGACATCGCCGCCGCCAACGCCCTCGCCTCCCGCACCACCACCACAAACCTCGCCGCCCGCAAATATTTTCCGCCCGAGTTTCGCGACAATCCGACGCTCTATCCCGGCCCCGAAGCCGCGGCTCGCGGCGAGATCAGCCGCGCCTTAAGCCCGGACACACTCCGCCTCCGCGACCGCTTGTGGACCGAGATCAAATCGGCGTAGCCCGATTGTAGGACGACGTGGAATTTGTCGACGGCGGCACTGATTTTCAATGGCTTTTCATTCCGTTCGCCGGCCCAGGCGGCCCCTTCGTAACGAGCCAGGGCGCGGAATATTTTCATCCTTCATTGCCGTACGAAGGACCACGTCTTACTCCTGCCGCAGAGCCGCCAGCGGGTCGATTCGGGACGCTCGCCTTGCCGGCGCATAGCCAGCGAGAATCGCGGCGCTTAGGAGGACGACGCCGGCCAGCGCCAGGGTTCCCGGATCGTTGGGCTGGGTCTCGAACAGAAACGATCTGACAAGCCGGGACGCGCTCAACGCGGCAGGCACGCCGATCGCGAGTCCCACCGCCGCCAGGAGCACAACGCGGCGCAGAACCATCCATACCACGGCACCGCGTTGCGCGCCCAGCGCCATTCGGATTCCAATCTCGCCGGCCTGCCGCGCAACGTTGTACGACATCGTTCCGTAAAGCCCCACGCACGCGATCAGGAGAGCGAGAACCGCGAAACCCGTGCATAGTTTCGAGAACGTGATTTCCCGGCCGATCGTCCGATCGATCTCCGCGGCCTGGGTGAACACGTTTGTGACGGGTATGCGTGAATCCGCCTCCCGCACGATCTCATGCACACTCCGGACATACGCCAGTGGATCGCCCGCCACCCGCAGCGCGTAGGTCACCCGCTCCGGAGGAAACTGGCTGGCCGCCGTGAACACGGTCATCGAACTCCCCTCTTTCAGCCCGCCGTACCGCAGGTTGGCCGACACGCCGACGATTTCGAGATCGCGCTTCTCGTCCACGAACGCGATGCGCCGGCCCAGCGGATTCTCGTTCCCGAAGTAAGTCCGCGCCAGCCGCTCGCTGATCACGGCAACCGGCGGGGAGCCCGGCTGGTCGCGCTCGTCGATCTCGCGCCCGGCGAGGATCGGAATTTGCATCGTCGTGAGGAAACGCGGTCCGGCGGCCATAACACCTGCGCCCACAATGGTTACGCCGGTAACCGCGCCGGTCTTCATCGTCCCCCTGTAAGCCCCACCGGCCATGCCGGCGCTGAGGATCGAGGATTGCGAAAGCGTCGCGCCGCTCACTCCGGGGATCGATTCGAGGCGCTTGCGCAGGTTCTCGTAAAAGGCGGCCATCTCCGGGTCGCGATGCCCGGCCTGGCGCGCATTCAGCGAGAACAGAAGGATGTTCTCGCGGGCGTATCCCAGTTGCACGGAGTGCAGCTTGTTGAGTGTCCGGACAAACAAACCCGCGACAACCAGAAGGAGAAAAGAGACCGCGATTTGGGCGACCACCAGCAGATGCTGCGAGCGGCGGCGAGGTCCGCGCCCGCGGCCATTGTTCAGCGCGGGCATCACGTCCGGACGAGTCGACTGAATCGCCGGCGCAAGGCCGAATAACAGGCCGCAACCCACGGAGAGCGCCGCCGTCACAGCCAGCACCTTCCAGTTCAATTCCGCGTGCAGTGTAAAGTTCTCCCGCCCGTTGGAAAGCAGCAGGGTCAGCGATCGCACGCCCCAGATCGCAAACAAGACCCCGAGTGCTCCGCCGAGCGACGCCAGCATCACACTCTCGGTAAGCAACTGTCGCACGACGCGGAACCGTCCCGCCCCCAGGCTGAGCCGGACGGCCATTTCGCGGCGTCGCGCCGCGGCCCTTGCCAGCAGCAGATTGGCGATGTTCGCGCACGTGATCGCCAGGATCAATCCAACCATCGCCAGGAGTACATACAGAGGCCTCGAATACTGGCGTCGCAGGCTGCCCAGACCTTCGGCGCCCGGATTCAGAATCAGCGCGGGCAGATTGGCGCGCTCGCCGGCGGTCGTTGCGGTGGTGGCAACCCATCGATGGAAACGGGGCGCCAGCGCCGCCTGCGCCTGGGCTATGCTGACGCCGGGCCGCAGGCGGCCCATCATTTCGATCCAGTAGAAGTTTCCGTCGGGATATATACGAGCCGCTTCGGCGCCGTCCACGAGCAGATTCGTGTGCAGCGGAAGGTAGAGGTCCGGCGCCTCCGCCGGATCGACTCCGAAGAATTCCGGAGGCGTGACGCCGATCACCGTGAAGGGAATGTTATCGACGCGAATCGACTGTCCAATCGCATTCGCCGGTCCTCCAAAGCGATTTTGGCTGGTCGCAAAACTGACGACGGCGACCGCCGCCGCGCCTGGACGGTCGTCTTCGGAGTTAATCAGACGTCCCGCGGCCGGCAACACTTCGAGGCCGCGAAAATAGTCGCCGGTGACGTACTCCGAGCTGGCGCTCGCCGCCTGCCCGCGGACGGCGAGGTTACGGGTTAGTCCGTTGAAGTATCCAAAGAGCGTGGAAAAGACCGGATTCCCCTCGCGAAGCGTCTCCAGCGCGCCATAGGGGAAGATCCCGCTGACCAAGGCGCCTTTGCCGCCCGGCCAGAACAAGCCTTGTATCCCGTGTACGACCCATTCCCCGCTGCCTCCCTGGGGCGGCCGGCTATGCCAATCCAGGACCACCAACGACTCGGGATCGGCCACCGGCAGCGAGCGCAACAGAATCGATTCCATCAAACTGTAGATCGCGGTATTGGCACCGATGCCGAGCGCCAGCGACAGGACCGCCAGGGCGCTGAAAGCCTTGTTGGCGGCCATGGTGCGACAGCCATAGCGGATATCTTGGCCAAGTTCCGATAAAAACCTTGTCATCCAAATCTCCCGTGATTCCTCGTGCTTCAGTCCGGCGTTGCCAAATCGCCGGCGCGCCTCAGCCCTGGCGCGCTCCGCCGTCATACCACCGGCTTGCAGTTCCGCGGCTTTTTCCGCGAGGTGGAGTTCCATTTCCTCACGCAGCGCCTCGCTGCGCCTGGCGCTCCCCATCCAATACCTCAGCCGTCGTATCAACACGTCCGTCACTCCGCTCCCATTACGCGCGCGATCGCCAACGTGAGTTTGGCGTACTTCCGGGATTCAACGGCCAGTTGTTTGCGGCCAGCCGCCGTGATCTTATAGATCCTCGCCCGCCGGTTATTCGACGTTACGCCCCAGACACCGTCGATCCAGCCGTTTAGCTCCAGCCGCTGGAGGGCGGGGTACAGCGAGCCCTCCTCGACGAGGAGCTCGTTGCCGGACGATTGTTGAATGAACTGGACTATGCCGTATCCGTGGACGTCGCGCAGCGACAGCGTCCGCAGGATCAACATGTCCAGTGAACCGGGCAACGAGTCGTTCTTTTGCGCCTTGCGTCCCATACAAAGAATTCTTAGCTTACGGCGACGGGATCACGCGAGTCAAGTTCAGATTGGCGAGCCCTCGCGCCGCGAAACGATTTCGGGGCGCTCACGCGCGCGGGAAGCGAATGGTGCGAGTGGCCGGCAATCCGGAGGCGATCCAGTTCGACGAAAAGCCGCCAGTTCCACCGATTGGCGCGCCTCGTTCCGAACCGCGCGGCGCGTTACCGTAAGGATCTCGCCATTATTCTTCGGAAGATTTGTGGGTGCGGTGACACGAAGTGTCAATTGCTCAACCTACACCGCTTCCGGTCTATCCCATTCATAGGCGCCACCATCCGCGCCCCCAGCCGCGCTGCTCCGCTCGATCGCATCGTGCGCGATAAGAGGAAACGCCTCGGGCGAAACCTCCAGCCCGGCGAAATGACCCCGGCACGGGCAAAGTCGCGCCCATGCACGAAGACACCGGCGTGGCCGGCGCCGGGACTTCGCTCTGTTTCGTCGTCTACCCCGTCCTCGGCGCGGGCGCCGCAAAGCCCCAATTGACCATGGAATTCTTTGTCGACGG
>VFSW01013221.1_pt1 | contig 11484 bp, 13 predicted proteins | sample 5358111 | NCBI WGS metagenome assembly VFSW01 (sample SAMN11554181, study PRJNA540505) | mine drainage metagenome | isolation source: sediment from site ElyBrook_90M | place: USA: Ely Copper Mine, Vershire, VT | collected 2017 | reverse complement strand
CTGACAAAGAAATGGGAGATTCAAGACCCGCCGGTCGAGCTAACCGAACTGGTGAACGCTTTCCTCCGGCGCTGCGAGCGCGAAAACCTGTCCCCCCGGACGCTGGAAACCTACGTCTACAATCTGTCCAACCGGCTTGTGCGCTGGCTGACGCAGGAGAAAAAACGCCACTACTGGCAGGACGTGTCCTACGCCGACATCGAAGAAGTGATCCGTCTGATCCAGACCTCCAACTACAGCGATTCCTCCAAGCAACAGTTTCTGCGCTCGCTGAAGACCTTCACCCGCTGGCTGCAGAATGACGCCGAGTTCCGGCACGCCTACCAAGTCAACCTGAAACCGCTGTTTCCGAAGATGAAGCAGATACAAGGGCGCGTCTGGATTCCGACTCCGCAGGAAATGAAACAGTTCCTGTGCAGCTTCGATCAAACCGTTTTCTGGGGGCTGCGTGATTACGTCATCACCTCGCTGATTCTCGATTGCGGAGCGCGCGCCGGGGAAATTTGCAACCTGCAGGTAAGCAACGTGCATTGGGACACCAGCACGCTTACCCTCGACGGCAAAACCGGAAAGCGCACCGTGCCGGTGAACCGGGAGAACACACTTCCCCTGTTACGCCGCTGGCTCCCGCACCGCGACCGCATCGCCAAAGGCGCGCCGCTGCCTTACCTGTTTACCTCCCGCAACGGCGGCAGGTTGACGGTAGGCGCTATCGACCAAGCCTTTGCCAAGCATCGGGAGAGAGCAGGCATCGGCGAGAACCCGGAAGGCGTCATTAGCCCGCACACCATCCGGCACTTCTATTGCACCTACTATCTGGTGAACGGCGGCAGCATTCCCATGTTGCAGCAGATCACGGGACACAAAGAAGTCAGCACGCTGATGATCTACGTCCACATGGCGAACCTGCTGACCTCCGTGGCGGATGAAAGCAGGCGTGTCAGCCCGTTAAAGCGCCTGCTCGACCCAGACAAGAAGCGCCGCAAAATGTACTGAAAAAAGCGAAGGGCCGGGGAGAGGTTCCCGGCCCGCGCCTGCTAGCTAGCTAGCTAGTCGGCGGTTGCTTCTTCGTCATCATCATCATCATCATCATCCTCGTTATCGTCATCCGGCTCCGCTAGCCCGTCTAGTTGCTCGTCCATCTCACACTCGACAATGGCCGTTTTCACCATTTCCAGCAACATGAGATTTTCTGCCGCGCCCTCCATCGAACCGCTCCAACTGAGCGCGCCATCTTTTCGTTTCCAGAGGACGAGAACTCCGGCCATCGTGTCTACTTCGGCGATGGCCTGCTCCATCACCTTCGACACAGAGGCCGGGAGAGGGGTTTCGGCAGCGGGCGCTTGCGGGGCGGCAACCGTGACCGGAACGCCTTTGTGAACGGTGGTTACGCTGTTGACTTTGATTGCGCCTTCGTCCAGCCCGACACAAATATCGGAATGGAGGAAGGCTTCGCGTTCGTGCTCGCCCGGTGTCATCATTTTCCGGTACTTCCAAAACCCGCATCGCCGCGCGCCGCGCCGGGCAAATCCTCCACCACGCACACCGCTCTATCGGTAAAAACGGGCATAGGAATTAACTGCGCGATCTTGTCCCCGGCCTCGATTTCGTAATACGCCAGCGAAGCCGAAGTTTTGGTGTTCGTGAGGATGACTTTGATCTCTCCCCGGTAACCGGCGTCGATCACCCCGCCGCTTACGATGATGCCGCTGGACGCCATCGAAGAACGATCCCGCAGCAACAGTCCGAACTCCCCGAGTCCGGCAGCCGGGCCAAAATGAGCCGCGATGCCTGTCCGAACGGATGTCGGAACGCCCGGCATCAGCCTTTTGCCTTCCAGCGCGTAAACGTCATACCCCAAGTCTTCGCCGGGGTGACTGCAAGTCGGGGCTTTCGCCCTTGGATCAAGCAACTTAACTTTCAACATGTTCTACCACTCCGTTCTCATCAGGTTTTCCCCAAGTGCGGGTTTTGTTAATGGCAAGCTTCCTCTGCATCGCCTCCACCACATCGGCGACGTTGTACCCCGCCTTACGCGCCGCGTCGAACAAAAGCGTTGCGGCATCGGCGTATTCGATCAAGTCATAAGGCGCTGCAATTAGCTCGCTGACTTCCATCTGCAAATGATGCAAGGACGGCAGAGGATTCAAGCGGGACAGCGGAAACGTGTTGTCCGCCCAAACGCCGATCTGCGTCACTAGCTCCTGCAGATCAGGCAGCTTTACTTGTGGCATCGACATCGACGACCCTTTCCTCTGCGCTGCGATCCGGGGCAACGAAGAATATGTGCTGGGAATTGCCGTGACCATAGCCGCGAAGTTCGCGGTCAGTTCCCCGCTCTCTGCGCACCATCACAGGGAATGCCTGCGCCGGGCAGTAGGGGCAATTCAGATAGGTCGGCCAACACACTTTACGGTTGTTACTCACTTCTGCCATCGGTTTGCGATCCTTCCTTCGGTTTCCATTACCACGTGCTTCATGCGCTCGGCTGCCGCGCGCTTAAACGCATCGGCGATGGCTTCAAGCGGCGCTTCGCCAAACCGCTTCGGCCATTGATGCACCAGTTCGTCATGCACCACATTCAGAACCTTGGCCTGATACTGCGGTTCCATGACGTGCCAGAGGTACGGTTTGCCGTCTTTATCAAACCCGCAGCCCATCGCCAGTTTGATAATATCGGCGTTCGTGCCCTGAATTTTCATGTTCTTGCCCTGCCGTTCGATGCTTTTGTACATCTGGGCAAGCTGGCTAGTGATGTCTTCGCTGGAAGCGTTGCATTTATGCTTCTTCAGCGATCTCTCATTGGCGCGCTCGGTCGCATCTTCGTAGCTAGGACGGGTGAAAATACGTCGCCGGTCAAACAGGGTTCGGGCTTCCATGTTGGTAATGGCTTCTTTGCCCCAGCGTTCCAGCGCGTCCCATATATCGGGAAACTCAGCATGGTGCTTCTCTATCAGGTCGGCGGCTACCTCTTCCGGTTTTCCAATCTGCTCTGCGAATGACCTAACACCAAGTCCATACGGCAACCCGAAGTTCAAGGTCTTGCATCCACTGCGGCGCACTTCGTGCAAAGGGCACTCGCACTTTTTGTGATCTTTCGTGAAGTAAGCGCAGTCAGGTAGCTTTTCCTGTGGCCACTCAGCGGGATACAGAATCTCCGCGCACCATGAATGCACGTCCCACTTCTTCGCAAAGGCGTCTATCCATGATTTTGCATTCGCGGCATCGGCCATGATGCGGAGTTCCGCGCCCGACATATCGGCGGTGCCAATGACGTAGCCTTCCGGCTCCTGTTCGTCCGGGGAATCGGCGATGAACGCGGCGCGGTAGCGGTCATCATGCGGCAGATTCTCGACGTTCGGCGCGGTAGAAGCTACGCGGCCTGTGTCCGCTCCGATCTGCTTGAACGCGGAATGAATGCGCCCGGTGTCGGGATCAACCCAGCCTTCGTCGCCGCAAGCTTTCGTCTTCCACGGCGTAACCCATGCGAGGCCGTAGGTGCCCAGCATCTTTTCCGTGGTGCGATAGTCCCGTAGGGCCGCGATAACCGGCCTCTGTGCCAGTTTCTTGAGCGTGCCGTCGTCGGTATTGGGTAAATTCCGCGCGTTGAAGCCCTTCATCTTCCAGAGGGCTTCTTTCAGTTGCTTGTTGGAACTGTAGTTAATCAGGGCATCCCCTTGACACCCCGGCACGATCTTTAGTGCCTCGTTAATGCGCTTGCGCTCGACATAGTAAGCCGCCCGCGCATCGGCGCGTCGTGCCTTGCGTTCCTCTACTGCTGCTTTCCACTGCGCACGCAGGGCTGCACGCTGTGCAGAATCACGCACCTCGCGCATGGCTAGCTTGATAGCTTTCTCCGGTTCCCCCTCATCACCGAGAGCGCCCCACTTGGCGGCTAACTGGTCGCGGGTTGTGGTGTCAATGGCGTCTTTCCGGCCCACCACTGGAATGAAAAATGTGTCAAGCCGTATGATATTGGCTAAATGCTGCTCCGCCGTATTGTTGTAAATCGCGCGCCACTCCGCGTTCCCGCACTTCAGACCGTTGAGATGCAGGTCGCCAAAGGCAGGAATGGCGTCAAACTCAATGCGGGCGACCTTAGTAAGCCGCGCCTTCTTGAGTTCTGGTATCTGCTGCAGGCGCAAGGCAAGGGGCAGCCGTGTGTCCAGCGCCGCGTAAATGATCTGGTTCTGCGTGAGGGGTACACAGGGTTTGTCCGGTGAAAAATCGAACGATTCCTGCAGTTCCTTGGAGATTTGCAGCCCAAAATAGCGCGCAAAAGTGTTGCGCATACTCAGCAACGGTGAGTCCGGGTGAATGACTCCCGCCGTCAACACCTTTTCGGCATAGTAGGCACAGTAAAGATGCCAAAGACGGATTCCTAAGCACCACTTGCTGACAATGTATTCAAACTCAAGATTGAAGCCCACCTTCATGACCTGATTAGTGTCGAAGACTGGGCGAAGGGTGTCAGCGACTTCGCGCAGTCCGGTGCCTAGCTGCTTGCCATAGTTCCCCTGTTCATCAATCAGGCGCTGGGTGTTGTAGTCCGCAAACGCCCACAGGTCGATGACGTACTGCTCGTTGAAATCCCCAAGTTGGATGGTGCGGGCGCGGCGGCGAAAGAACGAGGGCACGACGTTCGTTTCGGTGTCAAGGCCAAAACCCGCAAAGGAATCGCTATGTGATGTCCGCTCGATAAAAGAACGCACTTGCCCGAGACCCGCGCCGTCAGTTACCAGCGTGGGGTTCAGGGGTGGGTTCAATTCATTGGGAACAAGCAGCGGACAATTGTCTGTATTCACCATGATTTCTAGTGTAACAGAAAGTATGTGTCTTGTCAACCACAATCTGCGATTTGACAGACACACTCTTTTAGTGTTACAATGAAACCATGCTAAACACACAGCCTTCCCCGAGGAAGCGCCCTACCCGAAACAGCCGGGTGCTCAAAAAAAAGCGCAAATACACGATAGGAGACAACGCCTGCTCCTATTGCCAGCAGGGTAACCACAGGAACTGTCGGCCAAAGCTGGACGGTACACTGTGCAGTTGCTCATGCCACTTCGCCACGGCGATCCGCGAAGACTACGCGCTCCGCGTCGAAGAGGCCCACGATACCAACACGCCGGTTCCCTCAGCGGAGCGCGTGGTGCAAGAGACGTTTCACCCTTATTACAAGGCCGTTTTCGCGCTTTCTGAGTGACACGCAAAAAAAGTGCTTGACAAGTCACTTAATACGTGTTATACTATAATCATTACGTTGCCCCGGTTGATTCCACTAGTATTCATTCGTACTAGAGAGAGTGACTAACTCATTGAGATACAAGCACTTACAAGCATAAGCTAGTATGAGATAGCTGGTAAGCTACTGAAAAGAGAGCGGATATGCTGAAAGACTTCAACAACCTAGGAAGTTGGCTGCCGAAGCAGCTTAAACGGTATCCGGGCGGGATAAGTGTCGAGCGACTGGCAAATCGTGCAGGCATCTCTCGCACAGCCCTCTACCGATGGATGCAAGATCAAGACCGGCCTGATGAGCAGTCCATGATTCGCGTTTGTCAGGCACTTGGACTCCCTCCTGAAGAGGGTTTCCGGCAGTACGTTCCCAAACGTGAGGGGAGACCCCCACTCTATGACGACAAGCGAAAGAGAGGTCGCAGATGAACGAAAGTCAATCTACCGAAGTCGAGTTTAAGGACTGGTTTCGAGAACAGTTAGAGAGCCGGTCACTAACCGGCGCAGAGTTCGCGGAGAACGCAAACATAAGTAAGGCCGCTGCCTACTTCTATCTGAGCGGCAAGAGGGTGCCGGACGAACAATCGGCAGCACTCATTGCACGCGCGCTTGAGATTGCCCCGGAATCCCTGCCGACGTTTCAGCGCAGGAAAGCCGGGCGCAGAATGGCGAATTAAGTTTCTCGTTTCTTCCCGCAGGAATGGTTCGCCCAACACTCCCATAACAATAGGACGGTGAACGCGGCCAACCCCCCGGCGAGATCATCCCAAATCATATATGCGGTTTTGATTCCGTGTGAGGAAACCGATGCCTCTACCGAAAAGGAACTCAGCATAGAGGTCACACCCACGATGAAAGCCTTGAGAAACGATCTGCGCCGACTTGTTGCCGTGTGCTCTTGAACATGCTGGTATATTTTTTCCATGCTGGGGGAAGCGTGTTCTTCAATGGCAACGGCAAGTTGGTCACAGCTACAGACCGAGGCGCAGCGATGGCAGAAACGATCACCGCAAGTAAAGCATCCGCCTAGTTCGTCTTCCGAGCACCCCCTTCCACAAGAGGGGCAGATGAGCGAGGTCGGAAAGGTCGTTATTGTAGACATGGGTATTGTAGACATGAGCCGTAGATTCTTAACTTGTTGACCCTATTCGATTTACGTCCTTAATGCGGCACGATTTTAACATCCCTACCACTTTAGTTAATGTGACGCCCATCACATAGCAGCGGGTATTTCTACCCCTTTCGTGGTATGGAAAAACTTCTTTGTTGACAGGCACACACATTATCTGGTACACTAGTAACATGATCGAATTGTCATGCAGTGAGGCTTACCTGTGCCGACGCTGACGGAAAAACAGGAACAGATGCGGCGGCGTCAAGAGGCGCTTCGGGACGCACAAGAAATTCGAGACAACCTTTCTTCCGCGTCACCTATGTGTCCCTACTGTCGTAAGGCTAAGACTAAGTTTAGCAGCCGGACGGGAGAGGTCTTCCCTTGTAGACGATGTATGCGGCTAAAGGACGCCCTTGGGGACAAATACAAACTGTCCCTTTACACCTATTTTGCGGTTTTGGAGCAACAAGGACATAGGTGCGCAATTTGCGGGCGCGGGGTTGATCTTGAAAGTAAGAGGCGCAGTGACAAGCCCTTTGTAGATCGTTGTCGTCACTTTCGCGGCTTGTTGTGTTCAAAGTGCAAAAGAGCTATAGGTTTGCTGGGAGAGGATGAGCACATCTTAATGGCCGCTTTTAAGTATCTTCGTCTTAACAAGATAGACCGACGTTGGTGGGCGATTAAAACTTAGTTGCGGTAATTGCGTGACTATAATTGCTTAGTTTTCAGCCCTTTACTAACTTTTTTTGTAACAAATTCCGTAAGGGTGTTATACTGGAAGTGTACAGTGAGAAAAAGGCAATCGTAGTCACTTCCTGACATGGACGCCTGTTGCGTAGGCGTCCTTCGTTTGTTTGCACAGTGTGCAGTTCTTCACTGCACCGGGGTTCCTTTGCCCCTTCCCGACTAGCTCCCGCGCCCGCGAGACCTACTAGTCGGTTCAGTTTTGTCCCGGCACGCGCGCCCCTAGTTATCAGGCGCAATGCTCAAAGTTGCCGGGCAAGAAATCCGCCCACCTCGCACCTATCCCCAAACGGTGATCGTGCCTTAGTTGTTGGTGGGTTTTGAGCAAAGCCCTGCACACCGCTACAACAGCGGAGCAGGGCTTCACTATTTTCTGAGGAGAATCACAATGGCGAATCGCGGTTATGCGCCGGAGAATATGAAGACCGGCAGCAATCCGGGGATGCACAATAGTCTTCCTCCGGCTGATTCAGGAGTCTTCGGCACCTGTGGCGTCGGGTCTACTCCGGCCCCTACACCGGCTAAGAACAGCGGCAACGAAGGCAGCTTCCCTACCCCCACTTCCGGCAGTAACTTCCCGCTTCGTTCCGGCATGTAAAAGGCGGCACAGCATGAGCATGATTGATTTAGTGAAAGATGAGTACACCGCCGTGGCCCCCACTCCCACTAAGCCGGAGCCGGACACCGGGTACACGATGTCCCACCCGCGTTTCCCTGTGCTGGTGAAACCGGCGCAGAACAGCGGAACGTATGTCGGCTCCGGCACGGAGACGGCGATGGACGCTATTCGCAACGCTCCGCTAGGGACGCGGATCATCGAGAGTGGAAATGGCGGCTAAGAACAAGATCGGCCCGATTCAAAAGGGTGCGCTGCATCAGGAGCTAGGCATAGCGAAGGACAAGAAAATTCCTGTGTCTACCCTGCGACATGAGTTGGCAGTAGCCAAAGAGAAGCACGATGTGAAGCTTGAGCGCCGGATTCTCTTTGACTTGAACTTTGCCCACAAAAGCGGTAGTTAGGCCGCTCCGCGACGGCGGATAAACGGTAAGGGTTTTATGGCCTCAGAAAACTTAGATAGACTCACACGCTGCGAGCAGTTGCTTGAGCAGGCAAAGTCCGGCCAGCGGCTAGAGATAGACGACCGGCGCTCGCTCATTGCCTATCTGAAAGCGACCCAGCCCGATATGTCGAACGTGGACATGGGTAAGTTGTTTGGTATTTCTGAGGGGCAGATTCGCAAAGACATTGCAGTCATTCGTAAGCGGTCTGCGGAAGAGCTTACCAAAGATGACATCGGCTTGGTAGTCAGCGACATTATGACTACGTTCGATAGAGTCATCACCGAGATGGAGAAGTCTGCAAAAGCGTCTAAGCAAGGCACGGCGGTCTATTTGCAGCACAAAAAAGCAGTTCTCGACTACCTCGTTAAGAAAGTGGAGGCACTGCAAAGTCTGGGCTATTACCCGAAGAATCTTGGCGCGCTTACACAAACCAAGTTCATTTTCAGTTCGCACGTCGCCAAGGATGGATCGGTTACTACTCTTCCGGCTACCGATGCAGAGCAAGCGAAGGTCGCAGTGTCGAAGGCCGTTGACAACATTCAGGACGCAGAGTTCGAGGATGTTGTGACGACGCCGAAGGCACTCCCCGCTGGTCTGGACACGGTTGAGATGTTGCGGAAGCAAGTGAGCGAGTTCCAGCCGGTTTATAGCACGGACACAGATTCCAAAGAAGCAGAGTTGCGCCTAGCCCTTGCGCGGGAGTTTGCTGAGACTCCGAAAGACATGGTAGACGCAATAGCAGGTCATGGCGGGTAGAAAGCCCACTTTTGAGTTCGGCGGGGGTCGCGGATCGTCTTTACTTTCTCAGCAGCTTCGTAACACGCCGTGTGTTTTAACCCTCCCCCAAGCGCATCCTAAACAGTCCGAACTCATTAACGCTTTTGATGCGCGCGTCAATCCAGAGCATCCCGAACAGGGGATCATCTATGACACGCACTACCCGGCTTTCTATGAGCTACCGCTAGCGTTCCCACAACTACGCTTCGTCGCAGGGGCGTGTGGGACAAAATTCGGCAAGCTGGAACTTTTGACCAACCCGATTCCAACCCCTGCCGGTTGGAAGACGATGGGCGACATTCATGTTGGTGATGACGTTTTCGATGAAAACGGAAACCCAACACAGGTTATTTACGAGACGCCCGTACATGAGCGTAAGTGCTACGAGGTCGTGTTTCAGGACGGCGCTAGCATTGTAGTCGGCGCAGATCATCTGTGGTTGACGGAAACTCATGCGTGCAGAAAGGCCCGCGCCGATCTGCGAGCAACTGCAAAGGCGAAACGTAGAAGAAAGAGCACGCGCCAGTATCCGCACGTCCTAACCACGGAAGAGATCAAGAATACTCTTCTGGTAGAGGTTGGCGGCAAGCTTCGGCCCAATCATTCAATTCCTGTTTGTGGCCCGGTTAAGTATCCGCCGCAGAACCTGCCGGTAGACCCTTATGTTCTAGGGGCTTGTCTGGGTGACGGAACGGCTTGTGTTGGCAATGTTCCGCAGCAGTACATGGTTGGCTCTGTCGAGCAACGTCTTTCTCTGCTTCAGGGATTGATGGACACAGACGGAACGATTAGTAAGCGCGGCGATTGCTCGTTTTACAATACGAACAAAGACTTGGCTGACTCAGTTGCGGAGTTGGCGTCATCTCTCGGCATCAAGGTACATAGGGAGACAAGGCAACCAAAGATCGATGGCAGTGATACGGGACGGGACGGGGGCAAATACTCCCTCTGCCACATCGTACACTTCACCACTGATCTGCCTGTGTTTCGGCTCAAGCGCAAACTTGCGCGTATACGCCCGGTAGCTATCAAAGCGAAACGGCGTTATATAGCCGATGTCCGGCCTGCACCTCCTGCACCTGCCAAGTGTATTGCGGTCGCAAGTCCTGCCCATCTGTATCTGACGGGACGGACTTACATCGTAACACACAACACGTATGGCTGCTCGATTCGGATAGTTAAAGAGGCGTGGGACAATCCCGGTACACTCAACTGGTGGGTTGCTCCTTCCTATGCGCAGTCGAAGATGGCGTACTGGCTTGTCAAGCGCCTACTGCCAAAAGATTTCTACGTTGAGTACAAAGCTGATTTACGCATCGAGCTAGTAGAACCGGACGGCAACTGGCACAGCACGATGGAGTTCAAGTCGGCTGATAATGATGACAACCTGCGCGGATTCGGCGTTCACTTTTTCATTTTGGACGAAGCCGCCCGTATTAGTCAGGAAGCGTTCGAGTCGGTACTTACAACCACGACGCAGACTGATGGTCGGGGCATCATCATTTCCACTCCAAAGGGCCGCAACTGGTTCTTTGATAAGTATCAGTGGGGCGAAAAGCACCTGCTGATGCCGGGTGAGCACGACGACCATCCTGAATGGTTGTCGATCAGAATGCCGACGTGGACGAATCCCCACGTCAAACCTTCGCGCATTGCTCTGATGCGTTCTAACATGCCTGCTGATGTATTTGAGCAGGAAATCGCAGCGCGCTTTTTGTTGGAAGGCGCGGGAGTATTTCGCGGAGTCGATGCTTGCTACAAACTCTGGAAGGGTGTGTATCAAGCGAATGGCTACCCCGTTTGGTTTCGTCCGAACGGCGGCACGCGCTATGTCATTGGCGTCGATCTTGCCCGCAAGAAAGACTACACGGTCATCACGGTAATTGATGTGAAGACTAAGCAGGTAGTCTATTGGGACAGGTTCAACGATCTGTCGTGGTCAGTGCAGAAGTCCCGCATCGTCAAGGTCGCTAAAGAGTACGGCAACTCTGTCATCTACATGGATGGCACGGGTGTGGGTGACCCTATAGTCGAAGATGTGCGGTCTGCTGGCTGCCGCGTCGAGTGCTACATCATTAGCAATCGCTCCAAGCAGGAGATGATTGAAAAACTGCGGACATCTATTGAGTTCCAGCGAGTCCTCTTTCCGCAGATTCCTACGCTCATCAAAGAGTTGAGGAATTATGAATATGATGTGAATGCTAATGGAAACATTAAGTATTCTGCCCCTTCGGGACAACATGATGACGCAGTGATTTCTCTAGCACTAGCTAACATTGGGTTGGAGAGAGCACCGTTTAAATATCATGTGGGGCAAGTGCGGGGCGTTTAAGTTTTGTTGTGAGTTGCAGCGGCTAGTTTGTCCTGCGACATCGAGTATTACTGAACCAAGGAGATTTCATCATGGCCTTAGTTGCACCTAATGAGGGTGACGCTCAGATCGTCAACTTGATGCTCGGCAAGGCAACTTCCGAAAACTTGACCCTGAAGCTGTTCACAAACAACATCGCGCCCGGTAAGACGGACACCGCCACGACCTACACTGAGGC
>VFSW01013220.1_pt1 | contig 11486 bp, 9 predicted proteins | sample 5358111 | NCBI WGS metagenome assembly VFSW01 (sample SAMN11554181, study PRJNA540505) | mine drainage metagenome | isolation source: sediment from site ElyBrook_90M | place: USA: Ely Copper Mine, Vershire, VT | collected 2017 | reverse complement strand
TTCCATCGCCATCGTGCTGCTGGTGGCGGCGGAGATGATCGGTGCGGAGAAAGGCATCGGCGCCTTTGTGCTGTCGGCGGGCAACCTCTACGACACCGACAATTTGCTGGCCGGGATCGTGGTGCTGTCGGTATTGGGACTGATCGTATCATGGGCGATCGGCCGGCTAGAGCGGGTGTTCCTGCGCTGGCGGTAACGGCGCCAGACGGGGTGCGCAGCAGCAGGGACCGATCGTCCAGTTGCGGGCTGTCGATGAAAACAGCGGCCGCGACCGGCAGGTGCCAGGGCCCGGACGGTTCTTTGCAGTTCGGTTCGGCGGCTCCAGGGCGCGCAACGTGGCCTCCCGCGCTTCGATCGCGCGCCGATTCCCGATCTGCAGCGGTAAATTCTGAAGGCGTTGCACAGGCATCCTTTGTCGGACACTGCCGGCAAGCGTACCCGCCGATTGAAAGGCAATGGTTAACCGGCGGGGCGGGAGCGAGAAATTGCGGATCGGCCGGGGTACGTTATGGTTATGTCCACACGGAGGGTAAATACGGGGATGAAATTATCCAGGGCTCTGGGTGCCTCGGTGTTCGCGGCGATACTTGTGACTGGCGGTTGCGACTCGGTCTGGCATCCGTCCATCCCGCCGGTCGCGGGGCCAGCAGTATTTCCGCCGGAACAGGTCGTCAGGGGGGCGGAACTCGCCGCGCTTGGCGATTGCTCCGTGTGTCATACGACCGATGGCAGCCGTCCTTATGCCTCCGGGGTTGGTGTGCCGACGCCGTTCGGCGTGGTCTATGCGACGAACATCACGCCCGATCCGGAAACCGGAATCGGGACATGGCCTGAATCCGCGTTCCGCCGGGCGATGCGCGAAGGGGTGGATCGGGAGGGCCGAAATCTCTACCCGGTGCTGCCCTATCCGCATTTCACCCGGGCGACGGATGAGGATATCGCGGCGCTGTATGCGTTCTTGATGACCCGGCCGGCGGTGCATGCCGACACGCCGCCGAACCGCCTGCCGTTTCCGCTGAACCAGCGCTTCGTCCTAACGGGGTGGAATCTGTTGTACCTCCGTCCCGGGCCATGGCAGCCCGACCCGGCGCACGATGCCGATTGGAATCGCGGCGCCTATCTGGTGGAAGCGGTCGGCCACTGCGGCGGTTGCCATACGCCGCGCAACGTCCTGGGCGCGGAAAAAGGCGGCCAGGCGCTGGCGGGCGGCGAGGCGGAGAATTGGTATGCGCCGCCGTTGCAGGCGGCTTCGCCGGCGCGTCAGGCCTGGACGGTGGATTCGCTGACGGCCTATCTGCGCACCGGATTCGATGCCAGTCATGGCGCGGCGGCGGGGCCGATGACGGCGGTTACCGCGCAACTGGCGACGGTGCCGGCGGCGGATGTGCGGGCGATGGCGGTGTATCTGACATCCATGATGCCCAAACCGGCGCCGGCCCCGGTGGTGGCGCATGCTGGCGAGGATCCGGTGTTTGCCGGGGCCTGCGGCGGGTGCCACGGCCAGGATGCGCCGATGATGCGGAACGGTGCGCCCTCGCTGGCGCTGAGTACCGCGGTGAATGCGCCGACGCCGCGCGGCGCGATCCAGGCGATCCTGCAAGGCCTGCCGTGGCGGGAGGGGCAGGCGGCACCCTATATGCCGCCATTCGCATCGGTGCTGACGGATGGCCAGATCGCGGAACTGGCGGCGTATCTACGTTCGGCATACAGCGACAAACCGGCCTGGAGCGATCTTCCGGCCGAGGTTGCCAGGATCCGGGGGAAATCATGATTCGGTTGACGGTGAACGGACAGCAGCACGAGGTCGATGCGGACGCCGACACACCGCTGCTGTATGTGTTGCGGGACGATTTGGGGCTGAATGGCGCCAAGTTCGGTTGCGGGTTGGGGCAGTGCGGGGCCTGCACCGTGCTGGTGGACGGCCAGCCGGTGTTTTCTTGCCTGACGCCGGTTGCGGTGTTGGCCGAACGGCAGGTCCGCACTATCGAACGTCTGGGCGGCAACGTCGTGCAGCGCGCGTTCGAGCATGAACAGGCGGCCCAGTGCGGCTATTGCATCGCCGGAATGGTGATGCGGGCCACCGCACTGCTGGAGCACAACCCGCATCCGTATGAACATGAAATTCGCCAGTATATGTCGGTCAATCTCTGTCGCTGCGGAACGCATATGCGCATCCTGGAAGCGGTACGAAAAGCCGCCGGTCAGGGGGTGAAATCGTGACCGCGGTCTTGTCTCGCCGCGGCCTTCTGGCGCTTGGCGGCGGCTTGGTCGTTACGTTTTCCTTGCGGGCGGCGGAGCGAGCCCGGCCCGGCAGCCTGAAGGAAACGCCATCGTTGGACGCCTGGATAAGGGTCGCTCCAGATGGTCGGGTGACGGTGTTCACCGGCAAGGTGGAACTGGGGCAGGGGATCAAGACCGCGCTGCTGCAGGTGGCGGCGGAGCAGTTGGACGTTCCGGTCGCGCACCTCGATCTGGTAACGGCCGATACGATGCGCACGGCGAACGAGGGCTTCACCGCCGGCAGCCATTCGATGCAGGACAGCGGAACCGCGATCCTGAACGCGGCGGCACAGGTGCGCGGCATTCTGATCGCGGCGGCGGCGCAAGAACTGGGTGTAGCGGCGGAGACGCTGACGACGGCGGACGGGACGGTACATTCGGCCGATGGGCGGTCCGTCGGCTATGGGCCGCTGGCCGCGACGCTGAACCTGCACGTCGATGCGGATCCTTCCAGTCCGTTAAAAGATCCGGCCACGTATCGGTTGATGGGCACGCCGATGCCTCGCGTGGATATCCCCGCCAAGCTGACCGGCGGTCAGGCCTATGTGCAGGACATGCGGCTGCCCGGCATGCTGCACGCTCGGGCGATCCGGCAACCCAGCGTCGGCGCGACGCTGTTGGATTTCGATACGGGGCCGGTCGAGGCGATGCCGGGTGTCGTTAAGGTGGTGCGGCAGGGCAGTTACCTCGCCGTCGTTGCCCGAAAGGAATGGCAGGCTGTGAAGGCGATGCGCGCGCTTGAAGCGGCGGCGCGGTGGCGGGAAACCGCCTCGCTGCCGGATCAGGCAACGGTGCTGGACTTGCTGCGCGGCCTGCCCGCCAGGGATATTCCGGTTCTGGACTGGAAGGGCGAAGCCAGCGCGCCGGTGAAACGGCTGAAGGCGCGCTACACGCGTCCTTACTTGATGCATGGCGCGATCGGACCATCTTGCGCGGTGGCACAACTAACCGACGGCACGATGACCGTGTGGACGCATACCCAGGGTGTGTATCCGCTGCGGTCGGCATTGGCCGGATTGTTGCGGATGCCGCTGGAGCAGGTGCATTGCATCCATGTCGAGGGTTCCGGTTGTTACGGTCACAACGCCGCCGACGATGTGGCCGGCGACGCCGTGCTGATCGCCAGGGCGGTGCCGGGCCACCCCGTTCGCGTCCAGTGGATGCGGGAGCAGGAGCATACCAACGAACCCTATGGCGCGGCGATGGTTACGGAGGTCGAGGGCGCGATCGATGCCGCCGGCAATATCGTCGATTGGAACTACGGAGTCTGGAGCAACACGCACAACCGCCGGCCCAACGTAGGCGGCCTGATGCTACAGAACGCCGCCTTGCCGGACCCATTGCCGGTGCCGCCGCCCGCGCCGATCCCGATGCCGGAAGGCGGCGGGGAGCGTAACAGCAACCCGATCTATGCCTTCCCGAACGCGAAGGTAGTGTCGCATTTCATCCCCGAAATGCCGGTCCGCGTCTCGGCACTGCGGTCGCTGGGCGCGTATCTGAATGTGTTCGCGATCGAAAGCTTCATGGACGAACTGGCAGAGGGGGCCAACGCCGATCCGGTGGAATTCCGGCTGCGGCATCTGAAAGACGAGCGGGCAAAGGCGGTCGTATCCCTGGCGGCCGAGAAGTTCGGCTGGGCCGCCGGCAAGCATGGCGAAGGCCGAGGGTTCGCCTTCGCTCGGTACAAGAACCTGGGTGCCTATTGCGCGATCGCGCTGGCGCTGCGGGTGGAGCACGAAACCGGCCAAATCCGCCTGGGCCGCGTGGTCGCTGCCGTCGATAGCGGACAGGTGGTCAACCCCGACGGCATCCGCAATCAGATCGAGGGCGCAATCGTCCAGGCGGCAAGCTGGACGATGTACGAAACGGTTCGTTTCGACCGGCAGCGCATCCTGAGCCGCGACTGGAGCGGCTACCCGATCCTGCGGTTCCCCGCCGCGCCGGAGTCCATCTCTGTGCATATTGTTCCCCGGCCGGGCCAGCCGTTCCTGGGAACCGGGGAAGCAGGGCAGGGGCCGATGGCGGCGGCAATTGCCAATGCGGTGCGCGACGCGGCGGGCGTCCGCCTGCGGGATGTGCCGTTGAGCGCGGCCAGAGTGAAGGCCGCGATCGGGGTTTAGGTCATGCCGCGACCCCGTCGGCGTCCGTCCGCGCCCGCGCCAGGCGTTGCACCGCCGGGTAGTCGATCTTTCCCGCCGCGAGAAGCGGCATCCTGGCGACGACCATGATCTCGCGCGGGACTTGTATTTCAGCCGCACCGCGCTCCCTCGCCGCCGCGAGCAGGGATCGTATCGTTGCATCGTGCTGCGAGGTCACCAGCAGCAGCTTTTCGCCCTTCCTGGCGTCCGGAACGGCAATTACGGCGTTGATGGCATCCGGCCAGATCGCGGCGGCGAACAACTCGGCGGCGGCCAGGGAGACCATTTCGCCGCCGATCTTGGCAAACCGCTTAGCGCGTCCTTGGATCGAAACGAAACCGTCCGCGTCGATCGTAACGATGTCGCCGGTGTCGTACCAGCCATCGGGCGGCGGTTCCAGAACGCCCGGCGCGGTGGCTCGCAGGTAGCCCAGCATCACGTTGGGGCCGCGAACCAACAGCCTCCCACCCTGGTCGATGCCGGGAACCGGTTCCAACCTCGCCTCGATTCCCGGCAGCAGGCGCCCGACCGATCCGGGTTTCGACTGTGGCCAAGTGCTCAATGCCAGCACGGGTGCGGTTTCCGTCGCGCCGTATCCCTCGAAAATCGGCTTCTTGAAATGTGTCATGTAGGCCGCCCTGGTTTCCGGCCGCACCTTCTCCGCTCCAGCGAAAATGTAGCGCAAGGACTGGAAATCCAACGCGTGCCCCTTGCGTGCGTAGCCCGCCAGGAACGTATCGGTGCCGAACATGATGGTGGATTGCTCCGCGTAAACCATCTCCGGAACGAGTTTATAGTGCAGGGGCGACGGATACATGAACGTCCGCACGCCGTACATCAGCGGCAGCAGCGTCGCGATCGTCCCGAATGCATGGAACATCGGCAGAGCGTTGAATACCCGATCGCTTGGGTTGAAATCCACCACCGAACGCAGTTGCGCGCAGTTCGCCAGCAACGAGCGATGGCTGTGAACCACGCCCTTCGGCGCCCCCTCCGACCCCGAGGTAAACAGCACCAACGCCGCCGAACCGGCATCGACGGTCGCACCGGGAAGCCGGTCGGCCCGCCGAACGGTCAGCAGGCCGCTGAGTTTGTCCAGCAATCCGATCGAAGCGCGAATGTCCTCCAGGTAAACCACACGAACCCGTCCCGAAATTCCCTCGATCGACTTCCCCAGCTTGCCCTTCTCCACCGCCCTGCGGGACGTCAGAACCGTTTCGATTTCCGCGCCGGTGCAGCAGGCCAGAATCCCCTCCGCGCCAGCGGTGAAGTTCAACATAGCTGGTACGCGGCCTTGCGATTGCAGCGCGAACACGGTGACAACCGAACCAGCCGCGTTGGGCAGCAGCACGCCGACGTGTTCCGCCGGCCGGGTAAAGCCTGCCAGCTTACGGCCCAGGATCGCGCTACCCAGGATCAACCGGCCGTAGGTCAGTTCGGTCGGCGTGGTGCCGCCGGTTTCGTTCGGAACTATGTCGGCAATGACCGGCAGGCCCCGGTCATACTGGTGCCTGGCTTCCAGCAAGGCGCCGAACAGGCTGTGCCGCAGCCGTTCCGGACGAAACGATGCATCGACCATGATGTCCTGCATGATCCTGCCCAATGCCGCCCGTCGCGCCCGACCCATCAGATCCGGCGGAACGGCCGGCCAAACCGGGGGCAGCACTTTTAAATACAGTCGCGGAAACCAACGCAGCTTCAACTTGCCCTGCATGCGAGAGACTTTATGGAACTGCAACCCGTCGATCCGAACTGGAACGACCGATGCGCCAGCGCGATCCGCGATCATGCCGGGACCGTCATAGATTTTCATCAACGCCCCGGTTAGCGTGATTCGGCCTTCGGGGAAGATCGCCAGCCGGCGGCCCTCTTTGACGGCCTTGACCATCGCGCGAATCGACATCGGGTTTGTTGGATCGATTGGAAAGATATCCAGCACATACTTCAGGAACCAGAAGCGGCGCGCTTGCGCGGTGTCGATTGCGAAGACCAGATCGCCAGGCAGAAACGCCGCCACCAGGCACCCGTCCAGAAACGAAAGGTGGTTGATCGCCAGGATCGACCGATCCCCGGCCTCGGCAAGATTTTCCAAACCTTCGACCGTGGTCTTGTGGAATGTCCGGAAGTAGAACTGGAATACCGCTCGGAATACTGTTTGCGGCAGCAGGCGAACAATCCACAGCGCGACTGCGAAGTTCGCGGCGGCAGCAACCTCCAGCACCCGCGGCGCGGAAACCCCGGCGGCGGAGAACGCGGCGACAAAGCCGGCGCCCAGCACCATCATCGCCGCGTTGACGATGTTGTTCGCCGCGATCGTGCGCGCCCGGTGCGACGGTTCGGACTGTTCCTGTACGATAGCGTATAACGGAACGGAATACAGGCCGCCGCAGACCGAAAGCAGCAGCAGGTCGATCAACATTCGCCAGCCCTGTGGCGAATGCAACGTCGCCGAAACGTCCGCCAAATGCAGGCCGATGACGGTCGCGCCGAAATCCCAAGTGAATAGCGTGATGCCGAATGCGGCAAACGGGACAAACCGAGCGCTGACCTCGCCATGCAACAGGCGGGCGCACAGCATCGACCCGACGCCGATCCCGACCGCGAACATCGTCAGCAGCAGCGTCACCACATGGCCGTCCGCGCCCAGTGAGTCCTTGGCAATCCCGGGGAATTCGGACAGCAGCGTCGCGCCAATGGCCCAGAACCAGCTTAGGCCCAGGATCGACAGCCACACCGTTCGGTTGGATTTGGCCTGCCGCGTCACCGAAGCGGTTTCGCGAAAGATGTTCCAGCCGATGCGCAGCCCCGGATCGGCCGCCGGCGCGCGGGGAACGGCGAACGCGGACGCCAAACCGATCGCCGAAACGAGAACGCCCGCCGCACCGACGATGGCAGGGCCGGCGTCCAGCAGTGCAAGCGCGCCCCCCGCGATGGTGCCGGCCAGGATGGCGAGGAATGTGGAAGCCTCGATCAGCCCGTTGCCGGCGACCAGCTCGTCGTCGGACAGATGAACGGGCAGGATCCCGTATTTCAGCGGGCCGAACATGGTCGCCTGAACCCCCAGCCCGAACAGCACCGCCAGCAGGCCGGGCACGCTACTGGCCAGGAAGGCCCATGCGGCCAACGCCATCAGCACAATTTCGGCCGCCTTTGTCGCCCGGATCAGCCTGGATTTATCGAAACGATCCGCCAACTGGCCGGCGGTTGCCGACAGCAAGGCATACGGCGCGATGAACAGCGCGCCCGCCAGCGCGGCGAGGCCTGCCCCGCCAGCACCCAGCTTGAAGATAGCCAGCACGATCATCGCGTTCTTGACGAGATTGTCGTTGAATGCGCAGCAGGTCTGGGTCAGGCACAGCGGTCCAAGCCGGCGGGAGAACAGCAGGCCGTTTCTCATGATACGATCCTCAGGCAAAGGGCGAAAAGTTCGTCGGCATGGTCGTTCAGTCCCGTGGTCAGGCGTCCGTACATCCGGAACGTCGCGTTCTGGATGATGATGCCCATGATGGCGCCCGCGATCAGCGTCGGGTTCCCGGGCGGGATTTCGCCCGATTCCATGGATGCGGCGACCCAGCGGCACATGACCTCGACGGGATTGCGATCGTCCGCTGGAACCTCGGCTAGAAATCCGTGCTGGGTCAGCAGCAGGAAGTTGAACAGCAACTCGTCCTCGGCATGCAGGGCGCAGATCGTGCGGACCATGGCCTCCAGCTGCTGGCGCGCAGGCCCGGCGGTCGCGGCTGCCTCGGCCAGTTTGCGTCCGTAATCGCTGTAACTGGCGTGGAACAGGGCGGCGACCAGTTCGTCGCGGCTGCGGAAATGGGCATACAGACTGGGAGCCTTCATCCCCACGGCATCGGCTATGTCGCGCATGGAGACAGCGTCGGTGCCGTGTTTGACGAACAGGCGCATGGCTTCGCGCTTGATACGGTACTTCGATGTGCCAGTCTCCGACATGATGCCACCTAACGAATGTTAGTTAGCTTTGATCCAGTCGGAGCCGTTCGTCAAGCGCGGTGTCGTTTAGCTGCCGCGATAGGTCGTATAGGTCCAGGCGCCTAGCAGAAGCGGGATGTGGTAGCGGCCTTCCGGGTCCGACACGCCGAAGCGGACGGGGATGACGTCGTACCATGGCGGGTCCGTCACGTTCGGCCAGCCGGCATAGTAATCTTCCACATGGAAGCGCAGTTCATAGCGCCCGGTCCGCAGCGGTTCGCCGGACAGCAACGGCGCTTCGGTGCGTCCATCGTGGTTGGTGACGGACTCCAGGATCGGCACGCCCTCGCGGAACAGTTCGATTTTAATGCCCTCGGCGGCTTTGCCGCGCGCGGTATCCAGCACATGGCAGGACAGGTGCCCGGCGGTTTTGGGCATCCCCGGCCCGTTCACGCGATCCACCAGACGCAGGCGCGTAATGTAACCGATCTCCACCAGCGCGGCGGCGCGTTCCTGTTCCGGGCTGTTGGCCAGCCGGCGTTCCAGGCATTTCAGCACAAACGGCGGGGTTTGACGGCGGACGCACACGATGTAGGGGAAGCCAAACCGAGCCTCATAGGCGGCGGAGCCGGTTTCGAATCCCGCGAGGCGGTCGCCGAGGCTGGTCATGCCCAGTCCGCCTTGTTCGGAACGCGAGGACGCGGTCAGCTCCGGATCGGCCAATGCCCTGGGGGACAGCGGCGGGTGGCCGCGCAGAAATCCGAGGCACACATCCGCGGGCGCCGCGTGAACCGCCGCCATCAGCGCGTCGTGCAGTGCGGTGACTGTCGCGAACGGCCGGGAACGGGCGGCATGCTCTGCAACCCACGTTGCATGTTCGAAGACGCCGTCCAGCGCCGCGACGAAGTCGGCCGCTTGCATGGTATTCAATTGGTCGAGCGTATGCATGGGCGAACCTTTGTTGCGGGCGGCAGCGATCGTCACGTTCAAAATAGTTCAGCAAGTTATGTACCAGGCCATGCGGTGTCGCCAAGGCGGCGGGGAGGGGCCGTCGCCTGCCGGGCAAATGGTCAAATGATCATGATTTCGCCAGCGGAGCGATTAGCCGGCGATGTCCCAGGGATCGACGACCGCGACCCCGGTGCCGGCGAAATCCCCGACGTTACGGGTCACCACAATCTTGTTGTTGACGAACGCTGTCGCCAAAATCAGCGTGTCGATGACCGGGCGGGTTCGTTCCGCCATCCAGCGGCCCCATGTGGCGGCGACCGCGTCGTCCACCGGCAGGATGCGCGCCGCATAGACGAATCGCAGTTCGTCCAGCCAGCGCTGATACACCGCAGCGGCGGCCGGATCGGTGTGCTGTTCGATGGCGATACCCCTGGCAATCTCCCCGATCGTCAGGGCACTCAGGTAGAGAGTGTTGGGCTGGGCGGCGCGCAGCCAAGCCACCGCCGCCGGGGAGCGGCGGCGGGCTTCCGAAACCACGCACGTATCCACCAGATACATTAGAATGCGATGTCCCGGCCGGTGTCCGGGTCGCGGCTGTTGATCGCATCGACGACATCGTCGGGCCAGGGCACCTGGCCGGGGGTTTCGGTCAGGAGGAAATCCAGGAAGACATCCGTGGCTTGATAAGTGCATCGAATTCCAGGGCGGATACGATTACGGCGGCCCGTTGCCCATGCACGGTGACGGTCTGGGGGCCCTCATCCCGAGCGCGCTTGACCACTTCGCTGAAGCGGCTTTTGGCGTCCTGTAGCTGCCAGTCCTGCACGGGAGCCTCCTATGGTCTGTCTAGTCTGACCATATTGGGGGTTTCGGAGGCGGAGGGTCAATCTTTCCCAAGATCGCGGACGATTTCGGGCCGGTGCATCAGCTCCTCGATCTTCATCGCGTAATCAAGCGCCTGATCGGGAGTAAAGGTCAGATCCGGTGCGACCCGCAGCCGCAGGGCTTTCGCAACCTGGCCCCTCAGATACGGCGTTGCTCGGACGAGGGCCGGCACCAGCGCCTCACCATCCGAACGCCCCAGCCGTGAGAAGAAGGCGGTAGCGCGTTTCAGGTCGGGGCCGATGCGGACTTCGGTAACGGTGATATTGGATGTGGCGAGATCCGGATCGCGGAACTCCCCGCGGGTAAATATCCCTGACAGGACGTGGCGGATTTCCTCCGCCACGCGTAGCTGCCGTTGAGTAGGACCCGCCTTGGCTGGCTTCTTCAACCCGGAACCATCTCCACTTCGAAGCACTCGATCACGTCGCCTTCCTGTAGATTCTCGAAGTTGGCGAACGACAGACCGCATTCGTAGCCACGGGCGACTTCGCGGACATCGTCCTTGAAGCGCTTAAGCTGCGTCAGCTCGCCGTTGTGGATGACCACGCCGTCGCGCAGAACGCGCACGCCGGTGCCGCGCTTGACCAAGCCTTCGGTGATGTAGCAACCCGCGACCTTGCCGGTCTTGGTGATGTTGAACACCTTGCGGACTTCCGCGTAGCCCAGGAACTTTTCGCGCGCCTTCGGTGCGACCTTGCCCTTGACCAGCTTTTCGACGTCATCGGCCACTTGGTAGATGATCGAGAAGTAGCGGATATCGACCCCTTCGCGTTGTGCCAGTTCGCGAGCCTGCGACGTTGCACGCACGTTGAAGGCGATGATCACAGCGCTGGACGCCTTGGCGAGCTGAACGTCGCTTTCGGTGATCTGGCCGACGCTGGACAGCAGCACGCGGACTTTGACTTCCTCATGCGCCAGCTTCTGCACCACCACCTGGATGGCTTCGGCGCTGCCTTGCACGTCGGCCTTAATCAGGACGGCGACTTCCTTCTGCTCGCCAGCCTGGATGCGCGCCAGCATCTGGTCCAGCGTGCCACGGGCACCGACCGCTGCGCCAGCAGCCTTGTCCTTCTGGCGGCGTTCGCGGAATTCGGTGATCTCGCGTGCCCGGCTTTCGTTCTCGACAACCACGAACGGTTCGCCCGCGGCTGGCGCCCCGCTCAGGCCCAGGATTTCCACAGGGGTCGAGGGACCCGCGGTTGTCATCTGCTTACCTTTGTCGGCCAGCCTCGCTCGAACGCGACCCGTTTCCGACCCCGCCACGACGAGGTCGCCGGGCGTCAAGGTGCCGCGGGG
>VFSW01013219.1_pt1 | contig 11486 bp, 10 predicted proteins | sample 5358111 | NCBI WGS metagenome assembly VFSW01 (sample SAMN11554181, study PRJNA540505) | mine drainage metagenome | isolation source: sediment from site ElyBrook_90M | place: USA: Ely Copper Mine, Vershire, VT | collected 2017 | reverse complement strand
TTACCGACTTGCTCCGCGAGGGCAAGCGCGTCTACGGCATCAAGGGCTGGGAGACTATGAAGTCCAAGCCGATGACGAAATCCGAAGCGCAGCTCTTCGCCGAGGCGGTCGAACGGGCGCGCGTCGAGCAGGCGACCGCGGCCTATCTCCAGGGCCTCGACGCGGCACGCCTGCAGCGATGGCAGGAGGCGGCGGCAGCCTTCGAAGAGTCCCTCCGCTACGACGACTCGGCCGCCATCTCCCCGCAAGCCAAGCTCGACCTCGCGAGCGCCGACCACAAGCTCCACAAGCAGAAAGAAGCCATCGCGCTTCTTCTCCCCCTGACGGAGGGCAACGTCGACCGCGAGGTGCAAGACGACGCGATCGAACAGCTCGCGTGGTGCCAGACCGAGGTCGAGGACTACAACGACGCGAAGAACACGTGGAGGTCGCTCCTCAGACGTTTTCCGGACTCCCACTACGCACCAGAGGCGAAGAGCGCTCTACAGACGCTGATGCAGAATCACTGACGCGTCAGCGTCTCATGCGACGAGGGCGCGATAAGCGTGCGTGATCTCCGAGAAGCGCGCCTCGAGCGCACGCCGTTCGTCTTCCGTCGCCTGGGGATGCAAATCGGGATGGACGCTCCGCGCGAGACGGCGATAGGCGCGCTTGATCTCGTCGGCAGACGTTCCAGGGGGGATTCCCAGGACGGCCCAGGCTTCGCCGTCCCCGGCGTGCTGCGCGACGGGCGGAGAGCCTCGGTCACGTGCACGCTTGCGGCCGTGCAGGAACTCCACGGGTCGCAGCGGCGCCTCGTGGAGCGTGCCTCGCGGAGGGCGCACTGTGACGCGAAACGCCACGCGGGCGTCGGAGAGGGCCTCCAGGACCGAGAGGCGCGTGAGCAGCTGCTGCCGGAGGGCCTGGTCGATGACCGAGGGCGAGAGGTGGAAATCACGAACGAGCACCTCGCCGTGCAGGCGTCCAGCCGCCATCGCTCGAAGGAGCGAACGCTTGAGGATGCCGTCGGCGGCGGCCCCCTCGCGCCTGAGGACGTCCCCCAGCGAGGGCGCCGCTCCGTCGAGCTCCACGGCGACGACGAGCCCGCGCGCAACGTGCACTCTGTGCGTGCGCCCGCGGTCCTGCGCCAATTCCAGCGTCCCCGTGGCGTCTGCGCGGTAGAGTGCGCCAAGCAAGTCTCCCAGCGTCGTTCCCCGCAACTTTCCCGGCAGCTGCATGTCGCCGGAGCCATTACGCTACAAAGACGCGAGCTCGGCCAAGTTCGCGGACGACGGCCGCGGGCGTGGGTTGCTAATCCCCCGCGACCACGTGCCCTGTGACGCCGGCCTCGCTCGGTACGCACTCCCCGCGGCGGCACGTGATCAGACGAACCCGTGCCTGGACGGCGCCGCTCCCCTTCTGCCGCGCCACCAGCGCAAGCGCCCAACGCCACAAGTCAGGATCGTGCACCACGGCATCGTGCGGCCCGATGCGACCACGCAGCGCGCTCACAAAAGGGGGGGTCTCGAGTAGCACCACGTCGCCCCAGGTGATGGTCGTCTCGGCCGGCGCGCGGGCCTCTACTTCGCAGCGCACGCGCCCTGGACCGTCGACGTGCTCACACGACATATCCACGCGCGGCGTCCCCACGCCGTCGCCAGCCGCGGCGCGAGGGACCGCGAGCGCGACTCCGACCCCGACCCCGACCCCGAGGGCGACGACCATGCCGCGCAAACGGCTCGGCCATGGCGTTGTCCGCACTTGAGGGATGCGCTTCCTCACGAAGCCATGTCGTATCAGAATCCCCTCATGGCGCCTCAGGTCCCGCTCCTCGCAGCATCGCTCTTCGCGCTCTTGGCGTGCGACAAGATCGGCCCCCTCGCCGATCTCGATGCGGCGCCCGCGCCCGCATCGACGACATCGATCACTGCTTCTGCGGTCGGCGCGCCCTCCGCTGCGACGGCGCAGGCGGCGCAGGCGGCAACGCACGACCTGGGACGGGCGATGCCGCCACTACCCGTGCCCACGTCGAGCCCCACCGTTACGATAGGCATGCCCCAGGAGGTGCAGCTCCAGGCCATCTCCTACATGCAAGCGATGCAGGCGCCGCGACCGAACGATGCGTCGGCGGACCCGGCGTATGCGAAGCAGATCGCGGATTCGCTACGTAGCTTAGGCAAGATCGACGTCCTGTCGAGCGGAAGGCGCCTCGAAGTGAAGCTCGTCAGGGGCTGCGACGCTACGTTTCCGAAGAGCGCGACCGGGCGATCGAGCGCCGGGTCACTGAGCGTGCTGCTCGCCAACGGCGTCCTCGTGATGGGGTGCGTCGACCGCTCCGTCGAGTGCTGGCAGAGCACGCGCGACCAGGACGACGTGCTTTGTGTCCACAAGTAGCGCCCGTGCTGGATGCACTGCGGTCAGTCCCAGGCGGCCACCCACGCCTGGCCGGCGTGCACGCAAGCCACGTGGGTTCCGTCGTTGCTCGACGTACAGTCGTGCTGCTCGGCGAACGTGCCTTCAAGCCCCGAGGCGCGAAGCAAGCGCGTTCGGCCCGGCCCCTTCTCGAGAAGCCCGATGTGCGTGGGGAGCACGATGGTCTTCCCGTCCCGCGACAGAGGCGCACCGAGGGGTGCAGATCGATCCAGAAACGCCCCGAGGGGCGAGGCGCGGCTCAGGTCCGAAGCGATCAGCACCGGCACTTCGTCGACGATCGCCTCCAGCCCGCCCGTCGTCCATGCGACCGGGAATACGACCGCGGGAGCTCCGCGGGACCCGGTGCATCGGCCGCCGACAGGGGGGGCTACCGGCAACGGGACATCGCGCAAGTCGTCGCCGCTCGCGAACGTCGCTCGCAGAGCCAGGCCATCACAAGGATCGTAAGCCTCGATCCATCGCATCGCTCCGTCTGGGGACAACACGGCGGAACGCCATTCCACGGCGTCGGCCGACACTTCGTCCCCGGCGTCCGGGTCCACCCGCACGACCCCGGCGCGCGTCCGCACGAGCAGCTTGCCGGACGGCTCGAACGCGAGTGCACCCCACGCAGGCTCGTGACCGGAGGTGTCCATGGGCACGGCCGCGACGGAGCGGACGCTCCGCGCATTGGCGACGGGCGCGACCTGCATGACCCACTTCTCCGCTTCGGATAAGCGCGCTGCGGGAATTACCAAGGGCGGGCGCTCGGCCGCTTCGAGCGCGAGCACCGCACGCAGCCCATCGCGCGAAGTCGCGTACGCGTGGGATTCCGCCAGCCCTACCTGCGCCAGGGGACGCAAAGCCCCGCACGGTACGCCCTCCGTCCCGCCGCCTCCGATGACCCTCGCGACGCCCCCTTCCGCGCACGCGGCGCGCCAGAGCGCGCGCACTTGCGCCGCGAACGCCGGAACCTCCGGAGCGTCCTTGGCGCGACCCGCGCGAGCGGCGGCTTGCGCCGCGAGTGATGCGAACGACGCCTCGGCCACGTGGGGAGCTGGGCTCAGCCCCGCGGGCCGGTCGAGCCAGACGAAGCTGGCCGACACACGGGGCCCAGGCTCGAACGGCGGGCCGCCGCCCTCAAGGCTCACGACCAGGCGCACGTCGTCGCGCCCGTCTCCATCGCTGTCCGACACGTCCCCGTCGAACGACAGAACCCCGGCGTTCGCGGGATCGGTGACCGTCAAGGCCAGGCGAACGACGGCCGTTGGCGGCGCAGCGTCCACCACGCCGACCCACCGGTCCGCGGCCGCGCCCGCGCGGCCCTGGCAGAGCGCGCCAATCTCGGCGAGCACGGAGCGCTTGCCAATCAAGGCGAGCTTGGCGACGTCCGCACACGTGGGGTCACGCGCGACATCCGGCGGAGGGAACGTGCTCGAGGGGGTGAGCGTGGGGGATCCCTGGCCGCGATAGTACGCGATCGACGCGGAGCCCGAGCCATCCGTGGTGCGCACGAGCGCGAACGCGTCCTTGGCCCCGTCGCCATCGAAGTCCCTCACGATCGCGGAGACGAACATCCTGCCCTCCGGCGCGATGAGCACCACGTCCTCGAGGGGCCATCGCGTCGCGGCCGCCGGCGCGACTGTCGCGATCTCCTCCATCGACGCGTGCGCATCGGGCGAAGTCGCCGAAGAAAGAGGCGCGGCCGAGTCGCCCACGACAGCCGCGTGCGCTTCCGCCGAAGAGATGGAATAGGGAACATAAGGATGCTCGTCGCGGCAACCGCGGCACCCCGTCGCGAAGAACGCGACCGCGAGCGGCGAGAGATGGACGGCGCGAGAGCTCATGGGGCGGACGAGGCTCTCTCTAGCAGTAGACAACGCCATCCGACCGTGGAACCTTCCGGCTCGATGCGAACCACGGGATGGTCGCTGCTCGCGACGCTCTCGTTGGCGCTCATGGGGGCGCCCCGGGGAGCGCTCGCGGCGTTGGGTGCGGGGGCGCGGGCGATCGAGGCCGCGAACGCAGCGCTCGGGGCCGACCCACCGAATCGCGAAGCCGCCCTCGCGGCGCTTGCCGAGGCCATCTCCGTTGCCGACGAGCCAGAGGCCGTCAGCGAAGCCTATGTTCTCCGTGGGAGGCTCGACGAAGAGGGCGGCGCCTACGAGGCTGCTCTCGCAGACGACCGCGCGGCGCTCGCCGCAGCCCCGAACACGAGGTGGGCGCTGCGGGCGTCCGTCCGTGCCGAATGGTTGCTGGCACGATCGGAGGGACGGTTCGAGCCCCTGCGGCGCCTCGAGAGTCTCCGCCAGGATCCAGCGCGTGCGAACGACGCATCGGCCGTCGCCGCACTCGAGCGCGACGCGGAATCCTTCCCTCCCGGAATGGTGCGCGTCGAAGCGCGGATGTTCGTCGCGGAGGCTTACCTGGGTCGACTCCACCGGACGGGCGACGCCGACGTCGAGCTCCGCCGGGTGGTGAACGATCCGAGGGCCCCGGCGCTGACGGTGCGCCTCGCGGAGCGGGAGCTGGTCGATGCACTCTCGGGAGAGGGACGGTTCGACGACGCGGCAGCCGAAGCGCGCGCGAACGCGGCCCAGCTCGACCCGGGGTTCGCGAAGCGCATCGCCCGGCTGGCGCGCCGACGCATCGAGAGGCTCGTGGCCTACGGCGTGCTCGCGATGTTCGGGGCGATGGCCGGCGCCGCCCTGGCTCGGGCGCAGCGGCGCGGCGTTCTCCGCGACGCGGGGAGGGCGATCCGGCGTGTGGCGCCCGTCTCGGCGGCATTCGTTGCGTTCGCAGCGCTCGCCGGCGGAGCGCTCGCCTCGAACTACGAGCGTGGAAACGCCGCTCCGTTCTGGTTGCTGGGGCTCGCCGTGCTTCCGCTCATTCTGCTGGCGCGAGCCTGGAGCGCCGTCGGCTCGCGCACCAGGGCGGTGCTCGTCCTTCGCGTCGTGCTCAGCGGGGCCCGCGTCCTCGCGGCGGCGTTCGCCCGCCTCGACGGGTGGGCCCCCGCCGACCTCGAGGGGGTCGGCTTATGAGCCCCCGGCGCGAAGACGAGCCCTCACCCTCGCCTCGGACGCGAGAGGCCCTCGCCAAAGAGCAGCTGCTCGTGGTGCGAGCCGGCCATGGCGCGAATTGTTCGAGCATCGGGAGCGTCATCGACACGCTGTTCGCGACCGCGACGCTCGGTGCCGCCCTGTTCGCCGCAGTCGTGGCGGCACTGGCAAAAGAAGAGGTCAAGATCGTCGGGCCGCAGGAGCCGGGGCCTCGAAACGTCGAGGATCACGACACATGATCGTTCGCTTCGAGCCGTGGGGGGCCTGGATTAAGCTCGAGACGACGGCGGCCGTCGTGGCGCTCGACCGCGACGGCGTTCGCGCGCTCGGCCTCGACGGTGCAGACGCCTGGACAGACGGCGCCCGCGCCGGAGCGCCGATCGAGGTGCATCTCGCCGTCACCTCCCGCTGCGGCGCGGGCTGCAAGGGCTGTTACCTAGACGCTCGGCCGAACGGCTCCGAACCTCCCCTGGCGCAGCTGCGAGCATCGCTCGACACGATGAGCCGATCCGGCGTCTTCACCGTTGCCTTCGGGGGCGGAGAGCCGACCACCCGCGACGACGTAGACGCGCTGGCGGAACACGCACGCGCCCGGGGCATGACCCCAGTACTGACTACCAGCGGGCTCGGACTGTCGGACGCGCGTATCGCGAAGCTCCGCGCCTTCGCCCAGGTCAACGTGAGCTACGACGGTGAGGCAGGCACGTACGATCGCGTGCGCGGCTTCGACGGGGCTGCCGCCGCGGAGGCCGCCATCGAGCGGCTCGCGGCCGCGGGCATTCCCGTCGGCGTGAATGTCGTCGTGACCCACGACAGTTTTCCGCACCTCCGAGAGACTCTCCTCCGGGCGCGTTCGCTCGGCGCACGCGAGGCGCAGCTCCTTCGATACAAACCCGCGGGTCGCGCAGCGTCGCTCGACTACTTCGCCCGCCGGCTCGGTCCGATCCAGGCGAGGGCACTCGGCGAGGTGATTCGCTCCCTGTCGGCGGAGCTGTGCAGAGAGGGGGCGTTCGCGCTCCGAATCGACTGCGCGCTCGTGCCCTTCCTCTCGGCGGACCCAGCCCTCTCGCAGGACGCCGCGGGCCTGGCCCGACTGGGGGTCTTCGGCTGCGAGGCGGGAGGGGCGCTGGCGGCCATCACCGCCGACGGAAGGGTGGCTCCGTGCAGCTTCGCGTCCCCCACGAGCCTCCCGTGGAACCGCCTCGCGGAGCTCCACGACGAACCGGAGCTCGAGCGCTGGCGAGCGCACGCCGCCGCCCCGCCGGAGCCGTGTGCATCTTGCTCCCTCCGCGCGGTCTGCAAGGGCGGATGCAAGGTGGTCGCCCGTTTCGTTTCCAACACCCACGGGCCCGATCCCGAGTGCCCGCGAGTCCTTGCTCACGGAGGCGACGCCACGGCATGAGGCGCATGACGGCTGCCGCGACTTCGCTCGCGTGGGGCATGGCCGTCGCGGTCGCCGCTTACGCCGTCGTGCGCGTCATCCAGTTCTTCCTCTATCCCGATCCCAACCCCGCGACGCTCGTCTGGAGCGCCCACTCGGGGTTCTTTTGGAGATGCTGGACGGTCGGCTACGCGGGGTGCATCGCCGCCTTCGTCGCGTTCCTCGCGGCGCGAGACGAGCCCGAGAAGGCCGCGCGCGCACTCGCGCCGGCCCTGGCGGTGAGCGCGCTGCTGCTCGCGCTACAAGCCGCCGTCTTCCCATGAGGCGCCGACGAGCACGGGCTCGGGCTCGAGCGCTACGCCGAAGCACGCATGAACACCATCTCGGATGGTGCGCGCGAGGCCGAGCAGCTCTCGTGAGGTGGCTCCGCCGTGATTGACGAGGGCGAGGGCGTGCTTGCTCGAGATGCCGGCGCGCCCGAGTCGAAAGCCTTTTGCGAAGCCCGCCCGTTCGACGAGCCATGCCGCAGGCACCTTCGCACGCCCCGCTCCGGCATCGAAACGCGGCGGACGATCGCCGGCAGCGCGCTCGATGCGCACAAGCGCGGGAGCCTCCACGATCGGGTTCACGAAGAAGGACCCGGCGCTCATCGAGTCCCCATCCGCGGGATCGATCACCATGCCCTTCGCGCGCCTCAGCGCGATGACCGTCTCGCGGACGCGTCCGAGCGGGGCGCTCTCTCCTTCGGCGACCGACAGCGCGCGAGAGAGCTCGGCGTAGCGCACGGTCCCCTCCCGGGCGCGTTCGAGCGCGAAGCCGACGCGCGTGACGATGTACCTTGGGTTGCCCTTGAACGCGCTCGTCCGATAGCCGAAGGCGCAATCCCTGGGGCCGAGGTCGCGTAACTCCATCGCGTCGCGATCGAAGACGCGGACCCGCTCGACCGTCTCGCTCACCTCTTGCCCATAGGCTCCGACGTTCTGAATGGGCGTCGCTCCGACGAGACCGGGGATGCCGCTCATCGCTTCGATTCCCCGCCATCCCTCGCTGACGGCACGCGCGACGAGCCCATCCCACTCCTCACCCGCCGCCGCCCACACGAGCGCTCGACCGTCCTCCACACGAACGTCCACTCCGCGTGTGGCCATCCGCACCACGAGCCCCGGAAAGCCCGCGTCGCCGACGACGACGTTGCTCCCCCCTCCGAGCACGACCACCGGCTCGTCGCGCGCCGCGGCCTCGCGAAGCGCGCCCGGCAGGTCACTTTCCCGGTCGAGATCGAGGAGGCGAGCCGCAGAGCCACCGATCTGCAGGGTGGTCAGGGGAGCGAGGGGGACGTTTTGCCTGAAGAGCACGCGAAGAGCATGGCAGGCGGCGGCGACGACGTGCAAATTGGCCAGCATCGGACGCCGTGCAGCCCCTACCGATCGATCCCCTGCTTCCTTCGCTCGTCGCGTCTCTTCGCGCGCGGCCGACACTCGTGCTGGAAGCGCCGCCCGGAGCTGGTAAGACGACACGCGTACCGCGCGCGCTGTTCGACGCGGGCTTTGCGGAGCGCGGGGAGATCGTGGTGCTCGAGCCGAGAAGGCTGGCAGCCCGGATGGCGGCGCGCCGCGTTGCGCAGGAACTGGGGGAAAAGGTCGGGGAGCGCGTCGGCTACCGGGTGCGGTTCGAGGACGTGTCGAGCCCGCGGACGCGTATCCGGTTCGTGACCGAAGGTGTGATGGGGCGGATGCTGCTCGACTCGCCGGCCCTCGAAGGGATCTCGGCCGTCGTGCTCGATGAGTTTCACGAGCGGCACCTCCACGGTGACGTCGCCCTCGCGCTGACCGAGGCGTTGCGCCGAACGCGGCGCCCCGACCTGCTTCTCCTGGCGATGAGCGCCACCCTCGACGTCGCGCCCCTGGCGGCACACCTCGGCGCCCCCGTCCTTCGATCCGAGGGCACGGCCTACGAGGTCGCGATCGAGCACCTGCCCGCCCCGGACGACCGACCGCTCGCGATGCAAGTGGCATCCGCGGTGCGGAAGCTCGTGGCCGAAGGCATCGAAGGTGACGTGCTCGTGTTCCTCCCCGGGTCGGCGGAGATCCGCCGGGCGAGCGAGGCGTGCGCGAAGGTCGCGGAGCTGGCGGATCTGGCGCTCGTGCCGCTGCACGGCGACCTCTCGCCCCACGAGCAGGATGCGGCGGTGCGACCCGGGACGCGCCGGAAAGTGATCCTCTCCACGAACGTGGCCGAGTCGTCGATCACCGTCGAAGGAGTCAGAGCGGTCGTCGACTCGGGGTTGGCGCGCGTCTCGTCGCAAACGCCATGGTCGGGCATGCCCCGGGTGCGCGTGCAAAAGGTCAGCAAGGCCTCGGCCACGCAGCGGTCCGGGCGCTCCGGAAGGACGGGTCCAGGACGATGTCTTCGGCTTTATACGCGCGCCGACTTCGATGCACGCGCCGACCAGGAGGTGCCCGAGATCCGGCGGCTCGATTTGGCGCAGACGTGGCTCGAGCTGAAGACGCTTGGCGCGCGGGAGCTGCCCTGGCTCGAACCGCCGCCGGCGTCGCATGCCCAAGCGGCAGAAGAGCTCTTGCAGAGATTGGGCGCGACCGATGGCCACGGTGACATCACCGAGATGGGGCGAGCCATGGTGCGCTTCCCCGTGCACCCGCGCGCCGCGCGCGTGATCGTGGAGGGGCTACGGCGCGGCGCCGCCGAGGACGCGTGCATCGCCGCCGCTCTGCTGACCGAAGGGGACAACCGCTCGACGTCGCGCGCGCATTTCGGCGAGAGACGCCAGCACGACCGCGCCACTGAGCGATCCGACATCGACGCCCTCCTGGACCTCTATCGCGAAGCGGAGGACGCCCGATTCTCGCCGGGCCTGCTTCGTGCGGCCGGGCTCGACCCGAACGCGACGGGCGCCGTGGCGAGGACGGCCTCACGGCTGCTCGGCACTGCGCACCGGATGGCCAACGGGCGGACGGAAACGCTGCCCGCCGGGGCATCGTCGCTCGCCATGGCGCTGCTCGCGGGTCATCCCGACCGCGTCGCCAGGCGCGTTCGCCCTGGGTCGCGGCAGATCGCGTTCGCAGGCGGGGGAAGCGCGGAGCTGTCGGAGGCGAGCGTCGTCCGTGATGCGGAGTGGATGGTGGCCCTCGATGCAGAGGAGCGCGAGGGCGGCGCCGCACGCCGCGGCGGAATCGTCGTGCACCTCGCCAGCGCCATCGAGCCCGATTGGCTCATCGAGCTCTTCCCCGAGCGGATCGAGGAGCGGCGCGAATCGTTCTGGGACGAGGGCGGGGAGCGAGCCGAAGCCCGCGAGGCGATGCTCTGGGGTCACCTCGTGATGCATGCGTCGGAGACGAGGCCCGGAGCCGCCGATGCCGAACGGCTGCTCGCGCAAGCCGCGGTCGCCGCTGGCCCGAGCGCGTTCGCGCCGGAAGGAGCGCTCGAGCGCTGGCTGGCGCGCACGCGCTTCGCGGCGTCGTTGGATGGGTCCACGGTCGCGCCCAGCGACGAGGAGGTACGCGCGACTCTCGTCGGCCTCTGCGCGGGCCGTCGGAGCTTCGCGGAGCTACGCGAGGCAGGCTTGCTCGAAGTCCTTCGTTCCAGGCAAATCTCGGCGGTCGACCGGATTGCCCCCGAGCGCGTCGCGTTGGCAGGCGGTCGCACCGTTCCGGTCAAGTACGAGGCAGATCGGCCGCCGAGTATTTCGTCGCGGCTCCAAGACTTCTTCGGGATGACTCACGGCCCGCGGGTGGGCGTAGGAAAGATTCCCCTTCTTCTCGAGCTTCTCGCGCCGAACGGCCGGGCCGTACAGGTCACCACGGATCTCGCGGGCTTCTGGAGCCGGCACTATCCCGTCATCCGAAAGGAGCTGATGCGTCGCTATCCTCGGCACTCCTGGCCGGACGATCCCACCTTGCCTACCCCGCGCATGCGCCCGCGCACGTAATCCGCGTCAGAATCCGGGGCCGGGCCGGTCTATGGCGCGCGAGGGCGACGCGGACCCTCGCGCGGAATCCACGGCTCGGGCGGGCTTTGCCCGTGATTCGTCGCTCGCCTCGGGAAGGGCGGCCGTGAAGGACGAAGGCGCGGGCGCGGCCGATGCGGAAGACTCGGGCTGCGCGGTCTCGGACTCGGCCGCAGCGGCCTGAGGAATCGCCGCAAGGACGCTCGAACCGGCGGCAGCGGCGGCAGGTGCGGACGCGGGTAAGGCGGGCGAGCTCCCGCGCACCGGCACAAAGCCCCTCGAAAGGTGAACGGCCGACGCGACCGAGAACAGCGCCAGGACCCCGAGTAGCACCCCTACCGCGACGACCGCCGTCTGCGCCGCCGCGAAGCGCACGGGCCTCGCCGCACGAACCAGAGGCTGCTCGCCATCTGCGTCCTCCCGGCAAGAGTCCTCCTCGGCCTCCCCGTCTTCAGCCCCGGGGCGACTCGCGATTGCATACGGGGCCGTGGTCGTCTCGCTATCGGAGCAGGGCTCCGTCCCGTGCGTCGGAGATCGCGCGGACTCGGGCAAAGACGTGTGAGTCGATGCGTCGCGGTCCACGATCTCGGGCGTCGTCGCCGTGGGCGAGGGCGCTACCGTCGACCCCGCGGTGGGAGGCGTCATCCCCCGAAGCGTCGTCGTCGGGAACTCCGTCCGCGCGGCGCGCCGC
>VFSW01013218.1_pt1 | contig 11486 bp, 12 predicted proteins | sample 5358111 | NCBI WGS metagenome assembly VFSW01 (sample SAMN11554181, study PRJNA540505) | mine drainage metagenome | isolation source: sediment from site ElyBrook_90M | place: USA: Ely Copper Mine, Vershire, VT | collected 2017 | reverse complement strand
AGAGGGAGCGACGGCAACTTGTATATGCTTCGCCATAACGAACTTCGCGCCGATTGGGAGCTGACGATTACGAGCGCGCAATCACAGGTGCCCCGGGCGATCGTTGATGCAGTCGGCTAACCAAAATTGACCCGCGCTGGTCTGCAAATTGGCTTTTTCAGGTTTGATCTAACTCAAAGCTCACTCGGACGGGGATGCTTCAATCTGACGAAAATATTAACGTCGGAGGGTTTGTTATGAGCGCCGTAGGTCTCGAAAGCATCGATCACACCGTCCAGTTGACGCACATTTGGATCAATGAGCTCGACGCACGACTTGGATGGGAAGACAAACACCGTTCTTACCGCCTGCTTCGAACCGTACTGCAGGCGATGCGCGACTGGCTGATGGTTGACGAGGCAGTGGGTTTTGGTGCGCAACTTCCCGAGCTGCTGCGTGGAGTTTATTATGAGCATTGGCGGCCGGCTACGACGCCGGTGAAGAAGCGCAGCAAAGCTGACTTCATTGCGAGGATTGATACCGCCTTTAGGGCCGATCCCATCAGCTTTACGCCCGACGCCATTAGTGCGGTGTTCGAGCTTCTTTCCGACAAGATCACGGCCGGTGAAATTCAGCAGGTACATCATGCCTTGCCGGCAGACATCAGAGCGCTTTGGCACCTTCCTTCGCAAGCAGCCTGAGGGTGCTGAACTCAGTTAGCAGTCAATGCTTCGCGTAGACGCCGTGCCGCCGCCCGAGAAATTAGGGCGCTCCGTTGCCACTATGGCTTCGATGGACGAAACTCGACCGCGTGGCGGTTTCGCTCGATCGAGCTGAGCAGGCGGGTGACGCTTGTCCTGGCCGAGGGGCTATCCACCTCGGCAACCACGTTTGCGGTCCCCCGCTCAGGCCGGATGAACGTGCTGTAGAAGGTTCCTAGATCTATTTGGTGTTCAGCTTCGGTGGCGGCTCCTTCGCCGGAAAGGCGCGGTCCGATTTCATCCTCAACTGTGACGGTCAACAGCCAACCATCGCCGACGTGCGCAGGCGCGATCTCCAAGGTCGCAATCGTAGCCACTTCGCTAAGGTCCTCGCGCTCCTCATCGCCGAGATGATATTCTCTTCGAGCCGGGATCTCTCGCATTTCAGCCATGCGCCTTGCGGTCGTTTTGAAAGTCGATGGCGCGGCTGCCTGCTCGGCCATGACCCAGCGGACAATTTGCTCGGCATCGATATTGACTGGAAAGCTTTCCATCGGCGATTCCTTCGTGACGGCTTCATCGGGCGTGCAATCGACATTCGACCGGTTCTGCTTGTCGCTATGAAGTTTGGCTCAGAACCGGATCAAATTAGGGGCGCGAAATGCGCGGGACCCGCGCTTCCCATCCGTCGGACCGGAGTCTCCTCACGGGATGTTCGGACGGGATAGCTACGGGTCCCTCCGCCATGGGTCATCGGTAGGCTGGTTCATCGCGTAAGCAGATCCGCGCCCGTAGACGTTTCGCTGCCGTACTTCACCAGTCTTACCTCAGCACGACGGTAGCGTCATTTGCCAAGACTTATCGGCTCTGCGCGTTGATCTGGATCAAAAAGGACACGGAAATCTTTTTGAGGGCTGGGCAGCACAGCGGATTGATCTGCGTCAATGAGTGGCGGCCAGAGCTGCCGGCCTAATGCATGCAAGGCACCACTGCTACGTGCTGCAATTTCATCGCACTGCCGCAACCGAGGTGAGCAATCATGCTAGCACACTTTGAGCAGCCGGAAGGAACTAGCGATGAAGACGAGTCCGTGCTCACAATCTCGCCGGAGAAAGTCTGCTTCATTATCATCAAGGCCAGGGAATTCGACGCCAAGGATGAGGTGACCGAGCCCGATCCGGGATCGAACCCTTCGGATGATAAGGACGCCGCCGTTCTTGAAGAGCACGAGGACGATCCCGTCGTCGAGGAGATCACGTCGCTGATCAATTCCTTGTCGGAAGACGAGCAGATCGATCTGGTGGCCCTGGCTTGGCTGGGGCGAGACGACTATTCCGCCAGCGATTGGCCAACAGTGCGCGAGGAAGCGGCCCGCGCGCACAATCAGCGCACGGCTGAATATCTGCTTGGTACGCCGCTTGTAGGAGACTTTCTGGAGGAAGGCCTATCGATGCTCGGCCATTCCTGCGAGGAATTCGAAATCGAGCGGCTGTGATCACGCTGTCGAGGTGCGGCTGGACAGCAGGCATCGCTCGCTGGAAGGCGTCATCCGTTACAATCCTGCAGCTTGACCGGGATTTTAGGCAGAGCAGCCTCCGCAGCCTATAATTCTGACAGGCGGCCAAAGTGGCGACAAAAAACCAGGGGGTTGAACTAACGTTTCTCGGCACGCGCGGGGAGATCAAGGTGCGCTCGCGTCGGCACCGCCGCCATAGCCCGTTGCTCATTGAGCAAAGGGCCGCTCGGATTATGATTGACTGTGGTGCGGATTGGCTCGGCCGACTGCATGACATTGCGCCGACCGCAATTGTGCTGACCCACGCTCACATCGACCATGCCGGAGGGCTCGCTCAGGGCGCACCCTGCCCGGTCTATGCCACTAACGATACACTGCGCTTGCTGCGCCGCTTTCCCATTCGTGATCGACGCAGAATGCCGTTGAAAAAATCAGTCGCAATTGGCGGAATAAGGTTCACGGCGTATCCGGTTCAGCATTCTATCCGCGCCCCGGCGGTCGGATATCGTGTATCGGCCGAGGCAGGTTCCTTTTTCTACCTGCCCGACGTTGCCAAGCTTCCGAACGCTCCGGATGCGCTGCGCGGCGTCCATGTCTATATCGGCGATGGCGCGACGATACGACGTTCGATGGTGCGCGTAAGGGGCGGGAAGTTGATCGGCCACGCCCCCATTGCGACTCAACTTGACTGGTGCGCCAGCGCAAACGTGCGTCGAGCGATTTTCACCCATTGCGGTTCACCGATCGTCCGCGGCGATCCGCGCGCGTCGAGTGCGACAGTCCAGAGGCTCGGTCGTGAGCGCGGCGTTGATGCACGTCTCGCCTACGATGGCGATCGGCTATCTTTTCCCGGGATCGACTAAGGCAACGGACCGGGCGGAAACCCGAATTGCAGCGCGCTCACGGGGACCGTCGCCAAATGCCGGTGTCCATGACGCGGCAATCATCACGTCATCACAAGGAGAGGTCGGCTTCGTAGAGCCGTTTTGCCAGGTGGTCATGGAGATCAGCATCATTGATGATCGCAGCAGGTTGCCCGATCCATGAGCGGGTTCCGCCTCGGCGTCGCAGGTCTGGAAATACTGATCTGGATCAAGGACCAATCACGAGCCCGAGTCATAGGATAATTCAACTTATCCACTTTGGGCTCGAGTAAATGCATTCGCCGTTGCATCTTCGATCGACAATTGAAACGACCGCAAAGGCGTTGCACAGACGGCCGCCGTCGATTTGGCCGCTAGTCGCAATCGTTGTCGCCGCGGTGACTGTTGTAGGGTATTCGGAGAGGGGCACGCTGCTCGATTGGTTCTTCGGACCCGGACTGCCTCCGGCCATTGTCGTTTCCGGCAACATCGAGGCGCATCAAGCAGTGCTCGGCTTTAAGACCGTGCAATCGCGCATCGTCGAGCTTCCGTTCGACGAAGGACGGTGGGTCGATGCCGGCACCCTAATCGCGCGCCTCGACGATTCCGATTACCGGCAGCAGGTGGCAGTTAATGAAGCGGCCTTGGAGATGCAAACCCGCCAGCTTGCAGCGGCTGAGAAGAATCTTGCGGCGGCCCAGCGTACGGTCGATTTCGATGCCGCCGATCTGGAATTCCGCGATGCCGAACACAAGCGCGCGGCTTTTCTGTTGGAAAAAGGCGCCGGCACCGTCGAGCAGCGTGATCAGACCTATGCGGCGTGGCGCCAAGCAACGGCCGCACATCAGCGCGATGAAGCGCTGCAGAGTGCTGCCGAGCGCCAGGTCGAACTCGCCCAAGCGAGTATCCGCAATGCGACAGAAACGCTCAAATTATCTCGCATCATCCTCGGCTATACAGAGTTGCGCGCTCCGTTCTCCGGTGTCATCCAGGTACGGCAAGCGGAGCTTGGCGAGATCATGGTGCCAGGCACGCCGGTCGTGACGCTGGCCGATCTCGATCATGTCTGGTTGCGCGCCTACATCAATGAGACCGATATCGGCAAGGTTCGTTACAATCAGCCGGCCACGGTGACAACCGACACTTATCCCGGAGAAAAATACGAGGGCCGTGTTACCTTTATTTCCGGCAACGCCGAGTTCACGCCAAAGAGCGTGGAGACGCATGCAGAACGGGTGACGCTTGTCTACCGTATCCGCATCGATATCTTTAATCCCACCCACGAACTGGTGCCGGGCATGCCGGCGGATGCGACCCTCAAGGCGCTTCCTGCCGGTTCGCTGTCCCCGAGTAAGCCGTCTCCGGACCGGCCGTTTCAGCCAAATCCGGGTCAACCGTGAGCGAAGTTCGCGACCCCATCGTCGCTACGGAAGGGCTGACCAAGCGCTTCGCCTCGGTCGCCGCCGTGGACGGTCTTGCTTTTACCGTCAATCGCGGTGAAATTTTCGGTCTTGTCGGCCCCGATGGCGCCGGAAAAACCACAACGATGCGAATGCTGGCCGGTGTCATGCAACCGGATGCCGGCAGCATTGTCCTCGATGGGGTCGACGTCGTGGCGGATTCCGATTCCGCCAAGCAACATCTCAGCTACATGCCGCAACGGTTCGGCCTCTATGAAGACCTTACCGTCGACGAGAACATCCGTTTCTATGCCGATCTGTTCGAAGTTCCTTCCGGTATCAGGGACGAGCGTGCCACTCGGTTGCTGCAGGCTTCGGGTATGAGCCAATTCCGCGGACGACGCGCCGGGCAGCTTTCGGGGGGAATGAAACAAAAATTGGGCCTTACCTGCGCGTTGGTGCACACGCCGCAAATTCTTCTGCTCGATGAGCCGACCACCGGCGTCGATCCGGTCTCCCGCCGCGATTTTTGGCGCATCCTCTATGGGTTGCGCGAAGACGGCGTGACCATCTTGATTACGACCGCCTATCTCGACGAAGCGGAGCGCTGTAATCGCCTGGCGCTCCTGCATCGCGGGCGCGTGCTTTATTGCGACGCGCCGGCCGCGCTCAAGGAGCGCATGCCCGGCGCGGTCGTCGCCATTGCCTCGGGCGCGGGCCGCGCGGTGCGCGCGGCCATTACCGCGCTCGCGGGCGTGAGCAACGTCATTCTGGTCGGCGGCGGCGTTCACGCTGTGGTCAACGACGCCGCTGTGCGCATTCCCGAGCTGCGCAATGCGTTGCAACGGCAAAATGTGCCTTTCGATGACATCGCCGTCGCCGCGCCGAGCATCGAAGACGTGTTCGTGGCGCTGCTTGAAAACAACGGGCGCACGCAATGAACGGCAGCGAAGCTTCAGACGCGGAGATCGTCGCCGAAGATCTGGTCAAGCGCTTCGGCGAATTCGTCGCCGTCGACCACGTGAGCTTTCGCGTCGGTCGCGGCGAGATCATGGGATTTTTAGGCCCAAATGGCGCCGGGAAATCAACCATCATCCGTATTCTCTGCGGCTTGCTGCGGCCGAGTGCCGGACGCGCGTGGGTCGCCGGCAACGATGTCGCGCGCGACCCGGACAGGGTGCGCGAGCACATCGGCTACATGTCGCAGAAATTTTCACTCTATCGCGATCTGACCGTCGAAGAAAACTTACGGTTCTTCGGTGGCATTTATCGCGTGCCACGTGAGATACTGCACGAGCGCATGCAGTTTGCCATCGAGATGGCTGGGCTCGCCGGCCGCGAGAAGGCGCTGGTTTCGACGCTTGCCGGCGGCTGGCAGCAACGCTTGGCGCTCGGTTGCGCGATCCTGCACCGGCCGCGGATCCTGTTCCTGGACGAGCCCACATCGGGCGTCGAGCCGACGTCGCGGCGCCGGTTTTGGGATTTGATCCACACGCTGGCGGCCGAAGGCGTCACGGTGTTGGTATCGACCCATTACATGGACGAGGCTGAATATTGCGACCGCGCCGCCCTGATCAATCAAGGTCGTATCATCGCCATCGACAGTCCGGGTGTACTCAAGAACACACCGCTCGGCGGCGAGTTTCTCCTGCTCGAATGCGAAGCGCTTGGGCCGACGCTGGTGGCGCTGTGGCAAGCGCCCGGCGTTGTCGATGCTTCGGTTTTCGGCAATGCCATTCATGTGTTGGTTCGCAACGCCCCGCGCAGCCTCGCAGAACTACCGGCCTATCTTGCGGAGAAACAACTCGAACCGAGTCGCCTCACGCGCATCCACCCGTCGCTCGAGGATGTTTTTGTGCACCTGATCGCCGCCGACTTGGCCAAGCGAAGGCAGGCTGCATGAGATTGCGTCGACTGAAGGCTCTGGCGGTGAAGGAAGTGCTGCAGATCTGGCGCGATCCGCGCAGTTTGACGATCGCGCTCTTGCTGCCGTTCACGCAGATGTTTCTGTTCGGCTACGGCGTTAATCTCGACCTCAAGCACATTCCGATCTGCACGTTCGATCGCGAGGGCAGCCAGCAAAGCCAGGATTTGTTCAAGCACTTCCACGCTTCGCCCTATTTCGCCATCGTCGAAAACGTCAAAACCTATCGGGAGATGATAGCGGCGATCGATCGCAGCGATTGCAGCGCCGGCATCGTCGTGCCGCCGGATTTCTCGCAGCGCTTGAACGACACTGGCACCGCGGCGGCGCAGGCAATTCTCGACGGCACCGACGACAACACCGCGAATATTGCCTGGGGCTACGCCGCGGCAGTGGTCAGCTCCTATTCGAACGACATTCAAATTGCCGCCCTCGACCGGCAGGGCCGCACCCTGGAGAAAATTCAGCCCTTGTCTGTGCAATCGCGGGTTTGGTTCAACGAAGATCTGGTGAGTCGCAACTTCATCGTCCCCGGCCTCGTCGCGGTCATTCTGGCGCTGGTCGGCGCGCAGCTTACCTCGCTCACGATCGCGCGTGAATGGGAGCGCGGAACGATGGAACTTCTTGTTTCCACGCCGGTGACCTCGACCGAGGTCATGTTTGGAAAGCTCCTGCCTTATCTCGTGCTGGGCTGGATCGATGCCGCGTTCTGCCTGGCGATGGCCGCGTTTTGGTTCGCAGTGCCGTTCCGCGGCACGCTGGTCGCGCTCTTCCTCACCACGACATTATTCCTCGCCCTTGTCTTGAGCATAGGCTATCTGTTCTCCGTATTGATCCACAGTCAGGTCGGCGCCAGTCAGGTTGCGCTGGTGGTGACGCTGCTGCCGGCGATGCTGCTCTCGGGCTATGTATTTCCGATCGATCAGATGCCGTCGATTGTTCAGGATTTCACCTATCTGATGTACGCGCGATATTACGTCACCATTATCAAGTCCCTCTTCCTGAAAGGCGCCGGCATCCCCGAGCTGCTGGCGCCGATCCTGTTTCTCGTTGTTTACGCGCTCGTCGTCGTCGCGCTCGCAGCGCGGGCCTTCCGTAAGCGCCTCTCTTGAAGCTGTTCGGACGAACAGATGTTCGCGCGCCTGATATCGATCATGATCAAGGAGCTGCTTGAGATCAGCCGCGACAAGGCGGCGCGCTTCGTCCTGGTCGTGCCGCCGATATTGCAAATGCTGATCTTCGGCTATGCGGCAAGCTTCGAGGTCTATCACGTGTCGACCGCCGTGCTCGACCTCGACCATTCGCAGGAAAGCCGCGAGTTGATTGCGCGCTTCACCTCAAGCAATCGCTTCGATATCGTCAAGGTGGCGAACTCGCAGCACGAGATCAACGAGACCATCGATGCCAGCGCGGCTGCGGTCGCGCTGGTCATTAACGCCGGCTTTGCTGAACTCTTGCGCAAAGGTCAAAGCGCGCCGCTGCAAGTCATCGTCGACGGCACTAATTCGAACACTGCGCTGATTGCGCTCGGCTATATCAATGTCATCGCGGGCGCATTTGCGCAGGAATACGCAACCGACTTGGCGCAGCGCGTCCAGGGGATGCGCGCTGCGCGGCAAATTCAGGTGCGGCTCGAGCAGCGGCCTTGGTTCAATCCCGATCTGAACGGGCGCTGGTTCTTCGTGCCCGGCGTCATCGGCACGCTGACGTTGATCCTCATCGTCAATCTCACGGCGTTCGCCATCGTGCGCGAGCGCGAGGTCGGCACGCTCGAGCAGATCATGGTGAGTCCGATACGGCCGGCCGAGTTCATTCTCGGCAAGACCGTGCCGTTCTTCCTGATCGGCCTCGGCGAGGTCGCGCTGATCGTTACCGTCGGGCTCGTTTGGTTTCGAATTCCTTTCGCCGGCGATCCTTTCGTGCTGTTGCTCGGCACCACGCTATTCCTGCTCTGCACGCTGGCTATCGGCCTGCTGATTTCCACGATCTGCTCCACTCAGCAGCAAGCCTTTTCCAGTAATTTCCTTATACTAAGTCCGATCTTCATCTTATCTGGTTTCGCATTTCCGATCTCGAGCATGCCGCAGGTCTTGCAGTGGTTCACCTACATCAATCCGCTACGCTATTACCTGGTCGTCATTCGCGGCGTCCTGCTCAAAGGCGTAGGCCTGGGCGTGCTCTGGCCAGAATTCGTGGCGATGGCTTTTCTCGCGAGCGGTCTTCTCGCGCTCAGCATCCTTCGCTTTCACAAGACCCTCGAATAAACGCCAGCGGCTCGCGGCTAGGTGCTTCCCACAGCGCGAATGACCCTCATCGGACATCCGTCGCCGCGATCTGCTAGAGTGCGTGCTCTGATCGATATCACGTCTTTGGCGAAGGATGCTGCATGGTCCTGGCCGCGACCGGAGAGCCGACCTCAAGCCCCTCATCGTCGCGGATCATCGCCGCTGCGTCGATTGGCAACGCACTCGAATGGTTCGACTTGCTGGTCTACGGCTATCTCGCGGTAACGATCTCGCGACTGTTCTTTCCCAACGACGACCAAACCGTCTTCCCTATATCTTCGGACTGCTGATCGGTCCTATCGGCTTTTATATCCGGCGCCACGCCGACGAAACGCCCGAATTCCTGGCGGCGGAGCCGACGCGCACACCGGTGCGCGAGCTCCTATCGGGTCAATGGAACCGCATCCTGCTCGCCATCGGGATTGCGATCGTCGTTCGCAGCTCCAACAGATCGATGCCGCCTATCGTGAAACAATTCTGTCAAACGCCGACCTCGCGGACATCTATGCTTTTCTTCAGTCGATCCCCAATACCCAGGACTACAAAAGTATTTCGCTTGCGGAAGATCGCTGATCCTATATTGTCGGCGTCAACTCGGCCTGAAAACGCCAACACGTGCGCCCGACCGAAAATCTAAAACAGATCTTGGCGCGGCGGGACGCCGTTATCGTCCCGGGCGTGGCGAATGCGATGTTCGCACGTGTCGTTGAAGCGAGCGGTTTCGAAGCCGTCTACGTCACCGGCGCCGGCATCGCCAACATGCTGCTCGGGGCGCCGGACATCGGCCTTACCACCATGAGCGAAGTCGCCGATACGGTCGCCCGCATCGCGGATTGCGTTGCGCTGCCGCTAATCGTCGATGCCGACACCGGCTTCGGCAACGCGGTCAACATGGTACGGACAGTGCGCAGCTTCGAGCGTGCAGGCGCCGCGGCGATCCAGATCGAGGATCAGGTCTTTCCGAAGAAGTGCGGCCACTTCGCCGGCAAGCACGTGGTCTCGCTGCCCGACATGCTGGCGAAGATCAAGGCGGCGGTCGACGCGCGTCGCGACGGCTCGCTGCAGATCATTGCCCGCACCGACGCGCGCGCTATCGAGGGGCTTGATCGCGCTATCGAGCGCGCACGCGCCTTCGTCGAAGCCGGGGCCGACGTCACCTTCGTCGAGGCGCCAACGGATCTCGACGAGCTGCGCCGTATTCCGGGCGAAATCCGAGCGCCGCAGGTTGCGAACATGGTGTTTGGGGGCAGGACGCCGGAGCCCGGCCGGGAGAAGCTCAAAGAGTTCGGCTACGCGATTGTGCTGTATGCCAACGCGGTGCTGCAGGCCTCGCTCAAGGCGAGCTTCCAGGTGCTTGCCGGGCTCCGCAAAGACGGCTCGTTGGCGTCGGTCGCAGCGCATTTGGCGTCGTTCGAAGAGCGGCAGCACGCGGTCGCCAAGGAACTTTGGGACGCGCTGGAACGGCGTTATCAAGTCGACGGCTGAGGCTGCGAATTCATATGAGTGCCGACGACTATCATCCGTTCGTTCCCGCGCCCGGGAAAAGCGCCATTGCCGGATCGACGCCGCGGGCCCATGCGCAGTCGCGGATGCAGAATCCGCGCGCCAAAGACTTGTTCGGCACCTGGGCAAAGCTGGGCGCGGCACCGTTCGCCGGGCTGACGACCGATGGACATGTCCAGTCAGGGTTGTTTTCGCTGCAAGCCGAGGACGCGCCGAAGCCGGCAATGATCGCCGCTGTCAGCGATTTACTGCTGCGTCTGACGCCCGCGCAGCGCAGCGCCGCACGCTTTCCGGTCGATTCCCAGCTGTGGCGGCATTGGCAGAACACCGAGTTGTACGTTGAACATCATGGTCTTCGGCTCGATGAGGTCGACACCTCGATCCAGGCGGCGGTCATGGCCGTCGTGCGTGCGAGCCTGAGCGCCAGGGGCTACGATGTGACGCGCGACGTCATGCGGCTCAATCGTTTTCTCGGCGATCTGGTCGGCGGGCCGGAAGTGCTCGGCGAATGGGCCTATATCTTTTGCCTGTTCGGCGATCCTTCCGAGTCCGAACCATGGGGGTGGCAGCTGTTCGGCCACCATCTCTGTCTCAACTGCTTCGTGATCGGCCGGCAGATGGTGCTGACGCCGTGCTTTTTCGGCGCCGAACCGAACTATGCCGATGCCGGCCCGTTTGCCGGCACCCGCCTGTTCCAGGATGCAGAGCGCGCCGGTTTGGCGCTGATGCGATCGCTGCCGGCGCAACAGCAAAAGCGGGCGATCGTCGCGCACTCGATGATGGGTGGCGATTTGCCGGCCGGCCGCCGGCATTTCGCCGACAATCTGCATCTCGGCGGCGCGTATCAGGACAACCGCATTGTGCCGTACGAAGGATTGCGCGCATCCGAGCTATCGGCACGGCAACGGCGCGATGTCATGGACCTCGTCGCCGCTTATGTTGCGCCGCTGCCGTCCGGCCCGCTGGCGGCGCGGCTTGCCGAAGTCGAGCGCCATCTCGCCGAGACGCATTTCTGCTGGATTGGCGGGTTCGCGGAAGAAAGCCCGTTTTACTATCGGATTCAGAGCCCGGTGATCTTCATTGAATTCGATCACCATGCCGGTGTGTTTTTAACCAATCCCGAGCCGGCAAAATTCCACGTCCACACGATTGTGCGCACCCCGAACGGCAACGACTACGGCATTGATCTATTGCGCCTGCACTATCAGCACGCGCCGCATCATCGGCACAAATAGCAACGCGACCGAGTGCGTCGCATAGTAATCGTGTTTACGCTGCCCGATCTTTTACTATCTTCACGACGGTCGGTTTCGTT
>VFSW01013217.1_pt1 | contig 11487 bp, 20 predicted proteins | sample 5358111 | NCBI WGS metagenome assembly VFSW01 (sample SAMN11554181, study PRJNA540505) | mine drainage metagenome | isolation source: sediment from site ElyBrook_90M | place: USA: Ely Copper Mine, Vershire, VT | collected 2017 | reverse complement strand
GTAGCCGACAACGAGGACTCCGTGATCCAGCTCAGTGCCACAAGTCTCGTCGGAGAAAACACCGCCGGTGTACAGCTGAAACGCCTTCTGGTCAGCCTCGATGGCCACACTGACGGGCTGATGTGCAATGGCCTAGCGAAAGTGACAGAAAAATCGATTGACGAGCGTTCTGGCCAGAGCCCAAGGGTCGGAGCAGGATGCGAATCATTCATCTCACCTTTTTTAGAGCCTTCTCATCATTTTGGGGGACATCCTCGTAGCCGTCGATCGAGACCACCTTGCGCTTCACCTTGCGCTTCAGGCACTCCCCGTCCGTGCCCAAATAGGGGTAGTCAGCCTCGGTGTCGAGGCCGCCGTTGCTGATGATCCACTGGAAAGGCGAAAATCGCAGGACATCAGAGACGTGCCCATGCGAATGACAGATTGCTGCGAATTCACCTGGTACGCGTCGTCCATGAGGCCGCCCTGGCAGCCCTTGTCCACCTCCTTGTCGCAGTCGACGAGCTCCTGCTCAGACAGGCTCGTGAGCGCTCCAGTGAAGATTGCATTGATGCCCTCGATCGAACCCGTGGTCGAGAAAGCCCAGCAGGATCCTACGGGAGGTGGTGGCAACCATGTAGACACCATGACGCCAGACGCATGGAAGAGGGACCCACCGCACTGCGCTTGGTTCTTGACCTCGCTGACGGCACCCTTGGCCCTCCAATCGATCGACACGGGCAGCTGGCTCTCGTCCACGTCAGCGTACTTGAAGCTGCCGAGGGTGGCCTTCTGGCCCCGCTGCAGGCGCTTCGCGTTGTCGAAGCCGCCCAGGTGCGTGGCCCTGAACTCCTCGGACGTGAGATCGGCGAGCGAGTTGAGCCCTAGCCAGTGCGATTTGTGCTTGGCGTTGTAGTCCAGGATGAAGTCGAGATTAGAGAGCCAGGTGGCATATTTGGACGCGTAGAGCGAGGCATCTTCGCTGTAGGGCTTCGCATGCTGAGCCACCCAGCGCTCGAAGGCGATCTCCGGCTCCTGCTTGGCTGCGATCAAGTTCAGCGTGTGCTCTTCTCTCGTCAGCGCTTGCACCGCAGTGGCGACTATTAACAGCGCGAAGGTGCACAGGGAGCGCATCCTATAAGAGATTGGCTTGGAAAACCCTAGCCTAGGCCTAAGGGTGGGGTTTTTGCCCACATAGGAAGCAGATCATCATCCTCATCCTCATCCTCAAGTGTAAGGTAAGGTAGGGGCCTCAGGTAGGGGCCTCAGGTAGGTACCTCAGAACTCTTTCGACGAGGGGTCTATTGCAATCGGAGCATGATCGGAGAGATTCAAATCAGAAATACGTCACCGCGGCGAGACAATGTGCACTCGTGAGGGCGTGGGGTTGCTGCCGCTATACACGTCCATCAGCAGGTACGTGTATTGCCACTGCCCCGCCGCGTCCTTGTACATGTCGGCGTGCACCTGGCCCGTGCCGCTGGGACCCCTCATGAAGAACTGGAGCTGCGCCCAAAATCATCAATCGTCGAGGTCAGTCGAGTCGGAGGACCAGAACCTGGCCACATGCTCAACTCCTCACCCTGACGTGCTCGACACCGTTTGCATCCTTGAAGATCTGATGGGGTATCTGCTGACGAGCGACTCTGCTCTGGCTGTTGCTGCCCCAAGCTGAAACACAGCGACAGGAGGTGGTCAGAGACGCTCACGTCGCACACTCAGCGCCTGGTGATCCAATCTTGCATACCTCGTATATCATCCGTATTTCCAAGCCTCACTGTGATCCGCGGGTCTGTTTTCAACCGGTTTATTGTGTGATTGAAACACTGCATCACTGTCGGCTCCAGAATGAAGTTTGAGATAAATTGCCACAAGATGAACACCAGCGCCTTTCAGTGGAAACAGAGGGATCGGTTTCAGTACCCGTGTGACGGCAACTCGATTGTGTCCATTTTCGTCGGATCGTTTGACTTGGCTCACCCCAATGGCATACAGAATAACAAGGCTATAAGACGTTCCTTCGACCACACCCATTGGCCGCTGTGGTATCTGGTCTGTCAAGGCGTTGATCTTCTCCTCGGTGAGCTCGAGTGAGTCGATCGCCTGGGTATAAGGAGGTAGCATTTGAGAGAGGGCACATGGATTCCTCACACGCTGAACCCACCTCTTTCTTCTTTTGTTCTGCCATTGCGCTTAGGCCCTTCAAGTGGCATGTCGTGCTCCCTTGTGCCTGCAAGGGATGCCCATGCCCATGCATGGCCGATTCCACGATCTCGCAAGGACGTACCAAAGGCAAGGCCATCCCAGAGGAAGAAGCAGACAATGCAGTCATCAAGCTCCGTCGGTAGAGGCTGAACGCCCACAGGGAACACCCTTCACACACAAAATCAGGGAGACTGCGTCGGATCGAGCAGTCGATCGGCTCGACTGACCTCTTTCCATCGATCCTGGCAGTGCGTTGGCGGCTGCATGTTGCGTTCCGATGCATAGCGGACTGTGGCAACGCAACACGGCGGACCAGAGCGCAACGGAACGTTGCATCAGAAGAATTTTGAGACGATATATTTCAACCTCTCTCAACCCTAAACCAGTGCAGTGCCTCCTATGCTCCGTCTTCTTTCTTCTTGCCCCCCAGCTTGCCCTGGAGCAGTCCCTTGGCCACTTGAGTGCGACTCTGCAATTTCTGCTGCTTCTCGATCTGCACGCTTGCTTGGTGCATCTAATGCGAGAAGTGCGGCCGAGGGGGGTCTATCATTCATAAGGAACCCGAATCACACAATGCCATCTTCACCTGTTCCGTGAAGAGATGCCGAAGAAAGACGCCAAGCTCTTCTATTGACACAGAGTCATCACCTGTTATCGGTTTCATGCTTTGAACGTTGATATTCAATTCATATATTGATATGAGACCAGCGTTCAGCCACCATTGAGGTCCAGATGCTTAAACACGTGGTTCACTTGCCCCTGGCTGGGGGGGTCCTTGATGCCCAAATCTTTACAAACGTCCACCTGAGAAAGCCAACAAATTATTGTTGTTGTTGTTGTTGTTATTGTTGTCCACACGATTGTGGAAGGGAGTTTACCATGAACTCAGACAGCTCACTGGGCTCCAACTGACCGCTGCGGTTGCAATCCATCTTTTCGAACACTGCGTGCAGGTTGAGAACAAGTAAACAACCGTAAAATGTGCAGGAGAAGGCAGTCCTCTGACCTTTGCTCACGACTGACTGAAAGGTAGGCTCGTCGCTCATGATGATTTGCAAGTGACCGAATATTTCCTCAGGCGTCACCTCTGCGTGTTATTGAAGCACAAGGCAAGGCTTGATGCATGAGTTGCATGCGAGGACGCTCACATGCTGGAAAGGCACACGCCGCACCTGTGCTCGAAACCCGACCGTCTTCATCTATCGAACCGCCGTCGACGCCGACGTAGCTCTTACGCTGCATCGTATCCCCTACGCTTACACACACACTCTGATGCCACTCACAAACAAAAAAACTTTAGATGGAGTTGAGAAGACCTCTACTAGCACACTGAGATGACCTCTACTAGCACACGGTCGATCCAATATCCACGTCCTCGTCTCCCTCTTCTTCAATGGAAGCACAGGGTGATATTGTCTTTGGCGCTGAGTTGACGAACCCTTTCGTCCTCAAAAGCCTAATCTGAGCGAGGAGGAACACGGCCTTCACGATGCGAGCATAGTCGGTGCCGATGGACTTGAGCACTAGATCCAGCGCCACGGAGCCCCACATCAGAGGACCCAGGAAGGACAACGCCCCCCGCACAGCGCTGTACCGCGCAGTCGCAGCACCCCAACTAACGACCGTTCCCCGGGCTAATTCTGATGCGCATTTGGCTGCTGCCTGGTACCTGTTGCGAGCCAGGAGGAAAAATGAGGAACGATTGATTAACCCATCCCTCCTTCAGCACACACACCGCAACTGCGTGGTGATGACCTGCGCTCCGAGCTGCTGGACCACTTGTCGCGAGGCTGCGGTCACCGTAACTGCGCTACCGAGTTTGAGTGCAGTTGGGATAAGTTCTTTGATGCCGAACCTCAACGGAGCCGTCAATCGCTCGATCAAGTTGTGTCCGCTTTTGGGCCTGGACCTAGGTGCAGCGCGGTAATTTGAGTATGCGGAGCGAGAGAGATGGTTGCTGATCAGGAATGCCCCTTGTACCCGCTCATTCCATCTCCCTCTGACATGAATGCCGCCGCTGCAGCCTCCGTTGGGTCTGGATCAGAGGAGTCCTGGGTTTATTCGGTAAATTTGTAGGCGGTTAAAAAGGTTGCCATTGACAACCCATTGCTCCTCTCACCTGCACAGCCTCGAGACAGTGTTGAAAAAGGAAAAGGAAAACCTCAACTTCGAGATCCAAGGTGCAAAGATTAGAGGAGCACGGAATATTCAATTCATTTCTTATTGCAAGAAGAGAGTCTCGATATCCTGGTCGTCTCCCTTCAAGAAGTGACGCAGGGTCGGCAGCCAAGAAACGAAACCTAGACTCGACCTGTGAAATGAGTTTAGTTAAGAGTTGTTGATAAGAGATAAGAAATCAGCTGAAAGATTTCCTTGCCTTGTGCATGACACTGAGACGGCCTCGCAATTCCACAAGGGCCGGTTCTTTCTCAGCTACAAGAGACTTGACAATCTGGTGAGAGAATGCATTGTTTCAGTCGGTGTGTGTGTGTGTGTGCAGCTCATTCTACTTTCCGGAGAGAAAGGAGAGACGCTGAACAACGCATCGTGAATGACTACAAGCTCTTCGTCGCTGCAAAGGTCCAACACTCCCCACAGCTCGGCGTCGACATCCAGGTGGCTGAGAGGCTGAGAGGTATTTAGAGCAGAGTGAGGCTGCACGCCAGCCAGTGCGTTGGCTGCCGCTGCCGGATGCATGCATGGAGTTGATATGTGTGCTCTCCGCCTTCCAAGCACATGTGTGCCCTTGCCCTTCCAAGCACATGTGTGTATTTGCCCTTCAAATCGGCTATTTAAAAATCGAGTTTGCATCGAACGCGAACGGGTTTGTGCAATTTGAGGTAGGGTGAGTCTCTGAGACACAGAGAACGTTGCGAGAGTTATTTAATGCGAAGAGGGTTACGGCCTGATGCCATTCCCCTCAAAAAAGCCAGCATCATGATCCTGCTGGAGCCCGCTGCCTTGACGACGAGTGGTAGGCCGGCCCTGGAGCCATCTGAGCTTGAAGTCCTGATGCTGGACAAGGCGAGGCCTATGACTATGTGGGTGGCCTTGGTAGCAAGACACAACGAGCGCCCCCTAAGCAGGCCGATCTCGAGTTCCCAAGCGGAAGGGGAGGGCTCCCAGGCAAGCTGATGGATGCGTACAAGGGTGGCTACGTAGTTCTGACCAGCCAGCGGCTGATTTGGATGGACGGCGGGCCCGAGGGGCGGTCCTGCTGGATCCACGTGCGCAGGTGGAGCACGCGCATGGGCGGTGCAGCGCTGCACGCTCTCTTATTCCTGATTCGCTGCAGCATCCTCGAGGCTCGGCGGAAGAACCAGATCAAGATATCGGGTTTGAAGGTCCGTGTCGAGCTTGACGTGGCAGCCAATCATGCCAACAAGGCGGTGGAAGGTGAGGTACAGGTTCCAAGGTCCTAGAGCTTCTTGTTGGGCCATACGAGGTCACGCCAACTCTCTGCTATATTAATTCCCTTGATATTTTTCTTCGAATCTCTAGCGGACGGCCAGTTCCACCAGACCATCCAGGTGCTGCTGCGGTGCCGCGGCGAGGCCCCCGACAACCTTCTCGCCAAGCTCGACGAAGTGCGGCAACAGCTGGCAGCGCAGCGACAGAGGCAGCAGCGGCAGGTGCAAGCCGTCGTCGCCGCACCGCCTCCGCCGCCAGTACCGGCGCCACCGCCGGCGCCGGTGGTAATAGATGAGGCCTTGCTCCAGCAGTTAATAGATATGGTGGGAATGTACAAAATGCGGGATGACCCCTTTCGCATAATCTGCTAAGCCCACTGCTCTGCCTCATCAAAGGGCTTCCCACGCAACCGTGCCTCACGCTCTCTGCTGGCAACACGCAACATTGGGTGTCAACAAGCGATAGACTACATGCTAGCCTACGGGGATCAGCCGGGTATGGATGACCCCCTGCCCCTGGACGGGGTCCATTACGCTCAGAACGGACAAGCGGCGTACTATTCGCAGCCTTTTTCTGGGCAATACATGACTTACCAACAAGCCCAGTACCTCACGCAGACGAACCCCTACGTCATGCCTTCGCAGCCTCTACAAGCCGCCTTTCCTGTCCTGCAGCCTTCCGGCGGGCAGCCATACAACAATTACAATTTTCAACAACCTGCCGGAAACTCGGTGGCTCCTGGCTCATTTCTTCAACAGGGGGGACCTGCCCCTTCTGCGACTTCTAGCGCCTCCACCTTTGTGCCCAGCTTCGTGGGGGTCTCCGGTATTGTGCGCCGGGAGGAGGAGAAGTCCACGGAGGCCGGCAGGTAGGCATGTGAGAGAGGAACGTGCAAATGTCTGTGATTCGATGCTTTCGTAGGAGCTTGAGCGTGGCCTTCCAGGAGCTGCAAGCCCTCATGAACATGGCAGGGGACATGGTCAAGTTGGCCGAGAGGTTCAGGGGCGTCATGGCCCAGGTAAATTTCCTCCTGTTGTTGTTCATCATCGTTTCAAAATACCTAACAGCAAGATGAATCTTCTCACTTCTGCGCTTGCATGCAATTTTGTGCAGTCCGGACAAGTCGGCAATGAAGACGAGCTGATGGATCAAGAGACACAGCTGCAGCTGATTGAGATGGGCATCACGAGCCCCGTCACGAAAGAGAATACAGGTGTGTTGGAAGCGCCATCAGTATTTGCAGCGCCTTGTGCCTTTCACAAAAGAAATCTTCCCGCATGAAAAAGGGGCAAGATACAACGTGGAACTTTCACGTCAGCTGGCAGATTTCCTCGGCAAGCCTTTACAACAGTGCGGGGGCATCATGACGATTCCGGACGTTTATTGCTTGTACAACAGGTTAGTTGTTGCCCTATATTTTTTTGCCCCCTCTAACAATGACAGTTATTCAAAACAATGTCAGGGCTCGAGGAACTGAGCTAGTTTCTCCCGACGACCTCCTCATGGCCATCAAAACCTTCAGCCAGGTCTGTCTTATAATGTTATCAGATGCCCTCACTTCCTCATACCACTTCACAATATTCATGCACATCAACAGCTCGGGCTGCCATTCAAGCTGCGAAAGCTCCCGAGCGGCCTGCCTGTCGTCCAAAGCGCTGCGCACTCGGAGGAGGCCGTGTGTGATCGCATCTCGCTCCTTGTCTCCCCGTCGGTGGATCCAGGCAGGGGCCCTCGTCCGGCGTCCGACGATCTGGGGCCCGGAATCTCTGCCACGGACGTTTCAAGGCAAGTACCAAAGGGGCGTGCAATGATGAGTTGTGCATCCCGATGATGATGAAGTGTCTGTGACACTGCGCAGGGCTCTGGCCGTCAGTCTTCCCATCGCCAGGGAACATCTCCTGACCGCGGAACTGAGAGGAGTCCTCTGCCGTGACGACAGCGCTGAAGGACTGAGGTTCTACCGCAACTTTTTCCCCCTTGCTCGCTTTGTGCCCGCCAAATGAGCTGTTCTGTTCATCTATTAATCAAATTGTTCATCAAACCGTCATTTACTCATTTCGCCAACTCTTGAATCTCCTTGTTTATCTCTTTGAGCTTCTGTTCCACGACCACCTTGTTCTCTGCCAAATTCTTCAGCTCGGAGGCCGCTTTGGAAATCGTCACAGCTCCGTCTTCTATGAGGGCCTTCTTCGGCTCGAGGAAGTACCTGTAACACATATGAGACCGGCACTCGTCCCCTACATTTGTCCTCTCCATGGAAAGAGGCACTCACGCTCTCCCGATCTGCTTGTACACGGGCACCGTCTCTGGCAGATTGGACAGCTCGGTCAGAAGGAGCTCTAGTCTCAGCTTTGCGTTTTGAGTGCCGCGCTCGGATGCATGAATCTGTGTGCATTATGCATTAGGAGTGCAGGTCATGCATGCATGCAAGAGCGAGGAGGTTCATATGATGACTCGCCCTTCTTAGGGCGTCAGCGGCGCCGATGGCCCGAGTCTGTAGCTCGAGGAGCGCGTCCGAGTCCGATGACATCATCGTTGAACAAGAAGAAGAAGAAGAGAACGCCCGAAGGCGTGGCTTAGAGCATGTACGGGATCCTGGATCATACCATACTGGATCCACATTACGTCGTGAGACGACTCACATCGCATCGCATCCCGGCGCATGGCGGCATGGGGTCAAGCGGCGAAGGCCCTAGCCTCGATGGGCCTGGCCAACAGCAGTAAAAAGAGCGCAGAGTTGTTTTTGCAGCAGACACGGCGCATGGGTGCGTATCAACGTGGCATCGCGTCGATGGCTCGGCCTTGAACCGGAATCTTGCAGGCGGAGGCGGTCCCATCGCGTTCACGTACCATTCAAAGGGCAAGGCCACGCCTCCCGAGCTCCAGGGGCCCGAATTCATCACTTACGCCGGATTGACCATTTCGAAGCCCCAGAGAGACTTTGAGCACTACTGGACAAAGTTCATCGGCGGGCTAGTTTGGTGAGGCATGATGCAATGATGATGCGCAGGACGCGTCCATGCGTGTCCCATTCGCATCATTACCATGCATCGCGACCTTGCGCAGGTTCACCATGATCTACCACTTTTCATTGAACTGGGAGGAGCACTGGGTGAGCCGTTGTCGGGGCCGGTGTCATTTTGCTTATCCACTGATTCCCCACGCCAACTCTATCCGCCTCTCCGCAGTATGGAGACATCTGGGTGTTCGAGAAAGACGTGCAAACAAATGGCTGGGACGACGAACATGGTCACCACGGGCATCACTAGGGTAATGCGTCATCGTTTACTTCAAAAAGCTTGCGTCTAGAATATTTATACATACATGCGGTTTTATACACCGAACCAATCAGCTGCTCTACGAAATCAACGAGAAAAAGGCAAAAAACATGCTTTGATATTTTCAAGCGGTGACCATTCGTGGCTTCCAGTACTCAGCCACGTGATTGATGACCTTGCTGTCCGAAACCTTGGCGTATGCAACGTCGGCCACGGGAGCGACGTAGGGGTACAGATACTGAGCCCCCCATCTGCAAGTCACAGAAAACAATCACTTTAAATGCACAAGTGAGTGGGACATGGAAGGCAGTCCTATCCCTCAGCTTCTCTCACTTGTACGCCGAGGTCGTGCTTGCATAGGTCAGAGTCTGCGCCGTTCCTTCGAAAGCGCGCTTCCAAATCGGGGTCACGACCAGCGCATCGTGCGCGGCGTAGAAGGTCTTCAGGGCTAGCGACGTGGCAGGCTCGGCGGTGCTCAGGAGTTTAGCCACTGGCGGGAAGGCCGCAAACGTCTGCCAGGCGTCCCAAGCCATCTGAAAGGCAGCGTCGGGGTCCGCCGCCTCCTTTGCCTTGACCAACGCCGCCTGCAGCACATCCCTGGCCGACTGCATCCCCGCGCTGGCGCTCAGCTTGGCGTTGATGAAATCGGCAGCCTTGGACAGGCCCTGAGCAGCACGCAGAGCGCCGTGCTCAAGCAGCAGCGCAGCAGGTGCTCAAGCAGCAGCGCAGCAGGTGCGCAGCAACACACCACAAACCACGCACCGACAGGTACTGCTCGGTCGCCTTGTGGAAGTAGGCCATGTGCGTGGCGTGCATGTCCGACGATGCATGCACGACGTAGTCGACCTGTGTGTCCGGTCGAAATCGTGCGAGCGTTACGGGAACGTTCGATTTCCCTGCTGGGAGAGGAGGGATATGGCTCTGCCAACGCACCTTCTCGTCGACGACGTGTAGAAGTTTATCGACGCCGTTTGCTGCGGAGGCCACAAACTGCGTCTTGTAGGCTGTCATAGAGAGCGTATATAGAGGCGTAGAGAAAAAGAGAAAAGAGATTCTGCAGTGTGGATCAATGGATCCTGGATCCTCCTGATTGAGGAGTGGAATCCTGGCTCCTTGAAGCTGTTGAAGCTCACTCAACTAGAAGCAATCAAACCAATGCCCCCGCCTCTCCTCCACCGTGATGTGCCCCGACAGGTGAGTGATGGAGAAGCGGGGGCGAGATGGGTGCGTGATGAGTGCGTGACTTGTGTCACGACAGGTGTTGGAGAGGCGGGGGCGACAAGATCATATGAATTATGACTAGGTGACTAGGTCAGGTGATGACGTTTATGTCCGTGAGACTAATGAGCAAGAGAGCTGGAACCACGCTATGAGAGTTGTCCCCCAATAGCGTCTCTTGCTTGTGCCAACTACTTGAGGACCGCCATCGATCTGCCGAATCAAAGTGATCGATGGAAACGTGAGACGACGCCGGTGGCTAGAGAGCCAGCTCTCAGAGTCGTCAGACTCAAGTAGCTAGCGTTCTCGTCTCGGCGACGAGACACTCACTGCTTATGAGGACTTTGACGATTTGGTCCCCCAGTAGTAGTTTGCCGGCAAGAGAGTGATAGAGTTGGAGTTGATTGGATGGGCTGAGTGTGTATAAAGTATCACAAATCTTACGAACAAGGGCTGAATCTCAGCGGATCGTGGCAGCTCTTGCATCCATCCGTAGCCGGACGTATCGTTAGGCGGATTTCAACAACGGGAAAGTGACGGCAGATGTTAGCTTTGTGCCATCGGCTTTTCAGCCAAGCATATAACAAGTATCTGACCCGGCGGTTCCTCTCGTACTGAGCTGGATTACTATGACGAGATCGGTCCAACAGTAGGGTAAAACTAACCTGACGACGGTCTAAACCAGCAGGGCCAGACCAAGGATATGCTTGGCGATATGGCGATCCGCTGGGCAGGGGAGACCGAGCGGATGCTCGCCGCACAGACGCAGGGGCAGAAGCTCAGCTTGCTCCAGAAATTCTTGGCAGCGTGGCACTGCCCGGACGTTCCAGAGGGCCAATTTGGTGCCATCTCTGCTCAGCGGCAGATCATCACCGTCGTCATGGACCCTGGCAGCCAGTGCGATGATCTGCCCAACCTGCTGCTACTAGCGCTCTGCGAGGCCAGGAGCAGGTTCGAGTCCATCTCGCCCATCATGGCATGTCGGCCCTCATGCGATCTCGCCTCCCCGGGCTGCAAGGTCTTGCGACGGACGGCACGAGCAGATTTGCGCAAGTTGTTGCTCTGATCAAGGAGGCCACAGGAGGAAATGGGCTACAGGAGGAAATGGGCCACAGGAGGCCACAGGAGGAAATGGGATCGGACAGCAGCCCTGAAGTCCTCGTCGCCAAGGAGACCCTCTTGCGCTACCTACCGCGCCACGCAGCCGACATGTTGTGGAAGAGGGGCTTCAACCACAACCAAGCTGTCCGCATGCATCCTGGAGGACTTTTTCCGCCGAGAGACGTACGAGCAATTCCTGAAGAAGCCGGTCGAGGTCCTCCTGGCCAAGATCCAGTGCCGATGCTGGTGGGGACGCACCCGGACGAGGTTCCGAGCCACATTGTGGCCAGGCATG
>VFSW01013216.1_pt1 | contig 11488 bp, 14 predicted proteins | sample 5358111 | NCBI WGS metagenome assembly VFSW01 (sample SAMN11554181, study PRJNA540505) | mine drainage metagenome | isolation source: sediment from site ElyBrook_90M | place: USA: Ely Copper Mine, Vershire, VT | collected 2017 | reverse complement strand
GGGCAGTGCCGGCGCCGCGCCGGCACTGCCCTGCCACCAGCTCTCGAGGGCCTTGAGAAACGTGGCGGCGCGCGGTTCGACCCCCTGGCCCTGCACCCGACCGTCCGGCGTGCTCCACAGCGCCGCCTGCGGTTGGGCCGCAAGGATGGTGAGCTTGCCCAACGGGCCCGCAACGGCGCTGTCCAGCAGTGCGGGGTAGCGGCGCGGGTTGGCCGCCGCCAGCCGTCGCAGTACGGCGGGCGGCACATCCAGCCGCGCGCTGTGCCGGCTCACCGGTCAGCCGCTGAAGCGGCGGAAAATGAGCGTACCGTTGGTGCCACCGAATCCGAAGGAGTTCGAAAGCGCCACATCGATCGGCATCGGCCGCGCCGTGTTGGGAACGAAATCCAGATCGCAGTCCGGATCCGGCGTATGGTAGTTGATGGTCGGCGGCGCGACGTTGTCGCGGATGGCGAGAATGCTGAAGATGGCCTCCAGCACACCGGCCGCGCCCAGCAGGTGCCCGGTCATGGACTTGGTCGAGCTCACGGCCACCTTGTGGGCGTGGGCGCCGAAGCAGCCCTTGATGGCCGCGGTCTCAGCCTTGTCGCCCAGGGGCGTCGACGTCGCATGGGCATTGATGTACTGGATGTCGGTGGGGTTCAACCCCGCATCGCGCAGCGCGGTGCTCATGGCGAGCCGGGCGCCCGCCCCATCCTCGGGCGGTGCCGTAATGTGGTAGGCATCACTGCTCATGCCGAATCCGATCACTTCGGCATAGATCCTGGCGCCGCGGGCGCGCGCATGCTCGAGCTCCTCCAGGATGACGGCGCCGCCGCCGTCGCTGAGCACGAAGCCGTCCCGGTCCCGGTCCCAGGGGCGGCTGGCTTCCTGCGGCGCCTCGTTGCGGCTGGACAGGGCCTTGGCCTGCGCAAAGCTTGCCAGACCGCACACGGTCGTCGCCATCTCGGAGCCGCCGGCGATGATCATGTCGGCATCGCCGTACTGAATGGTGCGCATGCCGAAGCCGATGGCATGGGTCGAGGTGGTGCACGCACTGACGACCCCCAGGTTGGGGCCCTTCAGTCCGTACCGGATCGACAGGTGCCCGGCGATCATGTTGATGATGGTGGCCGGAACGAAGAACGGCGACACCTTGCGCGGGTTGTGCGCCTTCAGATAGTCGCCGTACTCGGCCTCGATGGTGCCCAGGCCGCCGATACCGGCGCCCATGATGGCGCCGCAGCGGCTGGCGTCGCTCCGGGCGACATCGAAGCCGGAATCCGCCATGGCCTGCATGCCTGCGGCAACGCCGTAGTGCATGAAGTCATCCATGCGGCGGGCTTCCTTGGGCGAGATGTAGCTGGCGAGGTCGAAATCGCGGACCTGTCCGCCGAATCGCACCGGGAAGGCGGATACATCAAAGCGGGTGATGGGGCCAATGCCGCTGCGCCCATTCAAAATGGCGTCCCAGGCGGCCGGCACGGTGCTGCCAACCGGGGAAACGACGCCCAGACCCGTTACGACGACGCGACGTTTACTCACTCGCAGCCCCGATACTCAACCCAGGAAGGAACAGTCGCGTGCGCTCAGGTCAGGCCTTGGCGCGACGCTCGTTGATGTAGTCGATGGCCTGTTGAACCGTCGTGATCTTCTCGGCGTCCTCGTCCGGGATTTCGATTTCGAACTCCTCTTCGAGAGCCATGACCAGTTCGACCGTGTCCAGCGAGTCCGCGCCCAGGTCGTCGACGAACGAGGCGTCATTCGTGACCTGTTCAGCCTTGACGCCCAGTTGTTCCGCGACGATGGCCTTTACCTGCTGCTCAACGGTGCTCATTACGCGATTGTCCTTGTGAAGATTTGTCTCATGCGCCAGCCGATGGTCGGCGGCACGGGCGCGGTATTGTAGGGGAACACCCCCCCGTCTGCCAGCACGGCAAAGCGTGCGGGAGTGGTTGTTTTTTCAGGTGAAACGACCGGGCAGACCGCGGCATGCCGGAACCGGCCCACCGCGGGCGCCCGGATGTGGCTATTTTCCAACGCGGCACGCCATTCCACCCGGCCCCGGCGCTAGGGCATGTACAGCCCGCCGTTGACGTGCAGTGTTTCGCCCGTGATGTAGCCGGCCTGCGGCGAGGCGAGAAACAGTACCGCCGATGCAACATCCTCGGGGGCACCCAGTCGTTCCATCGGGATCCGCCCGGCCAGCACGGCGCGCTGCTCCTCGGACAGGGCCCGGGTCATGTCGGTGTCGATGAAACCCGGGGCCACGGCATTCACCGGGATGCCGCGCGAGGCCACCGCCAGCGCCAGGGACTTGGTGAATCCCAGGACCCCTGCCTTGGCTGCGGAGTAATTGGCCTGGCCGGGGTTGCCGGTGATCCCGACGATGGAGGTGATGTTGATGATGCGGCCGCGCCGCGCCTTCATCATGCGCCGCAGGACGCCCTTGGACAGCCGGTACACCGCACTCAGGTTGGTCTGGATGACCTGATTCCAGTCTTCCGGTTTCATCCGCAGCAGCAGGCCGTCACGGGTGATCGCGGCGTTGTTGACCAGGATGCTGGGCATGCTGTCAGCGGCCTCCAGCTCGGCGAGCAAGGCGTCGATGGAGGCCTCACTCGAGACATCCAGCACCGTGCCCCGGCCCCCGAGCCCGTTGGCGGCAAAGGTCGCCGTGAGTTCGGCGGCGCCGCTCTGGCTGGTGGCGGTGCCGATGACGCGGGCCCCGGCGGCGGCAAGCCCGAAGGCGATGGCGCGACCGATGCCGCGCGAACCTCCGGTGACCAGCACCACATCGTTTTCAAACATATCGTCCTCCTCCTTGGCGGGTGCCGTGATTCAGGTGCGCGTCGCGGCCAGCGCCGCATCGAATGTCGCACGATCGTCCAGGGCGAGGCAGGCCAGGTCCGGACGCTTCTCGATGCGGCGGTTGAGGCCGGTGAGCACCTTGCCGGGACCGCACTCGATGAGCTGGGAGTGGCCATTCGCGGCCAGCGCCCGCACGGTGTCCTGCCACCGCACGGGGCTCGCCAGCTGGCGCACCAGCAGCTCCCGGATGTCATCCGGATCGGTATGGGCCAGAGCGTCCACGGCGCTCACGTAGCGGATGACCGGCTTCACCAGCGGGACGTCCCGCAGGTGGGACTCCAGCCGCTCGGCGGCGGGCCCCATCAGGCTGCAGTGCGAGGGGACGCTCAGGGGCAGCACGATGGCCCGCTTGGCGCCGGCGGCCTTGCAGGCGTCGATGGCCCGCTCGACGGCGCCGCGGGCGCCGGCGATCACCACCTGCCCCGGCGCGTTGAAGTTCACGGGCTCCACCACCTCGCCCTGCGCGGCCCGGTCACAACTTGCGGCGACCTGTTCGTCCGTGAGGCCCAGGATGGCCGCCATGGCGCCGGTCCCGGCCGGAACGGCATCCTGCATGACGCGCCCCCGGAACCGGACCAGGTCCACCGCCTTGTCGAGTGTCAGCGCCTGCGCGCACACCAGCGCCGTGAACTCGCCCAGACTGTGCCCGCTGACTTCGCCGGGATCGGCACCGCCGCGGGCCTTCCACAGGCGCCACAGGGCCACCCCGGCCGTCAGCATGGCCGGTTGCTGGTACTCGGTGGCGTTCAGACGTTCAGCCGGGCCTTCCTGGATGAGGCCCCACAGGTCATACCCAAGCGCAGCGGACGCCTCACGGAATGCCCCGCGGACTTCATCCGCGTCGGCAAAGTCGGCCAGCATGCCGACGGACTGGGATCCCTGCCCCGGAAATACGAACGCAAATGACATGGGCGCCCCCTCGAACGTCCGCCAAAGGGGCGCGATTATACCGGCTTGGCAAAGCGCCGCAGGAGCAGCGCAGCAATCGCGCCCGCCACGGCCCCGTACAGATGCGCATCGACAATGACGGCACCCCCTGCGGTCAGGGGCAGGGCACCGGCGGTCTGTTCGTAGACCAGCTTGCCGGTCAGCAGCAGCGCCAGGATCCAGGCATCGGGCAGCCGCCGCCGCAGGTGCGCGCAGGTACCGGCCGCCAGCACCCCGTGCAGCACGCCGGAGGAACCCACGTACCACTGCGTGGTCGAAGACAGCAGCCACAGCCCGGCGTCAATGCCGAGGATCGACAGCCCGATGACCAGCAGCCAGCCCCGTGCCGAGTAGTCCCGCGCAAACAGTACCCACAGCAATGCCAGACCGGCCACGTCCAGCAGGGCATGCTCGTATCCGAGGTGTATCACATGTGCGCTCAGCAGACGCCACCACTGCCCGGCCGCCAGCCCGGCCCGGTCGTAGCGCAGGGCCAGCTGCGCGGGGGCACCGCCGCCTTGGATCATGAGCAGCAGCGCGCACACGCTCAGCAGCAGCAGACCCCGCCGGCCGTCGCAATTGAGCGACTTTGCCAAACGGAGCAGTCGTTCGCGCTGAGGCGGCGCTGTCATTTGTTATCATCCGGCGCCATTTGCTGAACCCCTCCCCCACGCGGGTACCACCATGCGCAAGTCCTGTGAAGAATCGAACGTCATCATCCGCGAGCGCGGCTTCACGCTCATCGAGATCATGGTCGTCGTGATCATCATCGGGCTGCTGGCGGCCGTCATTGTGCCGAACATCATCGGCAAGGTGGGTGAAGCGCGCGTCGCCAAGGCCCGGCAGGACATCCAGGCCATCAGCACGGCGCTCACCATGTACCGGCTCGACAACTTCAAATACCCGACCACGGACCAGGGCCTGAAGGCCCTCGTCCAGCAGCCCGCCGACCCGACGATCCGCAACTGGCGCAAGGGTGGTTACATCCAGGACGGCTCGCTGAAGGATCCCTGGGGCAACGACTACCAGTACGTCTATCCCGGAACGCACGGCAAGGAGTACGACCTCTACTCCTACGGGGCTGACGGCCAGGAAGGTGGCGAAGGGGAGGATGCGGATGTGGGCAACTGGAACCTGGATGCCCAGCCGGGCCCCGGTCAGAGCGCCAACGGCCGCTGATAATGGCTCCGCGCAGTCGCCGCGCGGCCCATGCCACCAGCCGCGGCTTCACGCTGGTAGAAATCCTCGTCGTGGTCGTCATCGTCGGCATCATCACCGTCGGTGCGCTGCTGTCGATGTCCTTCATGGGCCCGGACCGCGAACTGCACACCGAGGGTGAACGCATCGCCGATCTGATGAACTACGCGCAGGAGCAGGGCGAGCTGCAGACCCGCGAGCTGGGCCTGTACTGCACCGATCACAGTTACAGCTTCCTCGTCTTCGACGCGCAGCGCAACCTGTGGGTGCCGATCGACGATGATGACGCCCTGCGTGCGCGCAACCTGCCGGACGCCATCCGGCTGCAGCTGGTCGTCGAGGGCCGCGATGTCGTGCTGGCTTCAGCGGCCGATGAGCAGAAGAAGAAAATCGCACCGGCGCAGCTGCAGCCCCACGTGATGATCTTCTCCAATGGCGACCTCACCTCCTTCCGGTTGACGCTGGTGCGGGACGGCACTGATCAGACCGTCACACTGCTGCCCGACCATCAGGGGAGGATCACGGTCCAGGTTCCCAGGGACCACGTCACGTGAGGACGCAGCGCGGCTTCACCCTCATCGAGGTGCTGGTGGCGCTGGTCATCGTCGCCCTGGGGATGGCGGCGTTGCTCGAGACCCTGGGGTCGGCCGCGGACACCGCAAGCTGGCTGCGTGACAAGACCTTCGCGCAGTGGATCGCCTTCAACCAGCTCGAGCTGACCCGCCTGTCCGGCTCGGCACCATCAGCCGGTACGACCAACGGCGAACTGGACTATGCCGGGCGTCACTGGCGCTGGCGCCAGTAGGTGTCGGATCTGGGATTCCCGGGCCTGTTCCGCATCGATGTCAGGGTCGAGCACGCCGATACGTCGACCGTCGATGAGTCCGCCTGGATGGCGACCGTCACCGGCGGCATGGGCGATGCCGTGTCACCCCCGCAGCTGCAGTCGCTGTACCCCGATCCGGCTCTGCCCGGCAGCTCCGCTGCGACATCCGCGCCGACCAGCGCCCCGGCGACCTCCAGCGTCCCCAACACGTTCTTTGCGCCCGCCAGCGCAGCCTCGGCGACGGGGACACAGTGAACGCGCGGCGAACGCAGCACAGCGCCGGGTTCACGCTCATCGAACTGATCGTGGCGCTGTTCATCACCGCCATCATCTTTGCCGTCGGTTACGGCACGATCAATCAGTCGCTGCGCAACCATGAGCAACTGAAGGAGCACCAGGCGCGCCTGAGCGAGGTCCAGAATGCCATGCGCGTCATGGTCCAGGATTTCTCCGAACTTGCGCCCCGCCCGATCCGCGACCAGCTCGGGCAGAACTGGCTGGCCTGCATCGTCGCGCAGAGCAGCACCGCACCGGTGGACGCCACCGCCTCCGACTCGGGCTCCTCGGATGGCGCTGCGGCGCAGCCCGATGCGCAGAATGCCGATGGGTCGGACACGACCCCCGGCGATGGTGGTCCGGACCTGGTGGCCTTCACGCGCGCCGGCTGGGCCAATCCGGCCGGCATCCAGCGCCCGACCCTGGAGCGGGTCTCCTACCGGTTCGCCCAGGGCACCCTGCGCCGCATGCACTGGGCGGTGCTCGATGGCACCGAGGCGGCGCTACCCGTGCGCCGCGATCTGCTGACCCACGTCAAATCGGTCACCTTCCGCTTCATGAACGACTCGCGGCAGTGGGTGGACCAGTGGCCGGCGACCGGTACCACCACCCTGCGCAGCCGCCCGTTCGCGGTGCAGGTCACCGTGGAGCTCGAGGACTGGGGCGAGATCGTGCGCATCATCGAGGTCGCGACATGAGACCCCGCGAGCGGCGCTCCCTGGCCCGGCACCAGCGCGGCGTGGCATTGATGACCGCCATCCTGCTGGTTGCGCTGGCCACCATCCTGGCGGCAACCATCGGCTATGAAAATGCGATGACCGCGCGGCGCGGCACGGGCAACTTTGCGTTCGACCAGAGCCTGCAGGTCGCCATGTCGGCCGAGGCGATCGCCGCCTATGCATTGCGCGAGTCACGCAAGCTGAGTCCCTCGATCACGTATGCCGCACAGCCCTGGGCCACTCCCTACGGGCCGGTCGAGCTGGTGCCCGGCGTGACGCTGGAGGCGTGGCTGCAGGATAGCCAGGGACGCTTCAATCTCAACAGCCTGGTCAATGGCGACGGCACCACCAATCCGGATGCGGTCCAGGTGTTCGAGAACCTGCTCACCGCCCTCGGACTGGAGACCAGGTGGGCGCCGATGATGGCCGACTGGATCGACGCGGACACCGTGCCCAACAATCCCGACGGCGCCGAGGACAGCGTCTACCTGTCGCAGGTGCCGCCGTACCGCGCGGCGAACATGTTCATCACCAGCGCCAGCGAGATCCTGGCTCTGCCGGGGTTCGGCCGCGATCGCTACCTGGCACTGGAGCCCTTCATCACTGCCCTGCCGCAGGGAACTCCCATCAACATCTGCACGGCACCGATGCAGGTGCTCAATGCGCTGGGGCCGCCGGGCTCGGCCAATTTCACCGATCCGCAGAGCCTCGCCAGGAGCCGCCAGGAAGGCTGCTTCCCGACCCTTCAGGACCTCAATTCTTTGTTCAGCGACGCGACCGCCAAATCCAAGGCGGACGCCATGGTGAGCACCCAGTCCAATTTCTTCACGCTGACCAGCATCGTCACCATTGGCAGCACGCAGTTCGCCTTGTACAGTTTGCTGCATCAGGAAGGCGACCTGCGCGTGCGCCCCATTCAGCGCAGCTTTACGGCAGACTGACGCATGGCAGACTGGCTACTCATCAGGATCGGGAGCGACCCGGGCAAGGTGGACTACCTGGCGGCCGATGGCGCGGGCAGAATCCTTCAGACCCTGCGCACCGGCTCCCTGGGCGAGGCCGCGCAACACAGGGCCGGGCGGCGCATCTGCGTCCTGGCGCCGGCCAGCGACGTGCTGCTGACGGATGCCGAGGTGCCGCTGAAATCCGGTACCCGGTATCAGCAGATCGTGCCCTTTGCGCTCGAGGAGCAGCTGGCCGAGGACATCGAGTCACTGCACTTTGCCGTGGGCAGGCGGGCCGGGGAGTCCCCGCGCATTCCGGTGGCGGTGGTCTCGCGTGCGCTGATCGACGGCTGGCTGACCCAGCTGCGCGCGGCCGGGATCGCACCGGATTGTCTGTACGCGGACAGCAGTCTGGTTCCCGAGAACCCCGGGCAGGCGGTGCTGGTGCTCAGCGGTGACAGCGTCATTCTCAGGGCCGCCGGCAAGCCACCCGTGACCTTGCCGCTGACGGCGCTCGCCGAGGCCCTGGAACTGCTGCAGCCCGCCTCCCCGCCGGCCACCGGCGCGCAGCAGGAGGCGGCGGCTGCGACACGCCCGGCCGTAGCGCAGTTCGGTGGCAAGGGGCTGGTGGTTTATGCCGGTGAGGCCGAGTGGCAGCACTACGGCCCGCAGATCGAGGCCGTGCGGGGCGAATTCGAAGGCCTGTCCGTGCAACTGCTGCCGGATGGGCCGCTGGGATTGTTCGCCGAGTCACTGCCCGGCACAGCGGCGATCAACCGGCTGCCGGGCCCGTACGCGCCGGCCCCACCGCTGGCCGGGGGTTTCAAGGCCTGGCGCCGCGCCGCGGCGATGCTGGTGGGCCTGCTGGTGCTGCACGGCATCGGCAGCGCCGCGCAGCTCATGATGCTCAAGCGGGCCGAACGGCGCCTGGATGACTCGATCGGCGCGACCTTCGAGCAGGCGATGCCCGGCGAACACAACTCATCGAATGCCCGGCGCCGCATGGAGGCGCGGATGGCCTCACTTCAGGGCAGCACGGACGGGACCGGCCTGCTGCCGATGCTCGCGGCGGTTGCCCAGGCACGCAATGGTGCCACCGGCACCGCGGTGCAGGCGCTCAGTTACCGGCAGGGCATGCTGGAACTGCAGATCACGGCTCCCGGCGCGGCGGCACTGGACCATATCAGCCAGCAGCTGCGCACCGGCGGCTGGCAGGCGGACCTCACCTCGGGAACCTCCAGCAGCGGTGCCTACCAGGGCCGCATTCAGATGAAGCCGGGAAGTTGAGCATGGAGGCACTCGTCAGCTGGTTCAGGGCCCAGACCCCGCGTGATCAGCGCATCGCTGCGATCGGCGCCGTGGTCGTGCTGATCTTCCTGATCGGCGCCATTTTCATTCCGCTCGACTTGAGCGTCGCGCGCGCCACGGCACGGGTGCGGCACAAGGCCTCGGACCTGGCCTGGATGCAGTCCGTCGCGCCACAGCTGGCCGCCGCCGGTGCGGCCGTTCCGACTCCGACCTCGCAACGCTCGCTGATCGTCGTGATCGACAGCTCGGCGCGCGAGTCAGGTCTGGGCGCGGCCCTGAACAGCAGTGAGCCCAGCGGTCCGGGAATGCTGCGGGTGCGGCTCGACCGGGCACCGTTCGACTCGCTCGTGACCTGGCTCGCGCGCCTCGCGCAGAACAACGGCATCCGGGTGGAGTCCGCGACCATCGATGCGGCGGGTGCTCCAGGCCTGGTGAATGCGGGCCTGGTCCTGCGCACCGCCAGCACGGACTGACCGGTCTTGCAGCGGGCGATCATTCTGGCGATCTGCGGCTTCGTGCTGGTGCTGGTCGTGCAGCTGCCGGCCCGCTGGATCGGCCCGTTGCTGCCCCATGCCATGCACTGCCGGCAGCTCGATGGCAGCGCCTGGCGCGGCAGCTGCTCCGGCCTCACCACCGCCAGCGGCGCCCTGGGCGATCTCACCTGGGACGTGCACACCCTGCAGCTGCTGCGCGGACGACTCGAACTGCGGCTGGAGCTGACGAATCCGGGCGGCTACGTGCGCGGTGTGCTGGGCATGGGGCTCGGCGGCGCACTCCATGGACGCGATGTCACCCTGGATCTGCCCCTGACCAGCACGCTGGTGAACTCGCTGCCGGCCGGAGCGCATGCCCGGCTGACCGGCACGCTGTCACGCTTCGACTGGAACGGGAAGTTCCTCGATGCCCTGCAGGGCGAACTCGACATCCTGGATTTCACGGGTTCGCAGGGCCAGAGTCTCGGCAGCTACCGGGCGATGTTCGCGCCTGACGCAACCGCCGGCGCATCGGGTCCGCCCACGGGGGTCGTTCACGACCTGGGCGGACCGCTGGCGCTTGATGCCACCCTGCAGCTCACACGGGATCCCGGCTATGTGCTGCAGGGCCGGGTGGCGGCCAGGCCCTCGGCGCCTCCCGGGCTCGCCGATCAGCTCAAGTACCTGGGCTCCCCCGATACCTCGGGGCGCCGTCCCTTCTCGCTGTCGGGAACCTTCTGAGGGGACGGCCGCGGTCTAGGTCCCGGCCCAGAAAAGCCGGGTCGCGGGCAGATAGACGGCGGCGCGCGCCGGCGCCTCCTCCAGCGCCGCTGCGAGCTGCGCGTTGCGGTTCCCCCCGAGCGCGCATGCGGCCCCCAGCGCGCCCTCGGTTGCCGGCGGCGAGGGTGCAATGTCGATGAGCCAGCGGGTGCCGGCCTGATCCATGAAACTCAGATCGGCCTGGACGCTGGTGAGCCGGCCGGCGAACATGCCGGTGAGGGCCAACGGTACTTCGGCGTGCGCGTCCGCCGCGGTGAGACAGGCGAAGATCCACTGCAGGCGTGCGTCCTCGCGGCATGCCTGCAGCAGATCGAGACCGGAGCGGGCCGCCGGGGCAAGCGCCGCGGGCTCGCAGCCCAGACGGCGCAGGCGCAGCGTCACCTCCTCGTGCAGCGTCGCCTCGTCACCGGGTGGCCGCCGCCGCCGCGCCAGGCGGCGCAGCACTTCGCACACGGCGCGGTCCACCAGGTCCGCGCCCTGCGGCGTCTGCGGCAGCAGGGCCTCGTAGGCCGCGATCGGCAGCACCTGGGGCCGTGGTGCGGCCGGCGGCAGCGGCGCCCGCCAATCGGCGCTCAGGCGCTCCAACGTGCGCGATTCCAGCGCGGACGACATCGGATCCGGCGCTGCCGTATCACCGGAATCCTCTGCAGACCGCGGGAACTGCTCCTTGAGCGCGGGCCAGAGCCGCTCGAGCAGGGTGCCGGCGCCGGGCCGCGGTTCCGCTGCGTCCGCCTCCGGCTCGGCGAGCTGTCCGAACAGATGCAGCTGCAGCCGCGCCCGCGTCGCTGCGACGTACAGCAGGCGGGTCGCCTCATGCTGGTCGCGCTGGTCCTGCAGCCGGCTCACGTAACGGCCGAGCGCGGTGGGGCCGGTCGCCGCGGCCGGCGGTACGGCCACCATCAGCAGATCGCTGCCACGGGTCCCGCGCGGCAGGTCCAGCCACTGCAGCAGCTGGCGCCCAGCGCGCCGCCGGCGCCGCCCCAGGCCGGGCAGGATCACATGATCGAATTCGAGACCCTTGGCGCGATGGATCGTCATGACCTGGACCGTGCCCGCGGTTCCTGGCTCATGCGAGGCGAACAGGCGCTGGAGGCGTTCGGGCAGGTCCTGCGGTCCGCTCCAGTCCGGCTCCCCAGACCACTGCGCCAGGGCCTCGAAGACCGCCCGCCCATGGCGCAGGTCGGCCGC
>VFSW01013215.1_pt1 | contig 11490 bp, 12 predicted proteins | sample 5358111 | NCBI WGS metagenome assembly VFSW01 (sample SAMN11554181, study PRJNA540505) | mine drainage metagenome | isolation source: sediment from site ElyBrook_90M | place: USA: Ely Copper Mine, Vershire, VT | collected 2017 | reverse complement strand
GTCGACGACGGCGTCGAATCGCTCGAACCCGAGAGTCTCTCGCGCCTGCAACTCAACGTCGACAATCTCGTTCGTTACATCGACGCGAACGTCGGTGCGGTCGTGCTGGCGAACTGGGACGCGTGGCTCGCGTCGATGCCGTCATGACCCGCGCACTCGTACTTCGACACCACAAGGAGGACCACTCTGGGCTCATTGGCGAAGCCCTCGAGGCACGGGGCTACGAGATCGATCTGCGCATGATGGACGAGTCGTGTGCCTCGCCCTCGTTGGACGGCTACGACATCTTCGTCATCCTCGGTTCCAAGAGCGCCGTGTACGACAAGGAAGTCGAAGCGGCGTGGTTTGGTCGTGAGATGGATTTGATCTCTGAGGCGGGACGCCGTCAGCTTCCGATACTCGGCATCTGTTTCGGTGCGCAAGCGCTCTGCCTCTACCACGGCGGAGTCGTCGAGCGTTCGCCGGAGCCAGAGATCGGTTGGTACGAGATCGAAGCCGTCAACGGTTCTCGCGTGTCGCGCGGACCGTGGTTCGAATTTCACTTCGACCGATGCACGCTGCCCGACGGTGCCGAAGTGTGGGCGACCTCGCCCCGCTCGATTCAGGCTTTCGCAGTGGGCCACAACGTAGGTGTGCAGTTCCACCCCGAGGTCGACCACCTGCAACTCGCGGACTGGTTCGCTGGAGGGGTCGAGGAGGCCCGCGACTTCGGCGTCGACACCGACGCGCTCCTTGAGCAGACCCGTCGCGAGACGCCCGCGGCACGCGTTCGCGCCGCTGAGCTCGTGGACCTGTTCCTCGCGCACATCACCGCCTGACCACTCGCGAGTCTCGTGAACAGTGACGGGTCGTCGCGATATTCCCCGCTCAGTAGGCTGCGGTGGTGAAGAACGAAGTGATTGGTCCCACCATCGGGCCGATCCGTATCGAGCGTCCGGCGACGGGTGGAGGCGTAGGGCGCAGCGATGACGGACGCGTGCTCTTCGTACGCCATTCGTTGCCCGGTGAACTCGTGATGGTCGAAGTGACCGATGAGGCAACGAGTTTTGCGCGCGGCGACGCGACGAAAGTCCTCGAGGCCAGTCCGGAGCGAGTCACGCCACCGTGTCGCTACGCCCGTCCAGGCGGTTGTGGAGGCTGCGACCTGCAACACGCGTCGCTCGGGGCGCAGCGCGAGTGGAAGTCGGCGTTGGTGGTGGAACACCTGAAGCGGATCGCGGGTGTTGAGCGTGACGTCGTATTGACCGGAACAGACGACGTCCCGAAGGGGTCGAGGACCCGACTGCGCTGCGCCGTCAACGAGGACGGTCGGTTGTGCCTGCGCGCGGCGCGCTCGCACAATCTCATCGAGATCGACGACTGTTGGATCGCGGACAGCGCGTTCGCGCCCGCCTTCGCCACCTCGTGGGATGGCGCGCAAGAGGTCGAACTGCGAGGCATCGGCGACGGCGATCCCTTCGCCGTCGTGCGTCGCGAGTGCGACCGCGGCGCGCGGTTCGAAGTGTGCTCGCTTCGCGGCGAGCCACTGGAACCATCGACGCAGTCGCGCGTGGCGGTCAACGGGCACGTGTTTTCGGTTGGCCCCCGATCGTTCTGGCAGTCACATCGCGCGGCCCCCAATCTCCTGTTGGACAGCGTCCTCGCGTTCGGGGACGTGAAAGCGGGGGAACACGTCGTCGACCTCTTCAGCGGCGTCGGGCTCTTCGCGGTCCCGATGGGCAAGGTCGTCGGTCCGGGTGGCAAGGTCACGGCCGTCGAGTCGTCGCCCTACGCCGTTCGCGACGCACGACAGAACGCCGAAGGACTGCGCCACGTCAAGGTTCGCGAGTGGTCGGTCTCGCCCAGAGCGGTGAACGACTCGGTGGGCGAAGGCGACCTGGTCGTGCTCGAACCGCCCCGCGGTGGTGGCGCCCAGGGGGTCGCCGCGGCCCTCATCCGGAGACGGCCCCGCCGGATCGTGTACGTCTCGTGTGACGCGGCGACGTTCGCGCGTGACCTCAAGGCCCTACGCGCTGGCGGTGTGGAATTGGCCGATTTCGCGGTATTTGACCTCTTTCCGATGACCGAGCATGTGGAAATTGTCGCAAGCCTTGACTTCGCGCCCTAGAGGGTGGAGAGTGCGTAGGAGGGCGAGAAGACCTCGACCCTCTTGAGGGGGTTGAGCATGTCTTTCAAGTTGGACCATCATCACCGGATCACAGCTCAGAAGATCTTCACCCATCCGCTTTGTCACAACATCCAATGGCACGACGTCGCATCCCTTCTCGGACGTTTTGGCGAGGTGTACGAGACGCACCGGGGCAATTGGGCTGTGTTGATTGACGGCGAATCGATTTCGTTCGGGTCGACGCGCACTCGAGACCTCACGGACGACCAAGTCGTCAAGGTTCGTCATTTCCTGCGATCGATCGGTCTGACAAAGGACGTCCTCAAGGCGGCGTAACCCACGTGGTCCTGTACCGTGGTGGGTCGTGGCCGCCAAACCCCTAGTACTCGTGCCACCGTCGGAAGCGAAGACGTCCGGCGGGTCGCGGAGTACACCAAAGGGTCTGTTCGACGACACGTTGGCCGGTGACCGCCTCGAAGTGATCACCGTCCTCGCGGCGACCCTGCGCGAGGCATCGCCACGCCGGCGCGAGATCATCTTGAACGCCAAAGGACTCTTGATGGAGCGCGCCCTGGAGGCAACCTATGAACTCGCCGTGGGGAACGCACGCCTTTGTCCGGCGTGGAAGCGCTTTAGCGGCGTGGTGTGGAAACACCTCGACCCGGGGTCGATTATGCCCGGTGACCGTAAGCGCCTGCTCATCCCCACGAGCGTGTACGGGCTCACGTCGGGGGAGGACCGAATCGCGGATTTCCGGTTGAAGATGAACGTCGGTGTGGGATCGATCGGAACCCTTTCGTCGTTCTGGCGTCCGCGATTGACGCCGGTGCTTGCCTCGCACGTGCGAACCGCCCCCCTCGTGAGTCTCCTGCCCAAGGAGCACGAGATCGCGCTCGACCTCGATGCGATCGCTGAAGCGCGCAAGGTGGTGCGCGTTGCGTTCAGCGACGATGCCGGAAGCGCCACGGTCGGTCACGATGCCAAGGCCGTCAAAGGCATCCTGGCCCGCGCCCTCATCCTCGACGGCCTCAATGTGCTGTCATCATTCGAATGGAATGGGTGGCGCGCGCAGGTTCGACAGGGTGTCACCCACATCGTGGCGCCAGGGGAGCCGCTCTAGCGACACTCGTTGATCAGGGAGTTTAAAGTTTTCGTCCGAATAACTTGACGCTGACATCACTGTGATGTTATTTTGACATCATGCTGATATCAGAACTGCTGCAATCAATCCGACGGGACTTCGAGTCCCTCGGACAACTGGGTGGAGCGGATACCGCGGAGGTCGCACAACGGCTCATTTCCGCCGCCGAGCCGGCGATCAGGGCACACTTCCTCGACGCGGTGAACAACCTCGTGCAGGAGTTCAATCTCCAAGACAGCGTGGCGCTGACGCTCAACCTCGAGGGCGACCAGATCCGCATGACGCGGGTCATCGCCGGCGAGCCAGAGGTGGCCGCGCCGACCCCAAGCGACTACTCCGCACGGATCGCCTTACGCCTTAGTGACGGCCTCAAGGAGGAAATAGAGAACCTCGCGACGGACGTCGGCTCCTCGGTCAATTCATGGATCGTGCGAACGCTCGAGCGCTCGGTCCGGGTCGATCCAACTGACTTCTCGCCCCGCAACCCTCGCCAACTCCGCGGTAAGGGCCGCGCCTAAACGCACAAGAAAGGTAACGAATGAAATTCACTATCAGAGCCGACCAACCAGACGGGGCCCGTCGTCGCGAGCCACGAGCGTCAAGTGCCACTGAGCGCGTCGAGAACTTCGAGTGCTCCGGTCCGATCAGTGCGCAGATCGCCACAAGCAGCGGTGACGTGACAATCGGCGCGTCCGATACATCCAACATCGAGGTGACCCTGAGCGTCAAGGACGCTGCTTTGGCGCACCTGCTCGATGATGCGTCTATATCCTTCAACGCGCAGTCCCAGGAGCTCGAGGTGCGATCGCGCACCCACGACAGTGCGAGCGCAATTCGAGGCTTGAAGTCAGTAATGCGTCACGGCAACTGGTTCGACTTCGGGGGCTCCGACCCCGATGTGCACATCGCGCTGCCCGAGGGTTCGACCATCGAGGTGGCCACCGCGTCGGGTGAGACCGACATCATTGGGAACGTCGCGAAGGCGACGGTGGCGAGCGCCTCGGGCGGTGTGCGCGTCAACGATGAAGTGGGCGAGTTGGACATGAAGACCGCCTCGTGCGACGTCCGTACCGCCACGGTGCGGGACAAGCTCACCTGTCACCGCGCGTCGGGCAACGTGCGCTGCGAGGGTGCCGGTGCAAAGACGAAGGTCCGAACGGCGTCAGGAACCGTCCGTCTCACCGCCGAAGTGCCCTCGGACATCTCGATTCAAACCGTCTCGGGAAATGTGACGGTCACGGTCGCGCGCGGACTCGAAGTCGACGTCGACGCGACCTCGATCTCGGGTCGCCTTTCGTCGACGATGCCTCTCGATTCGGCGGAGGGCGGCCTGACCACTGGCGACGTCGTTTCGATCAGCGCTCGGACGGTCTCGGGCAACGTCAGCATCGACTCGTCCAACTAGCGCATCACTTAATGGGAGGTGTCCTCATGACCAACATGCTCAGCCGGTTCGAGCTGGAAAGTGGAATGGGTCAGGTCGAAGTGACCGGACAGGCAGTCTTGAAGTTGGTCGAGGATCCTCGGGGCCTCTCCGTTGGAGAAGCAAATGTCGTCGATGACCACGTGCGCCGAAAGCGCCGGAAGGCTCGACATGACGACCCACGCGTGCAAATCGTGGATGCCGATCACGTGCTCCACCGACAAGAAGTGCTCATGGACCTCGGTGAGATCTATGCCCGGAGGCGCCGCTTCTAGCAAGACCCTCCCGGAGTCTTTCAACAGCGCCCACGAGGTCCGCAGCATCAAGGCGACGACCAACAGTGAGGCGATCGAGTCGGCCCGCCGATAGCCAGTCGTCACGATGAGAACGCCGGCGAGCAGCGTCCCCACGAAAGCCCAGAGATCGCTGAGGAGATGGCCCATCACGCCGGCAATATTGAGACTCGATTGATTCGCACGGGCGACGGCGAGCGACGCGGCAACGTTGACGGCGATGCCGAACGCCGCCACGACGATCATCGCCATTCCTCGGACGTGTTGGGGATGGTTGAGGCGGAGGATCGCTTCGGTCGCCACGACGATTGAAATGACTAGCAGGGTGATGCCATTCGTCGCGGCCGAAAGTATCTCCGCGCGCTTGAAGCCAAAGGTCCACTGCGCGGACACCGGTCTGAGTCCGAGTCGAATGACCCAGATTGAGAGGGCGAGCGCACCGGCGTCGGTCAACATATGTCCGGCGTCGGCGAGCAGCGTGAGTGAATGCGTGACGAATCCGGTGACCACCTCGGCGACCATGAATGCAACGATGATCGCGAGCGCCACCGCCAGCAGACGTTGGTCCGAGGCGTGGTCGATCACATGCGAGTGCCCGGCGTCGTGGGGGCGACCTGGATTGGCTGTGTGGTGGTCCTCGTGCATGGTGCTCGACTTCAGACTGTCACATTCGCCGTGGCGTGTCGGTCAGATTGCGCAGGCGACGCGGCAAGAGTGCCGCCTCGCTCGACGCCGTGTAGGCTCGTCGGTGCTGAGCGCGCGTCACGTTCAGGGCGCTACCCTCGATGAACCACTCAATTTGCGCTGCCGTCAAGGTGTGCGAGCCCCAGAACTCGCCATGGGTGCCGTCGTCGTGCCTGATCGACCAAAGAATGTCTCGACACGGTGCCAGTGCCGACAGCCCCGTCACGTCGATTCGGTCGTTCTCTTCGATGAGGTCGTATGTCGCCGGATCGCAGAAGGTGAGCGCGAGCACGCCCTGCTTCTTCAGATTGGTCTCAAAGATTCGTGCGAAGGATCGGGCAATCGCCACTCGAGCACCGCGATAGCGTGGCTCCATCGCGGCGAGCTCTCTCGACGAACCTTCGCCCAGGTTCGCGTCTCCGATGAAGCACCAGTCCACGTGTTCCTCACTGAGGTGGCGAGCGATCTCGGGATAGGGGCGAATGGCGCCGTCGAGTGGATCACGTCCAACGCCTACGTCACCGCTGAAGGCGTTGACGGCACCGAGGAAGAGATTGTCCGAAATATGTTCGAGGTGTCCTCGGTAGGCGAGCCAGGCGCCCGCCGCCGATATCTGGTCGGTCGTGCACTTGCCGACTGACTTCACGAGTATGGGCAGACCAAGGAAGTCACGGCCGTCCCACGCGCGAAATGGCTCAAGAAGTTGCAGTCGGCGAGACGAGGGGTCGATGGCGAGTGGTTTCAACGTATCGGCACGCCGGGGGGCGGGTGCGGCCGTCGCAACGAAACCGGCTCGGGGGAGGACCTCGCCGGTCGGCTCCTCTAGAAGAACCTGACGGCCGTCGCGCGTCTCGACGGGGTCCTTCGTGGGGTCAAAGTCGAGAGACCCGGTGAGCGCCAGCGCGACCACTATTTCGGGGGACGTGAGAAATGACTTGGTTGACGCGCTGCCATCATTTCGACGAGCGAAGTTGCGGTTGAAGCTTGAGACGATGCTGTTCGGTTGTGAGGCGTCTGAAGCCAGGCGATCCCACTGTCCGATGCACGGTCCGCACGCGTTGGCGAGCACGGTGGCACCGATGCCCCTGAGGTCGTCGAGGTATCCGTCTCGTTCGACGGTGGCGCGAATCTGATCGGATCCCGGCGCAATGAAGAGGGGAACCTTGGCAACGAGGCCGAGGTGGCGAGCTTGCCTCGCAACGGAGGCGGCTCGCGAGATGTCCTCATACGACGAATTCGTGCACGAGCCAACGAGGGCCGCCGAGATCGCGACCGGCACGTCGTGCCCGCGGGCCCACGGCCCGACCTCGCCAACGCGGTGGCAGAGGTCCGGCGTGTCGGGACCGCTGATGAGGGGTCGTAGTGCGGAGAGGTCTATATCGATGACGGCATCGAAGAATCGTGAGGGGTCTTCTTCAATCTCCGGATCAGCTCGAAGGTCGGACGAGAGTTCGTCGCACCGATCCGCGACCGCCCCTCGAAACGTCGCTCGTAGGTACCTCGCCGTCTGTTCGTCGTAGGGGAAGTACGACGTCGTCGCGCCAATCTCCGCACCCATGTTGGTGATGGTCGCGCGTCCTGTCGCGCTGATGGTCGAGACGCCCGAACCGAAGTATTCAACGATGGCGCCTGTTCCGCCACTCACCTGCAGCGTCTCGGCCACCTTCAAGATGACGTCCTTGGGCGAAGCCCATCCGGAGAGTTTCCCTGAGAGACGAACGCCGATCAACGTCGGCCAGCGAAGCGAGAAAGGGAGTCCGGTCATGACGTCGATGGCGTCGCCACCTCCTACACCCACACTGAGCATGGCGAGGCCACCGGCGTTGGGCGTGTGGCTGTCCGTGCCAATCATCATGCCGCCGGGAAAGGCATAGTTCTCCAACACCACCTGATGAATGATGCCCGCGCCAGGCTCCCAAAATCCCATGCCAAAGCGTTCGCACACGGAACGGAGAAAGTCATAGATCTCGCCGTTCGAAGCCATCGCGGCCCCGAGGTCGACGTCGGCACTGTTGCGCGCCGTGATGAGGTGATCGCAGTGAACGGTTGTGGGAACGACGACTTCGTCGAGACCGGCGGAGATGAACTGGAGGGCCACGATCTGGGCGAGCGCATCCTGGAGGGCAACTCGATCGGGATCGAAATCGACGTACGTTTCGCCCCGAAGTGGCATGCCAGACCACTCACGTACGTGGCTTACGAGTGCCTTCTCGGCGGCCGTGAGTGGGCGACCGAACACCGATCGTGCCTCGTCTATCCTCTCGTGGACGTGCGCAAAGTGTCGTAGCGCCACGTCGGTAGGGGAGCCCAGTTTGGAACCTCCCGCTGAGCTCTCGCCTTTTATCTCCAATGATTGCTTTCGCATTCGGCGTCCTCCACTTATCTTGATGTCAAGAGAATCATAGGTGTCTGTTGTCTTGATGTCAAGATATAATGGGTAATCGCTGAGGAAATGGGGGAGTATGGAAGACGAAGTCGAACGGCTCGTACGAGGATGGCGCCGGGTGCTCCCCAATGTGGATGTCAGTCCAATGGAAGTGCTCTCGAGGGTCTCGCGCCTGGCTCGTTACCTCGATCGACAGCGCACGGTGATCTTCGCCCGTCACGACCTCGAAATTTGGAGCTTCGACGTCCTCTCGGCACTTCGGCGTGCGACATCGCCCGCGCATCTTTCGCCAGGGCAACTTCTCGCTCAGAACCTCGTGACCTCGGGGACGATGACCAATCGCCTCGACCGATTAGAGGAGCGGGGACTCGTACGTCGTCGTCAAGACCCCTTGGATGCGAGATCGGTGCGCGTGGGGATCACAGCGGCCGGCCGCCGATGCGTCGACAAGGCCTTGGCCGACTTGGTGAACCGCGAACACGCCTTGCTCGCATCCTTGGACGACGACGAGCTCCGCGTTCTGTCCGGTCTTCTCAACCGGGTCGTCGCTCCACTCGACGCGTAATTCAGAGGGTTGGATTGATTTGATCGGCGGCACGCTGCATGCGAGCGACGGGGAGATTTCGAAAGGCGTCGTGCGTTACGATCCAGAACTGGTCGTTCACGATCGCCTCGCGCACTCGTTGCGCCACTTCGGCGGTCGGCATTGAATCGTTTTCGATGCTCGTGCGAGCGAAATCGGTCATCAGTTTCGCGATTGGTGACGTTGCGACCGCGTCTTCGTGTTCCATCAGTCGGGTCTTTACCCAACCGGGACACAGGACGCTGACTTCGACGGGTGACTCGAGCATCTTCAGTTCGAGGTAGAGACCTTCGCTCAGCGCCACGACGGCGTGCTTCGTCGCATTGTACGGACCGGCCCCGGGCATCGCGAGGAGCCCGGCCGACGATGCCGTATTGACGATGTGCCCCTCACCCTGATCGGTCATGATCGGCAAGAACGAGCGAATGCCGTGGACGACGCCGTAGAGATTGACGCCCACGGTGCGGTGCCAGAGGTCCATGGGATCGGTCCACGCGTCGCCCATACCGGTAATGCCAGCGTTGTTGCACAGCACATGGGCGCCGCCAAAACGGTCCAGTGTGAACTCGGCGAGGGATCTGACTGCCTCCTCCGAGGACGTATCACAGATCCTCGACGCGACGTCGGCCCCATCGGCCACGAATCGGGCCTCAACGTCGGCCAAGCGGATCTCGTCGACGTCGGCGAGTACGACCTTCATACCTTCAGCGACGAACATCTCGCACAATGCCAAACCGATTCCACTCGCGGCGCCCGTGACGACCGCGACCTTGCCAACGAGATTTCTCATGCGGTCATCGTAGGAGATTCACTCATTCTGGTTGGAGGCGTGGCGAACCTTCGATGAGCATTTCCTCGAGGACCTCGACGTCGGCGATCATCGCGATTTCCGTGACGAGGCCCTCTCGTATTGAGAAGTCGAACGCCACCTGCGTCACACCACCACGCGACCAAATCAAGCCAGGAACACCGTCGAGCGATGCAAGTCGAGCGGCCCGAGCTCGTCCCGAGAAGACCGTCGCGACGTCTTGCCGACCGTGTTGATTCTGAGGACCGCCCATGAGAATCGCGGCCGTGTCACACGTGAGTTCAACGTTGGGACTGAGCAGCGAAAGAAGTGCCGCAAAATCGCCTTTCTTCGCAGCGGTCAAGAAAGCGTCGACGATGGCGCGCTGCCCAATGAGGTCGACGCGTGGATCTTGCGCTGTGCGAACACGCCGGCGAGCTCTACTGGCGAGTTGACGACAGGCCTCGGGCGATTTGGAGAGGATTGCGGAGATCTCTTCGAACGAGATTGAGAATGTGTCGTGCAACACGAAACAGATCCGTTCCGCTGGGGAGAGCCGCTCGAGAACAATGAGTAAGGCAACACCCAGCGAATCGGCGAGGAGGGCCTGTTCCTCGGGCGACACGATCGAAGGTGCATCGTTAGGCGATGTGGCGAATTCGCTTATGGCCTCAGCACGCTTTCGCGAACGCAACACGTTCAAGCTGATTCGAGAGACGACGGTGGTCAACCAGCCACCGATGTTGTCGATCGTTGCGGTGTCGCTCGTCGACAGTCGAAGCCATGCCTCCTGGACGGCGTCATCGGCGTCAGAGAGGTTTCCGAGGATTCGATACGCCACAGCGCGAAGGTGGGGGCGATTCGACTCAAACGCCTGCGACAGCGAATTCTTTCCATCCATATGTCACACATCCTCTCGCTGAAGTGTCATATAGATTGACCCACGAACGAGGGTCAACGTGACAAAGGAGAATTCGTGAGCGTCCACTGCAACACCGTGCTGTACCCAGTGAAGGACCTTGACGGAGCCAAAGCAATGTTCAGCGCCCTGTTTGGTATACCTCCGCACGTCGACTCTGCCTATTACGTCGGCTATTCCATCGACGGCAACGAAATCGGCTTGATTCCTAACGGTCACGACCAAGGCATGTCGGGACCGGAGCCGTATTACGACGTCGATGACATCGTCGCCACGATCAGGGGCCTCGAGGCCGCCGGTGGCGTGGTTATCCAGCAACCGACCGACGTCGCCGCGGGATTGCTCGTAGCCAAGGTGAGAGACACCAATGGGAATCTGATTGGGCTGAAGCAACTCCCGGCGACTTCGTGACGACTGCTTCGCTACAGCGCTATCGCGGTGCGAACGTGTGCCATAAATCGGGGCTCAGGGACGAGAACCAGTTGCTGAAGATTCGAAATGCGCCACGGTGATTCATCATGAGCGAGTGAAGACGAAACACCTTGGGGTTCAGCCCAATTCGTGGAGGTGCGGGGATTCGAACCCCGGTCCAAAGGCTTCTTAGTGAACATTCTCCGAGCGCAGCTGGCAGGTGATTGTCGGGATGGTCACTATTGCCAGCGACGATGACTATCCGTAGTTAGCTGAATTGTCCCGGCGGAACCACTAACGAGTTCCGTCGGTAAGCCCTACTTCATGACACCCGATATCTCAACCGCAGGGCTGGGTCAAGGCGGATGTTGCTACCTAAGCAGCAAGCGCAAGCGAAGGCTTGGCGTTTATTTATTGTTTCCGGCTCTTTAACGTGGTTCCGGAGACCACGGCTCGCTTCTTTCACCTCGACGACCCTTGTCGAAACCATTCACCCCCTGGTTACAGCACAGCCGCTTTGGCTGCGTAGCGAGCCTATCGCGCACGCTGCTCGACGTAGCCGGCGGCCGACGGACGAGCGCGTACGGCGACCTCAGAAGTCGAATTTCTCGTTGTGCCTGACCGCGCGCGCGATGTCACGCTCGGCATCGCGCTTGGCGATTGCTTGGCGCCGGTCCTGCGACTTCTTTCCTTTGGCGAGCGCGAGCTCAACCTTTGCTTTGCCACCAGTGAAGTACACCTTGAGGGGAACCATTG
>VFSW01013214.1_pt1 | contig 11490 bp, 12 predicted proteins | sample 5358111 | NCBI WGS metagenome assembly VFSW01 (sample SAMN11554181, study PRJNA540505) | mine drainage metagenome | isolation source: sediment from site ElyBrook_90M | place: USA: Ely Copper Mine, Vershire, VT | collected 2017 | reverse complement strand
ACATTTTATGTATTATTTTATATTATTCGTATATTTGCGCTCTAATTGTAAACCCCTGAGATCCTTCTGTTTATTTCACAAAAGATAACCGGGCTTGTAAGCGATCCGAAGGTCATCAGACTTTACAATAACCCTCAGGACGCGATTATGGAAATATTGAATATAATCATGTATGGCATTCTGCCAGGGAAATGACCGGAATGAAAATAATACCCTTCATAGCAGTGTATACCTTGATCTCCCTGCGAACAGCGGCAATTAGCGCGCAGGATAGTATAAGAACTGTTTCCGATACTATATCTTTCACGGGCCAGGTATCGGGATGGTCGGGTTATAATTTCAGAAACAACCTCCCCCTGCAGGCAGGTGGCAGGTATATACCAACATTATATTACGGTATCCATTTACCTGATACCCGCAAGATAGATTTTGAAGGCTCCCTCAATATTTCCGGCACTTTATATTCTCATCCTTTCGATACCTTAAATACCTCCGGCAACTTATCTCCTTACAGGGCTTTGGCACGGTTCACCACAAGCCAGCTGGAGATCAGGGCAGGCTTGCAGAAAATAAATTTCGGTTCCGCTACCCTGCTGCGCCCTCTTATGTGGTTCGATCAGATCGATCCCCGCGATCCTCTTCAGCTTACAAATGGGGTATGGGGAGTGCTCGGAAGATATTATTTTCTGAATAACACCAACATCTGGCTCTGGAGCCTTCTGGGAAATGATAAACCCAGGCCCTGGGATATCGGGACTACAAATAGATGGATCCCGGAATTTGGCGGAAGGTTTCAGCAGCCCTTTCCGAAAAGTGAAATCGCGATCTCGTATCATCACAGGAGCGTGAATATGAATATGCCGGGTTTCCTTTCCGATGCATACGCGCGCGTTCCTGAAAACAGAATTGGCATAGACGGAAAATGGAATCTGGGCTTCGGTATCTGGTTCGAGGGTACATGGATCAATAAAAGCAAGAATACGGGCTCCTTTACAAATCAGGAAATACTGAATATCGGCGCCGATAATGATTTCTCACTTGGAAACGGGCTTCATATTACTTTTGAACAGCTTCTTGCAGGCAACGGAAAGCGGCCTTTTCAATTCACCGATAAACTATTCTTTTCAGGTATTTCACTTAATTACCCGCTTACATTAAATGATAATCTGAGTGCAATCATTTTTTACGACTGGGAGAATATAGCCTCCTATAATTTTATTAACTGGAATCATAATTTTAAAAATATTGCCCTTTATCTGATGGCTTATCTGAACCCCGATAAATATAACCTGCCACAGCAAAGCTCGGCCGCCACTTTTTATGCTGGTCCGGGCGTGCAGGTAATGTTAGTTTATAACTATTAATAACTGAGTTATGGAAAACGATTCTTTCATTTCAATAAATGACCTCTCAAAGCGCTATAAAGTCGGTACCGGGGAATTCACTGCCCTTAAAAATATTAATCTCTCTTTCAGTCAGGGTGAATTTGCAGGTTTTGTAGGTCCCAGCGGTTCAGGAAAGACAACCCTGCTGAATATAATCGGGTCACTGGATACTCCCTCAGAAGGTACCGCCATTGTTCTCGGAAATTCAATCAGCACTCTTTCCCATAAGCAGGCAGCTATGCTCCGTAACCTTAATATCGGATTTATCTTCCAGACATATAACCTTTTACCTGTTTACACTGTATATGAAAACGTTGAATTTGCACTGCTGCTTCAGAATAAAACATCCCAGGAAAGAAAGAAAGCGGTGATGGAGGCATTGAACTGGGTTGGCCTTACTGACAAGGTAAAGTCAAAGCCTGACATGCTCTCCGGCGGGGAATGTCAGAGGGTTGCTATCGCCAGGGCGATGGTCAAGCATCCCCTTCTGGTTCTGGCTGATGAGCCTTCTGCCAATCTGGATGCCACAAACTCTCATCATATTGTCAGAACAATGAAAAATCTTAACAGGGAGCTGAAAACGACATTCATTTTTGCCACACATGACGAAAAAGTCATGCAGTATCTCGATCGTATCATCACCCTGAAAGATGGTAAAGTTGAAAAAGACGTGATAGTTTCAAATGCTGAAAATTAATTAAGATGGTAACAATAAAATTGGCTTTCCGGAATTTAGTCGGAGCCGGCCTGAGGACATGGCTTAACGTCTCCGTACTATCATTCGCATTTGTCGTTATTGTCCTGTACAATGGTATACTTGACGGATGGAACAGGCAGGCATACAGAGATACAATTGAATGGGCAGCCGGTCATGGTCAGCTCTGGGATTCATTATATGACCCGTATGATCCCTATTGTCTTCAGGATGCCCATGCCGCTGTTTCTGCCCGGCTCTCGGGGCTAATAGAGTCTAAACAGATAACTCCGGTTTTGATTACCCAGGCTACCATTTTCCCGGGTGGTCATCTTGAGAACATTCTGCTGAAAGGGATTGACCCTTCACAAACCATCGTAAATATTCCCTCAGCGTCGTTAAGAGATTCCGCAGGGGTCACTACCGCAGTAATCGGGAAACGAATGGCTTTTGCTTCTAAACTGAAAAAAGGCGATAATATAATTATGCGCTGGCGTGATAAGCACGGAACCTTTGATGCCAGTACAATACATATCGGTGAAATATTTTCCTCAAATGTCCCATCAGTAGACAATAATCAGATCTGGATCTCTCTTGACGATCTGCAGAAAATGACAGGTCTTACAAACGAGGCAACCCTCTTTATCACTTCTGAAAAATATACCGGTGGGGATATCGGCATCTGGAAATATAAAGATCTCAATTTCCTTATGAAGGATATCAATGAGGTTTTGAGCTCAAAAAGAGTTAGCTCATCTATAATCTATGGACTTCTTCTGGCAATTGCTTTACTGGCCATCTTTGATACCCAGATTCTATCGGTTTTCCGCCGCCAGAGGGAGATCGGAACATATATAGCCCTGGGTATGACCAGGTGGAGAGTAATAAAAATCTTTACAGTAGAGGGCAGCGCTCACAGTATCCTGGCCATAATTCTGGGGTCACTCTATGGAATCCCGCTGCTGGCTTACCTGAACAAAACAGGCATTCCGATGCCAAAAGTAGTTGATTCTTACGGCCTGTCGATAGGTGACAAAATCGTACCCGTTTACAGCATTGGATTAATACTGTCAACCGTCCTGCTGGTAATTCTGTCAGCAACGATAGTGAGTTTTTTCCCGACGAGGAAAATTGCTAAAATGAAGCCAACTGATGCTCTGAAAGGAAAAATACAATGATAAAGTTTTTATTGAAAGGAATTTTTCGTGACAGGAGCCGAAGTCTCCTTCCTGTAATTGTAATAAGCCTTGGGGTGACTCTCACTGTTTTGCTCTATTGCTTTCTGAACGGGATCATGGGCGAATCCCTTGAAATGAATGCAAACTTTTCAACCGGTCATGTAAAAGTCATGACAAGGGCATATGCGGATGATGCTGATCAGATGCCCAATGATCTTGCTTTGCTCGGAGTTTCGAAACTCATGAGTGAATTAAGGGAGACCTATCCTGAAATGGATTGGGTAAAACGGATACGTTTCGGAGCGCTTATTGATTTTCCTGACTCCACAGGGGAGACCCGTGTTCAGGGTCCTGTTACCGGCTGGGCTATCGACCTTCTTTCGCAGGATTCACAGGAGAAGAAGCGCTTCAATATCACCAATTCACTTGTGACCGGGAAAATCCCTTCTGCGCCTGGCGAAGCGCTGATCACCTATGATCTGGCTCAAAATTTTAAAGTAAAACCCGGTGATAAATTTACGCTTATCGGAACCACAATGGATGGAGCCATGGCTTTTAAAAACTTCACAGTTTCAGGTACTGTCCGTTTCGGTGCGGCCTCTGTAGACAGGGGAGCCATAATAATAGATATTTCTGACGCGCAGGATGCATTCGCAATGAAAGATGCTGCCGGTGAAATCCTTGGCTTTTTTAAAGATGGACAGTATAACAATGAACAGGCTCAGTCCATTGCTCAAAAATTCAATTCAGGATATGCTGCTTCAAAGGATCCGTACGCCCCGGTTATGTTAACATTAAGAGATCACCAGGGAATGGCGGAGATGATGGATTATGAAAAATCAGTCGCAGCCATAATGATTTTTATCTTCATACTTGCAATGTCGGTGGTTCTCTGGAATGCAGGTCTTATCGGCAGCCTGCGCCGTTATAATGAGTTTGGGGTGCGCCTTGCCCTTGGAGAAGGGAAAAACCACATCTACAAAACACTCATCTATGAAGCTCTTCTTACAGGTATTATCGGCACGGTAACAGGCACAGTGATTGGCCTCGCATTGTCATATCTTTTACAAGACAAAGGCCTCGATATGGGAGGAATGATGAAAAATGCCACAATAATGATACCTTCAGTAATCAGGGCCTCCGTATCACTGCCTGCATACTTTATAGGTTTTATTCCCGGCTTGCTTTCCATACTGCTTGGTAGCGCTCTTGCGGGCCTGGGCATCTATAAAAGGGAAACCGCAAGGTTATTTAAGGAACTTGAAGTCTGATATAATAATTTTTATAATGAAAGTACTTTTTTTGATCATCACATGCATGTTAATGACTGGTCTGAACAGACAGGAAGATTCGATACTCGAAAAAGTTGACAGGAACATGTCATCAAAAAACAGGATCATTGAGGCATCAATGACTGTTTACGGCAAACGTGATACACGTACTATCACTTCAAAATCCTGGGGTGAGGGCACAAAAAAATCCTTCAGCGAATATCTCTCACCGGCCTCTGAAAGAGGCACAAAAATGCTGAAACTTGAGGGCCAGCTCTGGATCTATTCCCCTTCTACCGACCGTATAATCCAGATATCAGGGAATATGCTAAGACAGAGTATAATGGGTTCAGATCTCTCATACGAAGATATGATGGACGACAGAAAGCTGACAGACATCTATTCTGAAAAATTTGTCAGAAGTGATACACTCGATGGTCGTAAAGTGTGGGTAATTGACCTTACAGCCAAAGTTGAAGACATTGAATATTATTCTCAGAAAATGTGGGTCGATACTGCCAGATTTGTACCCCTGAAAGAGGAGATGTTTGCCAAAAGCGGAGAGCTTCTCAAAAAAATTGATTACAAAGATATCAGATATATTCAGGGACGCTGGTTCCCGTTCATTTTTGTATATAAAGATATGCTGAAAGAGGGTAATGGAACTGAATTCAGGATCAACAGTATCAGTTTCGACCAGCAGATACCGGCATATATATTCACGAAGGCTGCACTGAGGAAATGATTATGCCTGTTACCAATGACAGAATCTTTCGGATTACAGTGAAAATTTTTCTTTTTAATGGAAGTTGTGTTCCTGTTTGCCGGTCACAATTTTTTTCTATTTTTGACCGGAGACATTATTACCACCGAAACCAAAAGATTAACACGATGATCAACCATAGACTGACGGGCTGTATTCTATTATTTTTATCCATGTATGCCGGTTCTGTTACCCGCGCGCAAAACTGGCCGGGCTGGAGAGGTCCGGACGGAGACGGAACCAGTGTGGAAAAGAATCTGCCCGTAAAGTGGGATTCAGTAACAAATGTTGTATGGAAGATAAGGGTTCCCGGAACAGGATATGCCTCGCCGGTTGTGTGGAAGGATAAGCTTTTCATTGTTACCGCTCTTGAAGCGTCGCATGAAAAAGTACTTATCTGCTATAACAGTACCAACGGCAATCTGTTATGGCAAAAAACAGTGCTCAGGACAAAATTTGAGCCGAAGCACGACAACAACAGCTTTGCTTCCGGCACACCTGCAACTGATGGTACTCTTATCTACGTCTCGTTTCTTGACGGGGAGAATGTAGTTGTTGCTGCTTACGACTTTACAGGAAAGCAGATCTGGCTCCAGCGACCCGGTACATTTTCCAGTCCGCATGGATACAGCTGTTCCCCTGTGCTTTACGATGACAAAGTGATCATAAATGGCGACAGCCAGGGAGATTCTTTTGTTGCCGCACTGAGCCGGAAAGATGGTAAAATAATCTGGAAAGTCCCACACCCAAAGCCCTCACATAGTTTCAGTACTCCTATCTTCAGGACGATGGCCGGAAAAATACAGATGATCTTTTGTGGCAACAGGGAAATCGCTTCCTATAATCCTGCAGATGGTTCCCGTTACTGGTACGTGAGTGGTCCGTCAGAGGATTTCTGCTCAAGTCCTGTATATAATGAAAAGTCAGGACTGGTCCTGGTAAGCAGTGCCTGGCCGGTACGCGACCTTGTAGCAGTAAGACCTGATGGCCATGGCGATGTTACCAAAAGTCATGTTGCCTGGCAGTCAAGGAAAGGCGCTTATTATGTTCCATCGCCAGTTTGTACTGATGATTATCTCTTTACAACAATGACAACAGGAGAGGTCCATTGCATTGAAGCAGCAACAGGGAAGATAGTGTGGGTTCAAAAAATGGGTATACAATATTCCTCACCGGTTCTCGCAGACGGACTGGTCTACATGCCAAATGATGAAGGAGTAATTACAGTGATCAAACCCGGACCGGCTTTCAGATATATTGCAAAAAATCCTATAGGCGAAAAAATGTTTGCATCCCCTGCAATAAGTAATGGTAAAATATATCTAAGGGGTTTCCGCCACCTGTTTTGCATTGGAAAGTAGAAGCACCCGGCAATCTAAACAATAGCATGAATTAGTTTGTTTAGATACCGAAGCTTACCGGCAGGATAAATACCGGTCGAAAATCATCCGGAACATTCAGGCTGGGTACACTTTCTTTTCTATGATAATAATTTAAACTTTTATGATCATGAAAAAAAGAGGTTTTCTGAAATTATTTGTGCTTGCACCGGCATTCCTTTTCGCCGCAATGGCACTTATCACGCAAGAGTCCGCCAATCTTCTGAAGAAAGGATCCAAGGTTCCTGAATTTTCACTTTACGACCAGAATGGAAAGCTGTTTGACCTCAAAAATGTGCTTGGCAAGAAAAACCTTGTTATTTACTTTTATATCAAGGATGAAACGCCCGGATGCACAAAGGAATCCTGTACCTTCCGCGATCAGTATTCCGGGTTTCAGCAGTCGCAGGCCATGGTAATAGGTATCAGCGCACAATCAGTTAAAAGTCACAAGGAATTTGCCGATAAAAACAATTTACCGTTCACTCTTCTGAGCGATCCAGACAATAAAGTGAGAAAGATGTTTGGTGTCAACACCGGGGAAGATGGTACCCGTCCCGGCCGTGTCACTTTTGTAATTGATAAAACAGGTACGATTGTTTATGTTTACGATTCTCTGACCCAGCCTGAAGAACATGTTACCGAGGCACTCAAGGCACTTAAAAATATAAAGTAGTGTTGTGCATTGCCAACTAATGATGGATCACACCTTTTTCAAGGCTTCCAGTACTCTTTCAGGTGTCATAGGCAACTGAAAGAGTCTGGCTCCCGTAGCATCAAAGATTGCATTGGCAATCAGGGCGCCCATACAGATTATCGAAGGTTCGCCACCTCCATGCGGTGGCTGGTCTTTCCTGTCCATTATTACGGTATCGATTTTTGGAACCCATGAAAAGCGTGGCAGTTCATAAGTATCAAAGGAGTGGTTCTTTATATCTCCTCCCTGAAACTGTATCTCTTCGGTAAGGCAATATCCCAGCCCCATAGTGATGCACCCTTCCATCTGGATTGCAGCACCTTCAGGGTTGACACACAGCCCCATATCCTGGGCGCACGCCACTCTGATCACCTGAACATGTCCCGTTTTCCTGTCAACTTTTACCTCTGCCATATGAGCTACCCAGGAGTCGGCATCCGTTCCACAGGCAATGCCATAACCTCTTCCGCCCGGAGTCTTGCCGGGGGTATATCCGAACTTGTCAGCCACTGCCTTCAACAGCGCGATCATCTTTTCATCCTTCAGGTTTTTCAGACGGAACTCAAGAGGGTCAATTCCTGCCCTGGATGCCATTATATTTATCTGAGACTCACGTGCAAAAGTATTTGTATTGTTCCCGGGTGCCCGCCAGGCACCGGTTCCGAACGGGTGTACAGGTCCGGATGCGCTTCCCCTGCTGTAATCGGTCGTTTTTGCATTGGGAACATCATAAATGGTATCGGATCCTCTGGCTCCCGCATAATAGGTATGATAATCCCATAACATTATTTTACCTGATTTATCCATCCCGGATGTGATCTTTACCACTGCAGCCGGCCGGAATGTGTCATAAAAGAATTCCTCCGGGCGGGTCCATTCAACCATTACCGGCTTACCTGTTTTGGCTGCAAGCTTTACGGCTTCCACTGCCTGCCTGTGAGGCGACTTGCCGCCAAATCCACCCCCGACAAAAGGAGTTATCACCCGTACTTTTTCCAGAGGGACACCCATCTCCCTGGAGATAGTATCCTGTACCTGAAAAGGAGCCTGGGTACTTGCCCAAACGGTAATTTTATCACCTGCGATCTGAGCAGCAGCAGTATGAGGTTCAATTGGAGAATGGGCCACGTAACTGTTGAGGTATTCTGATTCCGTAATGATATCGGAAAGTTGCCTGCCTGCAGCCAGGTCTCCGTTGCTTCTGACAACGTTAACGTTTGAATCTGCTTTTAGAATGTTGCTGAAAATTGTCTTATCATTTACATTCATTTCATCGAATGTAAATTCGCCCTTCACCTTTACTATTGCTGCATCTACCGCATCCCGGTCATCACTGAGTACGGCAATCAGATCCCCGTCGCGGACAACCTGTATTCCCCTGATCTTCTCTGCTTCGGATGTGTCGGCAGATATAAGCTTTGCTCCATGCGACGGAGGCCTGAATATCCTGGCATGGAGCATTCCCGGCAGCTGAATGTCACCGGCATACTTTGCCTGTCCCGTAACTTTTTCCAGGGAATCCGTTCTCTTATACGGCCTGCCAACATACCTGAAGTCTGTATACTTTTTCTCAACAGGTTTGCCCTCAAGATGTCTTTCAATCTTCCTGCCTTTTGTCAACTGTGCATAACTCACCCTGTTATTGCCGTTCAACTTATCAATTACTATTCCGTCCTTAATAACCAGCTGCGATACCGGCACTTTCAGTTTTTCCGATGCGAGCTGAATTAATACGGTTCTGGCTTCAGAAGCTGCTTCCCTCATGAAAGGACCGAAGGCCCGGGTTGTAAGTGATCCGTGGGTGCCTCCGTCCCACGGACAGACATCCGTATCACCCATCACCATTTTTACTTTATCAGGAGGCACATCCAGTTCGTCAGCCATCTCCACGGCCAGTGAGGTAATGATCCCCTGCCCCATCTCTATCTTACCTGTAAAGCACTTCACGGTACCATCTTCAGAGACCTGAAGAAAGGCATTGAAATCTTCAGGCAGCGACCTGCCCTGGCGGGCCTGCTGAAACAGAAGATCAAAAGGATCCCATGGTTGAAAAAAGATGAATATTCCTCCTCCGAGAAGCTTGAAAAACTCCCTTCTCTTCATCCCGTTATATGTAGCTGACGGAGATGATAATGGGTCAATTCCGACTGATTTCTTCATGGTTATTTTCCTCCTTTCATTTCTTTACCTGCTGTCTGGATTGCTTCGATTATTCGTACATGGGCCCCACACCTGCAGAGATTACCATCCATACCCTGAATGATCTCCTGCCGCGATGGCTGAGGATTTTTAAACAGAAGGCCCACGGCATTCATTATCATGCCCGGAGTGCAGTAACCGCACTGTAATGCATCATGCTCTATAAATGCCTTCTGAACCGGATGGGGATTGCCATTCTGAGCCAGGCCTTCAATGGTCGTGACTTTCCTGCCTGCGACATCACCTGCCGCCATCATGCATGATCGCGCCGGTTCATTATCGAGAAGAATCGTGCAGGCGCCGCAGAAGCCCATCCCGCAACCGTACTTTGTACCGGTTAAACCGAACTTGTTACGCAATACCCATAAAAGAGTCAGTTTGGGATCGAGGAGGATCTCGGTCTTTTTCCCATTTAGTTCAAAACTAATCGTCTCTTCCATATTTATCGTTTTTAGTTTATTAGCGAATGTCCGTTTCCAGGTCTATTTTCCATGCGATAATAGTAAACAGCACTGAATTGGCCGGAAAACTCTCTGAGAATTGTATAATAAAGTTCACAAGAAATATCCTTCCCTGCAAATTTATTTTACCTCTATTCCCATCCTGTCCGGATGAGCCTCTCTAATTTAATAAATCTTCAATCTGAACAGGGGTTCTGTTATGCGGGTTTCCTTATGACGGTAAAAGCTTCTGACCATGATGGTTCATTCAGCTTCATCTGCTCTATTTTCTTTTCGATGTAATACTCCTCAATTGAGACCCCCGTTTCCTTTATGAAATATTTGCTGAGGCAGGAGTAGTCCATTCCTACAGTGGCTGATATATGAGATGAAAAACTTGTTTCGGGAATCCGGTTGTTCTTAACAAGATCAAGCACAGCACTCCTGATGCTCTCCACAACCCTGCTGCTCCGGAATACAATCGAAAGTCCGTATTTTGCCAGTGAATTATTAAGCTTTTTAATTTCTGAAAGAAGAACATCTTTTTCAAAGTCAATCTCTCCCAGTTCGAATTTTGAGTACCTGATTCCCAGCTTCCTGAGTTCCAGGAGCACAAAATTTTTGGTCCCCTGGCATACCATATTTTTTATATAAACTTTCATCCGCAATATAATTTTGATTTTAAAGAAATCATGCCTGCTTTTCGCCTGCCTTTCATGACAAAAAAGTATTTCCCAATTTCATGCCTTTTGCATAAAGAAATCTTTCTTCAATTATATCCCAGTTTATCACCGACCAGAAAGAATTAAGATAATCGTAACGCCGGTGCTGATAATCGAGATAATAAGAGTGTTCCCAGAGATCACAACCTAAAAGCGGGATCAATCCCCTTCGAAGCGGATTGCCGGCATTCCTCTCCTGAAGGACCTCGATAACTCCTGCAGGATTAAGGATGATCCATACCCAGCCCGAACCGAATAATGACATGGAAGCCTTGATGAAGCATTCCCTGAACAGTTCAAGTGAACCGAAACTCTCAATCAGGGCATCTGCCAGGCTGCCTTTTAGCTCGCTGTTGCCGGCCGGCCTTAAACTCTCAAAATAGAAGGTATGATTCCATACCTGGAGGGCATTATTAAGCATGGGACCCTCAGCTGACTTCATTATTGTTTCCAGATCAAGATTTTCAAATTTGGTCCCGGAAGTAAGTTCTCCCAGATTTCTCAGACAGGCCTGAAGATACATCCCATGATGGTACTCTATTGTCATTCTTGATATATTTGGCTCCAGAGAATCAGTCTCATAGGGCAACTGGGTCAATCCGGCTTTCATAAAATCAGTTATAAACATCAGGTTTAAAAAATACAGCTCAGTTGCGTTCTCCAACTTCATTTTCAAATATATTAAATGGGCAGTTCTGAATAATTAAATCCGAATTAATAGTTGATTAAGATTCCATTAATAATATTCAAATTCTTTAATAG
>VFSW01013213.1_pt1 | contig 11490 bp, 18 predicted proteins | sample 5358111 | NCBI WGS metagenome assembly VFSW01 (sample SAMN11554181, study PRJNA540505) | mine drainage metagenome | isolation source: sediment from site ElyBrook_90M | place: USA: Ely Copper Mine, Vershire, VT | collected 2017 | reverse complement strand
GTTGGGGGGCGGGAGGGGCAAACAAACCACCCCGAGGGCTTGCGCGTCGGCGGCGGCGATCTGGAGTTCAAACGGGGCCCGTTGGGTCGGCCGATCCGTCCACCCCCCGCCATCGGTGCGTTCGGTCCACTGCCAGGTGTCTTGGGACTGGATAGCGGCGCGCAGGTCCGAGGCGTTGCAGGTCGGCACCATCATCCGCAAGGTGTTCGTCGTGCGTGGCTTGATGGTCACCCGGTAGATCGTGCCGGCCGTCAGGATCGTCGGGGTGGCGAAGAGGTGCCAGTTTTTCGCCTCCGAGGTGAGCACGTTGACCCAACTGGCGTCCTGAAACTGCGTGGCGAGGACCGTGCTCGCCGCATCGTAGAGCACCACATCGTAGTCGGCCAACCGACTGAAAATCGCCCCGTTCCACGTCATCCCGGTGAGCGCGCAGTCCCAGGGAACGCTGAAGCGGAGGCCAATCTCATCGGGGGTCGTCGCCGAGGTGAGGTTTTGTCCTGATCCGGTGGGGCCGACGAGCGGCCAGCAGCCCACCGGGATCTCCACGGTGCCGTCGGTGTAGCGGAGGGCCAACACCGGCGTACGGGTCGTGAAACGGGACCAGGACCCGAGGAAACTCTGCGTGTTCGCGGCCACCCAGAAATCGCTGTGCTGTGTCAACAGGTCGAGACTGACGTCGCCGACCGTCGCGTTCCATTCCACCACCGCCGTCAACCGCTGGCCGAAGGTGACGGTCCGGGGGGTGCCGCTCGGGGTCCCGTCACTGGTGAGGCCTGTGATGGACAGCCAGCCGGTGCCCGGAATCGAGGCGGCCGGGAAGACGACGAACTGATCCACGCCGCCATCCGGGTTGTCGCCGCTGTCCGGATCTTGCCAGGAACATTTGAGGTCTTGGGGCGTGATCGTCCCGCGCGAGTGGACGTCAAACCCCTCCAAGATCCCGGCCTTGGGCACGGAGAACGATACCGCGAGGCGGGTGGCAATCCCGGCGGCCAGTTGGAGGTTGCCCACGAGGATTTCCTGGCTGTTCCACTGCTGCTGACCGAGCCAGAGCCCCCCGACGATGGCGGCAAGGGGGGCCATCAGCTCAGGTCCGTCAGGAGGGGGGCGATCAACGGCCGTTGCAGGGGGCTGTCGGTCCACAGACCCGCGTTGGTGCGGGTCGAGAGGTACCAGTTACGCCCACCGGGATGCGCGTCATGAATCCCACAGTTCTGCACATCGTAGACGGTGAGCTTGACGGCGGTGGTGGTGAGGGGAACGACCGCCAAGCGGTACAGGCTGTTGGGCAGGAGGGTGATGGGACTGGGGAACTGGGTGAGGACCGGCCCGGAAGACCCACCCCCGCCCTTGAGCCCGGCCACGCTCAGGAGGGTCGAGCCGTTCGGCGCATAGAGCACCACATTGTAGGTGCCCGAGGCAAAGCGGAGATGCACCAAGGCACCGACACAGATCCCCGTGAAGGGCAGGTGGACGGTCAGGGCATACTCGTCCGGGGTGGTGTTGACCGTGGGGTTGACCGCGGTGATGGCCGAGGGGGCACAGGCTCCCGCCTTGGTCGTGGCGTAGACCCCATCGGTGTACTTCAGCACGTAGCAGGGGAGGAACGGCGAGGGCCAGGACCACACGGCGCCGTTGAAGAACTGCACCAATTCCAGACTATCCCACGCCACGGTGTTGAGATGCGTGCTGAACACGACGCTCCCCGCCGCGGCGTACCACTCGAAGACCACCGCGACCCACTCTCCTTGGGTCACTGTGCGTTTGGGGCCGGTGCTGGTCCCATCCAAGGTCAGGGTCGTGGTCACCCAGGCTTGCGAGACCACCGAGGCCGAGGGGATCACTCCGTACTGGTCGACCACCCCGTCGGGGTTGCCCGTGGCGAGGCTGATGTCCTGGAGGGAGACTTTCAGCGCGGCGGGGGTGGTGACCGCCCCAAGTTTGAACTCCAGGGAATCGATCGTCCCGGACCGGGGGGCTTGGAGGAAGTAGGCAATCTTCGGTTGGCCCGCGGTCAGGCTATAGCTCGTGCTGTAACTGTTGTGCCCTTCCTGGAAGCGCCACGGCCAGATTTCCCGCATGGGAATCCCGGAGTTCAGGCCCCAATGAGCAGGGCGTGGAGCTTCTGGGCGTTGGTCCCCAGCACTTTGATGTCGGAGGCGCGCAGGGGGCCATTGTACGCGGGGAGCACGAGCGGCACGCTGGGGATGTTGGTCACCGGGATTGCCAGTTGGAATCCGAACACGCTCGTCGTGAGGGTGCCATCTCCCGCCCCGCCGATGAACACGAGATTGGCGTTCCCGGCATCGGCTTGCAGGATGATGGCTTGGCAGGCAATGTCGGCCGCCCCGGCTTGGTCGGCGGTGACCCCGGCCACCGCGGCGTAGGCATCCGAGAGGGTCTGGACCACCCCGGTGAGCGTGAGGGTCAGGTGCTTGACCATCGGGGACTACTTCTTGTCCATCGGCGCGGTCGGGACGGCGGGTGAGGCCACGCCGGGCTCCACGTTCACCAAGGCGTCCCGCGCGGGACCGTCCTTCACGTCGATGAAGTTGATCTGGGGTCCCAACGCGCTCATGTTGGGGGTCTCCTTGGGCATGTCGGCGTAGTCGTAACCGCCACGCAGGCCCGCGAGGGTGGACCCGCCCGGATCGGGGGTGGGGCACGCGGGATTCTCGTAGGGGGTGTACATCAGGTCCTTGGCCATCTCAACTCTCCTTCAGCGGTAATCCCCGACCGAGGCGTCGGAGGATCGCAAGTAGTGCGTGTCGAAGGTCAGGTCCCAGGTCGCCCAGCGGTGGTAGGGCATCGTGGACCACGTTTCCTGCGCTTGGTCGTCGTCTCGGAGTTCTAGTGTCGCACATTCCTGGTCGAACTGGTCCTTGAGCCCTTTGGCGAGGGCGAGGTTGAAATAGGGGTTCTTCTTGTCGGCGGTGCCCGGCCACGCCGCGGCATAGGCCAGCGCCCCGGTAGAGAGGACCCGGGCGGTGAGGACCCCGAGCAAGGGGGCGGTATCCGCGAGGGCTTGCGCCTGCTGGCGATAGTAGTACGGGAGGGACTTCGCCGAGGTGGGCGCGGGCCACCATTCGTACTGGACCTGGCCGAGGGTCGCCGGGACGGTCGAGAGCTGGCGTGAGACGAGGACCCGGGGGGAGACGTCTGAGGAGATCCGAATCGGGTCCACCCGCGCGAGTTCCTCCTGGGTGAACCACCACGGGATGAGCCGCTGGACCACCGGGTCGATCACGAGGAGGAAGGCCCCGAAGTCCGCCGGGAGGGTTTGGTACAACCCGAGGATCTGGGCGGGCTGAGCACCCGCGGTCCCGGTGTAGGGCATGTCGATCGTGATCGTAGAGGCATCTACCCAGGTTTGAATCGTGTAGACCGGGATGGTCCCGACCCGGAGTTGCAACCCCACATCGGTGGTGAGGAACCCCGCCGCGGAGGTCACCGTGGTCGAGAGGGCGCTGAAGGTACACGCAAGGGATCGCGCCGCCGGGATCGACATCTGGGCGTGGACCCGGGAGAAGTTCCACGGGCGGCGCTTGACCAGATCCTCGTAGGCGTGCTGGGTCCACTCCTTGACGAGCCCGAACGGCGCGTCAGGGATGTGGAGGCGCACGCGGCGCCAGGCGTCGCCGAAGGTATCTTGGGCCATAACACGAACAGCGGGGCCGGGGATCACCCGCACCCCGCTGGGATCAACCGCCGAAGGCTAACGCCCGATCGCCTCGAAGCCCGCCGTGAACCCCGAGAGGTCCGTCCCGTTTGCCACCTCGGACCCGGTGTTGGGTACCACCCAGACGACGGTGTTGTTGGTCCGATCATAGGACAACAGCCGAAGCGTGCTGCTGCTGTTCCGTGCGGATCCCCCCATCAGGAGGACGTCGATCTGCCCCAGTTTGACGTCGGCCGCGACGAAGGGATCGCCCCCCGTCGCGTAGGACGCCGGACCCGTGTAGATGCCGATGATCCGGCGTTTGGTGTTGCTGCCATCCTCCGCGCGGAACTGCGTGAAGTCGAGGGTCGGCGCCATGATTACGGCGTCTCCGGCACGTCGAGATCCACGATGGCCGTGGCCTCAGTCGCGTTGTAGACCCCGGCGCTCACCCCGAGGGCGGGATAGGTCGCCGCGGATCCGGCCGCGAGGCAGTCCGCTTTGCCCGCGGTCGCCGACGGAATCACGATGAGTCCGGCGGCGGTGGGGGCCGCAGTCACGGCATCGACGAACTTCACGGTGGCGGGCCCCTGGGTCTGGATGCACCCAAAGTAGCCCGGCGTGATGGCGTTGGGGAAGATCCCCGCGACCCGTCCGCGACCCAGCGTGGTCGGGGACGTGGTCACGAGGAACTTGGTCTTGTCCGACCACCACGCCACCGCCCCTTTGTACGAGGAGGCCGCCAGCGTGGAGTCCAGTTGGACCAACTGGTAGGTCTTGAAGCGGTAGTTCTCCGCCCCCGGCGAGCCCGGGGGACCGGGCTCCTTGACCGTGAGGCGCGAGCCGAGCATCCCGGGGTAGAGCAGGGATGAAACGTTCTCGGTGCCCGGGTCGCCGGACTGGAGGTAGAGCGGCTGATTGCGAATGTTGTTCGGCATGGTGTGTCTCCGCTAGGCTCCTTTCAGCCGTTCGGTCACTTTGTAAATCCGTACAGCCATCGCGACAATCGCGGCGACCGGAAGGTGTAGTTCCCCGCGAAGAGGATCTGCCCCGCGACCATGTTGTCGTCCCGCGCGCCCTTGAACCCGGTGAACCCGAAGGCGAACTTGGGCGACTGGGCGACGTAGAACCGGATGTAGGCGTCGTCGCCTTGGGGCCCGGGGTTGAGCCAGATGAGCGACTCGGCCTGGGTCGAGGTCGTGAGGTAGTTGCCCAGATCGGGATCGTTCGCTCCGTCCTGCGAGGGCGCGTACTGGCTGGCGACGATGGTTGCGGTGTTGAACTTGAAGCCGGGCCAGTTGATCTCCGGGTCGGTGGTGTCGATCTTCTGCTGCGGCGAGAAGTTCTCGGCGATGAAGCCCATGCCGCGGTTGGAGGTGACGCCCATCTTGGGCCGCTCCTGGCCGATGACACAGGACATGAACGAGTGTTCGAGGATGCGGAACATGAGCGAGGGACCGGCGGAGGCGGCGACCAACCCCGTCGGGGAATTGAGCGCGGGGCTGACGTCCACCCGGGTCTGTCCGCCGTAGGACGGGAACGTGTTGCCGAACAAGGTCGAGGAGGTGCCGTCGGTGAGCCCCTCTTCCGCCCCGTTGAGTTCGGCTGAGCGGTCATCCCCGGCGAGGGCCTGGCCGTGGTGGAAGAAGGCGATTTCCAGCAGGGCGGACATGGAGAGCGCGGCCGTGCTCATGTCCAGCTTGATGCGGGAGAACATCGCGTGCGGCCCGGTCTGCTCGACTTCGAGGTCTTCGAGGTACTCGGTCACGTTCACGTCGTAGTAGCGCGGCGTGAACAAGAGGCCCGAGGCGACCTGCCGCTTGGTGATGTCGAACTGGGTGCCCTTCTTGTAGGCCCCGCCCTTCATCGGCTTGTACAGGTAGTTTTCCTGGATCTGCGGCCCCACCCATTTGCGGGTGAAGCGTCCGCGCATGTACGCGGTGACGGGACCGGACTTGAAGAAATTGTCCGCCACCCCGGGCATGATGTCCTTGGTGGTAATCGTGTTGACGTCATCGAGCTGGATGGCCACTGGTTCTCTCTCCTACGTCCGGCGCGGTCCCGTGTGGGCGGCTAGGCCGTGGCGCGTACACCCGTGAGGCGGGCGTACTCGCTGGCGAAGTCATCGACGGTCTTGAGCGTCGGCGCTGTCCCTGTCCGGCTGGCTTCGATGACGTCCAACGCGGACGGCTCGTTGCCTACCACCGGGTAGGGCGATTTGCTGTTGATGAGTTCCGCCCGGGCTTTGTCGTAGCCCTCCTTGCGGAAGGTCTCGGCCTGGGCGTCGGCGGCGGCTTTGGCCTTGGCGGCGATCTGGTCCTTGAAGGTGTCCGCGTAGACCCCTTTGAGGCCGATCTGCTGGACCCGCTTGTCGGCCAGCAGGGCGTTGATGTCGAGGATATCGCCGAACTCCTTGAAGTGCTTCATGGTCAGGCCGTTGGCTTCCGCGATGAAGCCGACCGCGCCGCGCTCGGTCTCCGCCATGACTTTGTCGAAGTCGGCCTTGCGGATGACGTCGGCCGGGAGGTCCGCCGGTTTGCGATCCAGCTTCTCCACGTCCGCCAGTTTGGTCCGCAGGGTGTCCACTTCGGCGAGCGCCGCCTGCTTCTCAGCGAACCACTCCGTGTTGCTCGCGTAGAGGGCGTCGAAGCGCGCTTTCGCGTCCGCCGCCTCGTTGGCCAGCTTGGAGTAGTCCGCTTGGCGCAGGGTCCCTTTTTCCATCTCCTCGATCGCGGTTTCAGCCTTTCCTCGGTCCGCCTCGGGGACGTGCGCGAGGATGCCGGCGAGAAACGTGTCCTTTACAGGCATTCAGATTCCCGTGTGGAGGGTCCGGATCTGCGCGATCACCCTTCCGGCCGAGTGGCCGGGTCCGGGTGCGCCGCAGGCATCCTTCCTCACGATGGTCCCGCACCCGACATGCCCGCGTTCATGCCCCCTCCGGGGAACTGTGAACCAGGCGCGTTCGGGCTGGTCGCGCCACCGCCCGCGACCATCACTTTCCCCAAGGTGCGCTTGAGGATTTCCTTGCACAGGTCCCAATCGGATGCGAGGTCCGGGGTCACCTGCGCGAAACTGTCGAACATCTGGTCGATCTTCTCCGCCGCCTGGAGCATCCCGGTCAGGATCTCGGGCGGGATGTTCTGCGCGCCGATCGGCGCGGGTTGGGCCAACCCCGAGAGGGTGGGCATCTGGCCCCCCGCACCCCCGCCTGGGACCGACGGGGAGGGCGGCGGCGTGTCGAGCGGCCCGGAGGACGGTCCCGATCCGGGCAGGGTACCGGGCATTTACCGCTTGCCGCCGATCGCGCGGCCGGCGACCGGTTTCTGGAACGGCGACGTTTTCAGTCCGGGCTTGCCACCCTTCATGCCTTTGGCCATCTAGCGACTCCTTGCGGGGGAACGCTTCCCCTTGAGTTTCCGGTCCTCGCTGAACGCGATGGCGAGGGCTTGCTTTTGCGACGAGACCTTCTTCCCGGTCTTCGATCCCGAGTGGAGCTGTCCTTGCCCCCACTCGTGCATGACGCCGTTGAAGTCCTTGGGCATCTAGGCCCCCCGCCGCCGGAGCTTCATCGGCCGCTTCAGTCGTCCCTTGCCCGACGCCTTGGGACCCTTGGAGACCCGGGGCGGCTTGGGCGCAGACGGCGCTTTCGGACGCGCGGGGACCGGGGTGCCGAGTGGCATGGGGGCGGTGCCCGGCGGCGTGTCCACCGGCATGTACCCACTGGCCATCTAGCGTCGGCCTCCGAACGTGCGACCGACCCGCCCGAGCGCCGTGCGCTGCTTGGCGTGGTGGCGTTTCACTCCCGCCATGCGTTTGGGGTCAGACCGGACTTCCGCCGCCCGCATCATCGTGCGATGGTCGTCCTCGGCCATGTAGTCGGTCGGCGAGGCGGTCATCGGTCCCGCCATCGCCAAGGTCTTGTCCTTCTTCGCCATACAAAGAAAAAGGGCCGGGAGGTTGTATCCTCTCGGCCCATTCCGGCTGGGGTCGCCCCCACCGTCACTCTGGCTGTTACTCGGTTCCGTCTTGGACTATGGACTAGAGTCCTTCCGGCTGTCAAGCTGAATACTCACCGGCTGGGCGAGCACCACCGACCGGGGCAAACCCCCCGCGAAGTGCAGAGTGACCATGCCTTGGTACTTCATCGCCCAGAGTTTCTGGAGGAGGTCCGGGAAGGTCGGGGTCTGGACCATGTCCGCGATGTCGAGGCCGAGGGCTTCGAGGAGGGCCGGCGACACCCCGTGCGGAGGGCTCATGCGACCAGCCTTCGCGTATACTGTGTGGGAACCCCAGCCGGTGCAACCCTGCTGAGGCCCCCTTGACCATCTGCACGAGGAGGTGCGAGATGCCCCGTGGCCATCGTAAAGGATTCCGCTGGACAACGCCAGAAGCCCGCTTTTGGACGCGTGTCCGTGTGTCGGACGGGTGTTGGGAGTGGACGGGGTTCTGTTTGCCTGTGACAAATCATCCAGAACTGCGGGGGTACGGACAGATCCGCATTGAGGGGCGTGTCTATCTGACGCATCGCTTCTCGTGGGTACTGCACTATGGACTGATCGTCCCCGAGACGTTGTTGACCTTGCACCACTGCGATAACCGGCCCTGTGTACGCCCTGATCATCTCTTCCTCGGCACGCACTACGACAACACCCAGGATGCCTTGGCGAAAGGACGCTTGACCCCTCACTTGTGACTCTCGCTAATGGTGTTGCGGGGGGCGCCCGTTTCGTCCTTCTTCTGCTCTTGGTGCGGAAGCTCTTGCCCGCTCGCTTTTCGACCGGCGGGGTTGACCGTGCCCCCAATACCTAACGCCATCTGGGCGATTAAGCGTTCCGTGATGGTAAGGGGCTCACGGACTTCCATGACTTGTCCTGAGTTGGGGTCCAACAAGAACTTCCCGTCCTGTTGCGCGAGCGAAGCCATGACTTCTACGGGGTTCGGCGCACGCAGAGGTGGGAGCGGCATCGGAGGCGGTGCCCCCACATTCGGGATTTCCAGCGCGTCCATGAGTGACCAGAAATCGAGGAGTCCCATGCGCGCCAACTGCATCCGCAACATCTTCTGCTCGGAGGCGTTCATCGCGAGGATGGAGTTGGGGGCCACCGAGAACACGAAGAGCTTGTGGAAGAACTGCGCGCGTTGCGCCCGCGGGACGTCCTTGTCCAGCTCGGGGGTGTACCCCGGTTGGCCTTCCTCCATGGCTGGCACAAGGGTCTTGGGATCGAAGTCGAAGTCCTCCAGCACCAGGCCCGCGTCCCCGAGCATGGTGATCCGCTTGGCCTGGGTTTGGTACTGGAAGGTGTTGACCTTGATCATCTCGGCCACGTCGCGCAGGGCCGCTTCGATCATCCGCCCTTCCGCGCGGAGTTCCGGGGTCATCGCTTCGTAGTACTGGCGGATGGTGTCGGCGCCCGGCATCTGGCGGAGCTGGAGGAGGGCTTGGAGGTTGGCCACCCCCGAGAGGGACTCGAACTTGTCGGTGAGGTGGCGGATGAATTCCAGCGAGAGCTGCATCACCGAGGGGTTGGGCCCATCGAGCTGCTTGAAGCCGTCGCCGTAGGTGGGGTTGGTTTTCACCTTGGCCCCCGGGCGGCGGGCGTCGTAGAGGCGCATGAAGGTCTCTGAAACGGCTTGGCGGTCGTACACGGTCTTGGGGTCGGTCCAGAGCTTGATCCCCAAGCGGAGGTCGTTCGTGTTGTCGTTGATCCCGTCTTGGACCGGGATGAGATCGTTGAGCAGCGAGACCCCGAGGAACTGCCAGGGGACCTCCCAGAGCTTGAGGCGCGAGAAGGGGAACATCCCATGCCAGAAGGGGGAGGGGCCATCCGAGATGATGGCGGTGTCGGTGGCGACGAGGCACCGTTTGTTGGGGTACATCCGCCCACCCGGGGGGACCACATAGGCCCACGAGGCGCCGGGGGGACCCATGGGGATCGCGGTGGTGGTGAGGTTGCGTGAGTGGTCGTCGAGGAAGATGCGATAGAGGAGGACGTTGCCGGACTTGGGCTTGGCGTTATGGGACGTGCTGGACAATCCCGAGAGGGTATCGCCCGCTGGGGAGACTAGGCGCGAAGCGGCGGAGCGGAAGCGGCCCATCAGGGTGCCGAGCAGGGAATCCGGGGTGGGGACAAACAGCGCGGCCTTGGTCGGGTACATCCCCCGGAGGACATTGACCGAGTACTCCTCCCGGAAGATCACCCCTTGCCAGTCTTGGACGGAACGCGAACCTGGGGCTGGGCGCCAGGGGAGGGTATCGCGGAAGTCCTTGGCGTGGATGTGGTGGTCGCCCCCGAAGCGCGCGTGGGGGTTCCACTCCACCGCGAGGTCGGCGGTGCCGGTCGCGGCGGCGTACTTGACCCAGTTGCCCAACTCCAAATCCGCGAGGGTGGCGAGGTACCACGCGATGGTCAGCTTGTCGAGCTGCTGCCCCTGGGGCTGGAACATCGGGTTGAGGGGCTTGTAGTTCCAGACCGGCTTGAGATCGGTGAGCACCGAGGCGTGCGCCTGCACCACCTTGCGGGACTCGTTGATCACCATCTTCGGGAGGTACTTGATCTGGTCGGCCGAAGGGTCGCGGCGCTGGTCCCCGACGACGTAGCGCATCCCGATCTCGGCTTTTTCGTAGGAGGGGTCGTCGCGGTTGAGGCGGTCCCCTTCCACGACGGCCTCGCGGAGCCAGCCGACGGTACGGGGGTCACCCGATTCGAGGGACTGGGTGGTGAGGAGGGGGAAGCCCGCAATCCCCGAGGCTGAAAAATCCATCTAGTCTTCCACGGTGCCGTGGTCCGCGATCACCGGATCGCCCCGGCGGAAGGTGACCGGGGTGCCGTTGGTGTAGGTCTTGGCGGGTTTCAGCGAGGGGTCGGCCATGAAGGCATGCTGGTCCTGGTTGGAGCGATCCTGGGAGTAGTCACGCCACACATATTTTCTTCCCTCCCCGTTACGCTCGGCCTGCTCAGACTCGCGCTCTAATCGCCGGATGTCCGCGAGCGACCCAATCGTCGTCTGCCGGTAGCCGGTGGGACTAGCGGGGTCCTCGATCAGGGTCGTGAACTTGGTGAAGTCGTGGGAGCCCTTGCGCGGGTCGGCGTCGGAGAAGAGGGACATGCGCCCGATGGCGGGGATGGGTTCGACACGCCCTGCACAATGCGCACACTGGTGGTACCGACACCACAGCGTGGCCCCGAGCTGCACGGAGATATTGACCTCGCGGACGATCCCACAGCGGACACAGCGAAGGTCATGGAGGGCCATCTAGGCCACCACCGCCGAGATCAAGACCCCTTCGCCGCCCACGTCGGCGTCAATGAACAGGTCCGAGAGCGACAGCGCGTTGGCCGCCGCGGTGAGCGAACACGAGAAGGTGGGGATGAGGTTCACCGTCGGGACCGCCAGCACCACGAGGGTGTTGGCGAGGGTGGATTTGTTCAAGCCAGCGGTCCCAATGTAGACCTTCCCCGTGTTCCCGGGCAGGGCCGACACCACGAAGGCGTGAACGGTCGAGAGGCCCGGGGTGCCCGGACCCGCGATGCCCGCTGGGACCGCGACCTGCTGGGGGATGCCCGGGGTCCCCACCAGGGTGCGTCCACACCCGACGAGCGATGCGGCCACTAGTTCATGCCTCCCATGCCTCCCCCACCCAAGACGATCGTCGCACCCAGTTCGGGCAGGTCAATGGACAGGATACTACCATCTCCGGCCACCACGACGATGATGGGCGGCCCAAAGGACGGATCCCAGACAAAATAGCGGTGGACGCCGGATTGACGAACCTGTTCCCAGAACCACGCAGGGGGCGGCGAGAACGGGAACACGTCGGTCTGGACGAGGGG
>VFSW01013212.1_pt1 | contig 11490 bp, 7 predicted proteins | sample 5358111 | NCBI WGS metagenome assembly VFSW01 (sample SAMN11554181, study PRJNA540505) | mine drainage metagenome | isolation source: sediment from site ElyBrook_90M | place: USA: Ely Copper Mine, Vershire, VT | collected 2017 | reverse complement strand
TCACACCACCTGCATCGACGATCACGTCGGTCTCCGTCCTCGCCGCGCCCTCGTCCATCACCACCGCGCAGACAGCGACCTGCGCTGCAACCGTCACTGGCACCGGCGCATTCAGCACAGCAGTCGCCTGGACGGCGACCGGCGGGTCGATCAGCTCCTCGGGCGTCTTCACTCCATCCGGCGCGGGCACGGCATCCTGCACTGCAACATCGACCCAGGACACCACCAAATCAGCCTCGGCAACGATCACCGTATCGGTGACGCCGCCAACCATCACGTCGGTCTCCGTCCTCGCCGCGCCCTCGTCGATCACCACCGCGCAGACAGCAGCCTGCGCTGCAACCGTCACTGGCACGGGCGCATTCAGCACGGCAGTCGCCTGGACGGCCACCGGCGGGTCGATCAGTTCCTCCGGCGTCTTCACTCCATCCGGCGCGGGCACGGCATCCTGCACCGCAACATCGACCCAGGACACAACCAAATCAGCCTCCGCTACGATCACCGTATCTGTACCACAGCCAACCATCACGTCGGTTACGCTGGTCTGTTCTCCGGCAAACGTCCTGAACAATGAGACCTCCACCTGCACGCCAACGGTCTCCGGCACCGGGAGTTTCAGCAGCGCGGTCAGCTGGTCGGAGAGTCCCTCAAACCTCGGTAGCGTGAACAGCTCGGGAGTTTTCACGCCCGCATCTGCGATTGGAACTGCCACCATCACAGCTACGTCCACGCAGGACTCATCCAAATGGGGCACGGCAACAGTGACCGTCACCGCGGTTCAGAACGAAGGTGAATGGACCTGGATGGGCGGCAGCAACACAAGTGGTCATGCTGGAGTGTACGGAACACTGGGAACGCCTGCCGCCGGAAACATCCCAGGAGCCCGTAGTGACGCGGTTAGTTGGATCGACAGCAGCGGCCATCTCTGGCTCTTTGGGGGCAATGGCTTCGATTCCAACGGCAGTGAGGGCTTTCTCAACGACCTGTGGGAGTTCAATCCTTCCACCAACCAATGGGCGTGGATGGGCGGAAGCAGCACGGCGTTCCTCTACCCATATTTTGTTGAGCCTCCCGGAGTGTACGTCTCGCAGGGATCAACTAACGTCCCCGGAGGCCGAACTGACGCGGTTAGTTGGACCGATAGCAGCGGCCATCTCTGGCTCTTTGGGGGCTCTAGCGAAGTTACCAGCGGCAGTGTTGTCTATCCCAGCGACCTTTGGGAGTTCAATCCATCCACAAACCAATGGGCGTGGATAGGCGGGAGCAACTCGGTCTATTATGTCTATTATTACGGTGTGCCCGGATCCCGTGCTTCTGCTGTGAGTTGGACCGACAGCAGCGGCCATCTCTGGCTCTTTGGGGGCCAGTACGTCGATGGCTACGTCTATGAATGGCTCAACGACCTTTGGGAGTTCAATCCTTCTTCAAACCAATGGGTATTGATGGGGGGAAGCAACACTGTCGGCAGCCCTGGCCAGCCCGGCGTGTATGGCACGCTGGGCTGGCCCGCCGCCGGAAACGTCCCTGGGGGCCGATACCGCGCGGTCAGTTGGACCGACAGCAGCGGCCATCTCTGGCTATTTGGGGGCCAAGGATACGATGCCAACTACGATGCTGAAGAACTGAACGACCTGTGGGAGTTCAATCTCTCCACCAACGAATGGGTCTGGATGGGGGGAAGTAGTACGCTCGACAGCAATGATTGCCAGACTGCCACGTACTTTGGCAAGCCCGGCGGCTACAACACGTTGGGAACGCCTGCCGCCGGAAATGTCCCCGGAGGCCGGCATTCCAGTGCAAGTTGGACCGATAGCAGCGGCCATCTCTGGCTCTTTGGGGGCTATGGATACGATGCCAACTGCGCTAATGGCGAACTCAACGACCTATGGGAGTTCAATCCCACCACGAACCAATGGACGTGGATGGGCGGACGCAGCACGGTCAGCCATGCTGGTGTTTACGGCACACTCGGCGTTACCGCTGCTGGCAATGTCCCTGGTGGTCGACAGAACTCCGTTAGCTGGACCGACAACAGCGGTCATCTCTGGCTCTTCGGCGGTGCCGGATATGATTCAACCGGAACGTACGGATACCTCAACGACCTCTGGATGTACCAGCCATAGCCTGTTCCGAGCCACCTTCATCAGAAAAAGCGCACCGGTCGCGCCGTGTCTCTTGCGGGCTACTCCGCGGCTTTGGGAGCGAAGTAGCCCGTATGCGTCCGCACATGATACCTCGAGTCGTTCGCGTGCAGATAGATCGTGCGGAAGGACCCGTCCTGTCGGAAGTCCGCCGGACGATACTCCAGCAGGTACTGGCTGCGCAGCTCTTGCTCGATGCTGAGGAAGCCCAGAGCCACATCCTCAATCTTCCCGGGATAGAAGGCCTGCCCGCCGGTCGCCCCCGCAATATCGCGCAGCACCTTGTCGCCGCTGTCCTTGGTCGGACTGACATCGGTGCTGATTGCGTAGACGATCGTCTCTGCCCGCTGGCACTCCTTGATCGCGTCCGACTCCGTCGCGTGGCTGTAGTTGTCGTCGCCGTCCGAGACCAGAACGATCGCCTTGCGTACCGCGCCCGTCTCCCGCAGCGTCAGCATCTGATCCTTGCACGTCGAGTACAGCGCGTCATACAGGGCCGTACCGCCGCCCGGACGCAGCCTGTGGATAGCCGCATCGAGCAGGTCGATGTTGTTGGAGAACCCCTGCTCCACGTCCGTCTGCACGTCGAAGCCCTCCACAAACGCGCGGTCGTTGCGGTGCAGCACCTGAAGAAGAAACGAGATCGCCGAGTCCTGCTCGAACTTGAACCGCTGCCGGATCGAGCTGCTGGTGTCCAGCATGATCCCCACCCGCAGTGGCAGGTTCGTCTGCTGGTAAAAATGCAGCACCGCCTCTGGAGGCCGTCCGTCGTCCAGCAACCCAAAGCTCGACTGGTTCAGCCCAGTGATGAACCTTCCCTTGCTGTCCGTCACGGTAAAGACCAGATCGACTTCGTTGGACTCTACCTTGAGCGTAGGAGTCGCCATGTCCTGCGCCGTCGTCGTCTGCGCCGAAGCTGCGGTCGTCGTCGATTGTCCCCGCACCTGCGGACCTGCAATCGCCAGCGCCATCCCAGCGCACACAGCAAGAAGCAGCTTCCTGCAATCCGCAATACCGAAGTCGAAATGGTTCGAGATACTCACTCGCATCATTCTATCCAACCGGCACACACTCCGTCCTCAACAACGCAAGAAACTCCGTCAGCTCCGTCGGCAGCGGTGCATCGACCGCCACCCCCTTGCCCGTCTGCACCCTTGGATGCGCAAATTCCAGGCACGCCGCATGAAGAAAGTTCCGCTCCAGCCCTACGCTCTCTTCTTCCATTGCTGGATGCTCCAGCCCAGCCTTTCGCGCCGTTTTTTTGTCATTCCGCAGCGCAGCGGAGGATCCCGCTTCTCGATTGCTCCCCGCAATCCTGCGCGGCGCGCCGTACAGCGTGTCCCCCACCACCGGATGCCCCAGCGACTGCGCATGGACGCGAATCTGGTGCGTCCTTCCTGTCTCGATCCGCACCTCGACGAGCGTGAACGCGCCGAAGCGCGTCGCCAGCCGCTCCACCACGGAGAAGTGAGAGACCGCATTGCGCCCATCCGCGCGCCGCGTGGTCATCCGCGTCCGCCGCACTAGATCGCGAGCAATCGGCAGGTCCACCGTGACGCTGTCCTTCGCCATGCGCCCATGCAGCAGCGCGATGTAGGTCTTCGCCACTTGCCGCGCCGCGAACATCTCGCCCAGCTTGCGATGCGTGACGTCATCCTTCGCCACCACAATCGCCCCGCTGGTCTGCTTGTCCAGACGATGCACGATCCCCGGCCTCAACTCTCCGCCCACGTCCGACAGCTTCGCCAGATGAAAGAGCAGCGCGTTGACCAACGTCCCGCGATTGCGCGCCTCGTCGCTTGCGCCCGCGCCCGCGTGCACCATCATCCCCGCTGGTTTGTTCACGACCGCCAGAAACTTGTCCTCATAGAGGATGTCGAGCGGAATCTCCTCCGGTGTAGCGTGCAGTGGCGGCGGGTGCGGCTCGCCCTCGATCTCGATCGCCTCGCCGCCGCGCATCTTCTGTTTGGCCTTCGGTAGCGCTCCGTCCATCCGCACCTGCCCTGCCTCGATCAGCATCTGCACCCTCGCCCTGCTGATCTCCGGGATTGCCTGTGCCAGATACGCGTCCAGCCGCATCCCCGCCGCCGCCGCATCGGCCACAAACGTCCGCACCCCGTCCTCGGTCTCCGTGTCCTCGTCCAGATCGAGCACTGGCACCACGACCTCCGGCTCCGGCTCCGCCTCCACGCCGCGCGTGGCCCTGTACTCGGCGCGCACGGATTGCCGCCGATCCCCCTTGCGCAACATGTTCTTCGACGGCATCGCCACGTCCTTCCCCCACACGCTGGCGGCTTAAGACAAAAGAAAACCGACCCGCGGGGCCGTGCGGCGAAGCGCTGGTGAACCCGTCCTAGACGGCGGGATCCTGCCGTGGCTCATTAGGCATTCCGAACTGGCGGACAGCACACCGAGCCATGTATACGAGCAAGACCCCTGTTCATTTGAATGTTGGTTCAACCAGCGTTGTCCCCCGCACCTGCTTTGCAGGCCGGTTTCTACGTTGCATCCTAACCGCCCCCGCCCCGCATTGCAAGCCGCGCCATCCGCACCGTACCAATCGGCAACTCACAACTCATCCCTCGCAACTGACCTTACTCCCACTCCACCAAACTCTCCGCTGCGTAGTCGAACTCAACAGACGGCCCGTCCGCTCCCGCCTGCACCTGCACTGCAACGCCATTGACCTTCGCGCTCGCCACCGTCCCAAACCGCCAGCGCAGCGTCACCCGCGCCGCCGGACCTCCGGCAATCTTCAACGACCGCGCTGCGCGCTCGACCGTTCGCCCCTCGAAGTCCGTCATCGTTCTCTCTCCCGTGTCCGCGCCGCCGATCAGCTCATATACGCGCCGGTCGTCGAGAGACTGCACCGTCGTGTTCCCGCTCTCCTTCTGCGGCACCAGCGTCATCACGTCCTCGGGAATCTTCGCAATCACAGCGCCCGCGCGCGCCCAGAGTGGAATCGTATCCAGCGGGGCCTCTGCTACGACGACCTTGCCGCCCGCAACCGCCGCGCCAGTCCAGTAGTCCATCCACTCGCCCGCAGGCAGATACACCGCCCGCTGCGTTCCCTCGTCGATCACCGGAGCCACCAAAAAGTCCGGCCCAAAGAGATACTCGTCCTTCGCCGCTCGCGCCTGCGCGTCGTCCTGATACTGCAACACCAGCGCGCGCATCATCGGCATCCCCGTGCGCGCCGCCTCCTGCGCCGCCGCGTAGCGATAGGGGAACAGGCTCATATTCAGTACAGCGTACCGGCGATAGACATCCAGCGCCGCGTGCCCACCCGCAGGCCCGTTCGCGTCGAAGTCCCAAGGCCCGATGTTCTTCGACGACATCACCTCCATCACCGGTGAGAAGGCCGCATACTCCGTCCACCGCTGCAGCAGTCGCGCGTCGGGAGTGCTCGCCGTCGCCTCGTAGCCGCCCAGGTCTGCCGTCCACAGCGGCATCCCGCTCAACCCCGCGCCCAGTCCCGCCGTCACCACCGTCGGCAGCCCGTTCAGCGGAAAGAAGCTGGCCTCGTTGTCCCCGCCCCAGAGAAAGCCGATTCCATTCGCTCCCACCGTAACGCTGCGCGCAAAGAGCACTCCATTGCCCTTCAGATCTTTCTGGATCAGCTCCTCCATCGCGTTGTTGTAGAGCACCGCATAGCGATTGCGCATCAGCCGCTGGTCCGTCCCATCGGCAAACCTCACGTCGCCGAGAAAGTTCCCCTCCGCGTCGTCATCCTTGAAGCCATCCGCGCCTGCCGCAATCGCCTGCCGCACCTGATCCTGCCACCACTGCTTCGCCTTCGGATTGGTGAAGTCGATCAGCGATCCCGCGCCCTTCCACCACCGCCCTACATACGCGCTGCCGTTCGGGTTCTTCACAAACAGTCCCTGCTCGGCGGCCTCCGCATAGTTCTCCGCTAGCGGTGCGATCTTTCCCTCGAAGCCCGCCTCCTTCGGCGGATCGGACTTGGAATTGATCCACGGCGTATGCCACAGCACCAGCTTGAAACCCTCCGCGTGAATGTGCTTCACCATCGCGGGCGCATCGTCGAACTGCTTCGGATTGAACTTGTAATCGTTGTATGTCTCCGCCCACGGCGAGTCGATCAGAATCACGCTCGCTGGCAGTCCCAGCGCGCGCGTCTTGTCCACATCCTCCGCAACCTGCGCCGCGTTCTGGTAGTAGTCCCGCGCCTTCCACGGCGCAAACGCCCAGTAGGGAGGCACGATCGCCCGCCCCACCAGCCCCGTAAACCGCTCCAGAATCCCGGGAAACTCCGGCCCCGTAAACAAGACGATCCGCAACTTCGCCGCCGTCACATCGACGACGATCTCGTTCCGGTCGCTCGCATTCATATCGAAGGTCGCCTCGCCGGTCGTATCCACCCAAAGCCCATACCCCGTCGTGCTCATGAAAAAAGGAATTGGCTTGTAGCTCGACGATCCCTTCACCCCCGCATTGTCTGTCGACAGATTCTTCACCACCGTATGCGCGTGGTCCAACACATCGAAGCGCTCACCCAACCCGTAGTAGCTCGCTGCGTCCCGCACCTGGAAGCGCCAGTAGCCCACCTCCCACGCCACGCTGGTAATCTCCACCACGCCCGGCGCAATCTGCCGCAGATGCACCTTGTCGGTCGCAACCGGCGCGCCGTTGAAGTCGAAGTCGTGTACCAACAGCTTCGTGGCTGGCACATCCTCCTTCGCCACGCTAGTCTTGCCCGGAAGCGTCAGCGCCACGGTGTCCGCGTCCTGCCGCACCAGCCCCTCCACTGGCCCCTCCGGCGCGCGCATCACCCGCGTCGCTCCCGGCAACTCCTCCGCCCCTACATCCTGCGCGCTCGCCCGCCCTGCGCCCAGCGCAATCGCCAACGCCAGCCCAATAACCAAGCTCCGTCTCACCATCCACATCCTTCCGCGAGACCCCGTCCGTCAAGCCTGCGTCACATATTCGTCAGTCCGTGGCGCATCTCCTCGTTGAACGCCGGACGAATCGCCTCCAACGCCCGCGCCAGCTCCGCAAGAAACACCTCGCGCCGCTCCATCAGCCTCGCCGTTGGCGCTCCGTACTCTGCGTCCTCCGCAGCCAACATCATTCCCTCCGCCACCAGGATCTCGACCGACCTCCGCAGATCCTCCACCGATGTGTTCAGATACTGCGCGTCCCTCGGGTCCAGAAGCCACACCGGCTCGCCCGCGCCCAGCACGCCAGAGAGCCAGTACAGCTTCCCCGCCAGAAAACCCCTCCGCTGCGCCTCGCTGGTGTCGTTGAAGCTGAATGTCTTGTGCTTCGGGCTGTAGAAGCGCGTCGTCAGTGGCACTGGCTGTCGGTTGCCGCTCTTGACCAGTTCCAACTGCCCCTGGTCCATTGTCTTGCGCACTGCGTTGTATACAAATCCCTCGGCAAACGGCTGCTCCGGTGCGGCCACCACGTCGCGGAACGTCACCGTCATCGACGCGGCAATCTTGGCGTGCAACACACTCTCATCGCCGTCTTCCAGGCGCACCTCGCCATGCACCAGCGACGTGTCCGCACCCGAAGTCGATTCGTGGAACGGCCAGCCAAACTGCCCAAAGCTCAGCGGAATCCCGTGCAGCGTCAGATAGCAGTCCGGCCTTGGGTTCCTCAGCCGCTTCGCCGCCTCCGCCAGATACGCCTGCACCGCGTCCTTCAGGTCGGGACGCCCAAACTCGAAGCGCTCGCTCAACTCCAGAAGCTGCACCTTCTCGTCCTTCGGGGCCGCGGCTCCCGCCAGCGCCAGCAGAAACTTCGCCGTCCCACCGCCCGAAGATCTGTCTCCAGCCTCGCTGGAAATCACCGCCAGCCCCGCCGTCCGCGCCGCCGCCTCCACCTGGATCGCCAAAACCTCGCTCCACATACGCTCGCCGCCTCCTTGCCCGCTGTCTTCTCCGCTGCCCAGCAGCCTCCCCTATCCTATTCGGTATCGAGAGATTTCGTTCAAAACCCGCAGAGCAGAGCCTGTAGGGTGGAGATTCCCGAGACACCAAGCGCCCCGTGGCACAGCGGACTCAATACCAAGCGCTTGGGATGCCAACGGAAAAACCCCACCCATCGCAAAAGGAAGAGGCGCGATGAACGGGACACCCGTCAGTTCACCTGTTCAGCCATAAATATGGTAAGATGGGTTTATGAGAACCACGATGGACATTCCGGATCCTGTGTATCGCTCATTGAAGAGCGATGCCGCACGGGAGGGGACCTCGGTCAAACAGATCATTCTGCGCAGGGTAATGTATGATCCCCGCAAGGTTGAGGCGGCTGCTCCCAGGAAGTTGAAATATCCGCTTGTGCCCTCGAAACAGCCCGGCTCCCTCAAGCTCGGCGAGGAAGGCGTATACGAATACATCCCTTTTCCCTGACGTGAATGTATGGGTTGCGTTGGCGCATGCCCGGCATCCTCACCATAAAGCGGCTACCTTGTGGATCGATCCGCTGGAGCTTGAGCGCAGGATTTATTTCTGCCGCCTGACCCAGATCGGTCTGTTGCGCGTGCTGACTACATACAGTGCGATGGGCGAGGACGTGATGACGCAATCGGCTGCATGGAAGATTTATGATCTGTTTTTTCAAGACAGTCGCAATCGATACTTGGATGAGCCGCCTGGGATCGAATCGAGGTTTCGACTCAGGACCCATCGTGGCGAGGCGTCGCCAAAGCAATGGGCGGATGGCTATGTCGCTGCCTTTGCGGAGACTGCCGGACTGACACTTGTGACGTTCGACAAGGCTCTGGCGGGAAGAGTCAAGGGTTCTATCTTGCTCACTGTGTGAGAATTTTCAGTGGAAACAGCCAAGGGTTAGACGCTTATGAATCGAAGAACTCTTCGTCCAGCTTCTTGACATACAGGGTGTCAACAACTCTACAGCCTACGTTGTGCCTGATCATGAGTTTAGCGAGTTGGTCTCCGTCGATAAGAACGATCCTCTTGCTGAGGAGTTCAGTCGTTTCTTTTGCCGATGGTGAAAATGCTGACGTGGTCACAAACAGACCTTTGGAGGCTTTGTGGCGATCGAGGCTGCCAAAGAAGTCCCTGATGGCACCTGATCCGATGTTGTTTCCAGTTCGGTAGCGTTTCGCTTGAATGTAAATGCGATCTAATCCCAAAGCGTCTTCGTCAATTACCCCATCAACACCATCGTCACCCGACCGGCCAAGCGTTCTCGCCGCGCTTTCCTTTGAACCGCCGTACCCCATACTGAGAAGAAGACTCACAATCAGTCGTTCAAAAAAATCTGAGGGCGCTTCCAGTATGTGTTCAAGCAAATCCTGAGCAAGCGCAGCTTCAATTTGTCTGTGCGCTGCTATCATCGATTCGTCTGGCGTTTCGTGATCCTCAAGTGGCGGAGCCGTTGTTTCGTTCGACTCGCCGTTGGAGATCGCTGACCTCTCGCGAAATTGCTTAAATTCCTCAAATTGCATGAGAAGTTTGTTGTCGATCCGGGCAGGATTGCTTGCGAGGAGATCCTTGCCGCGTTGAGTAATCGTGAAGTAGCCCCGACGGGTAATCTCAATAACGCCTGCTTTGCTCAGATACGACTTTGCCCAGTGGACACGATTGCTAAACACAGTTTGCTTCCCAGAGGGCAGAAATTCGCTTTTTTGCTCTGGTGTAAGTCTCATCTGGATCGCTAACTCATCAACGATGGAGCTGATGCGTACCTCGCCATGTGACGATGCGATCAGTACCGGCAACATTAGGGATTGGTAATCAGGTAAGTTCATTCGTGGTCAAACTTTCTCAGGTCCCCGATGCTACGCTGACGCGAGCCGTCGAATCAACTGAGTTTCTGCCGTGGCTTTTGTGGCTGGCGGCGATGAAGTCGCGGAAGATGGGGTGGGGCTCCAGCGGCTTGGATTTGAACTCAGGGTGGAACTGGCAGGCCAGGAAGAACGGGTGTGTCGGGATCTCGACGATCTCGACGTAGGTCGAGTCGGGCGTGGTTCCTGTGAGGCGCAGCCCTGCTCCGGTCAAGACGGGTTCGTACTCGCGGTTGAACTCGTAGCGATGGCGGTGGCGTTCGCTGATCTCGGTTGTTCCATATGCGGCGGCGGCCAGCGATCCGGGTTCGAGCTTGCAGGCCCAGGCTCCGAGGCGCATGGTGCCGCCCATCTCTTCGACGCCGGTCAGCTCGCGCAGTTTATAGATGATGCGGTGTGGCGTGGCGGGATCGAACTCACCCGAGTTTGCGCCCGCGAGGCCTGCGACGTTGCGCGCGTACTCGATGCAGGCAAGCTGCATTCCCAGGCAGATGCCGAAGAACGGCGTGCCAGACTCACGGGCATAGCGGATCGCGTTGAGCATTCCTTCCACGCCTCGTTTGCCGAAGCCGCCGGGGACGAGGATGCCGTCGAAGCCTTCGAGCTGGCTCTCGTAGGCGCGGTTCGGCTTGCCGGGCGCATCGCCGATCGGTTCGTCATGCGTCTCCAGTCCCTCAGCTTCGATCCAGGTGACGCGCAGCTTGAGGTTGTGCGCCAGCGAGCCGTGAACCAGTGACTCCTTCAGCGACTTGTAGCTGTCCTCGTACTCGACGTACTTGCCGACGATGGCGATGGAGACCTCGTCCTTCGGGTGGTATGCGCGCTGCACAATCTCCTGCCACTGGGCGAGGTCGGGGGCTTTGGCATCGATGCGCAGCAACTCCAGAGCGAGGGCGTCTACCCCCTCCGCGGCAAACGAAAGCGGCACCTCGTAGATGCTGGCCACGTCGCGTGCGGCGATCACGGCCTTCTCCTGCACGTTGCAGAAGAGAGCGATCTTGCCGCGCATCTCGCGAGGGACGGCGCGGTCCGAGCGGCAGAGCAGAATGTCGGGCTGAATCCCGATCGACAGCATCTCCTTGACCGAGTGCTGCGTGGGCTTGGTCTTCAGCTCCTGCGCCGCGGCGATCCACGGGATCAGCGTGACGTGGACGAAGAGGGTGTTGTCGCGGCCCAGGTCCTGGCGCATCTGGCGGATGGCTTCCAGAAACGGGAGCGACTCGATGTCGCCCACGGTACCCCCGATCTCCACGATCAGCACCTCGCAGTCGGCGGCAACCTTGCGCATGGCGTTCTTGATCTCATTGGTGACGTGCGGGATCACCTGCACCGTCTTGCCCAGATAGTCGCCGCGTCGCTCCTTGGTGATGATCTGCTCATAGATGCGACCGGTGGTCAGGTTGTTGTCGCGCGACAGATGCGCATGGGTGAAGCGCTCGTAGTGGCCGAGGTCGAGGTCCGTCTCCGCGCCGTCGTCGGTGACGAAGACCTCGCCGTGCTGGAACGGAGACATGGTCCCGGGATCGACGTTGAGGTAGGGGTCGAACTTCATGAGGTTGATCTTGATGCCGC
>VFSW01013211.1_pt1 | contig 11492 bp, 9 predicted proteins | sample 5358111 | NCBI WGS metagenome assembly VFSW01 (sample SAMN11554181, study PRJNA540505) | mine drainage metagenome | isolation source: sediment from site ElyBrook_90M | place: USA: Ely Copper Mine, Vershire, VT | collected 2017 | reverse complement strand
GCGACCCCCGCGCCCCGGTCATGAGCCCCGCCCGCCCAAGGAAGAGCAGCGCCGGCCTCGGTATTAGCGTCGGCTGCGGTTGTTAGCGCCGGCTGCGGCACTGGCGGGTGCTCGGCACTGGCGCGTGCTCGGGACTGGTGCGTGCTCGGTACTGGCGCGTGCTCGGGACTGGAGCCGGCCTCGGTTGTTCGCGCTGCCCGCAGTCGCTAGCGCCGGCCGCGGCACCGGCGTCGGCCGGCTCGCTACTCTTGGCGCGTGCTGCTGGGAATCGACCATCTGGTAGTTGCGGTCTCCGACCCGGATCGGGCCGCGGCTGAGCTCGAAAGCCGGCTCGGCCTGCGGGCGACGGGCGGCGGCCGCCACGACGGACTCGGGACGTTCAACCGCCTCGTGTGGCTGGGCGACAGCTATCTCGAGCTGGTCGGGGTCTTCGATGTCGAGCTGGCGCGGCGAAGCTGGCTCGGCCGGCCGACGGTTGCGGCGCTGGAGCGCGGAGGCGGGCTGGCCACCTTCGCCCTGGCTTCGGACGCGCTCGCGCGCGACGTGGCCACGCTTCGGTCGAGCGGATCGAGCCTGGCCGAACCCGTGCCCGGGGAGCGGCTGCGCGCCGACGGCCGGACGGTTCGGTGGCAGCTGTCGCTTCCGGGCGAGCTCGGGCCGGACCACCCGCCTTTCCTGATCGAGCACGATCCGACCGGAGCGGAGTGGACGCCCGAGGAGCGGGCCGCCCGCGCCCGCGAGACCCATCCACTCGGGCCACAGGTCCGCCTCGCCGCCGTCGAGATCCCGGCGCGAGAAGTCGCCGCCCTCGGCATGGCGTATCTCCGCGATCTGGGGCTCGGGTTCCGGCCGTCGCTGGCAGGCGGCGGCGCCCGAGACACCTCCGTCGGCAGGCAGACCATCAGGCTTCGGCCGGTTCACGCCGGCCGGCTCGGCGAGCTCGAAGCCCCGGCCCAGGCCACGATCCGGCTCCAGGCCACGACCCCCGCCGGCCCGCGAGACGTCTCCGTTCTCGGCTGCCGATGGCTGGTCGACGCCAGCTGAAGACTCGGGGCGGCTCCCTGGTCCAGCCCTTCGTCGGCTTCGTCCGGTCCGTGGTCCGCTCCGCCGGCCGCCCGCCCGCGCGCCAGCCCTTCGTGCCAGACGTTCACCGCGTGAAAGCCTGGTGCGATGCGGGCCACAACATGACAGGCCACCGCACTCCGCCACACAGTGAGTCGCCAATCCGGGCGGTCTTCCCGGGCCTAGAGCCTCCAAATCCGTGTCGAGATGGATACTCGGCGGAGGCAGGGCAAGAGGAGGGGGCTCGGATCGCGCCCAAAGTTCACCTCGTGAACATCTGACATGATCCCAGGGCCGCGCCGTGGATAGCGTTCGCCTGGCGAACGTTTGGCATGAACGCGAGCGGCGGCGTGGGGCCGGGCCAACGGCTTCATGGACCAGGTTGCGGCCGCACTTACGATGGACCGTGACGGAGCAGGCAGGATGGGCACCGTGAAAGAGCCGCGATCTGGAGCCTTCGTGGGCACCGACACGATCGACTGGCTGCTCGCGAGCGACGAGCCCGCGACGCGATGGGTCACGCTGACGCAGATTCTCGGTCGGCCGGCAGAGGACGCCCAGGTGACGGCCGCACACCAGGCCGTGCTCGCCGATGCCGGCACTCACGAGCTCGCCGCGCGCCTCGGCGACTGGGACGATCCGCGGCCGCTCTCCGGCCACGACAGCGCCGCGTATGCGCCGAACCTCCTCGGCCTCCTGGCCGACATGGGCGTGACCTATGGCGAGATCGGCGCCGTGGACGCCACGATCGATGCGATGCTTCACCACCAGGACGAGGCCGGCAGGCTGGCGACTCCGTCGGTCAATCGGCGGATTTCTCTCGACCCCGTCTTCAGCGCACTCCTGTGCGACAACCACGCCATCTGCGAGTCTCTCGTTCGTTTCGGCAGGGCAGACCATCCGGCAGTCCGGCAGGCACTGGAGCGCATGGCCTCCGACCTGACGCCGACTTCCGCAGGCATCGGCTGGACCTGCGTCCCGAGCAACGGCTTCCGCGGGCCCGGCCGGAAGGGCGATGTCTGTCCGATGGTCACGCTCGAAGCCGTCCGCACCCTCGCTCGACTGCCGGTCGAACGGAGGCCGCTCGACCCGCCGGCACTGCTCGACGCGGCCCGGACCGCGCTGGCCGTCTGGTCGAACCGCGCCGGCGCGAAGCCGTACATGTTCGGACACGGCCTCGCCTTCAAAACCATAAAGTGGCCGCCGTTCTGGTACGACGTCCTGTGGGCGCTGGACGCGGTCGGCCGATATCCGGAGCTGTGGACCGGCTCCTCGGCTAGGCCGGAGGATCGTCGGGCAATCGTCGAGCTGACAGCCTGCCTGATCGCGTACAACCTGGACGCCGGCGGCCGCGCCACGCCGCGGTCCTGCTACCGGGGCTTCGAGAATTTTTCTTTCGGCCAGAAGAAGCGTCCGTCGCCGTTCGCCACCGCCCGTGTCCTCGCCGTGCTCAAACCACTCGAGGATCTCGCCGAGGAGGCGATCGCTCTGGACGTGCTCGCCCTCGGCAGCTCCAAAGGCGGCTCGGGGACGGCAGTGGCTCCACGGGGGTAGCTTCGGGCCGGCATCGGCCTGAGCGCGCCGCCGCCTCGCCGCCGCCACCACGCCGCCGCCTCGCCGCCCTGCCGCCGCGACAAACGGACGGTGTCGAAAAGGACCCTGAACCGCGGCTATCCTTCTGGAGATCGCCTTCCGGCCGAGCGGGCGAGGGCTCGTCGGTCGCGCGACACCTTGTGGGGTCCAGGAGGAAAGCTCGTGAAGGTCCTGTTCGTCGGTGGCACCGGCCTCATCAGCACCGCCTGCACGCGTCTGGCGCTCGAGCGAGGCATCGAGGTCGTCCACCTCAATCGCGCCAGCGGCGTACATCCGATGGAAGGGGTCGAGACCCTGGTTGCCGACGTGCACGACGAGGCCGCCGCCGGGAAGGTGCTCGCCGGGCGCAGGTTCGACGCCGTCGTCGATTGGATCGCCTACGGCGCCGAGGACATCGAGCGCGACATCCGCCTGTTCCGCGACCGCACGGACCAGTTCGTCTTCATCAGCTCCACGAGCGCGTACATGAAGCCGCTCGGCCAGTGGCTGGTCCGAGAGGACACGCCGCTCGCAAATCCGTTCTGGGATTACGCGCGGGGCAAGATCGCGGGCGAGGAGCGCTGCATGCGGGCGCTCCGCGAGGAAGGCTTCCCGATCACGATCGTTCGGCCGGCGCACACCTACGGCGACTGGTCGATGCCTCTTGCCGTGAGCAGCTGGCAGAGGCCGTTCAGCTCGATCGCGCGCTGGCGGGCCGGCAAGGCGCTCATCGTCCCCGGCGATGGCCAGACACTATGGACGCTCACCCACAACAGCGACTTCGCCGTCGGACTCGTGGGCCTGCTGGGACGCCGGCAGGCCATCGGCCACGCCTTCCACATCGTCTCCGATGAGGCCCTGACCTGGGACGAGATCCACCGACAGACCGCGGCCGCGGCGGGAGTGGAGTGCAAGATCGTCCACATCCCCACCGATTTCATCGCCGCCTGCCGCCCCGAGATGAGCGGCCGGCTGCTGGGCGACGCCTCGGTGTGCCTCGTCCTGGACAACAGCGAGATCAAGCGCTTCGTCCCCGACTTCCGGCAAACGGTGCCGTACGCCGAGGGCATCAAGCGGACGATCGCCTGGTACGACGCGGATCCGGCGCGCCAGGAAGTCGACGCGGAGATGGACGTCTGGATGGACCGCATGATCGCCGCGTACCAGGCGTTCTTCGAGAAATCACGGGTCGAGCTCGGCGGCTGAGGCGGAAACCGACCGCGCCCCCGCGGCGAGCCCGCGCGCCGCGCGCCCTCGCGCCGAGCCCGCGCGCCCTCGCCCCGGGCGCCCACGCGGCCCTCCTGTAGTGCCCGGCGCGACGCCACTCCCCGTCCGCCGAGTCGGCTGTCCCTCGCGCCTACGCTCCACTCAATCCACCCGGTTTGGCGGTTTGCCGTGCCGGCTGCGTCCCGTGGAGCGTGGCCGCATGCGCGGTCCGGGCCGGGTCGGCGTCGAAAGGGACGTGCGATGGCTACGACCGAGGTCCGGCAGCAAGGCGGAGCCGAGAACGGGCAGGAGGAGTGGTACCCACCATCCGAGGCGGTCGTCCAGGGAGCCCACATCCAGGACTGGGACAAGCTCGCCAGAGAGGCTGATGCCGACTTCGTCGGGTTCTGGGAGGCGCGGGCGAAGGAGCTCGTCGACTGGTACGAGCCCTGGACCAAGGTCCTCGACGATTCGAACAAGCCGTTCTTCAAGTGGTTCGTGGGCGCGAAGACGAACATCGTCCACAACGCCATCGATCGCCATCTCCACACGCACCGGCGCAACAAGCTCGCCCTGATCTGGGAAGGCGAGAACGGCGAAAGCCGAACCTTCAGCTACCACGCCTTGAACCGGGAAGTCAGCAAGTTCGCCAGCGTCCTCAAGGCCCTGGGCGTCAGGAAGGGTGACCGCGTCACGATCTACATGGGTCGGGTGCCCGAGCTGCCGATCGCGATGCTGGCCTGCGCCAAGATCGGCGCCGTCCATTCGGTCGTCTACGGCGGCTTCTCGACCGAGGCGCTGCACGGCCGGATCGAGGATTCGCAGTCGCGCGTCGTCGTCACCTGCGACGGCGCCTTCCTCAACGGCAAGATCGTCGAGCTGAAGCGAATCGCCGACGAAGCCATCAAGCGCGCGCCCATCGTCGAGCACGTGGTCGTCTTCAGACGGACCGGCCACGAAGTGCCGATGGAGGAAGGCCGCGACATGTGGTGGCACGACCTCATGGCGCTGCCGATAGCGGACCCGCGCTGTAAGACCGAGGTGATGGACGCCGAAGATCCGCTCTACCTGCTCTACACCTCGGGGACGACCGGCCGGCCCAAGGCGATCATCCACACCCACGGCGGCTACCAGGTTGGCGTCGCGACGACGCTCCAGTACGTCTTCGATGTCTGCGACGAGGACCGCTACTGGTGCGCCGCGGACCCGGGCTGGGTGACCGGCCACTCCTACATCGTCTACGGGCCGCTGATCCTGGGCGCCACGAGCTTCATGTACGAGGGCGCGCCCACTTATCCATATCCGGACCGGTGGTGGGCGATGGTCGAGCGGTACGGAATCAACATCCTGTACACGGCTCCGACGGCGATCCGCGGCCTGATGCGTTTCGGCGAGGCCTGGCCGAACAGACGCGATCTGTCGTCGCTGCGGCTGCTGGGCTCCGTCGGCGAGCCGATCAACCCGGAGGCGTGGCGCTGGTACTACACGAACATCGGCAAGAGCCGCTGCCCGGTCATGGACACCTGGTGGCAGACCGAAACGGGCATGTTCATGATCACGCCGACGCCGTCCGTGCCCCTAAAGCCGGGCTCGGGAACGCGGCCGTTCTTCGGCATCGAGGCGGACATAGTCGACGAGCACGGCAAGTCCGTCGGCGTGGGCGAGGAAGGATTCCTGGTCCTGCGGCGGCCCTGGCCGGCGATGCTCCGCGGCATCTACGGCGACCCGGAGCGATATGTGTCGCAGTACTGGTCCAAGTACAAGGACGCCTACCTCACCGGGGACTCGGCCAAGCGCGACAAGGACGGCTACTTCTGGATCATCGGGCGCGTGGACGACGTGCTCAAGGTTTCCGGATACCGACTTGGCACGGCCGAAGTCGAATCCGCGCTGGTCAGCCACCCGGCGGTCGCCGAGGCTGCGGTGATCGGCCTGCCACACGAGATCAAGGGCCAGGGCATCCATGCCTTCGTCCTGCTACGCCAGGGATTCACGCCCTCGGCAGAACTGGCCGAAGAGCTCCGCGCCCACGTCGGCTCGGAGATGGGCCCGATCGCCAAGCCCGAGGAGGTCAAGTTCGTGGACTCGCTGCCCAAGACCCGCTCCGGCAAGATCATGCGCCGGGTCCTGAAGGCCCGGGCCCAGGGCCTCCCCGAAGGTGACATCTCCACTCTCGAGGAGTAGGCCGGCGGATCGCCGCGGGGCCGTTGGCCGCGCGCCGTTCGCCGCGGGCCGTTCGCCGGGGGGCACCCCGCGGGGCTGTGGCGGCGCTCGGGAGTAGAATTCGACCAAAAGGGTGCTTTGGAGTCCTAAGTGATCGGAGCCGTGACAGGCGTCGTGGTCCTCGTGATCCTCGTCGTCGTGGTGATCATGTCTGTGGGGTCGGCAAGGTCCTACGGCATCGAGCGGATCGCCCGGTGCCGCGCCGGGCACCTGTTCACTTCAACCGTGATACCCGGCGCGTCGATCAAGGCGGTCCGGCTCGGGAACGTCCGCTTCCAGCGCTGCCCGGTCGGCCATCACTGGTCGCTCGTCTCCTGGGTCGATCCGTCGACCTTGACGCCCGAGGAACTTGCCGCCGCGCGATCGCGCCACGACATCCGCCTGCCGTAGCCGCTCCTCCGACCTGTCGCGGCCGCGCTCCGGCTCGAAGCCGGCGCCGGTGTCAGCTTTTGACGCGGAGAATGGCGATACCGTCGTGGCCCTTCGAGCCCACTGTCTGAAGCGCCGTCGCCTCGATTCTCGGCTCCGACGCGATGAGCTCGAACATCGCCCGCACGCCGCGAACGCTGGCGTCGTCGCTTGCGGCATCGATGAGCGCGCCATGCCGGACTATGTTGTCGACGACGATGACCGTTCCGGGCCGCGACAGCCGGAGCGCCCAGGCGACGTAGCCCGGGTTGTTCTCCTTGTCGGCGTCCACGAAGACGAAGTCGAACGGACCTGCCCCCTCGGCTTCCAGGGCCGGGAGCGTTTCCAGGGCCGGACCGAGGCGCACTTCGATCCTGTCCTCGAGTCCGGCGCGCCGGATGCTCGCCCGGGCGACTCTGGCGTTGTCCGAATCGACCTCCAATGTGATCAGACGGCCGTCCGGCGGCAGCGCCCGAGCCATCCATATCGCGCTGTAGCCCGCCAGCGTGCCGACTTCGAGGATCTTCCTCGCCCCCACCGCGAGCGCCAGGAGGTACAGCAGCTTGCCCTGAGTCGGCGTGACCTGGATCTGCGGAATGCCCGCGTCGACGCCCGCCCTCAGCGTGTGATCGAGCACTCTGTCCGGTGGCACGAGCGCATCCACCAGGTAGTCGTCGATGCGAGCCCACAGTTGATCAGCCATGTTCCGGCTCCTCTGGAAAGTGACCAGAGTCTAGCCGCGACCCGGCGACCGAGCGGAGGAGCGGCCGGGCGGTGCCGCGGGCAGAGCGTGGGGCGCGGGGTGAGGGCTCGGCTCGCGGCGCGGGCGGTGCGGGCCGCGGCGGCCGGTGCCGGCCGACTCGGCCGCCCGGTTCTTGAACAACTTCCATGAGGCGGGGGTTATGCGAGGAATCCACCCTGCCACGGACGTCCGGAGAGGCAGCGGCGCTCCCGGCACCGTGCTGGCCGTGCCTGGCGGTGCTTCGCCGGCGCGCATTCGAGGTCGCTAGTCCCGCTCGGGGCCGCCGGATCTCGCACAACTTACGTGTGGCGGAAGTTGTTCAAGTTCCAGGCCCCGACGCTTCCCGATCGTTCGTTCAGGACCGCATCCAGGCCGGCTCGAGCGTGCGCTGCTCGGCGAGCGCCGAATAGGTGACTCCGTGGGCTCGCTCCCACCCGGGACGATCGACGTGGACGGAGTATCGATGGCTTCCCGCGTGAAACGTAAGGACGGGAACGTCCCGTATGGCGAGGTCCACGTACATCGGCATCCCGAAGAGCGCGCCGACGGCGGGGGTAGCACCGACATCACAACCCGGGCACGCTTCGGCAAGCTCGATCTCGGTCATGAGCCGGACGTGAGACGCGGCCAGCATGCGTCGAGCCTTGAGAATGTCGAGGTGATCTTCGGCATCGAGAACCATGAGTGCGCGGCGGCCATCGTCCGTTACGACGCCGATCGCCTTGGCGAACGCCGTGGGGTTGACATGCTCCGCGCGGGCGGTCTCTCGTGCGGTGAACGTGGTTGGATGCTCATGGACCTCGTACTCGACTTTGTTCGCTTGTAGCCAATCGAGCAAGGCACGGTGCGGTCCGTCATGCACCGCCGGATCGCCGCTCATCGCGAACCTCCTAGCCCCGTCGCGGACGGGCTGCAGGCGGCGTCATCGTCCGCGGCGGCAACTTCAGAGTGTCGCCCTCGGCGGCTCGGGGCGCCAGAGCCTTTGGTCCTTCGCTCCTCCCGGGTCGGGGCCGTGGCGTGGTCGGGCACGCGAGGCACGCGAGGCACGCGAGGCACGGCAGCGGGCGGGCATGACGCGGCTGCCTGCACGCTTGGTGAGTGCCCGAGCCTCCGCCAGGCGCGGGCGGCTCGGGCGGCATCCAGGAGCTGCAGCGATGACCGGTTCGACCAGGACCACGCGGGCAGGCGGAGCCTGCACGATCGGCGGTTACCTCATCGAGCGTCTGCGGGACCAATGAGAGACCCCGGCGGGGAGGCCGGGGTCTCGCTGTCGCGCGAAGGCGGGGGTTACATGTAGTAGCCGGTGACGTCGACGATGACGTTCGTGTTGGATGTCCCGGGGCCGCCGACGACGAGCGTTATCTGGCGCTCCGCCGCTCCGGTGCCGAGGCTGACTATCCCTCCGGCCGCGACCGTGGCACCTCCGCTGGTCCAGTTGACCGTCGAGACGGTCAGGGTCGTGGTGGTGCCGGGCAGGACCGCGACATAGCCAGGAACGCTACCGGTGTCGGTCACCGTGATTGTGAAGGAGATCGCCCGGGCTCCCTGCGGGATCGCGTTGGTGACGGTCACCGCGCCGGTGGTGATGTTGATCGCGTTCTTGACGTTGATCGTGCGGGGCGCGCCCTGGACGAGTCGGCTGCTGAAGCGCGAATCGAACACCCGAACCGGCGTGATCGGCATGAGCGAGACGGTGGGCAGGGTGTACTGGAAGATCACGCCGTCGAAACCGTTCGTCGAGGACGTACCGTTGAGGCCGATCTGGAAGTTGTAGCCAGCTGGCAGCATCAGTCCGGTCGGGAAACTGATCGTCCCGGTGCGGATCCCGGATCCGGTCGCGATGTTGGCGCTACCGACGTTATTGAAGTTGCCATCCTCAGAGCCCTGCTCGTACAGGACCCACGCCTGGCTCGCCCCTGGTGGCAGCGCCCACCCGTAGACGTCGACCTGCCATAGCGTCGCCCCCGCTGGCAGTCCGAGGGGAGCCAAGACCCAACCGCCTGCGGAGTTGTAGAACAGCCGGCCGTTGGCGAGCACATTGTCCACGATGGTCGCGCCGCCGACGTTCCCATAGGCGACCAGGTCGGCGGAGCCGACGACGCCGATCCTGGCACCCGGGACCGTGGCAAACGCAGGTTGGACGGCCGGCACTCCAGCAAGGGTGACTGCCGCGCCTGAACCCGCCGATACCGTCCCCTGCTTGGTAACCATGGCGCTGGCCGCGAGGCTGCTCGCCGGCAAGGCCAGAAGCAGGACCGTGAGCACGCCTACCGACAGAACCCGACCACGAAACCTCATGGGAGGACCCTCCGTCAGGGGAGGATCGGTCTTGGCATCTGGCTGCGCGCGAGGATCTCTCTGCCGACTGTGACGGACATCGCTGGGAGCCAGGGTTCTTTGCCTTCCTCCCGTGGAATTGATTGTGCGCCGAAAGGAATGGCTCTTCAAGGTTCGTGCGTGCCGCAGCGGGACAGATCGGTTGCGCGGCCCGCGACGAGGTGGTTGGACTCGGAGCAAAGACGGCTATGGTCACGCTGACTCGGCGGACCCAGCGCTCCTGGGCCCCGAGTCGAAATCCGCTCGCCAGGGACGTCGAGCGATCATGCCCAGGGAGGTTCTATGTCGGCTCGAGACCGGGAGATCCCCGGTGCGGACCATCCCAGGTTTGCCGCGCTTCGGCGGCTGGTAACCGGTCAGGTGGCGGCCGTGGTCGTCACCGCCACCATGTTTTCGGGCGCCGCCGCACAGCCCGTCGTGGCTGCTGTGCCGCTCCACACCAACGTCATAGACGTTCACGGTCTGAGGACGCCGCCGACCACGTCCGACTGTCTGACGCTCTTCGGCATCCACTGCTATCAGCCGGCCCAGTTCGTCAAGGCATACGACCTCGCCCCGCTCCACAACCACGGGATCGACGGTCGCGGCCGGACCATCGCCATCGTCGACGCGTTCGGGTCGCCGACCATCGCCAACGACCTGCACGTCTTCGATACGACCTTCGGACTGCCGGACCCGCCGAGCCTCAAGATCATCGCCCCGGCCGGCGCGGTGCCCCCCTTCGACCCGACCAACTCCGACATGGTCGGGTGGGCTGAGGAGACGACGCTCGACGTCGAGTGGTCGCACGTCTTCGCTCCGGGCGCCAACATCCTGCTCGTCGAGACTCCGGTCAGCGAGACCGAGGGTGTGACGGGCTTCCCGGAGATCGTCGCGGCCGAGAACTACGTCATCAACCACAACATGGCCGACGTGATCTCCCAGAGCTTCGGGGCCACGGAGAACACGTTCCCCAGCAGGGCTTCGCTCCTGAACCTGCGCAGCGCGTTCTTCAACGCGTTCGTGCACGGAGTGACCGTTCTCGGCGCGTCCGGCGATCTCGGCGCCACCGACTACGAGCTCAACCTCAGTGACATCTACCCGTTCCGCGTCAACTCCTGGCCGTCGAGCGATCCGCTCGTCACGTCGGTCGGAGGCACCCAGCTCACCCTCAACGACGCCGGCGACCGGCTCGCTCCGGACGTGGTCTGGAACGACGGCTACGGCGCCGGCGGCGGCGGGCTCTCCCAGGTCTTCTCGCGGCCCGGCTTCCAGGCCGATGTCCGTCGAGTCGTCGACGGCGCACGCGGCACCCCTGACATCAGCATGAGCGCGGCCGTGGATGGCGCGGTGGTGTTCTACTTCTCGTTCTGGCCCGGCCACGTGGGCTACCACCTGGTCGGCGGAACGAGCGAAGCCACGCCCGAGTTCGCCGGCGTGGTGGCCATGGCCGATCAGATGGCTCACCATCGCCTCGGCTTGCTCAACTACTCGCTGTACGGACTGCTCCACCAGCGCAACTCCGGCATCGTGGACGTGACCATGGGCAACAACACCTTCGGTCCGTTCACGAACAGCGACGGCAACACGTACACCGTCGTCGGCTTCAACGCCGGCCGCGGGTACGACCTCGCCAGCGGCGTCGGCACGATAGACGCCGCCTGGTTCGTTCCCGCTCTCGCCGACCACTAACCCCGGCGATTCCTCACGACGAAGGCCCCCGGCTTGCCGGGGGCCTTCGTCCGCCTTAGCCCTCCGCCCCGGAATCGCCATCATCCCGCGCGGCCTGGCATCTCCGGCCGGTACGCTGCAGGAGTTACTTGCGGCTGCGGTTCGGCCTGGAACCTGAGGCGATGGCGGAGGGCGTCGGGCGGCTCGCGCCCGCCACGGGGGCGGGCTGTGCGGGTCATCGTCCAGCCGGGCGGCGAGGACTGGCGGATGAAGTACGTGCGAATACGGTCCG
>VFSW01013210.1_pt1 | contig 11492 bp, 16 predicted proteins | sample 5358111 | NCBI WGS metagenome assembly VFSW01 (sample SAMN11554181, study PRJNA540505) | mine drainage metagenome | isolation source: sediment from site ElyBrook_90M | place: USA: Ely Copper Mine, Vershire, VT | collected 2017 | reverse complement strand
GCATTTATGCTGAAAGGGTGGAACTGATGGCGCGCAGCACATTGAATTTGTGGGTGGGTATTTTCGTCCTGCTGGGATTTTTTTCTTTCCTGATGCTGGGGTTCAAGGTGGGAAACCTGAGCGCGGGAGGCAGTGGCAGCACGTATACCGTGATTGCCCATTTTGACAACATTGGGCAGCTCAAGGAACGCGCACCCGTTCGCAGCGCAGGGGTGCTGGTGGGGCGGGTGAAATCCGTCAGCTTTGATCCGGTGCACTACAATGCCGAAGTCCAGATGGCCATCGATTCGAAGTACCACTTCCCCAAGGACACTTCTGCTTCGGTCCTGACCTCCGGCATTCTGGGTGAGCAGTACATTGGCCTGGATGCCGGCGGTGATGACAAGATGTTGAAGGACGGCGATGAGATCAAGCTGGTTCAGGGCGCGGTGGTTCTGGAACGACTGATCGGACAGTTTTTGTTCAACAAGGCCCAGGATGGTGGGGCTGACAAGGGAGTACAGAAGTGAACGCGATATGGAAAGGCGCTGGCATTACCGGACTGGTACTGCTGCTGACGGGTTTGAACGCATTGGGTGCCGACGTTGCACCGGACGAGGTCATTCGCAAGACTGCCGATGAGGTCATCGCCGCCATCAAGGCCGACAAGAGCATCCAGTCGGGGGATCGCAGCAAGGCGTATGCTCTGATCGACCAGAAGGTGTTGCCACACTTTGATTTCACCCGCATGACCCGACTGGCCGTGGGGAGAAACTGGAACCAGGCCTCGGCGGACCAACAAAAACAGTTGGTGGATGAATTCAGGGATTTGCTGGTTCGAACCTACGCGACTTCCCTCTCGCAATACAAGGACCAGGTCGTGCAGGTCAAGGGCACCGATAATCAAAACGGGGGAACGGAGGCCGTGGTGCACACGGCCATTGTGCCCTCTGGAGGGCAGACCGTTCCCATCGATTACAGCATGGAAAAGACGGGCGATGGCTGGAAGGTTTTCGACATCCGGGTGGATGGCGTGAGCCTCGTCACCAATTATCGCAGCGAATTCTCCGATGTCGTGCGACGCAACGGCATTGAAGGGCTCATCAAGGCCCTGGACGACAAACGCAAGCTGGCAGACAAGCGATGATCAAGCTGGAGGGGCGCAGGCTTGCGCTGTCAGGGCCGCTCGTCATGGACTCTGCCACCACCGTGCTCAATGAGGCCAAAGCCGCCGTTGCCAGCGGGGATGTCACCGTGGATTTTTCGGGGGCAACGGATATCGATTCGTCGGCGCTTGCCCTCATGCTGCAATGGCGGCGCGATGCCGAGGCCGCAGGGCGCACGGTCATTTTTGAGGGGGTCCCTGATAATCTGCGCGTTCTGGCCGAACTCTATGGCGTCTCTTTTCTGCTCGATCACCATGCGATTCCCGACTGAAACATTCTGATGTCCCTGGTATGACTGCTGCCATCGAAATTCGTGGCGCCGACAAGCGTTTTGGAACCGTACATGCCCTGAAGTCAGTGGACCTGACCGTGGAGGCGGGCGATTTCTTTGCCTTGCTGGGCCCCAATGGCGCCGGAAAAACCACGCTCATCAACCTGCTGGCCGGATTGTCGGTGGCAGACGCAGGCACGCTCAAGGTCATGGGCTTTGACGTGGGTCGCGATTACCAGCAGGCCCGCCGAAACCTGGGCGTCGTGCCCCAGGAGCTGGTGTTTGACCCCTTCTTTACCGTGCGCGAAACCCTGGAAATCCAGTCGGGTTACTTTGGCCTGAAGCACAACGACGACTGGATCGACGACATCCTGGACAACCTGCAACTCGCCGACAAGGCCCACGCCAACATGCGCACGCTCTCGGGGGGCATGAAACGGCGGGTGCTCATCGCCCAGGCGCTGGTGCACAGGCCCCCGGTCATCGTGCTGGACGAACCCACGGCCGGGGTGGATGTGGAATTGCGGCAAAGTCTCTGGAAATTCATCCAGCGCCTGAATCGCGAAGGACATACGATTTTGCTGACGACGCATTATCTGGAAGAGGCCGAGTCGCTTTGTCGGCGCGTGGCCATTCTCAAGCAGGGTCAGGTGGTGGCGCTGGATACCACCCAGCACCTGTTGCAGTCGCGCGCCCTGGGCAGCCTGGAAGACGTTTTCGTGGCCATCATGCAGGACAGTGAACTCAAGGTCGGGGCATAGTCCATGCGCGGATTCCTGACGTTATTTTTCAAGGAGGTATTGCGGTTCTGGAAGGTGTCATTGCAGACCGTTCTGGCCCCCCTCATCTCCACCCTGCTCTATCTGCTGGTGTTTTCCCATGTGATGGCCGACCATGCGGAGGTCTATCCGGGCGTATCCTATGCAGCCTTCCTCGTTCCGGGGTTGGCCATGATGTCGATGCTGCAGAATGCCTTTGCCAACAGTTCCTCCAGCCTGGTTCAGTCCAAGGTGACGGGCAACCTCGTGTTTGTGCTGCTCACCCCGCTTTCCCACTGGGAATTCTACTGGGCCTACGTGCTGGCCGCAGTGGTGCGCGGCGTGCTGGTGGGGTCGGTGGTGGTGCTGACCGCCTGGTTCTTTTTCCCGATTCCGGGAAGGGAGCCGTTGTGGATTGTCGTGTTTGCGCTCCTGGCCACGATCTTGTCGGGCTCACTGGGCGTGCTGGCGGGCATCTGGGCAGAGAAGTTCGATCAGATGGCGGCCTGGCAAAACTTCATCGTCCTGCCGCTCACTTTTCTGTCCGGGGCCTTTTACAGCATCCATTCGCTCCCGCCCTTCTGGCATACCCTGTCGCGCTTCAATCCCTTCTTTTATGTGATTGACGGGTTTCGTTACGGATTTTTGGGCAACAGTGACGTCACCCCCTGGCAGTCGCTGTTGATTGTCGGAAGTGCCTGTTTGGCCTTATCATGGACGACCCTGGCTTTGTTGCGCAGCGGTTGGCGCTTGCGAACCTAAAGTCGGGCTCGTTGACGGAAACCCAACATGGTTCAGCCCCAGGACATCAAAACGTACATCGAAACCAACCTGCCCTGCGAAAGGGTGGAGGTCAGCGGGGACGGGCATCATTTCGAAGCCATCATCGTCAGCCATCAATTTTCGGGAAAAAGCCGCGTGGCCCAGCACCAGCTGGTCTATCAGGCTCTGGGTGATCGCATGCGTGCCGAGATTCACGCGCTTTCCATGCGTACCCTGACCCCTGAACAATGGGCGGCCCTGGGCCACTGATCGGTTTTATTCCTCGTGGAACAGCTCGTTATAGCAGGCGGTTACCCGCTGAAGGGTGAGGTTGAGGTTTCGGGTGCCAAAAATGCCGCGCTCCCCATCCTCTGCGCCTCCTTGTTGACCTCCGGAACCATGGTTTTTGACAACGTGCCGGGGTTGCGTGACGTGGGCACGTTGCTGCGCCTGTTGCGTAGCCTGGGCGTGACCGTGGAACGCGAAGCCAGTCGGGTGACATTGGGCGCCAGCGCCCTGGGTGAACCGGTGGCCTCCTACGAACTGGTCAAAACCATGCGCGCCTCGATTCTGGTGCTGGGGCCGTTGCTGACCCGTTTCGGGCATGCACGGGTTTCACTGCCGGGGGGATGCGCCATAGGCGAACGGCCAGTGGACCTGCATATCAAAGGGCTGCAGGCCATGGGCGCGCACATTGAAATCGAACACGGATACATCGTGGCCGAGGCTTCGCGCCTGAAAGGTGCGCGAATCTTCATGGATACGGTCACCGTCACGGGCACGGAAAACCTGATGATGGCGGCGGTGCTGGCGGAGGGCGTCACGGTACTGGAAAACGCTGCCCGCGAGCCCGAGGTGTTTGACCTGGGAGAATGTCTGATCCGCATGGGTGCCCGCATCAAGGGACATGGCACCGACGTCGTCACCATCGAAGGGGTGTCCTCCCTACATGGTGCAGAATATGCCGTGATGCCGGACCGCATCGAAACCGGAACCTTCCTGGTGGCCGCTGCGGCCACGGGAGGAGACGTGCGTTTGCTGGGCGTGCGCCCCGACACGCTGGATGCAGTGCTGGACAAGCTGGCCGAAGCCAATGCGCTGGTCGAATGCACCAGGGACCAGATCAGGATTCGCATGCGCGGGCCCAATCACGGGGTCAGCCTGCGCACGGCCCCCTACCCTGCGTTTCCTACGGACATGCAGGCGCAGTTCATGGCCATGAACGCCGTGGCGCAAGGGACCACCGTGGTGACGGAGACCATTTTTGAAAACCGTTTCATGCACGTGCAGGAATTGCGGCGGCTGGGAGCCAATATTGAGGTGGAAGGCAACGCGGCCATCATTCGCGGCGTGGACAAGCTGGAGGGCGCCACGGTCATGGCAACCGACCTGCGCGCTTCAGCCAGTCTGGTGATTGCCGGATTGATTGCGCACGGGGAAACCGTGGTGGATCGAATTTATCATCTGGATCGCGGTTATGAGAAAATCGAGCAGAAGCTGTCCCGACTGGGGGCGCAGATTGCTCGCCGTTCCGTGGAGGAAGCATGATGAATGCCCAGGCGACGCCACGCTTTGATGGGGTCACCATCGCCCTGTCGAAAGGCAGGATATTCGAGGATACCGCGCATTTGCTGAAGGCGGCCGGCATTACGCCCCTGGCCGATCCCGAGCACTCTCGCGAATTGATTTTGCCCACCGACCGCCCAGATGTGCGGCTGGTCATCGTGCGGGCTTCTGACGTGCCCACTTACGTTCAATATGGTGCCGCGGACATCGGTGTGGCGGGCAAGGATGTGCTGATGGAACATGGGGGCAGCGGGCTGTACCAGCCGCTGGACCTGCAGATCGCAAAATGCCGGTTGATGGTTGCCGTGCCGCAGGGCTTTGATTATGCAGGAACGATCCGCCGTGGGGCGCGACTTCGTGTCGCCACCAAATACGAAACCACGGCGCGCAACCACTTTGCCGAAAAGGGCGTGCATGTGGACCTGATCAAGTTGTATGGCTCCATGGAACTGGCCCCGCTGACGGGCCTGGCGGACGTCATCGTGGATCTGGTCAGCAGTGGCAATACCCTGAAGGCCAACCATCTGGAGGCCGTCGAAGAGATTGCCTCCATCAGCGCGCGACTGATCGTCAACGTGGCGGCATGGAAGCTGCATCGTTCAAGGATTGCCCCAATCGTCGAAGCCTTTGCCCGGGGGGTGGCGTCATCATGAAATTGCGTCGACTTCATTCCGCCGAACCGGGTTTTGCCGCAGCCCTGGCACAATTGACCGCTTTTGAGAATGCGCAGGACCCTGCCGTGGATGAGGCCGTGGCCCGGATCGTGGCAGAGGTCAGGGAGCGGGGTGACAGCGCATTGCTGGAATACACCCAGCGCTTTGACCGCTGGCAGCCCGATTCTGCCGCTGCGCTGGAGCTTTCCCCCGAGCTGTTGCAGCGCACCCTCGACGGACTGCCGGCGCCGCAGCGAGCTGCATTGACGGAGGCAGCCCGACGCATCCGGCTGTTTCACGAGCGCCAGAAAAACGAAACCTGGACCTATGCCGAGGCTGATGGCACGGTTCTGGGGCAGCAGGTGACAGCCCTGGACCGTGTGGGCCTGTATGTTCCCGGCGGCAAGGCAGCCTACCCCTCTTCGGTGCTGATGAATGCCATTCCGGCCAATGTGGCTGGTGTGCGCGACATCATCATGGTCGTCCCCACCCCGGACGGGATCCGCAACGAACTGGTGCTGGCCGCGGCTGCGCTGGGTGGCGTGACGCGGGTGTTTACCGTGGGAGGCGCCCAGGCCGTGGCTGCGCTGGCCTTTGGCACGGCCACCATCCCCGCCGTGGACAAGATCGTCGGTCCCGGCAATGCCTTCGTGGCGGCGGCAAAAAGACGCGTATTCGGGGTGGTGGGCATTGACATGGTGGCGGGCCCATCCGAAATTCTGGTGATTGCCGATGGCGCCACGCCTCCGGAATGGGTGGCCATGGATCTTTTTTCCCAGGCCGAGCATGACGAACTGGCCCAATCCATCCTGCTGTGCCCCGATGCGCAGTATCTGGACCGGGTCGAGGCGGCCATCCACCAATTGATTGAAACCATGCCGCGCCGCGCGGTCATCGAAACCTCCCTGGAAAATCGCGGCGCGTTGATTCAGGTTCGCGATCTGGAGGAAGCCTGCGCCATTTCCAATCAGATTGCACCCGAGCATCTGGAACTTTCAGTGGCAGACGGAGAGCGCTGGCTGAAATCGATCCGGCATGCCGGAGCCGTATTCGTGGGGCCCTATAGTTCTGAAGCATTGGGCGATTACTGCGCGGGTCCCAACCATGTGTTGCCCACAGGCCGGACGGCCCGCTTTGCTTCCCCGCTGGGTGTTTACGATTTTCAAAAGCGGACCAGCATCATCAAGATGTCGCAACAGGGAGCGCTCACCCTGGGCGCAGTGGCCCAGGTACTGGCAGAACGGGAAGGGCTGCCGGCTCACGCGCGTTCTGCGGCCTATCGTTGCGGAGAGTGAATGTTGAAGGACTGCATCCGCGAGGAAATCAAGGCGCTTTCAGCCTATGCCGTGCCTTCTGCCGAAGGGATGGTCAAGCTCGACGCCATGGAAAACCCCTTTGTGCTGCCCGACGACCTGCGCACCGCCATGGCACGGCGCCTGTCGTCCCTGGAAGTCAACCGTTACCCCGAGGCCAATCCCGAGGCGTTGAAGACGCTGTTGCGCCAGACCATGGGTATCCATCCTGCAGCAGCCCTGGTGCTGGGAAACGGTTCAGACGAACTGATCCAGATGATTGCGCTGACCGTGGCCAAACCGGGTGCGGTGATTCTGGGGGTGGAACCCGCCTTCGTGATGTTCCGCATGATTGCCACCTTCGTGGGGATGCGTTTTGTAGGCGTGCCGCTGAAGGCTGACTTCACGCTCGACGGGCCGGCACTCCTGTCCGCCCTGGAGCGCGAAAAACCTGCCCTGGTCTTTCTGGCTTACCCCAATAATCCCACCGGCAACCACTTCGATGCCGGGGTCCTGGAAGAGGTCATCCGTCGCGCCCCCGGGCTGGTGGTGATTGACGAGGCCTACTTTCCATTCACCGACCGCTCCTTCCTGCCCCGGCTGCTGGAGTACCCCAACCTGTTGGTGATGCGCACCGTCTCAAAACTGGGGCTGGCCGGGATCAGGCTGGGTTTTTTGTCCGGACCTGCCGGGATCGTGAACCAGATCGACAAGGTCAGGCTGCCGTACAACATCTCGATGCTGGATCAGGCCGTCGCGATGGAAGTTCTGGCGCATGGCGAGGTCCTGCAAACCCAGGCCGACCTCATCCGGCAACAGCGACGCGTGCTGGCACGGCAACTGTCAGCCATTGCCGGCGTGACGGTTTATCCCAGTGACGCCAATTTTCTGTTGTTCCGCGTGGCGCAGGCCCCGCGCATCTTTGACGGCCTACGGCATCGTGGTATATTGATCAAGAACTTGAGTGCCGCGCACCCGCTTTTGGCAGATTGTTTGCGGGTGACTGTGGGTACTTCCGAAGAAAACCAACGGTTTCTGGATGCGCTTCAGGATACCCTTGAATGAACCTATTATTGCAACCAGCGGCTTAACCAAAATACCTTCAGGCCATCCCATGCGATCGGCGCAGATTACACGCAATACACTCGAAACCCAAATTACCGCAGACATCAACCTTGACGGTTCAGGATTGTCGCGGCTTGACACCGGCATTCCGTTTCTGGATCACATGCTCGATCAGGTCGCACGACATGGGCTCATCGACCTCACGGTGCACTGCAAGGGCGACCTGCATATCGATGCGCACCACAGCGTGGAGGACATCGGGATCACGCTGGGGCAAGCCTTTGCGCAGGCCATTGGCGACAAAAAGGGTGTGCGCCGCTATGGCCACGCGGTCATTCCCCTGGATGAAGCCTTGTCCCGGGTGGCCATTGACCTGTCCGGACGCCCTGGGCTGTTTTTCGACGTGCCGTTCAGCAGGGCGCGTATTGGCGAATTCGACGTAGACCTGTTTCATGAATTTTTTCAGGGTTTCGTCAATCACGCGCATCTGACGCTTCATGTGGATAACCTCAAGGGGCGCAATGCGCATCACCAGGCCGAAACGGTATTCAAGGCCTTCGGCCGGGCCTTGCGCGTGGCCGTCGAGATGGATCCCAGGGCTGCGGGCGTGACGCCTTCCACCAAAGGTTCGCTTTGAACCTCAGGGATCTGCCGTGACCCACATCGCTGTGATCGACTACGGAATGGGCAATCTGCGTTCCGTGGCCAAGGCGCTGGAACATGTGGCGCCAGACGCGACGGTGGAGGTCACGGGAGACCCCGAACGGGTGAGCGCGGCGGAGCGGGTGGTGTTTCCCGGCCAGGGGGCCATGCCCGACTGCATGCGCGAGCTGGACCGGCGCCAGCTGCGCCAACCCATTCTCGAAGCCGCCCGGACCAAGCCGTTTCTGGGGCTGTGCATCGGGCTGCAGATGCTGTTTGAATCATCCGAAGAAGGGCCGACGCCCGGACTGGGAATCCTCTCCGGGCATGTGCGCCGGTTTCCGGACGAGCGGATGTTCTCCCCCGCGGGGCAACGACTCAAGGTGCCACACATGGGCTGGAACGAAGTGAACCAATCCGGAAAGCACGCCATGTGGTCGGGCATCCCCCAGGATGCGCGCTTCTATTTCGTGCACAGCTATTATGTTGAGGAACACGATTCTGGCATTGGGGCCGCAACAACCCGATACGCCTTTGATTTCACCTGTGCCGTGGCGCGAGACAATATTTTTGCCGTACAGTTTCACCCGGAAAAGAGCGCCTTGTCCGGACTCGCGTTGCTTGGCAATTTCGTTCACTGGAAGCCCTGAGTATTACCATGATCCTGATTCCTGCTATTGATCTCAAAGATGGCCGCTGCGTCCGGTTGCGACAAGGCCTGATGGAAGAAGCCACCGTCTTTTCCGAAGAGCCCGCCCAAATGGCGCGACATTGGCTGGAGCAGGGGGCGCAGCGCCTGCATCTGGTGGACCTCAATGGCGCTTTTGCGGGAAAGCCCGTCAACGAACGGGCCATGCGTGAAATCGTGGACGAGGTCAATGGCGAAATCCCTGTGCAGCTGGGCGGCGGTATCCGCACCCTCGATATCATCGAACGCTATCTGGACAGTGGCGTATCGGAGGTCATCATTGGCACGGCGGCAGTCAAGAACCCGGGCTTTCTCCACGAAGCCTGCGATGCCTTTCCAGGCCACATCATGGTGGGTCTCGATGCGCGTGAAGGCAAAGTGGCTGTGGATGGCTGGTCCAAGTTGACGGGGCATGAGGTGGTGGACCTCGCGCAACGTTTTCAGGATTATGGGGTTGAAGCCGTCATTTATACCGATATCGGCCGCGACGGCATGCTGAGCGGGGTCAACATTCCGGCCACGGTGGCCCTGGCGCGATCCTTGACGATTCCGGTCATTGCCAGCGGCGGCATTACGGGGCTGGAGGATGTCAGGGCGCTTTGCGAAGTGGAATTCGAGGGCATCATGGGGGCGATTACCGGACGGGCCATCTACGAAGGGACCCTTGATTTTGCCGAGGCCAACCATCTTGCCATCAGTTTGTCGCGGCCGGTTCCAGGCGAGCACTGATTCATGGGGTTGGCCAAGCGCATCATTCCGTGCCTGGATGTCAACGCAGGGCGTGTCGTCAAGGGCATCAATTTTGTCGGTCTGAGAGATGCCGGTGATCCGGTGGAAATTGCGCGTCGCTATGACGAACAGGGCGCGGATGAGGTGACCTTCCTCGACATTACGGCAAGCTCGGACGGGCGCGACCTCATCATTCCCATCATCGAGGCGGTTTCTGCACAGGTCTTCATCCCGTTGACCGTGGGAGGCGGGGTGCGTGAAGTGGCCGATGTGCGCCGATTGCTCAATGCCGGTGCAGACAAGGTCAGCATGAACACCGCTGCCATACTGAATCCTGGCCTGATCGCCGATGCCGCCGGTCGTTTTGGCTCGCAATGCATCGTCGTGGCGATCGATGCCAAACGGGCAGATACTGCTTCGGGATGGGGGGTTTTCACCCACGGCGGGCGCAATGCCACGGGCCTGGACGCAGTGGCCTGGGCCCAGGAAGCAGCGCGTCTGGGTGCGGGTGAGATACTGCTGACCAGCATGGACCGCGATGGCACGAAGGAAGGGTTCGATCTTGAACTGACCCGCGCCGTGGCCGATGCCGTGGGCGTGCCCGTGATTGCCAGCGGCGGCGTGGGAAACCTGCAACACCTCTGCGACGGCGTTCTCAAGGGGGGGGCTGATGCCGTATTGGCCGCCAGCATTTTCCACTATGGCGAATACACGGTGCGCCAGGCCAAGGATTTCATGGCCGCCCATGGAATCGAGGTACGCTTGTGATGAACTGGCTGGATGCCGTACATTGGGATGACGCGGGGCTGGTTCCGGCGATTGCCCAGGATGCCGTCAGTGGCGATGTGTTGATGGTGGCCTGGATGGATCGTGAGGCGCTTCGGCAAACCGTGTCCACTGGCGAGGCAGTCTACTGGTCGCGTTCACGCGGGAAGCTCTGGCACAAGGGCGAAGAATCCGGGCACTTGCAGAAGGTTCGTGAAGTGCGTCTGGATTGCGACGGGGACGTGATATTGCTCAAGGTGGAGCAGGTGGGGGGTATCGCCTGCCATACGGGTCGGGTACGCTGCTTTTTCAGGCGCCTGGAGCAGGGCAACTGGGTGGAAACCGATCCTGTTTTGAAGGATCCAACCGACATATACAAGCGTTGAGGGCCAAAGTGGAGAGCAATCACGACATTCTCGAACGCCTGAGCGCCATTCTGGAAAGCCGGAAGGGGGCCGCTCCTGAAAGTTCTTATGTGGCCGCGCTGTACCACAAGGGCCTGGATGCCATGGCGCGCAAGGTGGGCGAAGAGGCCCTGGAAACCATTCTGGCGGCCAAGGACGGTGATAGACTGCATGTCGTTCGTGAAACGGCCGACCTCTGGTTTCACTCGCTGGTCTTGCTGGCGCATTTCGGTCTTGCGCCCCGCGATGTACTCGCAGAGCTTGCCCGGCGCGAAGGGATTTCAGGGATCGAGGAAAAGGCCATGCGCAACCGTCAGGAGACGGCGTCGTGAGCGATTGCATTTTTTGCAGGATCAGCAAGGGTGAGTTGCCCAGCAGGAAGGTTTATGAAGATGAGGACGTCTTTGCATTTCACGACATCCACCCGGTGGCTCCGGTGCACTTCATGATCATTCCAAAAAGGCATGTGGATTCCCTGGTTCAGTGTCATTCCGGGGATCAGGACCTGTTGGGAAAAATACTGTTGCTGGCCCCAAAACTGGCGGCTGAACAGGGTCTGTCCGATGGCTTTCGCACCATGATCAATACCGGTCGGGGTGGAGGCCAGGAGGTGTATCACCTGCATGTTCATGTGATGGGTGGCGGCAAGCCCCGTTCCATGACATCGTTACTCAACAAGGAATAACGCCGGGGGCGTTTCGGGAGGTCATTACTATGGGTGATTTATTTACCATTCAGCACTTGTTGCTGAT
>VFSW01013209.1_pt1 | contig 11493 bp, 7 predicted proteins | sample 5358111 | NCBI WGS metagenome assembly VFSW01 (sample SAMN11554181, study PRJNA540505) | mine drainage metagenome | isolation source: sediment from site ElyBrook_90M | place: USA: Ely Copper Mine, Vershire, VT | collected 2017 | reverse complement strand
ACTTCTTCCCCCTGACGGTGGACATCGAGGAGCGGGCCTACGCGGCTGGCAAGATTCCGGGTTCGTTCTTCCGTCGTGAGGGCAAGATCTCGGACCAGGCTGTACTCATCTGTCGCCTGATTGACCGCCCGTTGCGTCCTTCGTTCCCCAAAGGTTTTCGCAATGAGGTCCAGGTCGTCGGCACCGTGTTCTCGGCCGACCAAGAGAATCCCCATGACATCCTGGCCATTAACGCCGCTTCGGCAGCCTTGATGATCTCGGGCATTCCCTTCGAGGGCCCCATCGGCGCCGTGCGGATGGCTTTCACCGTTGACGGCGAATGGGCGCCCCACCCGACGTTCGCCGAGGGTGACGCCGCGACTTTCGAATTGGTCGTCGCGGGTCGCGCTCTGGAGGATTCGGTGGAGTCCGACATCGCCATCATGATGGTCGAAGCCGGTGGTACCGAGGGTTCCTTCGAGATGTACGCCGACGGTGCCCCCAAGGTGTCTGAGGAAGTCTTGGCCGCTGGACTCGATGCCTCGAAGCTCTGGATTCGCGAGGCGATCAATCTTCAGCGTCAGTTGGTGCGCGACTACGTGGCCCAGCACGGTGAGATCAAGACCATCGAGTACAAGGTATTCACCGACTACCAGGACGACGTCATGGCGCGAGTACGCGAAGTGGGCGAAGCGGCCCTGGACGAAGCGAACAAGTTCACGACCAAGACGGCCCGCAACGACGCACTCGACGCGGCCACGAAGGACATTATTGAGCGATTGCCCGAGTTTGCGGACCGCCAGAGCGAAGTGAAGGCCGCCGTAAAATCGATTACCAAGAAGATTGTGCGTAAGCGCATCACCGCCGAAGGTATCCGCATCGACGGACGAACCTCGAGTGAGATCCGTCCGCTGTCGGCACAAGTCGACCTTTTCCCCATGACGCACGGATCGGCACTGTTCCAGCGCGGCGAGACCCAAGTCGTCAACGTGACCACTTTGGGCATGCCGCGAATGAAGCAACAGATCGACTCCATCACCCCTGATGAGTTCCGTCGCTACATGCACCACTACAACTTCCCGCCTTACTCGGTGGGAGAAACCGGCCGCGTGGGTGCCCCCAAGAGGCGCGAGGTCGGACACGGGATGCTCGCCGAGCGCGCACTCGTGCCAGTATTGCCGAGTGAGCAGGAGTTCTCCTACACGTTGCGCGTCGTTTCCGACGTCTTACAATCCAACGGTTCGACGTCGATGGCGTCGGTGTGTGGTTCGACGCTCTCCCTGATGGCCGCGGGTGTCCCGATCAAGGCGCCGGTCGCCGGAATCGCCATGGGTCTCGTGTACGAAGACGGGGTCTATTCGACCCTGACTGACATCCTCGGCGCTGAGGACGCGTTCGGTGACATGGACTTCAAAGTCGCGGGCACGGCTGACGCGGTGACCGCCCTGCAACTTGACACCAAGATCGATGGTCTTCCGGCCGAAGTCTTGGCGAAGGCGTTGCTGCAGGCCAAGGAGGCCCGTTTGGCAATCCTTGAAGTAATTACCGCAACCATTAGTGAACCACGCGCTGAAGTGGCGGCTGTGGCTCCCAAGATTGTTTCCATCGAGATCCCCATCGACAAGATTGGTGAGGTCATCGGACCCAAGGGCAAGGTCATCAATACCCTGCAGCAGGAGACCGGTGCGGACATTACCGTCGACGACGATGGCGTTGTCGGCACCGTAACCATCGGTGCAAAAGACGGTCGAGCGGTTGAGGAGGCCAAGCGTCGCATCTCGCTAATCTTGGATCCGCCCACGGCCGAAGTCGGAGCGGTCTACCAGGGCCGAATCGTCAACATCGCCAAGTTTGGTGCATTCGTCAGCATTCTGCCGGGACGAGACGGTCTGTTGCATATTTCGAAGATGTCGCCGCTCAATGGCGGGAAGCGCATTGGACAGGTGGAAGATGTCGTGGAACTTGGACAAGCCATTGAGGTGAAGGTCGACGACATTGACCCCCAGGGCAAGGTTTCGCTGTCCCTCGCCGGTGAGTACGCCGACGCGGTGACCGAGGATGCACCTCGTGAGCGCAGTGACCGTGGCGAGCGCAGTGACCGTGGCGAGCGCAGTGACCGTGGTGACCGTGGTGACCGTGGTGACCGCAGTGACCGTGGCGGTCGCGACCGTCCTGAGCGCGCGCCGCGCCCGGTGGTGGCCACACCTTCTTCAAGTTTTGAGGCGGCCTTCGAGGCCGAGTTGACCGACGAGATCGGAGACTTGGGGCCTGGCGGCCCTTCGTTCACCGAGAGTGACGGTGGGAATCGTCGCGGCCCACGTCCGCGTCGCCGCTAAGAGTTCCGGGGCTCTCGTTCGCGTCGCGTCGCGTGATCTCAGGGGCCACGCGACGCGGCTCGTGCCGTACTAGTTCGTAGGGCGCTGGGGCTACCGGTAGGGTGAAAAAGTGAAGAGAATCGCGTTGGTGGGCGGTGCGGGCCGCATGGGGCAGTCGCTCGCCGAGAATTTGAACCTGATCGATGAGATGGTCGTGAGCGCGCTCGTCGATCCACGCGAGCCAACTCATCTCTTTGGTGCCACGCACCACTCGAGTCTTGATCATGTGGACGTGGGGACCATTGACGTGGTGGTGGACTTCTCACAACCGGATTCGGTCGTACGAAGCGCGCAGTGGTGCTCTCGGCACCACGTGGGTCTGGTGATCGGCACGACCGGGCTAGACGCGACCCAGCGAGCCGAGGTGGAAAGTGCGGCGACGTCGACGCGCGTCATCATGGCGTCGAACTTCTCCCTGGGTGCGGTCTTGAGCGAACGTTTTGCTGCGATGGCGGCACCGTATTTCGAACGAATCGAAATTGTGGAACTTCATCATGACCGTAAGGTGGACGCCCCTTCGGGTACGTCGATCGCCACGGCCGAGCGCGTGCGTGCGGCACGAGCCGAAGCGGGACGCTTCACTCCGGTCGAGCCCACGCAGCGATACACCCTCGAGGGCGCGCGTGGCGCCGACGCGGGTGATGGAGTCCGAATCCATTCGGTGCGACTGCCGGGTCTGGTCGCGCATCAAGAGATCCTGCTCGGGGGACCGGGTGAGGGGCTGACGATCCGACACGACTCCTATGATCGCGTGAGTTTCGTCCAGGGCGTGGCTCTCGCCGTGCGGAATGCTGACGCCACGCCCGGCTTTATCTGGGGAATCGACGGCTTCATCGCCTGAGACGAGCCGAACGGCGTGGCCGTGACTGGTAACTTCGTTATATGGCCGGTCCTCGATTTGGAAATCTGTTGACCGCGATGGTCACCCCGTTCAATCCGGATGGCACGTTAGCCCTAGACGTCGCGCGAGACCTCGCGAAGTACTTGGTGGCTCAGGGCAACGATGCTCTGGTGCTGGGTGGATCGACCGGCGAGGGTTCGGCGTTGTCGGATTCGGAGAAGCTCGATCTGTTCTCCGCGGTGGCCGGGTCGGTCACCGTGCCGGTCCTAGCCGGCACAACTTCGTCAGATACTGCTCGATCGGTGGACTTGACATCGAGAGCCGCTCGCACGGGGGCGGCGGGCATCTTGGCTACCACGCCGGCCTACGCGCGTCCGAGTCAAGGTGGCATCGCGGCGCATTTCGGGGCCGTGGCCGAGTCCACCTCACTACCCGTCATGATCTACGACATCCCCGTTCGCACGGGACGTAAGGTCGCCGCCGCCACGATGATCGACGTCGCACGGCGCCACCCCAACGTGGTAGCTCTCAAGGATGCGTCCGCGGACTTGGTGGGTGCCGCGGCAGTGAAGGCTGAATTGGGTGAGGCGTTAGACCTCTACAGTGGCGATGACGCTTTGCTGTTGGCTTTCTTGGCCGTCGGCGCGGTCGGCCTGGTGTCAGTCGCGGCTCACTGGGGTGCGCCGGAATTTGCCGCGCTCATCCGGTCGGCGCACGCTGGTGACTGGAACGCGGCGCGCTTGTTGAATGCGCGATTGGCCCCGAGTTGTATTTTCGAATCGAGTGACATGTATCCCAATCCTGTTCCGACAAAGGCCGCGTTGCGTGCCCTAGGTTTCGCGGTCGGTCAATGCCGCCTGCCCCTGGGACCGAGCGATGACGTCCTCGACCAGTCAGCGCACGACGTGGTCGCCGCGCTGGCGGCGTCACGTGGCTAAGGGCACTGTCCGGGTCACCTTCTTGGGGGGACTCGGCGAAATTGGTCGGAATTGCGCGGCCATCGAGCAGGACGGTCGTATCGTCGTGGTAGACGCGGGCCTGATGTTCCCCGAGCCGACAATGTACGGTGTCGACCTTATTCTGCCGGACTTTCGATGGTTGATCGAGCGTCGCGACCGCGTGGACGCCATCGTGTTGACTCACGGTCACGAGGACCACACTGGGGCACTTCGTTACCTCGTCAAGGATGTCAACGTGCCGATATACGGATCGGCCCTGACGCTGGGCTTTGCCCGCCACCGTCTGACCGAGGCCCGAGTGGCCCATGACCTGACTTTCATTGAAGTGGCCGACGGCGAGAGACGCCGCATCGGTCCCTTCGAGGTTGAATTCATTCCGGTGACGCACTCGGTGCCCAGCGCGCACGCGTTGGCCTTTCACACCAAGATCGGTGTCATCGTGCACTCGGGCGACTTTAAGCTCGACCTCACACCTATCGACAGCCGGCGTACTGACGTGTCGCGTCTCGCGGCCTTGGGCGATGAGGGGGTGTCGCTGTTGCTGTGCGACTCGACCAACGCCGAAGAGCCTGGATTCACTGCGTCTGAGCGCACGGTGGGCGGGGCGCTGCGCCGCCTCTTCCTGGAGCGCCCGCAGCGTCGTCTCGTCGTGGCGTGTTTCGCCAGCCACATCCACCGGGTGCAGCAGATCATCGACGTGGCTCGCGAGCAAGAACGCAAGATCGCCCTCATGGGTCGCTCGATGGAGGCGAACGTGAAGTTGGCGCGCAAATTGAATCTCCTGCACGTCGACGCGGCGGATTTCGTTGACATCGAGAATGTCGATCGTTATCAACCCGGTGAGATCTGTGTCATCTGTACCGGTAGCCAGGGCGAGCCCCTGGCCGCGTTGTCCAAGCTCTCGCGCGGCGATGCGCGCAATTTCTCAGTCGGCGAACACGACACGATCATCCTCTCATCGCACCCGATACCGGGAAACGAGTGGTCGGTGGGTCGCGTCATCGACGACCTGCACCGTGCGGGGACCGAAGTCATCCATTCGGGCCAGGAACCGGTACACGCCTCCGGACACGCGCGTCAGGGAGAGTTGCGCACCTATCATCAGCTCCTTCGACCCAAGAACTTTGTGCCGGTGCACGGCGAGTATCGACACCTACGTCATCACGCGGACCTCGCGGCGTCCATGGGACTGGCCGACAAGCACATCTTGATCTGCGAGGACGGAGATCAGATCGAGGTAACTCGTGAGGGCATCAAGCGCGCGGGGCAAGTGCCCGCGGGATTCCACTACATCGATGGTAGTGCCGGTGACTTGGACGAACGTCCCCTCGAGGAGCGTCGGATGCTCGCCGAATACGGCGTCGTGCAGATCACCGCGGGTGTCGACGCTCAACGCGGAGTTCTCTCGCAGCCGGTGCGCGTGGTGGCGCGTGGTTGGTTCGAGGGTGAACACGACCGTGGAGTTCTCGATGCGGTGAGGGACACCGTGCGCGATGCGGTACAAGCGTCGCTCAAAGAGGGCAACCACGACGATGAAGCACTCTCGAAGATCGCCCAGAGGGCCGCCGGCCGTCTTCTGGGTCAGAAGTACCGTCGTCAGCCCGTGCTGATGACGGCGATCGTGGTGCTCTAGAGGTCCTTTGACGGCTCGCCGTTGGCACCATTGGCTTGGCCGATGCGGTAGAAGGCTTTGAGCGATATGTGTTCGCCGCGCATTCCTCGATCGAGCAGTGTCGACTTCGCCGCACGCATGACGTGGAACTCGCCGAATAGATAGGCGTGCCCTTCGTCGGGCGGAAGGGTGAAGGCGGCGAGCCCGCCCAGTAGTCCGGTGGGGTCGTCGTGCGCACGGCCGTCGCGGTCGACGAAGATTGCGGTCACGCCCAGCGCCTCGTCGAACGTGGCGGTCAGCGCGTCGGAAGGGTCGTCGATCTCCACGATGAAGATTGCGCGTCCCGGCGCCTCGATACTCTGAGCCATACGGTAGAAGGAGGCGAAGGAGGCAACGTCGCCAATGAAGAGGTGCCAGTCAGCGACATCATCGAGGGGGATCTTGCCGCGCGGACCAACGACGTCGACGTGGTCCCCTTCGCTGACCGCTTGAGCCCATCGAGCGCCGGGGCCGTCGTGCGTCGTCGAGATCCACAAGGTAAATGTGTCGTCGTCGCCATTCACCGCGCGCACGCTGTAGCGACGGCGGATCAAGGGGTCGGCGCTCGCGTCGACGAGCAACATGACGTCGTTACCGGGGATTCCGGCCAATCGCACCGCGTCGCCACGCAGGACAATTTCGATGAGTGAGGGTGAGAGTGGTCGACGCGCAGCCACGGTGCAACTACGCGCGCTCACCTTCAATCGGGTCGCGAGGTCGAGGGAACTCTGGTGCTGGGGGGCGTTCATCGCACCAGATTAGGTGATTGGTCGTCACAACAAATGCTGGTTCGGTAACTTGGAGGTAATGGCAAACTCTCGTCGGACCTCCTCTCGCACGAAGGGAACGGCCACGTCACGGTCTCGTCACGCGACGCACACTCGTGAGACTTTGTGGGGTCGACACCAGCGCGATATTTGGATCGTGCTGATGATCCTGGCGGGCCTGCTGGTTCTACTCGCCGAGATCGATTCATTGGGTGTCGTAGGTCGCGGGGTGAACGAAGGGTTGAAGTTGGCCTTCGGTACCGGTCGGATCGCGATTCCCATTCTGTTGGTTGGTCTCGGTGTTGTTCTCGTGACGGGACGAGTCGAGATTGAACGTGCCCGGTTCCTTTGGTCGATCTCCCTCGCGCTGGTGGCCGTCTCGGGACTGGGCGACATCGCCCGGGGACGACCTTCAATGCACGCATCGGTCGCGCAGTTGGGGCGGGCCGGTGGTTGGCTCGGTATCGGCGTGGGAGGAACCCTGGCCCGTTTCATCGGACCAGGGGGCACCGTCGCGGCCCTGCTCGCGATGCTGATCATCGCCGTGATGATTGGCACGGCGGTCGGATTGCGCACCTTGGTGACGACAACCGGCGCGGTGCTGTCCTACCTCGGTCGCCTCTTCGCCAAGTGGTGGAGCGCTCGGCCCGCCCCGTCGAGCCTCGAACCCACGATTGTGGCTCCGTCCGAAGAAAATGTTGCCGCGCCCTCGCGACATCGCCGCAAGAGTGATCAACCACCCGGCGACGAACCCAGCGAAGTGGATCCCGTGAGGGTGGGTTACGCCGACGACGGCGTCCTCGATGACGAGTACGACGTTGAGGAGTACGTGGATGTCGCGAGTGACGAGGTCACCGGGGAGGAAATGGCTGAGGCGACGCGCCCATCCGCTTATTTCGGCTCGCGTGAGTCGCACTGGGAACTGCCTCCCATGACACTGCTCTCGCGAACCCGTGAACAGCGTCAGGACCGCGACGCCATCGAGGCGGCCGGGGTGGAGCTGGTCGAAGCCCTCGGGGCACACGGTGTCGAGACCAGTCTGGTCGGCTTCACCATGGGTCCGACGGTGACGCGCTTCGAACTCGAGTTGGGGCCGGGCGTGAAGGTGTCACGAGTCACCTCGCTCAACAAGGACATCGCCTACGCCATGGCCAGTCCCGATGTCCGCATCCTCGCGCCGATCCCTGGTCGGTCCGCCATTGGTGTGGAGGTTCCCAACCGTCAACGCGCCCTCGTCGCGCTAGGGGATCTCCTCGTGTCCGATGAAGCCGTCGCCGCGACCCATCCACTGGACGTGCCCATCGGGCGCGATATCTCGGGCAGGACGGTGGTGGTCAATCTCGGGGAAATGCCGCACGTCCTCATCTCGGGCGCTACGGGCGCCGGGAAGAGCTCGTGCATCAACTCGCTCATCACGTCCTTGGTAATGCGCGCGACGCCGGAACAAGTGAAACTTCTTCTCGTGGACCCCAAGCGAGTGGAAATGGGTCACTACAACGATCTTCCGCACCTATTAGCGCCGGTGGTGGTGGACCCGAAGAAGGCCGCCGGAGCCCTCGCCTGGGCGGTAAAGGAGATGGAGCGTCGCTACGACGTATTGGCCGAGAACGGCGCTCGCGATATCACCAGCTACCAGCAGATGATGGCTCGAGGTGACGTGGAACTCGAGGCGACTACCGAAGAGATGGTGGGCGAGGCGATGGAACGATCCACCTCGTTCGAGGCTGGTGTGGCACCTCGCGAACCCGAAGTGTTGCCGTATATCGTGATTGTGGTTGACGAGCTCAACGATCTGATGATGGTGGCGGCGCGCGACGTTGAAGAGTCCGTCGTGCGGATCGCCCAGATGGCTCGTGCGGTCGGCATCCATCTGGTGCTGGCCACCCAGCGGCCCAGTGTCGACGTCATCACTGGAGTGATCAAGGCCAATGTGCCCTCTCGTAAGGCGTTCGCGGTCTCGTCCCTGGCGGATAGTCGCGTCATCTTGGATCAGGCCGGCGCCGAGCGGTTGATCGGCAAGGGTGACATGTTGCTGGTCACCGCGTCCAGCAATATCGCCCGACGACTCCAGTCCCCTTGGGTCTCCGAGGATGAGGTCCGGCGCGTGGTCGAGAACTGGAGGGCCCAGGGTGGCCAGCGGGAGACGGTCGTCGCCCTGGACATTCCCGCGGGTCGTAGTGAGTCCTCGACCGGACCCGGTGACGACGATGACGAGATCTTGCGTCAAGCTCGCGAGATCGTGATTCGTAATCAGTCGGGATCGACGTCGATGCTCCAACGCAAGCTGCGGGTGGGTTTTGCGCGAGCGGGTCGCATTATGGACCAACTGGAGAACGAGGGGGTCGTCGGTCCCGGTGACGGGTCCAAGGCCCGCAAAGTGCTGATCTCCCTGGATGACTTCGACGACACCCTGTAACGTCTGTTGGTGTCTCGCTCTACTTTTCGCCATCCCGCGTTGCGCGGACTCTTCACACGTGCGTTCTCCTTGACCATGGGCGCGACGATGGCGGCCGGCATGATCTTCATGATGCAGGCGCCGCTCCTGCACCAGGCTTCGTCCTTCGAACCCGCTTTCGCGGCGCTCGACGTGCACGACGCGACCCCGATCGCGTGGCCCAAGGGGGGAAGGGCGGCGCTGGTGATACCTGCGCTGGGTGTGCGGCGCACGAACCACGACGAGGTCTTGCCCATTGCCAGCCTCACCAAGATGATGACGGCCTACGTCACGCTGGAGAAGTTGCCCCTGAATCCAGGTGAGACTGGCCCCTGTTTGACCGTGAACGCCGCTGACGTCGCCTACTACGAGACCATTACTGCCCAGGGCCAGTCCAGCGCCGCGGTAGCGGTGGGGGAGCGTCTCTGTGAGAACCAGCTGCTCGCTGGCCTGTTAGTACATTCCGCGGGTAATTTCGCCACGATGTTGGCCAATCTCGCGTGGGGCGGCACCCAGAGTTTTGTCGCACATATGAACGCCGATGCCCAACTTCTCGGTCTCACCGGCACACACTACGAAGATGTGACGGGCATCGGTTCCGGGTCGGTCTCCACCGCACTCGACCAGGGCGAGTTGGCGGCGACGATTATGAACTTCGCCGTAGTGCGAGCCATCGTGGATCAGCCGACGGTGACTCTTCCGGTGGCGGGCACTCTGAATTCCTACACCCCTTTCGTCGGTCTCTATAACGTCGTCGGCGTGAAGTCGGGTCGCACCGATGCCGCCGGGGGCTGCGACGTGATGGCCATGACCTTCATGTTCCAAGGACAGGTACAGTTGGCTTTCGCGGTGGTGCTGGGAGCGCGGGGCGGAGATCTGCTAGGTCCCGCGGGTGACGAGGCCCTCGCCCTCGAACGTTCGGTGGTCACCTCGCAGCAGTCGACCGAGATTCCGGCGGGAACGGTGGTGGGTACGATTGGTTGGGACAACGAGCGCGTCAACGTGGTCACGCAACTGCACGTGCGATTGGATTACCTGACGGCGTTGAACGGTGCCAATGTTGGTGTGAGCGTCATGGCGCAGTCGGGACCGATCACGGCGGGTGAAGTGGTTGGTTGGCTCACCATCGATGACGGCTCCCGGATACGGGTGCCGTTGACCGTCGTGCATCGTCTGACGCCTCTCACTTTGCTGCAGCGCGTAGCCTAAACCCATGCTCGCACGCGTTCCTGCTAGCTCGGCCAATCTCGGCCCGGGCTTCGACGCTCTCGCCGTGGCGCTGACGCGGTACGTCGAGGTATCGGTGGAGCCGTCGGAGAGCTTCACGATTTCCTCGGTGGGATACGGGGCGGGGCTCTTTGACGATGAACGGCATTTGGGTGCTCGCGTTGCCTCGCGCGTCCTCGGTCACGACCGCTTCGCCATCCACATTTCATCGCAAATTCCACTGTCCCGCGGGTTGGGTTCCTCGGCGGCCCTCGCTCTCGCCGCCGCGGCTGCTGCTGGTGCCTCCTCCCCCCTAGGAATTGCCACGGAGATTGACGGGCACGCCGAAAATGCCGCCGCCTCATTGCTCGGAGGTCTCGTGGTGGCAAACGTCGATGAACGAAACGGCGTCGTGGCTCGTTCCCTAATGCTGGACCCCGCGTGGCGTTTCGTGGTCGTGGTGCCCGAGGAGGAGTTGCCCACCGCCGAGGCCCGACGGGTGTTGCCGAGTGAGGTCCCCTTCAAGGACGCCGTCCGCAACGTGGGTGCGGTCGCCCTGCTGATCGCCGGACTTGCGCGACACGAGGATTTTGCCCCGGGATCCATGGACGACTATCTGCACCAGCCGTACCGGATGTCATTGTTGCCCTTCGCCCAACCCCTCCTGGCGCGACTTCGCGATGCGGGTGCGGCCGGATCGTGCTGGTCGGGCGCCGGTTCGACGATGCTGGCACTCTGCGAGGAGCGCACCTCGCTAGAAGTGGCCGGGGCGGCGCGCGACTTTCTGGTGGCTCACTCGATGCCGGGCGAAGTCTGGGAGCTCGACGCCGACCGGCGCGGGATCCAGTTTTCCTAACGTCGTGAGCACCTCCACGCCGAGGGTGTCTCTTACGGGCGCCGGTTTCATCATCGCGGGTGCCACCTCCATTCAGTGGTCGGCCGCTCTGGTCCAACCCGCCTTCGGACAACTTGGGCCGGTGGCCACGAGTGGGTGGCGCTTCCTCCTCGGTTCGATCGTCTTGATGTTGATCACCCGGCCGCGACTACGACGATGGCGTCGTGAGCAGTGGCGTGCGGCGGTGATCTTGGGGGTGACGGTGGCGTTCATGAACGTGTGTTTCTATCAAGCCATCGCACGAATTCCTTTGGGAAGCGCGGTCACCATTGAATTCTTGGGGCCGTTGAGTGTGGCGGTCTTCGGACGACGTTCCTGGCGACACTTTGGCTTCGCTTCGTTGGCCGCGGCGGGGGTGGTCCTTCTCGCTCACCCCGGTGGTGGAG
>VFSW01013208.1_pt1 | contig 11493 bp, 11 predicted proteins | sample 5358111 | NCBI WGS metagenome assembly VFSW01 (sample SAMN11554181, study PRJNA540505) | mine drainage metagenome | isolation source: sediment from site ElyBrook_90M | place: USA: Ely Copper Mine, Vershire, VT | collected 2017 | reverse complement strand
TATACCATAAAGGTTGTTCCGTCATCTGTAATAGCGCCCCCATCGATCCCCGGCCTCCCCGCCGCCCCTGCGCGCCGTCAATAAGTACCATCCTGTGAAATCAAAAAGATGCCCAGCGCTTCCAGGAAGCTGATACGCTAAATACATGAAGTTTGGGGTGCTGGTTTTTCCTGGTTCCAACTGCGACCATGACACTTATAACGTCATCGCCGAAGTCGCCCGACAGCCAGTGACCTTCCTCTGGCACGATTCGGAGAATCTGGCGGCCGTCGATGCGGTGATCGTTCCCGGCGGGTTTGCCTACGGAGATTACCTGCGCACCGGCGCCATCGCGCGCTTCTCCCCGGTGATGCAGGCGGTGCGGCGTTTTGCCGCCGGTGGCGGCCTGGTCCTTGGCATCTGCAACGGCTTCCAGATTCTCACCGAGGCCGGCCTGCTGCCCGGCGCGCTCATGCGGAATGCCGGGCTGAAATACATCTGCAAGCAGGTTCACCTGCGCGTCGAAACGGCCGATAGCCCATTTACCAGCCAACTCGCCAAAGGGGATGTGCTTCAAGTCCCGATTGGCCACATGGAAGGAAACTACTTCTGCACCCCAGATGACTTGCGCGTGCTTGAGGCCGAGGACCGGATTGCCTTCCGCTATGCCACCCCCCACGGTAAAATCACGCCGGAAGCCAACCCCAACGGCTCGCTAGGCAACATTGCCGGAATCCTGAATGCGGGTCGAAATGTATTGGGCATGATGCCCCACCCCGATCGGTCCAGCGAGGCTCTGCTCGGATCGGCCGACGGATGGAAGATCTTTGCTTCCATGGTTGAGACTCTGGCTGTTCACTGATCCACTTGTTCCACCCAAAAGCCCAGGTCATAGCATGATCGATATTCATCACCATCTGATTTACGGCGTCGACGACGGGTCGCCCGACCTGGCGACTTCCCTGGCCATGGCACGCGAGGCTGCATCCGAGGGCGTCACCCACATCGTCTGTACCCCGCACGCCAGCGACGCTTACCCCTATCAGGCGGAAATCACTCTCGAGCGGCTGGCCGAATTGCGAAGACTTCTCCAGGACGAGATTCAACTGTCCCTTGGGTGCGACTTCCACCTCAACGGCCAGAACATCCTCGAAGCCCTCGAAAACCCGCCCGTCTACTCGATCGACGGCAAGGGCTACTTGCTCATTGAGTTCCCTGAGATGGTCATCCCTCCGCAACTCTCTGAGGCCATGTGCCGCCTGCAGGAACAAAGCTACACCCTCATCATCACCCATCCGGAACGCAACCGAGCCCTGCTGCAGCGGCCCGAGCTGCTCGCCGACTGGATGCGCGGCGGCTGCCTCGTCCAGGTCACCGCGAGCTCCCTCTACGGCCGCTTCGGCGCCGTTGCCGAGGCCTTCTCCAACGAACTGCTTGACCGCAACTGGATCCACTTCCTGGCCACCGACGCACACAACCCCAAATGGCGTCCGCCCCATCTGAAAAAGGCCTTCGACTACGTCAGCAGAAAGGCCGGTGAAGAGACCGCGCGTCGCCTCTGCATTCTCAATCCCCGGGCCGCTTTGGAAGGCCAGCCGTTCCCCGACCAACACGAACCGACCGGCCTCTGGGAGCGGGTGCCGCTCAAGTTCGCGCCCAGCCGCTACCGGTCCAGTTCCCGGTCTTCCTCTGTCAAAGCCCCGGCCCCTTCAAAAAAGAAGGATGAGCCCCAGGACGCCCCGAGGGGGTTCTGGGACCGAATCTTTGCGCGGTAGGGTAATCGCTGAGTGCCCCATCCATTGTGCGTCCTTTGCACAATGGGTGAGAGACCGCAGAGGTTGATCTCAACCTTGGGCAGGCAGACGGAAAGCCTCGCTAAACCAGCCCCAGCCCGCCGTCCACAGCCAGAATCTGCCCAGTCACGAACTTCGGGCCCGCGGCAAAGAAGAGCACAGCCTGGGCCACCTCTTCGGACGTCCCGTTGCGCCGCATCGGAGTCCGGGCCGCAAAGCGTTCACTCACTTCCCTCGCCTCATCCTGCTGCTCAATCCATCCCGGCGCCACACAGTTCACGCTCAACTCGGGTGCAAACGCCTTGGCCATGGCCTGCGTAAACATGTGCAGCGCGGCCTTTGACCCGCAGTAGTGTGCGTGGCCGGCCCAGGCCCGCGTCCCGCCCAGCGAACCGATGTTCACAATGCGCCCTTCGGACGCCCGCAGAGCCGTCAACGCCTCCCGCGCCACCAGAAACGGCCCGCGCGCATTGGTCTCGAAGACCGCATCCCAGGCTTCGATGCTGATGCTCTCCAGCGCAGCCGACTCAAACACCGCGGCGTTGTTCACCAGCACATCCAGCCGCCCGAATCCACGCAGCACCGCAGCCACGGCCGCGCGAACCGAGCCCTCTGAACGAACGTCACACTCCACCGCCACTGCTCGGAGGCCGAGAGACGCAATCTCCTCCGCCGTCCGGAGTGCCTCATCCCTTGAGTTGCGGTACGTGATGGCCACATCGGCGCCGGCCCGCGCCAGCGTGAGCGCGATCTCCCGCCCGATACGCCGTGCGCCTCCGGTAACCAGTGCGGATTTTCCGCTCAGTGCTGGGTTTGGCATCGCCGGTCCACCCACCAGGGTCGTCAACTCAGGTCTTGGCGCTTCGCCTGCCGGTCCAATCGCCGCAGCCGGCCTTAATTTGTCTGTGGCTGGGTGGCCGGAGGGCTCGGCGGCGTGGCCGGTGCAGCCGGGGCTGGAGTCGTGGCCGGCGGCGTCGCCTTGCTCTTGCCGCCCTCCGCGGGCGCGGGGTGTTCCTTGTAAATCGAGTATTGCTCGCCCGGCCGCTTCATCCGGATCTCGATCCCCAACTCCGGCTTGTCGATCTTGTAGTCGTCGCCGAAGGTCTGATAGCCCTTCGCGATCACCTGTAGCCGCACCGTGTCGCCAATGGGCAGCACATCGATAATCGCCTTGCCGTCATCGTTGCTCTTCAGCTCCATGTTGCCTTTGTCCTTGTCCCCCTCCATCGGGTGAAAGATCACCGCGGCGTTCTCGATCGGCTTGCCATTCGCGTCCTTCAGAATGGTCACCTCGATCCGAGCGGTCGGCGGCGGCGCCTTGTACTTGCGGCCACGATGGGTGCTGGCCTCCTGGCCACCGGCGGAGAGCGAACAGACGGCCAGGCCAAACCCGGCCGCGAATACTGCGAGAGTCAAGAGAAAACGGCGCAACATGACTGACATTGTAAATGGTTGGACGCGCCCTGGGACAGTTGGCAACCGCGCGCGCCCCCTTGCGTCCGCCGCCGCTTGGCCAGGTACCTCGGATCGCTACTGGATGATGTACATCTCCGAAGCGCTCGACATGGTCAGTTTCGTGGGCGGAATGAACGGTATGCTGAGGGGAAACCCATAGGTCACCTGTACCTTGACGCGGCTGCCCGGAGCCGCGTTGCCGTCAGGATAGGTCGTATCCGCCACGATCGCGCCCCCTCCAAGATTCGGCCAGACATGGGCGGATGCATACGAGTTGATGCTGGAAGCCGTTGCAGTACAAGAACTCCCGGAGCCGGTCACGCAGGTTGACCCGTGGACAATCGCATACCGCGTCGCCTCCCGGGACACCTCTGAGATCATTTCATGCGTGTAGCAGGCCATGCATACCTCAATCAGGCCGAAGACAAACGACAGCAGAATCGGCATAGTGACCGCGAATTCAACCATCGCTCCACCGGCCTCGCCGCGCAGCCCCCGTAGGCGTCGATCGCTCCAATCCGGATGGGAATCGCCCCTTGGATCTAGCCACCCCATCCGCCGCGCAACCCGCTTCATGGCCGAGCCAAATCCTGCCCGAATCGCTTCGTTGCTGCCCATGGCGGCTACTCCGTCTCCGTGACAGCCCTGCTGCTCAGCCCAATGCTGGCGGGGATGCCCGGCATCCTGATCGGGATCGTTACGCTGGTGCTGGCAACAACCTGAATCAACTCTAGGGGATGATTGGAACTACCGGTGCATGCGGTTGTCGCACTCGACAGGGACGTGTATTGGGCGCCCCCAAGCGCGTTCGAGCACACCCAGTACACGTTTGGGGTAACGATGAGGTTCGTCCCAAAATCCGATGCCTCCGCCTGTGCGGCCGCCGTGATTCCCGAGCCGAGATTGGCGCTGGTCGAGTTCATCATGCCCCAACTGGCCCCCGCGTGAGCGGCATTCGACACTTCGATGGAGTCGAACAGAACCTGCGCCAGCTCAACGGTACCCAGCAGCATCGGGGTAAACACCAGCGACGACACAAGCGCCAGTTCAACCAGTGCGTTCCCTGACTCGTCGCCCAGCGCCCTGCCGCGCTCCCGGAACTTCAACCACTGCGTGTGAAAACTCTTCAAGGTCACCGCAAATATGCATCCCATCTCTCACTCCACCAGGCCTTTCCCAACACCCCCGCCGCCAGACAGCATCGCCGCCGTGGCGTTGTCGGTAACCGTGGAACCGCCCTGCACCGCAACCGAGTTGGCCACAATCAGGCTGCTCATGGCGCCGGTATTGGTTCCATTCCCCAGATTCAGGTTGGTATTGGGCATGTAAATCGAACCCGTCAACGTGGAATTGGCCCCACCGCCAAAAGTAAACGTATCCGGCGATGCGCTGGTCCCGCTGTTATCCCACATCAGCACCCCGGCATAGGTCCCGCTCGTCGCCGCGGTCAGGTTCATCGTGGTGCCGTTCACGATCCCGTCCGGCGAATAGCCCATTGGATTCTGCGAACTGGAGTTCATGATCGACCCGGGGGCAAAGTACAGAAATACGCCGGCTCCTCCCGTGCACCCGGGACAGTTGATCTTCGTGCCGCTGTTCGTACTGAAGTTCCCTTTGAGAATGTATGTGCCGGGACTCAACGAAAGAGTCGAAACATTCGAGGTGTTGAAGTTGCAATACGTGCCAGGCCCCAGGGACTCTGCCGCGCCCCCGGCGCCCTTGCCGCCTTGCACCTGTGCCGTTCCCGCTGCGTTGCCGGACATCCAGGCCGGATCGCTGCATGTACCCACCGTAGGCACCGTCAGCTTGCCGGCCAATGGGTCGCTGCAGCCTGCTTCTGTCACGCCATTGGTGGCCGTGATCGAACCACCCCCGGTACTGAAGTCCCCACCCGGGCTGCTGACCGATAATGCGCTGATCGACCCGCTTCCCACTGCATACACCGACGTGCCGCCCGGGCTGTTCCCGCAGACCCCGCACCCCGGCGCTTTCAGAACGCCGCCCCCAGATACGGCTACATCCGCCATGTCGTTCGGATACCCCCAAATGGGCGCATTCGCGGTCGACACTCCGGTCCCATTCAGCCCAATCACGCAATTCGCGGCGGCCTGGTGCCCGGCTACCGCCCGGGCGCCGATGGTGATTAAGTTCCCGGATTTCTGGAATGCACCCAGAAAAAAGGTCGGGAACGGCTCGGCGACTGTAACTTGCACATAACTGGAATTGCCCGAGTAGTTGCCCCCTGTGGGCGTTCCCACGGAAACAACCGCCGGATTGGTTGTCAGCGTGGTGTCAAAGCCGTTCAGCTTTGCGATGGCATTGGCCGCGTTCTGTTCGGCGGTTTGACCGTACGATGATTCTTCCGCGGCGGCAATCGCGGCGGCGTCCGCTGCTGACTGAGCCATGCGCTTTTCATGGAAAAAGAAACCCACATCGACGGCAAGAGCCATAAACCCTAAAGCCAGCAAGCCCAGGAAGCAGGTCACAAACACAACTGCCTGTCCCTCTTCATCCTTCAGTAACTTCAAAGATCCTCCGCTGTTCGCCCATCCGTAGCTGCCCTCGGGATGAACGTGTGTCAAGTGAACTCTATCCAGCCACGCGAGGCTGTCATCGGCAAAAAACCGAACGGACACACCGGAATAGCCAGAAGAACCTGCCAGGGATTCAATGGCTCCTGGCTGACCGGATTCGACTGGCTCAACTCAAAAGTAACCCTGAATACAATCGAAAGTCCAGCTACGAACAGGTTACTTCGGTCATTTTCGACTGCAACTTATAGGGAATACGCTCGATAGTACTTGAGACTCTCTGCCACGCTCTTCCTGTTCTACGGCGTGGAACATAGCGGCATGAATATTTATGAGCGTAATACACTCATATTTGAAATCAAACCCTTGACAAACTCAACCCGCCTTCCTTATCGTTAGCAATTGGAAGCTTGGACTGCTAGCGCGCCGCTGGCTAAACTGCTGGAGCCTTCGACCGGTTCTTTCGGCTGCTCCACGTACCAACCTTCTAGAGCTTTTTTCTTGAAACCCACTGAAATCCCGCGGCCGGGAATCAACCCTGCCGGGGCCTGAAGGAGAAGCGAAGCAATGGCATCAACATCCGTAACAACCACGTTCACTCCGCTCCATGACCGCATCCTCGTCCGCCGTATGGAAGAGGGCGAAACCATCCGCGGGGGCATCATCATCCCCGACAGCGCCAAGGAAAAGCCCCAGGAGGGCGAAGTGATCTCCGTCGGCAAGGGCAAGTCAAACGACGAAGGCAAGGTCTTTCCTCTCGATGTCAAAGCGGGCGACAAGGTCCTCTTCGGCAAGTACTCCGGCACCGAAATCAAGCTCGACGGCCAGGAGTTTCTCATCATGCGCGAAGAAGAAGTCCTCGGCATCGTGAAGAAGTAGTCACTCCATTTCCGATCTCTGATCTCTGATCTCTGACAACTGTTTACCGACTAGGAGAATGAAACAAATGGCAAAGCAAATTCTGCACGGTGAAGAATCCCGTCAGGCGATCCTGCGCGGCGTCAACATCCTCGCGGACGCCGTCAAGGCCACCCTCGGCCCCAAGGGCCGCAACGTTGTAATCGAAAAGAAGTTCGGCTCCCCCACCATCACCAAGGACGGCGTCACCGTCGCCAAGGAGATCGAGCTGAAGGACCCGATGGAAAACGTCGGCGCACAGCTCGTCCGTGAAGTCGCCTCCAAGACCTCCGACGTGGCCGGCGACGGCACCACCACCGCCACCGTCCTGGCCCAGTCCATCTTCAAGGAAGGCGTCAAGACCGTTGCCGCCGGAGCCAACCCCACCGCTCTCAAGCGTGGCATCGACAAGGCCGTTACGGTCATCATCGGCACCCGCGACAAGGACGGCAAGTGGACCGAGGGCGGCGCTCTCGGCAAGCTCTCCAAGCCCGTCGACGAGGGTTCGGTTGCCCAGGTGGGCGCCATCTCCGCCAACGGAGACCAGGAGATCGGTGACATCATCGCCCATGCCGTCAAGGTTGTCGGCAAGGACGGCGTCATCACCATTGAAGAGTCCAAGACCATGCACACCGGCCTCGAGACAGTGGACGGCATGCAGTTCGACCGCGGATACCTCAGCCCCTACTTCGTCACCGACGCCGAGCGCCTGGAAGTGGTCCTCGACGAACCCTACATCCTCATCTACGAGAAGAAGATCAGCGCCATGAAGGACCTCCTGCCTCTGCTCGAGCAGGTTGCCCGCGGCGGCAAGCCACTCCTGATCATCGCTGAGGACGTGGAAGGCGAAGCCCTCGCGACTCTGGTCGTCAACAAGCTGCGCGGCACACTCAATGTGGCTGCCGTCAAGGCTCCCGGCTTCGGCGATCGCCGCAAGGCCATCCTGGGCGACATTGCCACCCTCACCGGCGGCAAGGCCATCACCGAGGACCTGGGCATCAAGCTGGAAGGCGTGAAGCTCGAGGATCTGGGCAAGGCAAAGCGCATCACCATCGACAAGGACAACACCACCATCGTGGACGGCGCGGGCAAGTCCTCGGATATCGAGGGCCGTGTGAGAGAGATCCGTGCGCAGATTGAGAAGACCACCTCCGACTACGACAAGGAGAAGCTCCAGGAGCGCCTTGCCAAGCTGGTCGGCGGCGTGGCCATCATCAAGGTAGGTGCGGCAACCGAAACCGAGCTGAAGGAGAAGAAGGCTCGCGTGGAAGACGCTCTGCACGCCACCCGTGCTGCGGTCGAAGAAGGCATCGTTCCCGGAGGCGGCGTGGCTCTTGTTCGGGCCATCCCCGCCGTGGACGAGCTCATCAAGACCCTCGAAGGCGATGAGAAGATCGGCGCGCAGATCGTTCGCCGTTCGCTCGAAGAGCCTCTCCGCCAGATCGTCGCCAATGCCGGCGAAGAGGGTGCGGTGGTCGTGGCCAAGGTCCTGGAGTCCAAGGATAAGCACTACGGCTACAACGCCCAAACCGGCAACTTCGAAGACCTGGTCAAGGCCGGCGTCATTGACCCAACCAAGGTGACCCGCACGGCGCTGCAGAACGCAGCTTCGATCGCCGGTCTCCTGCTCACCACCGAAGCACTGGTGGTCGAGATTCCGGAGCAGAAGGCAGCTCCGGCCGGCGGCGGCCACGGCGGCGGCATGGACGGCATGTACTAAAACTTGGCGAAAGAGGCTTCCAATGCCTCTGCCGCAACAACCAAAGGCCTCCAGCTTCGGCTGGGGGCCTTTTCGCTGCTCTGAAACCTTCCGGTTCCCTGCTGAATATTTTGGGGTTGGGCTCGCCGCCCCGCCCCACAAACAGCCTGTTTTGTGGGGCTTTAACCCCCGAAAGGAAGCTTCTTCGGCAAGCTGAACTTTTGCCTCCGTCTGCTAAGCTAGTCGCGCAGGCCAAGGGGACTTCCGGAAATCCGAAAGCTGGCAGTTATCCCTGGTCCCAATTCCCTGGTCCCTCAAAAATCTCTCCGAAGGTCCATCCCTGTATACAGCCCTGCCACCTGGTCGCCGTAGCCGTTGAACATCAGCGTGGTCCTGCGCTGCGCATAGAAGGGCAGGCCGATGCGCCGCTCCGTCTTCTGGCTCCAGCGGGGATGGTCCACAGTCGGATTCACGTTGGAATAGAACCCATACTCGTTGGGCGCCAGGTCGTTCCAGGTGGTCGGCGGTTGCTTGTCCACAAAGCGAATCGCAACAATCGACTTGGCCGACTTGAACCCGTACTTCCACGGCGTCACGATCCGCACCGGCGCGCCGTTCTGGTTGGGCAGCACCTCGCCATAGAGGCCAAAGGTCAGCAGCGTGAGCGGGTTCATGGCTTCATCCATGCGCAGCCCCTCGGAGTAGGGCCAGATGATGTTCGAGTCAAACCCCCACTTCTCCACGTGCTTGTCCCAGTAAGAGAGAAACTGCACATACTTCACGCTGGGCAGCGGGTCGCACTGCTTGATGAGCTCCGAAAGCGAGTAACCCACCCACGGAATTACCATGCTCCAGCCCTCGACGCAGCGATGCCGGTAGACACGATCCTCCAGCGGCTGCAGCTTCAGCAGCGAATCGATGTCAAAGGTCTTCGGCGTCTTCACCTTGCCCTCAATCTTGATGGCCCAGGGCCGCGTGGGCAGCCCGCCGGCATTTTTGGCCGGCTGATCCTTATTCACGCCGAACTCGTAGAAGTTGTTATAGTGCGTAAGATCTTCCAGGCTGGTCAAATCCTCGCCGGTTGTGCTCAGCGGGCTCTTCACCGTGTCGAGCTTGGTTCCGGCCAGCGCGCCGATGCGCGGCTCGAAGATCTCCGCCAGCCGCTCCGCGCCCAGCGCCGCCGCGCCGGCCACAACTGCCCCGGAGACCGCTCCGTGCAGAAACTTCCTGCGGTTCAGGTACCACTCATAGCCGCCCCGCGGCGTAATCTCCGACGACGGAATATCGGCAGGTTTCTTGATCAGCATAGGTTTGACCTCGCGAGGGGGGAAGCCCTCGACCTAAAGCATTAGATACGAAGCACGCTCCAACGTTACAAGATACGCGCCAGAGTATTCAATATGATTGCGTGGGACCAAAATCCGGGGTACTCCAGACCCCGGCGCCTGGCTGACCGGCTGACTAGCTCACCTGCCGGCTCGCTGGCCCCGCCGCAAACGGCCACTCCCCCAACCTCTTTGCCCTGAAGAGATAAATCAGGGTCCCGCTGCATGCAATCCCCGCCGCCACGGCCAGCCCCTGCAGCGCATGGGTGCGGTTGACCAGCATGAAGACGAATCCCGCCATCGCTACTAGCGGCGGCAGGGGGTACCATGGCATCCGGAACGGCCGCGCCAGCCCCGGCCTCTTCCACCGCAGCAGCATCACCCCGGCATGCTGCAGGAAAAACTGCAGCACAATCCGCGTAATCACCAGCAGCGTGATCACCTGCGTTAGCGTGAGGAAGCAGAAGGCGGAGGCCACCAACCCCAGCGCCACCAGCGACCGGTGGGGAATCCCATGGCGCGGGTGCACCGCGGCCAGAAACCGGAAGTAGTTGCCGTCGCGCGCCGCTGCATAGGGCACCCGCGAGTAGCCCAGCAGCAGCGAGAAGACGCTGGCAAAGGCCGTCCAAACCACCAGCGCGGCTACGGTGTATCCGGCCCAGCCTCCAAAGGCGGAGCGGGCGATGTCGGCCACCAGTTGCACACGCACCACGGCGCTCTCGGCGGTGTGCGCTGCGGCTGTGCCAAGCGATGGAAGGACGGCCAGATCCATGGCCACATAGAACGCCGAGACAAACAGCACCGACAGCAGAATCGCGCGCGGAATCGTCTTCTCCGGCCGCTTGACCTCGCTGCCCAGGAAGCAGATGTTGTAGTAGCCCCAGTAGCAATAGGTGGCCAGCAACGTGCCCTGCGCCAGCCCGCGCATGGGCATGGCCAGCCCCGGCAGCGCGGCCGTGGCCGGTGCGATCGGCATGTGCCAGCCGCCCAAAGCCGAGGCATGGGCGAATCCGGAGACGATCACCCCGGCAATCGCCGCCATCACGCCGAAGAACAAGACCCAGGCCAGGCGCGTCACCTGGCTGATATTCCGGTAGAGCAGCGCCGTGACCAGCAGGCAGGCGCCCGCCGCTGCAAAATTCGCGTAATGCACCGCCGGCAGCGCGGCAATTGGCGCCTGCTCCAGCCCCGGCCAGAACCAGGCCAGAAAGCTCGAAAGGCCGACGCAGCCCGAGGCGATCGACAGCGGCGCGGAGAAGCTCAACTGCCAGACGTAGAGAAAGCTGAGCCAGTTGCCCGCGCCCTTCGGGCCGTAGATCTCGCGCAAAAAAGCATAGGAGCCGCCGGCGCGCGGAAACGCCGCCCCCAGCTCCGCCCACACCAGGCCATCGGCCACGGCAATCGCCGCGCCCAGCGCCCACGCCCAAACGCTTAGCTTGAACCCCGCCGCGGCAATCACCAGCGGCAGCGTGATGAACGGTCCCACGCCGATCATCTCCAGCATGTTGAACAACACCGCCGAGCGCAGGCCGATGCGCCGCTCGAGTGTGCCGCTGCCGGGGATGAATTGGGTGGATGTCATGAGCCAGTTACGCTCCCCGGATTGTACACTGGCCACAGGTATGTTCTTCTCTGACAAACATCTCCGGGCAGCAGCGGGCATGGCCCTTGCCGGCCTACTCGTTGTGGGCATTTTCCCCATCCACTCGCTGGCGCAGCAGCCCCCTCCCCCACAGGTCCCCGCCGCGGAGCCCACCAGCATCGCGCGGCCGCTCGCGGAAGCCCGCGGCGCGGCTGCCCTCGGACCATCCTTC
>VFSW01013207.1_pt1 | contig 11493 bp, 9 predicted proteins | sample 5358111 | NCBI WGS metagenome assembly VFSW01 (sample SAMN11554181, study PRJNA540505) | mine drainage metagenome | isolation source: sediment from site ElyBrook_90M | place: USA: Ely Copper Mine, Vershire, VT | collected 2017 | reverse complement strand
AGTGTGGGGCGCGCGGGGCGAGCGGTTGGCGCGGAGGATGGGCGCGGCGGGCGATGCGCGGGAGGCGATGCGATTGTTGGAGGAAGAACTGTGGCCGGCGGATGGGGCGCCAGGCGCGGTGCGAAGAATGACGTTGTGGGTGATGGAGAACGGAGGGCGGGTTCGAGTGGACGATTTGGCGCGATATGCGGGGCTGAGCGAGCGGCATTTGCGGAGGGTATTTTTGGAGCGAACGGGACTGACGCCGAAGATGTTTTGCCGGGTGGTGCGATTCCGGGGCTTAGTGGCGAGCGTGACGGCGGACGGCGATGGATGGGCGGAGCGGGCGCTGGAACTGGGTTATTACGATCAGAGCCACATGGTGAACGAGTTTCGCGAGCTGAGCGGAGTGACGATGGCCGATTTTTCCAAGACGGCGGGGCGGACGCGCGGGTAGTATCTTCGTATGAAGATAACCGCTGTGTTGTTGCTTAAGGAAATCGAGCCGTCGCTGAAATTTTGGGTGGAGCGGCTGGGATTCGAAAAGACCGTCGAGGTGCCGGAGGGGGACCGGCTGGCGTTTGCGATTCTGGTGAAGGATGGCGCGGAGCTGATGCTGCAGACACTGGAGAGCGCGGCGAAGGATGTGTCGACGCATACGCCGGTGAGCGCGGGGCAGAGCGTGGGGCTGTTTATCGAAGTGCCGGATTTCGCCGATTTGCTGAAGCGAGTGGAGGGTTTGGAGGTGGTGATGGCGGAGCGGACGACGTTTTACGGGATGCGCGAGATCGTGGTACGGGAGCCGGGCGGGTTCGCGGTGTGTTTCGCCAGCCCGGTGAGTTAGACGCCTTCGACGCGGACGATCATCTTGCCGGTGTTGGCGCCTTGGAGCATGGCGATGAAGGCCTGCGGGGTGTTCTCGAAGCCGTCGACGATTTGTTCGCGATATTTTAGTTTGCCTTGTTTCAGCCACTGGGACATTTGGGTGTAGCCTTCGGCGAAGCGGTTGGCGAAACGGGTGACGATGAAGCCTTCGACTCGCAATTGCTTGACGAGGATTTGAGGGAGGATGCGGGGGCCGGGGTCGGGTTTGTCGAGATTGTATTGGGAGATCTGGCCGCAGACGGCGATGCGGCCGAAGGGGTTCATCAGAGGGAAGACGGCGTCAGTGATGGGGCCGCCGGTGTTATCGAAATAGCAGTCGATGCCTTTGGGGCAGAGTTCGCGGAGCTTGGCGGAATAATCGGGGACGGTTTTGTAGTTGAAGGCGGCGTCGAAGCCGAGATCGCCGGTGAGGTGCGCGATTTTGTCATCGGCGCCGGCGGTGCCGACGACGCGGCAGCCTTGGATGCGGGCGATTTGTCCGACGGCCGAGCCGACGGCGCCGGCCGCACCGGAGACGACGACGGTTTCGCCTGGCTTGGGTTGGCAGAGTTCGAGGAAGCCGAAATAGGCGGTCATGCCGGGTCCGCCGAGGATGCCGAGGGCGGTTGTGACGGGGACGAAATTGGGGTCGAGTTTCTGGAGACCGCGGCCGCTGGAGACGAAGAATTCCTGCCAGCCCCAGTAGCCGGCGGCCCAGTCGCCTTCGCGGAATTCGGGATTGTTGGAGCGAACGACGCGTCCGACGCAGGCGCCGACCATGAGATCGCCGGGGAGGACGGGGTCGGCGTAGGTTTTCACACCGGCGATGCGGCTGCGCATGTAGGGATCGACGGAGAGATAGGCGGTTTGAAGGAGCAGTTCGCCGGCGGCGGGGACGGGGACGGGCGCTTCGACGATGCGGAAATCGGATTCCTTGGGAAGGCCGGTGGGGCGCGTGGCGAGAACCCACTGGCGGTTGACGGATGGGGAGGGAGAAGAGGCTGCGGACATGGCAGCTTTCATTATGAACCGGACGCGCCCGGCGATGGAATGGGCGAAGGACGCGGGCGGACGCGTTTTTCTCTTTCCAAAGACGGCGAGCGCTTGGTCAGGTCGACTTTGTCTAACTCGGGCATGCGGCCATGCTTCACGTAATAACGCCGAAATTCTTTTGGCGTCATCCGGCGGGCGGCACGGAATCGGCGATTGAAGTTGGAGAGATTCGAAAAGCCGGCATCGGTGGCAATCGCGCCGATCGAACGATCCGTTTCCACTAACCACATGCACGCCCGTCCGATTCGCAGGCGGCCGAGGTAATCGCTGGCGTTCTCGCCTAAGTGGCGCACGAATAACCGATGCAGCGATCGCTCGGAGATGTTCCCCGCCGCGCACAGATCCCGCACCCGGAGAGGTTCGGCGAAGCGCTTGTGCAGGACATCGAGTATGCGGTTCAGTTGGGTCGACTCATCCTGCGTGATCGGCGCCGCCTTTTGGGGTGTCGCGAGGGGCACCGCATCCATGTCAGCCAACTCGATCAGTAGATCGACGGCCGCTTGCAGGCGTTGGCGAGGAGAGATGGAGAGCAGGTCCGGCAAACGCGACTCCATCTTCTCTCCCGCCGGCGAATCGAAGCTCAGACCGGCGGCGGCTCTTCCAAGCAGTTTGCGAAGGGAAGAATACTCCGGACAGACATCGGCGAGATGAAGCGCCCAGTCCCGCGTGAACCAGACAACGACGGCGGTGTGCGGCTTCGACTCGTCGATGGCGTTCGTCGAGGCCCAGGTGTGCGGCATCTCCGTAGGCACCAAGACTAAGTCACCCGGTTCGTACGCGCCGATGTGGTCGCCAATGAAACGCAGCCCGCGGCTGTTGAGCGTAAGCGTCAGTTCGCACTCCGGATGATAATGCCATTCAAAAGGGATCGCGGCAATCTGACGGTGGAAAACGCGGATCGAGCAGTCCTTTGGGATGGCGACATGTTCGAATTGCGGTTTCATCGTAGTCCCAGCTTTCCTAGCTTTCAGACACGATCTGTTGCTGACTTGTCCGAATAGTATCACAAACTGGCTTAACCGGCGGATTCCGGAGGGGTTCGGCAGCCTAAGATCGCTTTCATGAGTTCAGTTTCCGGAAGGCCGGCGGCGATCGTTACCGGCGCGCTTCGCGGTATTGGAAGGGCGTGCGCGATCGCGCTATCGAAATCGGGGTTTAATGTTCTCTTGAACGACATGGCGATCGACGATCTTGGGGCGTACTCGCAACGGCTAGTTAGTGAAATCGAAGGGTCAGGTGGCGAGAGCATTCTCTATCGCTGCGATGTCGCGGATCTCGAACAGCATACACGCATGATACAGACGGCCGTGGAGCGCTGGGGAAGAATCGATTGTCTCGTGAATAGCGCCGGCGTCGGAGTGGCGAAGCGCGGCGATCTTCTTGAAGTTACCAGCGACAGTTTCGATCGCTGCGTCCGAGTGAACACGAAGGCGGTGTTTTTTCTGAGTCAAGCGGTCGCCCGTCACATGTTAAAGCAGGGCGAATTCGGAGGACAGCACCGGAGTATTATTAACATTACTTCGAGCAATGCCGTCGCCGTATCGATCAGCCGGGGCGAGTACTGCGTTTCCAAGTGCGCCTCGAGTATGACGACGCGGCTATTCGGAGTAAGATTAGCGGAAGACGGCATTGGAGTTTATGAAGTGCGGCCGGGAATTATCGATACCGACATGACCCGCCCGGTGAAAGACGCCTATGACGCACTCATCGCGCACAGTGTGCCCGCGCGACGATGGGGTCTCCCGGAGGACGTTGCGGCTATCGTCCGCACGATGGCCGAAGGCCGTTTGACTTATACGGTGGGCCAGGCGGTGACCGTCGACGGCGGTCTTACGATTCCACGGTTTTAGGCGGGAGCAATGATTCAGGAGGGCGGCATGGAACCAGAACTCGTCTTCTCGCGAAGGGAACTAGGGGCTGTCGTTTATGGCGAGATTACTCTAAATCGCCCTGAGAAGGCAAATGCGCTGAATAGGCGGATGCTGGAACTGATGGACTCCGCCGTCTCCGAGATCGAATCCGATCGCGAATTGCGAGCGGTTGTGATCCGAGCCCGCGGACGCCTTTTCTGCGCGGGCGGCGACATCGATGCGTGGGGCACTCTTTCGCCGAACGACATGGGCCGCGATTGGATTCTGTATGGCATTCAAGTATTAGGACGACTGGCCGCGCTGCCGCAACCGGTGATCGCCGCGATTACAGGTCATGCTCTGGGGGGCGGGCTGGAACTCGCTATGGCGGCCGACCTTCGTATCGCGGTACGGCCGGCTAAGTTCGGTTCGCCGGAAGTAACTCTGGGCATGATCTCCGGATGGATGGGCGTTCGCCGACTGGCCGAAACGATCGGGGTGGCGCGCGCGCGTCATCTGACTCTATTAGGCGCGCCAATCACCGCGGCTCAAGCGCTCGACTGGGGCTTGATCACGGCGTTGGCTGAAGACGCGGACGATCTGGAGCGGCAGTTGGATGGCTGGCTGGAGACGCTGGGCGGGAATGCACCCGGAGCGATGGCATTGACGAAAGGCATTCTTTCCGGCATGCACTCGGACCTTCGTCAACACCACGCGAGCGCGGCGGCCCAGGCGCTCTCTACCGAGGATTGCGCGGAGGGATTGCGGGCATTCCGGGAAAAGCGCAAGCCCGTTTATCGAAACCGGTGAAGCAACATGAGCAGGATGGAATTTTTGGACGCCCGAAGCGCCGCCGGTTTGGTACACGACGGCGACACGGTCGCCATCAGCGGCAATGGGGCCGGGATGATATCGGCGGAAGCGATCCTCGCCGCGCTGGAGCGGCGGTACCTTGAGACGGGACATCCATGCGATCTGACGATGGTCCACTCGCTTGGCCTGGGCGATCGCGACACGCTTGGAACGAATCGCCTGGCTCACGAGGGGATGCTGCGCAAGGTTATCGCGGCGCATTTCACATGGTCGCCGAAGATCCAGCAACTCATTCGCGACGAAAAGATCGAAGCTTACTGTTTCCCCGGCGGTGTGATTCAACAGTTACTGCGGGAGATCGGCGCCGGGCGGCCGGGACTGTTTACACATTCGGGGTTGGGAACCTTCGTCGACCCGCGGCACGATGGGGGACGATGCAACGCTCGCAGCCGGGAAGAACTGGTGGAAGTAATGCATATCGATGGGCGCGAGATTCTCCGGTACAAGCCATTCAAAGTGGATGCCGCCATTGTCCGCGGGACGTACGCCGACACTCGCTGCAACATCAGCCCCGAAGAAGAGCCAATCGACATGGACATTCATACAATGGCATTGGCGGCGCACACGAGCGGCGGCCGCGTTCTGGTTCAGGTGCGGCAAATCTTAGAAGCCGGAAGTTTACATCCGCGCTCCGTGCGAATTCCGGGCATAATGGTCGACGCGGTCGTTGAAGAGCCGACGCAGCAACAGTTCTATGGACTCGGCTACGATCCCAGCATCTCCGGAGCGCGCCGCGCCCATCTGGCGAAGACAACGGCGGCGATCCCCGATAAATTGGAGCGGCGAATCATCGCCCGGCGCGCGGCCCTGGAACTGCGAAACGGCGCGTCTTTGAATTTCGGATTTGGCATTCCGGGAGGTATCTTCGGCGTCATTGCCGAACAGGGCAAATCCGAGGGTCTTTGGATGAGTGTGGAACAAGGCGTCCATAACGGGCGCATGCTGGATGACAGGCTTTTCGGCGCTGCGAGCAATCCCGAAGTCATCGTTTCCTCTATCGAACAGTTCGATTATTACAGCGGCGGCGGTATCGACATCGCGTTTCTCGGGATGGGAGAGGCCGATCGCTTCGGAAACGTGAATGTGTCGCACCTTGCGGGAAATCTGATCGGCCCCGGGGGCTTCATGGAGATCGCGCAGAACGCGAAGAAAGTCGTTTTCTGTGGAACGTTCGATGCGCAGGGCTCCAAAGTGTCGTGGTCCCATGGGCGGCTCACGGTCGTTCAGCCGGGTAAGGTGCGCAAATTTGTGAACGACGTCGAGCGCATCACATTTTCAGGGGATTTCGCAAGGAAGCTTGGCCGGGAAGTGCTGTATATCACCGAGCGAGCGGTGTTCCGGCTCGGATCGGAAGGAATGGAACTGATCGAAGCCGCTCCGGGCATCGAGATCGATCGCGACGTGCTGCCGTATATGGAATTCCGGCCCGCCGCCGCGGCCGTCGGGACGATGCCCGCGGCTGTTTTCGAGTAACTTCTTTTCCAACTATCCGCGGCGTTCATCCCAGATCTTATCAGCCGCCCGCAGCGCAAGCGCGCCGATCGTCGAGGTGGGATTCACGGCGGCGGAAGTAGTAAAAGAACTCCCGTCGACCATATATAGGTTCGGGACATCGTGGGCTTTGTGCGATGCGTTCACAACCGACTTGCGCGGGTCCGTACCCATGCGCGCCGTCCCCATCAGGTGGTACGCCGGAGTAACAGGGCCGCTATCCAAAATGTCCGCCACACCCGCCGCCCGCAGGGCCTGACGCGCCATGGTCCCACCGTGCTCCAACATTTTCAAACTATTCTCGCTATAGCCGTACACGACACGGGGCGCCGGAATGCCGCTGGTATCCTTCAGGTTCGGATCGATCTCGACGCGATTGTGTTCTTCCGGCAAGTCCTCGCCCATCACAGTGACGCGGATTACGTGAGGGAAGCGCCGCCGCATGGACTTGTGATGATCCGCGCCCCAGGCGACCGGGTGGCCCGAAAAACCGCCCCACGCGTGATGAAGCGGACCAAACGAGCGTTCCAAGAGCAGGGTGTAGCCTCGGACAAAGCCGCGGGCCGGGTCCGTTTCATAGAACTGCTGGCTCATAGCGGGAATGCCAAACGGCCCCAAATGGCCGTCCATAGGAGCTTCGAAGACTCCTTCCAAGGTTCGAAATGGATGGGTCATAAAGTTCTTGCCCACCAGGCCCGATGAATTCGCCAATCCATTGGGAAACAAGTTCGACTTTGAATTGAGTAACAGACGCGGCGTGCCGATTCCGTTGCAACAAACGATAATCACCTTCGCCGGTTGTTCATTCAATTGGCCTTGGCGATCGTAGTAAATCGCGGACTTGGCGCGCCCGCTTCGATCGACCGCGATTTCTCTTACACGCGACCACGGTTTCACAATCGCGCCTTTGTGGATCGCCTTGCGCAAATGAGTGATATCCGTGGAAGCTTTCGAACCGATGGGACACCCGAACATGCACTTACCATGCAGACCGCACGCCGGGCGTCCGTTGTAGTCGCGCGAGACGATGGCGTTGTCGGACGGCCACCAGTGCCATCCCAGGTTGTTGAAGCCCTTCGCGATGGTTTCGCCAAGCACACCGATCGGAAGGACCGGAGTTGGCCGCGGCGGTCTCGGGGGATTGGCGGGGTCTCCATTTAGGCCCGAGACGCCCCAATCCAAATCGTTGCGGTCGTAGTAAGGCCGCAATTCCTCATGCGAGACCGGCCAATCGTCCGCGACCCCGTCCATCGTCCGCACTCTGAAGTCCGACGGGTGAAAACGCGGGAAATGTCCGGCCCAGTGGTGCGTGCTGCCGCCGACCGCATTGAACATCAATACGGACGGCGGGTTTGCGCCGGTCTCGGCGACCGGATAATCCTCCCAGCGCCTGCGAACGTTGGGGCTGAAATGAAAAGCGCCGCGGTGGATTTGAATTTCCCAGTTAGGACGGTCTGAGGGATAATCCGTGGGTTTGATCCAGCCGCCCTGTTCGAGGCACATCACCTTAGCCCCTAAGTCGGTCAACCGTTTTGTAATCACGGCGCCCGCCGCACCCGAGCCGATGACAAGAATATCGACTTGTTCGTTCGGCATGGCTATGCGTCTCTATAGAGCTTCGGCATGTTGCGGACTTTTTCCAAAACCGAGTCGTCGAACGGTTTTAGATGGGGGCCCAAACGATCGGTCGGATAGAGTTCGTATCCGACGAGTTTCCAGATGGCGGGCTGGGTGTAATACGACTCATAGACATAGGCTCTCAGCGTGTCAAAAACACCCGGAGCCGAATTCTCCATGTCCTTCAGAACGGCGATCCGATCGTTGTTTTCGAGTTGAGGGAAAGGTTTTTGAAAAGAACGCTCGCTGAAAGCATCGACAATTGTGAGGCACTTTCCGATATCGGCCGCAATGTCTTTGTCATGGTCCATCAGGCTCCGCAGATAGCGTAGTCCTCCGGCCTCGCTCGCGGAGGGCATGTTGTCGGACGCGGGAATCATAAGATCCATGACGGATTTCAGCGTGTCGGGTACGGGCTGTGCCAAAGCCTGTGCGGGTTGAATCGCGCCGATCAGAACGGGCGCCGCGGCGCCGGCGCGTAAGAATACGCGGCGAGTTGGTTTCCTATCTTCCGACACGTAAATCAAGCCTCCAGTGCTGCATTCCGGTGCCACGCGAGCGGCTCGAAGCGTATCCTGTGAGAACGGGATTTGGAGAGGCCTGCGTTCTCAGCAAGCCGCTCTCGGATTGCCGTCCTTTATGCCGCTCACGGCCGCACTAGGATGAGTCTAGAGTAATCATGGAGTAGTGAGCTTTCGCAATAAGCCAAAAACCGATACTATTCAGTCAATACGCCGGTGGGTATCAAGCGGTGCGACGCAGGGAAAGACGCAGGGCGCTCTTCTTAATTCGCGACTTGTTGCCGAACCCCGCGGCCAGTATAGGGAGCGAAAACTGGGGGTCGAGTTTCCGGGGGCGGCGAGGGACCTCGATGCGGACTCCCGGCGCCGCAATTGCCCGATGAGCGTTTCCGCGGGGCGCCGCGCACATCTGTTGCCTTCCCAATGGACAATGTGACATCCTCGTGTTGGCAAGCCAAATGACGGCATGGGCGAGGGAGACGGCATGAAGCAAAAGACGGATGTCCAGCAGGGGACGCTGGCTTTGATGGTCCTGAAGACCCTCGATGTGCTGGGATCGCTGCATGGGTATGGCATCGCGCGGCGCATCGAGCAGATTAGCGGGGACGTGCTTTCGGTTAATCAGGGCACGCTTTATCCGGTGCTGCTGAGGCTGGAACAGGAAGGCGCCATCGCGTCGGAGTGGGGCCCGTCGGAAAACATCCGCAGGGCGGGTTTTTACCGGCTAACGCGGGCGGGGCGCAAATTGCTGGAAGCCGAGAAACGCGATTGGGAGCAGACGGCGGCGATCATTGCGCGTTTCTTTGACGTGAAGGCGGGGGATCTGGCATGAGAGCCTGGAACCGGTTCTTCACCCGCCTGGTGAACTGGGGGATCGGGCGCCGCGGGGACGAACGGCTCCGGGAAGAGATGGAATCGCACATCGCGACTCAGACGGAAGAGAACCTCCGCGCCGGCATGACACCCGGAGAGGCGCGACGCCACGCCCGGATGAAGTTCGGGACGGTGGAAGCCGTTCGGGAAGATTACCGCGCCGAAGAGGGCCTGCCATTCGTGGAGAATGTGGTGCTGGATGTTCGTTACGCGCTGCGGGTGCTTCGGAAGTCTCCCGCCTTCACGGCCGTAGCTTTCGTGACGCTGATGCTGGGGATTGGGGCGAACGTCGTGGTATTTGGAGTTCTGAATGCGGTGCTGCTGCACCCGCTGGATGTGAGCGACCCACAAAACCTCTATCAGATCCGCCACCGGGCCTGGATGAGCGGGCGGCTACTGACGACGTCGTATCCCGCGTTTGAGGATTATCGGCGGCGCAACACCACTTTCCGCGGGATGGCAGGGATTTATGCGTATTCTCATGCGGCGCTGGAATGGCGTAACACGGTGGTGAGTGTCTCCGGGGACGAGGTTACTGGCAATTACTTCGACTTACTGGGAGTTCAGCCGGAGGCGGGGCGGTTTTTTCACGCGGAGGACGAGCATGGACCGGGTTCCGCGCCGTTTGTGGTGTTGAGCGACGCCTTGTGGCGAAAGGAGTTCCATGCCGATCCGGGCGTCGTAGGGACGACCGTGGATCTTAACAAGCATCCGTTTACGGTGGTGGGCGTGGCGGCGGCGCAGTTCCACGGCACGGAGCGGTTTGTGTGGCCGGATTACTGGATTCCGATGGCGAACGAGGAGCAGGTGGAGGGATCGGATAACTTACATAGCCGGACATCCGTGACCGTTACGGTGGTTGGACGGCTGAAGCCAGGCGTGACGCCACGGGCGGCGACGGACAATCTGAATGCGATTGCGGCGGAGCTGGCGAAGGAGTATCCGGAGAGCGACGACGGCGAGCCGCTACGGCTGATCCATCCAGGACTGATCGGGGACGAGGGCGACGTCATTCGCGGATTTCTTTACGGCGTGAACGCGCTGGCGCTGCTGGTGTTGGTGGCGGCATGCGCGAATCTGGCGACGCTGTTTGCGGCGCGGGCGGCGGATCGGAGCCGGGAACTGGCGCTGCGAGTGGCGCTTGGATCGAGCCGGCGGCGGCTGGTGAGGCAACTGCTGACGGAGGCGGTGATGGTGTCGCTGTTGGGCGGAGCGGCAGGGCTGGTGGGCGCGGACCTTCTGATGGGCGCGCTGAACCGGTGGCCTCCGGCGGCGGAAGCGCACCTGGCGGCAGGCGTGGATGGGCGGGTGTATCTGGCAGGGCTGGCGTTGACGCTGGGAAGCGCGCTGCTGTTTGGGATGTTTCCGGCGCGACAGGTGTGGCGGAGCAGTCCGTTGCAGATGATGAAGAGCGGACGGGCGGATGCGACGCACCCGCGCGGGTTGGCGCCGCGCGACTTGTTATTGGGCGCGCAAATTGCCATCTGCACGCTGCTGGTAACGGCCTCGCTGGTGGCGGTGCGCGGTATGGAGCGCGCGCTGCATGCGCCGTTGGGTTTCGAGCCGCGGGGAGCGATGCTGGCCGAGATGGACCTGAGCCAGACAGGACAGACGGGCGGCGTGGCGCTTGAGAAACGGCGGGCGGCGATCGAGGCGGTGCGGAGCATCCCCGGCGTGACGGCGGCGGGCACGGTGAGCCGCACTCCGATGACCGGGGGCATGCACGGGGTTCCCATTTACCGGGCAGGGACGACAGAGTTCAAACTGAGCAATTCCGCACTGGGGCCGTATGTGTTTCCGATATCGCCGGGGTACCTGGAGGCCGCGGGCACGCGGTTGCTGAGAGGGCGGGATGTGTCGTGGCACGACACGGCTACGACGCCGTTTGTGGCGATCGTGAACGAAACGTTCGCGCGGAAGATGTGGGGCGGAATGCCGGCGATCGGACAGCGGTTCATTTTGAGAGGCAATTTGACGGAGGTGGTGGGAGTGGCGGAAAACGGAAAGTACCATGACTTGCAGGAGGCGCCGCAGGCGGTGATGTATCCACCGGTTTCGCAAAGTGAGGACAGCGACGGGGTTTTCGTGGTGCGGTCGCGGCGGGCGCCGAACGAAATGGCGGCGGCGCTCCAACGCACACTGAGCGGCATGGCGCCAAATGCGCCGATCACGGTGCAGAGATGGTCCGCCACGCTGGATGGCGAATTGCTGCCGGCGCGAGCGGCGACGGCGGCGCTGGGCGTCATGGGCCTGCTGGCGGCGATGCTGGCGGTGACGGGGATCTTCGGCATGGCGGCGTACAATGTGAGTCGCAGGAGGAAAGAGCTGGGCATTCGCGTGGCATTGGGCGCGCGCAGGAGGCATGTGATGAG
>VFSW01013206.1_pt1 | contig 11493 bp, 12 predicted proteins | sample 5358111 | NCBI WGS metagenome assembly VFSW01 (sample SAMN11554181, study PRJNA540505) | mine drainage metagenome | isolation source: sediment from site ElyBrook_90M | place: USA: Ely Copper Mine, Vershire, VT | collected 2017 | reverse complement strand
ACAACTGATAGATGATCAATGAAGGCCTAAGCTCAATCATTGTGCTTCATGAGTTAGGATATCTTTCAGTATCCTCAACGGATCGATGAGCAATGAAGTCAATGAATGAAAAACTCATCAGCGATTTATTCTCGCTTTCAGTATCCTCAACGGATCGATGAGCAATGAAGGACGATCAGCACGACGGCGATCGCCCCAAAATAGCCACTTTCAGTATCCTCAACGGATCGATGAGCAATGAAGGTTCCCTTGTGCATATAGTGCAACTGCCCATATAGCTTTCAGTATCCTCAACGGATCGATGAGCAATGAAGCTTTTGGTCATCTTCCAGAATGTCCCATTGGTCCTCTTTCAGTATCCTCAACGGATCGATGAGCAATGAAGGTTGCTGAACGTTGACCGGCGGCGGCGGTCCCGTCACTCTTTCAGTATCCTCAACGGATCGATGAGCAATGAAGGGCCCGCGCGTGACACCCCCAACAGGATGAAAGAGTCGCGCTGGCGAATTCGTGCCCTTTGTTGAGCAGTATAGCACGTCGTTGCGCGGAGCGCCAGAGGTCCTGGTGGCAAGCTCAGCGGCGATCGCTCGCAACTCGTTTTTTGCGCCAAAAGCGGGGGGAGTTGCGAAGCGGGCGATCGCCCCGTGCGCCAGCGCGCATGAGCAGGCGGGCGGAGTGACGACGGGCAAAAGCGAGCGCCGTGAGCGCCGCGCTTGTCGTGAGTTGCGAAGAGAGCGCGGATGCATGCCCAAAATCGTCTGCGTGCGCCTCTGAGGGATAGTGTGCATATCCGAGACTCCTCCAAAAAGTCGAGCGGCTACGTGCAATCACTCGCGCCACCGCTCGACGTGCATGCCCGGCGATCACACCATGTCGTTGCAAAAGCGGCGAAACTCACACGCCACACACTTGCTCGCCGTCGCTGGCGGCTCAGGCATCCGCTGCGTCGCGATCATCGCGTGGATGGCCTGGGCCGTCGTCTCGACCTTGTGCCGCAGCGCCGGCGTGATCGCGATCGCCTCAGCCCTTTTCTCAGCGATGTGATAGACGAATCCGCGCCGCACCGGCACGCCCCACGCCTCCTCGAGCATGAGCGCGTAGGCCGCCAATTGCAATTTGTAATTGGCGCTGGCGTCGCGCTCGCTCAGCTTATAATCCACCACGATGCCCTCGTCGCCCTGGCCGGTCGGCACGCGAATCGCCAGATCGATGCGCCCCGACAGCCCCAGCCGCTCGGACCGCACCACCACGTCGAACGCGCGCTCGCCCTCGGTCAAGCCATAGGCGCGCAGGCCGCGACGCGCTTCGAGCGCGGCGGCGTCTTCGTGCGCGCGCGTTCCCGCCTGCATGCTATACGTCACCGGGCGAATCGCCGGCAGGCAAAAATGATAATAGACCACACGCGGGCAATACGCCCACTGCTTGAGGTCCGTCACCTCCAGATAGAGGCGCTCAACTGTCTCGCTCGGCATCGGGATCTCCTTGCTCGATCAGGCGGCGCTGCTCCCACACCGCGTCATTCACCGGCAGCAGCATGATGCTGGCGGCGCGCTTGCCCACCAGATCGCGAATCTTATGCAGCAGCTCGCGCTGGTGCGTGTGGCCCAGCTCGCCGGCGAACGCGCTCCACTGGATGCGCTGCAAGCCATAATCCAGGCAGGCGTCGGCGACTTTGGTCCGCGTGCGATCGTGCGGAATGTCGTAGAGCAACAGGCAGCGCATGCCGCGTCACCATCCCGCCAGGAACGGCGCATAGCCGTCGCGCTCGCCGCGCACAAACGTGGCGATGTGCCGCGCCTGGCTCTGCACGATGCAGCGCAGCGGCTGGCGCTTGCCCTCATATGGCTCCGCGCTCTCCATCCGCTCGAGCACTTTTTCAGCGAGCCGCCGCCGCGTGGGCGCGTCGAGCTTCCCCGTGTCGTCGCGGTCGATCGCCACCCCGCGATTGACCAGCCCGATCAGCGTGCGGTCCACCACCGGCTGGCGAAACTCCTCGATCAGATCCATCACCAGGCTCACCTTGCCGGGGCGGTCGGCGTGCAAGAATCCACCGTAGGGGTCCAGCCCCGCCAGCACCAGCGCCCGCTCGACCTGGGCATAGAGCACGCCATAGCCGTAATTGAGCGCCGCGTTGAACGGATCGGTCGCCCCCTGCGTCTCGCGCCCCGGCCAGCCCAGATCCTCCGGGACGATCCGCCGGACGGCGCCCCAATAGCGGCTGGCGGCGCGCCCCTCGACCGAGAGGAAGCGCTCGCGCACCGCGTCGATCGGCGCCAGCGCGATAGCTTCCGCCTCGGCGACGTGATCGCCCAGCTCGGCGGCCACCAGCGACAATTCCTCAAACAGCGCGGGATCAGCCTCTTTGCGATATTTGCCGATATAGCGCAGCAGCGCGCGCTGATTTTCGATCTTGCCCATCACGAAAGCCCGCGCCAGCGCGGCGCCGCGCTCGTCGAGATACGCCCCCAGCTGCGCGCGCCGGGTGACGACCGTGCCCGTCAGCCCCGACGCATACAAAGCGGCCACCGCGCGATCGGTGCCATTCAAAAAGTGAATGGGGATGCCTTCCTCAGCGCAGACGTGCACGACATCGCTGCTAATGGCGACGCCGGTATCAAGGATGAGCACGTGGCGCAGGTGGATGATGGGCGCCTCGGTGAGCGTCTTGCCGTTGTGCGTCACGCGCAGCCGCCCCTGGTGCTTGCCCAAAAAGACGCCTTTGCCTTCGACGATCAGATCCATCGGTTGCTTCCTCCTTGTGATGAATTCTAAAGTGCGATTAGCTTGCGAGCGGCGATGTGTGATGAATATGCTCAACGGCGCGTGCGAGCGTCTTGGCGCACGCGCTCAAGGTCGATAATCTCAACGACATCATAGGTAGTAATGGTGCCGCTTGCTGAAGGGCTTATCCGCGCGATTGCGGGAAAATGCCCCATGCGTCCATGCAGCTCAGCCAGCACGACAGCCGCGATGGCGCTGAGTGAAGGCAATATCACCAACCACGTCTCGGCTTGCAGCCGTGCGCTGCTGACACCTGCACTGTCGAGCAAGGTTGTGACTTGCGGCACAAAATCGCGCGCTTGATCGAACCCCGTTGGTACAGCAATCACCTCACCCACCGGCTCACCTGCCAGAGCGGCAATCTGGGCCAGCTGTCGGTCGGTCAACGGATGCGCGAAATTGAGGATATTCATAGTGCGGCTCCTAACGTGTTGACACATTCCATTATATTTTCGATTTTATCGATGATAATGTTACTCTTCTCATTACGGTTGCTGACATCCCAACCGCAATGAGCAAGATCATTGCGGATTTGTCCAGTATCATGCCATAGTTTATCTACGAACAAAGGCTCGACTGTTCCTGCCCCAGAGGAAAGCTTCAGCGAGCAGTTGCGTTTATTTGCGGAAAAACATCTCTTGAAACTTTGACGGGTTTGATAATCGAAAGGATTAGCATATATATTTTGTCTCGGATTCTCGGCGAATAACATACCCCATGAGACAATCCACTCGCTTGCCAGTACAGCTAGATCGTAATAGCGATTAAGCGCACGAATCCAATGCATGAGCTTAAGCTGATGCCGCATATTCGCTCGAATGTCGCCGATTGCAGTTTCTTGAGGTAACGCAAATGAAGAGCAACTCGATCGTACCGTTGCCAGCAACTCGCGAAACGGCGCTGGGAAATGTGCCTCGTCAGCAAGTGAATCGCACAAGATGTTGAAAGAGTCGATTGCGCTCATGAGCGCATGAGCGGCATCCATGACTTCGATCGGGCGTATGAGATTGAGCGCCAGCGAGTAGTGTCTTAGATGATCCGCAACCTTTGCTAAGGCTTCTTTCATCTGAATGTCGTCAATCTGGAAATCTTGCAAAAGGCCCGCCAGCTTGGCGCCATCACCCGATGTTTTGAATGTCGCGACAGCGTGCGCCCAATCAGCAAGCACCAAGAACAAATCCAGCCGGAAAACAGGCACGCTTGCAATCTCATTCAATGTCTGAGATTGCGGTGTTACCAGGTTGGGGGATCTGCCGCCAGCCTCAAAGGCGCCGTAATAGATCCCTGCCACGCTGACATTGCGTGCTCGATGCAGATATTCGATGGCGCTCATGAAGATGAATGGAAGCGAGCGAAATCCGTTCGTGATATCGAAATAGACTTCATCGCCTGAATGCACCTCTGCGGCGATAGCGTCGAAATTGCGCCACAATTCAGCTGGATTCGCCCCAGCGGTGATAGGGACTTGCTGTACCTCGATCTTAGGCTGAAGCTCCGAAGCGATACTATCATAATGCATCTTTGCGGCTTCCAATGTCAGCAGCAAGATCACCTTGTCAGGTTGGACATGCTGCGCGATAGCACTGATACAATAAGGAGTCCTGACTTCCGGATCTTCGCCCACTGCATATTCCGCAGGGGTATATCTCGTGGTGCCCAAGGCGCCGATGACGATTTTGGCCATGTTGATCCTCTCCTCTTATCGATATGACTCCAGTGACATGCGACCATAGCCGCTGGAAGTCTTTGCTCCAATACCTTCTTCTCGTAGCGCCAGCCCTAAAATGTGCAACGCGATCTGTGTCCAGCGTCCAGGGCCAGCGATAGCCACCAAATAGGCGCCGGTCGCTGTCAGAAATGAGATGGGGTTGGGGTTGTCCCAATCTGTCGGCGCACTGTCTTTGCCAGCGTAATAGGCCAGATGGTGAACCGTGATGACATCTGGCGCCAGTGGTTTGCCGCCGGCGCCTTTGCCAGTGCCTGGCATGTAGAGCGCATCAAAAAATGTGAGGTAACCCGCATGCTCTTGATCGCCAAAAACGACTCGATAATAGTTGCTCTGCTTGCCCCAATCCACTTCAGCCAGCCGCTTGCGGGCAAAGTGCGCAGCCAGCCCCTTCAGGGCACTGCCGGGCACATAGGGCACGCCATAGGTATGGTGCAGCCTGATCGATGTCTCGATGACGCTTTCATCCCCTAACCCGATGGCCAGACGGCCCTGGGCAACCGCTTTGCGCATCTGGCAGCCCGGAACGTCACACAAGGTCTGCTGCCACCGCGTGAAAAATTGTGAATAGAGGGCAAGCCAGCCTGCAAAACCCTCCTCAGCGGTGTCTTGCACGTGTTTGCTCAGGGGCGACCTTTGATTCCCATCGAATGTACTGCCTCTGCCCGCTTGTTCCTTGAGGTAACGATCGAACCACAGGCCTGGATGTTGTGCCTGGTTTATGCCGATATCCTTGAGCGCATTTCGTCGTGGGCCGTTATATGATGCCCCACTGGTCGTCATGGCCGTCCCTCCTGATCATCAGCCGCGTCAACATCAAGGAGCGATTGCGCGAATCGCTTGAACCAGATCAATGCTGCCAGCGCCTCATGGGTCAGGCGCATGTAATCGCGCAATCCTGCTTCACGGCTTCGCTTCAGCAATGCGGTGGCATCACCTAGACCCAAGACTGCCGCGAGATCAGCCAAGAGTGCTTTGTGGGCCTCTTGACCTCGTGCCTCGACAAATGAGAGCGCCTGTGCCAGTCCCGCGGTGTGAATGAGCACCGGCAGTGTGTGAGCCATGCCGCCATAGGCGTTGTGATAGGTTTTTTCTTTCTCTTCGATGGGGCGCACGCGCGCATAGACTGTGGCGGCATAGCGTTGATCGCGTGTTTGTAAGACCCGGTCGGTGGATGGTACAGCCATATTCATGCTCCTTGTGCCAGAATGACGCGGCATAAGCCACGCCCCACGGTCGCTTTGCCGCCGAGTTGCACTGGTTTGGCGATGCAATGAGTGATGACCTCGAAGATCTGTCCCTCATTCAGGCGTGTCTTCTCGTTCGGCATGGCCATGGCGAGGCCAGCCAGCACGGTTTCAGCGGGCAGCGCCTCTTCGTACCAGAGGCCGCCTTTTTCGACCGCCTTTGTGTCTTCTTTGAGCCTGATGCGCGCGACCACTTCAGTGGCAGTTTCGAGCAAAAAGCTCAGCACATCATCGTGGACAACACACAGCCTTGCTCCAAGCGCGGTGCGCAGCTCGCTATCGCCTGCAAAGATCAATGTGCCCAGCCACTCGGCGATGGAGGTCGCCTTCTCAGCAGACGGCGTCAGATTCAGATCTTCCAGATAGACCGTGCCTTGCGGCGCCAGCGCGGATTTATCTGTGATGACAGCAGTGCCGAGCTTATCTTCACCAACCATGTCGGGCAGCGTGATGGACTGGGTGTTCATCCCACAATCCCTTGCGTCGCGTATGAAGCGGCGCAACACATAAGGCGATGTGACCCAGGCAAAGGTGCCCGCCAGACTGCGCACCGGCAACAACAGCAAGCGCAGGTCGGAGATCTGCAATGCGCCGGCATGATCGCTGGCATTGCTGGTCTCTGGCCCAAAGACAGAGATGCGCTTGTCATCCTCACAGGCACTGCGCAGCGTTCCTTTGAGCGATGAGCCTGGCAAATAGGGCAGCCCTGTGGCCTTTTCGCGCGCGATGGGCAGATCGATGACCCCTGTGCCCTGGCCGGTGCCGGGGTGCAAAGGCGACAGCGCGTGAGCGAAAATCAGGCGAGTTTCCATGCGTCAGTCCTCCGTAAGGTAGTCTAAAAACGCTTCGAGCACATCCGTATCGCCATGGAGCACGGTGATGTCTCGTGCTTCTGGTTCTGTGAGATCGGCATGAACTTCTTTGGGCTTTTCCGTTCCTCCCCTGAGTTCCAGCGACCTCGCTGTCACCTGCGTGCCATCCAGCACAATCGCCAGGCCAACATAGCCTTCAGCACAGGCGAGCGGCCGCAAGATCAGGGGGCTGGCCAGGCGAGTGGCCTCTTTATCGGCGCCTTGCAAGGTAGTACCAGGGGGGTCGCTATGATCTTTGAAGTGGAAGATAATCGGCAGGCCAAAGGCGGCACGGGGGAATTTCTCGATGATCGATCGGCCACCGGTCGGCTTACCGGTAATTTTGCGGATGGCGTCGGCTTCCGGCCAATCGCTCTTCCCGCGGCCTTGATTTCCACTCCGTGCCTGGCGAAAATCATGAAGAGCCTTGATCAGATCGCGCCAGCATTCAAGCGCAGCATTTGGGCCGTTGAATCGATTTGTGCATCTGAGTGATCGATCTCCATCTCGATTCAAATGAGGCACTTTGTCAGAGGCAACCCCTTCAGCGACATGTTTGTCGAGTCCTTCCTGCAGCCATGCCTCGACAGTGTTTGACTGTGGCAAATCTGGCTGCTGATTCTTCACCACTATCGGTCTCAATGCCCCAAAGCCGCGCCGGGTGCGCGCACCCACGCCACCAAATGTTTCCCACGCCCACAGAGCCGCTTCAACATCTTTTGTGTCGCTTGCTGGAAATGTCAGCGTCAGGGTAAATGTGATACCGCGCAAGAGCCTGCCTTTGGGCTTATCCATGAGCGGCCAGGCGACATATCCATACGGTGATGCTGGGCTGCCTACGGGAATAGCCTGATTTCTTGGATCTGTAGCAGTCAATACCTGCGCTCGAGATGTGTCTGCAATGACACTTATTTGCACTCGCGATGGGCCACTTGCTGTATTGTGAGCCGCCGCCGTGCCCCAGAGCGCATCTTCTGTCCGCTTCATCTCCGCCAGATTACCAAATTTCGCTGCCCGGCAGGCACGCCACCAAAAACGCAGGTGGCCACGAATCCCACTGGCGCGAATGGTCGTGATGGGGTCTGCTTCGGCAGGAGTGACGCCGCCGCCAAACAGCGCGGTGATCACCTCATACTCTCGCGTTTGCGAGACCACATCGTTCTGAGGTTGTGTTTTCAGCGAATTCTCATCGGGTGCTTCACCTGGATCGCGTCTAGGCATGGTTCACCTCCATCAGGCGCAAAGCGCCATCCCATGTGCCAAGAGCAGCCAGTCCAAAGCCATCATTGCGACATTGGTTGGGATCGCCTGACGGCTCATCGTCGCTGACACATTGCATCCAGAGGGCATTGGTCCACTGCTGGATAGCCTCGGGTGTGCCATCGAGCTTGAGAAAGAGCACGGTGCCCGCTGGAGCCAACCGGCGCGATGGTTTTGGCTTACTCTTCGCCAGATCCCACCCTGAGACAACCTGCGGACGATCAATGGCGATCGCTTGAAGCGTCGGTGTCACATCGTGGTGTGGTTGCACCAGCCAGTTGGGTATGTATCCCTGAGCGAAAAAGGCCGGGGTCAGCAACACCAGCCGGCAAGAGCGATCGTGCGCGATCTGGTCAGCAATCGCAGATGGGCACTGCGGGAAATCTTGGGTTGAAGCCCGCCAGGAAGCCAGCCGCCTCTCGCCACCCAAAGGGGCCACAAAACTATCAGTGGCAAGAACGGTTTCTGGCGTGAGAATCGCCAGCCCTAATCGAAGCGGATGTCCGTTTTCCATGAGGGTGAACGACAGCCCTTGTGTCGAGAAAAGATGCTCATCACGGGCGGTGCGGGTCGTTCGATCCCGTGCAATTTGTACACGCTCGTCGCGCGGCAGCCCTGGCAGGCCAAGATCGCTACTGCTCATCGGCGACTGCTCTTCGAGTGTCTCAGGCTCTCTGAGCCATTGCTCGAATTGCTTCCAGCGCCAGAACTGTGGCGTCTTCACCGCTTTTTCGACCCGTGGGCTGGGCAGGCCGACAGGCTTCAGATCTGCTGGCGTTCCCGGCTTTTCAGCAAGATCTGTGTTCCACCCCTCAGGCATCGTCAAAGGGACCAGCCGGCGAAGAGTGATGTGCTCATCGGCCTTGAAGGCCACTGCATCAGCGGGTGCTGGAGCAAACCAGTCAGCAATGGCATCATCATTGGCAAGATTGACCAACAGCGGACCATGCACCGTGATATGCAGCAAACTCTGCCAATCCGAGAACGCTGCGCTGCGTTTTAGGCCTACCATTGTGCGGAATGCCCCGGCAGTCGTCGAGGGGAAAAGAAAGCTGAGCGTGGCCGCGCGCGCGCCGGGATCTGGCGTGAAGGGACGGCCATCGCGCGCGATGAGCGAATCGTGCGGCTCAATGGTCCAGTTGGTCATGGATGCACCTTTCCATAGGCGATATCGTGCGCATCGGCAAAAAGACGAGTGATGATGATCTCATCCGCGAATTGCTCCGCTCGCCAGCTACCATCTGTTTTGATTCTCTTGAGCATTGCCGATTGCGCGTCTGGGTTTTTTACCTTACGCCTGATGATACGTTCGGCTTCGAGCCTGAGCACTGCGTTCCGAGTCGCTTGATCCATCTGGCTGACACTAGGGCCAGACAGGCGCCTAGCCACATCACGCAAGTCGTAGGCGGCCCCGTCAGGGATCAATTGGCGTCGGTGCCAATCGATGGCTTGTTCCAGTCGCTCAATGAGCACAGATCGTTTTCCATCTATTGTGGTATCGCTGCCGCCCCGCTTGCTGACGGTGAGCGCGATCGCATTCTTGCCAACCACCTGCGTTTTCGCTGCGTGTTCGGCGTCATGTGCCAGCTCACGCGCATCCGTCAAGGGCATCAGATGATGCACTACCGCGACACCAGTAGAAAGCGCCGGATGCTCGCCTTTTTCGTTGGTAAACCCTGCGAGCGTTTGGGTGAATGTAGTATCCAACTTAGTGAGACATGCGAGCAGGGTATGTAAAGGCAACAATGCGAGCACATCATCACCACCAACATACACAGGTGCACCCTGATGACTCGTGATGATCGATCTGGCTTGCTGAGCAAAGTTTTCTAAAGCCTGCGACAGAGATCGATGGCGTTCCGGTCCTTTGCGCGCTTCATGGTCAATGATTCTTCCCATGCCGTCTCCATCGGCCTGAAGGATGGCATAATACGGCAGGGGTCGCCCAATAGCATACTTGCGTTGAACTTGCCGGTGGAATTCTTCCAGCTTATCGAGAGCTTCTTTCAGCGATTGATCGTTCGCTCCATCGACCTCGAAATCGAGCCGCTCGCTGAAAAGTAGCGCGCCATCAGCATGCCCGAAGAATGAGCGCGGTGAGAAGATGTCTCCCGTTCGCTCGTGCTCGCGCAAAGATTGTGGCAATGAGCGAAAATAAGCATTCCAGGCGTTGGCAATATCTGTATTTGCCTTATCATCAAAGAAACACATGAACGGAAGAGCCGCCATATGGGAAGTGCTCAGAAACATGTGCTGATTGCCGCGCTGGCCAAACCGCTTGAGCAGATCAATCCCTGAGAGTTGCTCGCCTCGCTTGATATTGTAACGCTTGCGTAGCTCGGCTGGCATATGATGAATGACCGACTCATATTGGCCATCGATGGACGATTTGGGGATGGTCTCGCCCCACGTGGCTGGGCCAAAGTTACGAGTACCCTTGCGCGTCGCCAGCAGAGCCTCAGCATTGCGGCGTGCGGCGCGATAATGCTCCTTGCCCAGATAAGGCACTGCTACCCAGGTAAACTCGATCAGATCCTTCAGTTGCTTGATAGCGGCTTCTTTGTCGAATCCTCCATTGTTCAGCGCATCGAATGCCTGATCTCTCAAACTGGCGAGGCGATCTACGATAGCTTGCTCAGCAGCGCGGCAGGCCGATGAAGGCGGCTCTTTAATGATCGCGACAATTTTGTTTGCTACAGTCAGGTCGGACCCCGCTCGAAAATCTTGATCTGGTCTCTCTGATGCGGGGAAAATCAATTTCGCATGCTGCTCTACAAGAGCGCGAGCGACTGCTTTACTCAGCTCGCTGAGCAGCCAGGATCCGAACCAGAGATCACGGGTGCGACGTGCCGCAGCAATGAAAGGCTGCACCGGGCCAATGCTGACCAAGAGAAGGCTTTCCATCTCGCTCCTCCACGAAACGATGAAATATGACGAATATCCTCATGTCAGGCTGGATAACTTGGGCTTGTCTCCTTTTCACTCTTCAATCTGGTACCAGCCGTTGCCCTTGACGGCGTCTTTGCCGGCGTGCACCAGCTCGCCCCACACGAGCAGCGCCGACAGATCCGGCGTGAGATCGCCGGCGAAGGTCGCCGTGCCGACGAAGCCGCCCATCGGCGTGCGTCGCCCCTGGCGACTGGAATAGCTCTGCGCATCGACCCAGGTGGTGTCATTGGCCACCAGGCGCAGATCGCACGCCTCGGCCACCGCGCGCCAGCGACCGTGCGGCGCTGCCTCGGTGATGCCCGCCGACACGGGGGCATAGTCGCGCTCGAGCGCGTCGAGCCGCTCAGCCATCCGGCGCGCCAGCACGCGCGGCTCCGGCTCGTGGACGATGCGCCCCTGGTCGATGAGCCGCATCGGGGTCAGAAAGCGCACGCGCACAGCATCGCCCGCGATCCGCTCCGCACGGGACCGCACCGCCGCCTGGGTGACGGCCAGATCGGGCATGCTCACCCGCGGCTGCCCTGCGCGATAGAGCACCGCCTCTTCGCCGGTAAAGGGTTGGCGCGCCACGATCTGCTCCACCACGAAGCGCCCGCGCCGCCCGCCGTTGGCGCGCAGCGGACGGCCCAGGCCGCCGCTCTGCAATACCGCGCTCGACATCACCACATAGGGAAAGAGC